>ERZ773077.2310-NODE-2310-length-12360-cov-25.351646_pt1 | contig 12360 bp, 13 predicted proteins | sample MGYA00580612_ERZ773077 | MGnify/ENA primary metagenome ERZ773077 (study PRJEB29015, sample SAMEA2737971) | human oral metagenome | biome: human oral; feature: human-associated habitat; material: dental | place: China | collected 2021 ...
TTGTTGCATCACTTGCTAATAACATTCCAATGTTTGGTATGATGAAAGATATGGATCCTAATGGAAAAGTTATGAACGTAGCATCCGACCACACCATGCCCGCCTTCTTCCGCCGCGAAAACAAAAATGGCGTTCCGGCCAATGCCCTGTGGGTGTCCAACGGTGCCATCCAGCTGTTTCTTATCATTACCCTGTTTTCCAGCAGTTCTTATTTGGATTTGCTTTCTTTGGCAACGTCCATGATTTTGATGCCGTATTTCTTCTCCGCCGTTTATGCCGTATTGATTGCCCTGCGCGGCGACGGTTATGCAGGCTGCGAGCACTTGCGCCGCAAAGATACTGTTATCGGCCTGATTGCCACGGTGTACGGCGTGTGGCTGCTGTATGCGGCCGGCGTGCAATATCTGCTGCTTTCGGCGCTGCTTTATGCACCGGGCGCGGTGGTGTATATCTGGGCACGGCGTGAAAACAAACAAATCATCTTTACCAATTTGGAGAAACTGTATTTTGCCGGCTCTGTCACCGGTGCCGTGATTGCCGCTTTGGCGCTGTATAAAGGTACTCTGACGCTGTAAATACGGTTGCAGCACGCCGCGTTGTTTCACAGGCGGTCCGAATCCCTTAATAGTGCCGCCATCCTATCTTCCATCTCTTAAGGAGTAGAATCATGCAGAAAAATCATAAACTTGGTGTGTATTCCGAAGTCGGCAAACTCAGACAGGTGATGGTGTGTTCGCCGGGGTTGGCGCATACCCGCCTCACGCCCGAAAACTGCGATGAATTGCTGTTTGATGATGTGCTGTGGGTGAGCCAAGCCAAACGCGACCACTTCGATTTCGTGACCAAAATGCGCGAACGCGGCGTGGACGTATTGGAAATGCACAATCTTTTAACCGAAACGCTGGCCAACGACGAAGCGCGCAAATGGGTGCTCGACCGCAAAATTACCCCCAATTCCGTCAGCACCGTCATCATGAACGAATTGCGCTCTTGGCTGGAGGGCTTGAGCCACCGCCAACAGGCAGAGTTTTTGATTGGCGGGGTCAGCATTCACGATTTGCCGGACGGCATCAGCAAAGATGTGCGCGATTTGGTGCGTTCCGCGCAGGGCACGTCCGGTTTTGCCCTGCCGCCGCTGCCCAACACCCAGTTCACGCGCGACACCACCTGCTGGATTTACGGTGGCGTGACGCTTAATCCGATGTATTGGCCGGCGCGGCAGCAGGAAACCTTGTTGGCCACCGCCATCTACCGCTTCCACCCGCTGTTTGCCCAAGCCGATTTCCAAGAATGGTGGGGCGACCCCGACCAATATTTCGGCAAAGCCACGCTGGAAGGCGGCGACGTGTTCCCCATCGGCAAAGGCGTGGTGCTGATGGGCATGGGCGAGCGCTCTTCGCTGCAAGGGATTACCGAAGTCGCCAAACGCCTGTTTGCCGCCAATGCCGCAGAGCGGGTCATCATTGCCGCATTGCCGAAAACGCGTTCGGCCATGCATTTGGATACGGTGTTTACCTTCTGCGACCGCGATTTGGTCAGCATCTTCCCCGATGTTGTCGATCACATCACCGCGTTCAGCCTGCGTCCCGATGAAAGCAAACCGAACGGCTTGGACGTGCGCAAAGAAAACAAACCGTTCGTGGAAGTCGTGGCCGAAGCATTGGGCTTGAACAAACTGCGCATCGTGCAGACCGGCGGCGACGATTACGCCACCGAACGCGAGCAATGGGACGACGGCAACAACGTGTTCGCGCTGGAGCCGGGCGTGGTTATCGGCTATGACCGCAATACCTACACCAACACGCTGCTGCGCAAAGCCGGTGTGGAAGTCATCACCATTCCGTCTGCGGAACTGGGGCGCGGTCGCGGTGGCGGACGCTGCATGACTTGTCCGATTGTCCGTGATCCGTTGGACGATTGAGCGCATTGACGGACGTAAAAAAGCAGCCTGCACATTCAGCATTTGAAGTGCAGGCTGCTTTTTTATATTTGCGCCGCGTTATTTGGCCTGTTCGTCAATCTGTTCGGCCTGTTTTTTCTGCATCTCTTCCACCGACTTGGCCGCATTCACGGCTTTTTCGCGGTTTTGAATCACTTGATCGCCGGGGCTGTTCGCTTCTTGTTTCGGCGGCTGCGCTTCGGCGGCGGTTTCACTTTTGCCGCCGCAGGCTGCCAGCATCAGCACCACGGACAAACACAAAACGGTTTTCATCATCATGCTCCTTATGGTTGAGAGATAGGGCATTGTACGCCTGCCGCTGGCAAAAAGCAGCCTGCACTTGCAGAAACAAGGTTCACGCGGTCAAAGGCAGCCACACGGGTTCGGGTTGCAAATCCACCGCGAAGCGTTGCGCGACAATGCGGCAGATTTCGTTCGACAAGGCGCGCACGTCGGCGGCGGTGGCACAGTTTTTGTTCACCAGTACCAAAGCCTGTTTGTCGTGCACGGCCGCACCGCCGATGGTTTTGCCTTTCAGGCCGCATTGGTCGATTAACCAGCCTGCGGCCAGCTTCACGCGCCCATCCGGCTGCGGATAATGCGGCATTTGCGGATATTGCGCCAGCAGCGTTTGCGCGTGGGCGGCATCCACCAGCGGATTTTTGTAGAAACTGCCGACATTGCCCAGCACGGCAGGGTCGGGCAGTTTGCTGCGGCGGATGGCGCACACGGCTTGGGCAACGTCTTGCGCGGTGGGGGCGCGGCCATCGCATTGCTCTGCCAAAACCTGCGCCAAATCGCCGTATTTCACGTTCGGCACAAACTGCGTATCCAGTCGGAACACGACCGAAGTAATCACATAACGCTGCCGCCCTTCGTGTTTGAAAATACTGTCGCGGTAGGCAAAGCGGCATTCGGCGTTCGACAGTTCGCACCATTCCTGCGACTGCACATCGAAGCAGCGCACGCTGTGGATGCGGTCTTTCACTTCCACGCCGTATGCGCCGATGTTCTGCACGGGCGATGCGCCGACCGTGCCGGGAATCAGGCTTAAGTTTTCCAGCCCACCCAGTCCCATGTGCAGGCTGCTTTGTACGAATCCGTGCCAGTTTTCGCCGGCCTGCGCTTCCAGCAAGACGCTGCCGGGTGTGCGTTCCAATTCGCGGATGCCGCGTGTGGCCATGCGCACCACCAGCGATGGGAAATCCTGCATAAACAGGATATTGCTGCCGCCGCCCAACCAGCATACGGTGGCGGCGTCAAATTCGGGCAGCCTGCAGATTTCGGGCAAATCGCGGCTGTCGGTCAATTCGATATAGTGCGCCGCACGGGCGGGCAGGCCAAAGGTGGTGTGCGGGGCAAGCGGGTAATCGTGTTGTCGTGTAAACATGGGGTCAAATTTCGGTTAATGAGGGGGCAGGCTGCGCTCGCGCAATGCGATTTTGCTGCGCTTTTCCAGATACCACACCAGCGCGGCGGCAGCGGAAAACAGGGATAAAATCAGGGCGGTCCAAAAGCCGTAAATGCCCATGCCGGCGGGATAGGCCAGCGCATAGCCCGGCAGAAGCCCCAAGAGCCAGAAGGCGATGGCGTGGATAATCATGGGGACGCGCGTGATTTTGTAGCCGCGCAAGGCATAGGAAGCGATGCACTGCGTGAAGTCGAATAATTGGAAAATGGCGGCAAAAACCGTTACTTGTACCGCAATGGCCACCACATTCGGGTCTTTGTTATACAGCGTGACAAAAAATCCGCGGCCGAACAGCAGCAGGCAGAAAGTGCAGGCTGCCAAGAGCACGCCCAGCAGCAGCGACACGCCGGCAATATACCGCGCCCGAGCAAACTGCCGCTTGCCCAAAGAATAGCCCACACGGACGGTGGCCGCCGTGCCGACCGCCTGCGGAATCATATAAACAATGCTGGTCATGCTCATCACGATTTGCTGCGCGGCCACATAATCTTCGCCCAAATCGGCAATCTGCCACACAATCACGGTGAACAGGCTGGCTTCCAGAAAATACGACAATCCAATCGGCCAGCCCAGCCGCCAGAGCTGCTTTTGCACGGCCAAGCGCGGTCGCGTGATGCGCTGCGTCAGCCCGAACGGCGCGAAATACGACGTTTTGGCAATATACAGCCACAGCGCGGCAGTGTTGAACCAGAACACCACGGCGGAAGCGACGCCGGCACCGGCACCGCCCATTTCAGGCGCGCCGAGTTTGCCGTAAATAAACATATAATTCAATGGGATGTTCAGAAGCAGCGCCGCCCAGCTAATCCACATAATCGCTTTGGGGCGGTGCAGGCTGGAGGCATAGGCATGCAGGGCGCGGTACAGCATGGCGGCGGGCATGGACAGCGCCATGCAGAACAGGTATTGCCCGAACATGGTTTCAATGTGCTCGGACATCGTTAAATAATTTTTCAGCGGCTCAATCATGGCAAACATCAGCACCATGCCGACTAAGCCCAAAAACAGGCCGAACCACAAACCCTGCCGGCCGCTTTCGCCCACTTTTTCTTTTTCGCCCGCGCCGTATAGCTGGGCGATGGTGGGGTTGAGCGCGGTCATAATCCCCATGAAGGTGATGAACACGGTAACGAACACCGAGCTACCGAGTGCAACGGCGGTCAGGTCGTCTTTACCGGCCGCGCCGGACATGGCCGTGTCCACCACGCCCACGGCAACGGCGGCAATCTGCGCCATCATCATGGGCAGTGCGAGGCTGACGAGGGGTTTGGTTTCGCCGATAAAGTCGCGGCGGGAATATTGGTTTAAATCGAAGAGCATAAATAGGTTCGCAAATAGGTGCAGGCTGCTTTTGGAATGCGGTCAAAAGCAGCCTGCACGTTCACGGCAAGGGTTGGATTACAATACTTTCACAATGCTTTCGCACAAATATCGGATATTGCTGTCGGTGATGCCGGCCACGTTGATGCGGCCACTGCGCACGGCATAAATGGCAAATTCGTCTTTCAGGCGGTCCACTTGTTCCGCAGTTAAGCCGGAGAACGAGAACATGCCGTTTTGTTGCACAATAAAATCAAAGTCCTGCGTTGCGCCGCATTCTTTGAGCGTATCGACAAATTTCTGGCGCATGGTTTTGATGCGTGCGCGCATTTCATCCAATTCCGCAATCCATTGCGCTTTCAGTTGCGCGTCCTGCAAAACGGTGGCGATGGTGGCGCCGCCGTGCGAGGCGGGGTTGGAATACAGCGTGCGGATGATGGTTTTGACTTGGCTGAACGCACGGTTTGCCGTTGCTTCGTCGGCCGCCACAATGGTGAATGCGCCCACGCGTTCGTTATACATGCCGAAGTTTTTGGAATACGAGCTGGCCACCAGCAATTCGGGATTGTGTTTCGCAAAAGCGCGCAGGCCGTATGCGTCTTCTTCCAGGCCGTTGGCAAAGCCTTGGTAGGCAAAGTCAAACAGCGGCAGCCAGCCCTTTTCGGCCGACATTTTGGCCAGCGTGTCCCATTGTTCGGGTGTGGGGTCGATACCGGTCGGGTTGTGGCAGCAGCCGTGCAGCAGCACCACGTCGCCTGCCTGTGCCTGCGACAAATCTTCCAGCAGCCCCGCCCAATCCAAGCCGTGCGCTTGTTTGTCGTAATAGCGGTAATCGCGGATGTTCATGCCCACCGCGTTGAAAATGGCGTTGTGGTTCGGCCAGGTGGGCGCGGAAATCCACACGTTTTTCGCATTGGTTTGGCGTTTGATGAATTCGGCCGCCACACGCAACGCGCCGGTGCCACCCAAACTTTGCGCGGTTTTGGCACGTTTTTTTGCAATGATTTCGTGTCCTGCGCCAAACAGCAGTTCTTGTGTGGCGGCGTTATAGGCGGCCACACCGTCGATGGTCAGGTAGTTTTTGGTGTTTTCTTGTGCCAGCAGGCGCGTTTCGGCTTCTTTAACAGATTTCAGAATCGGTGTTTGCCCTTGCGCGTCTTTATACACGCCGATGCCCAGATTGACTTTTTCGGCGCGGGTTTCGGCTTTGAAGGCTTCGCCCAGGCCCAAAATCGGGTCAGCGGGCGCGGCTTGGATGTGGTCGAACAACATGGAACAGCTCCTTGAACGAGGGTTGGATGAGTGGAAAATCTTTGCATTTATACTGCTATCGCCGTGCAATGGCAAGGGTTTTTCCAAAAAAGCAGCCTGCACGCCCCAAAGGCAGGGTGCAGGCTGCTTTTTCACGGCAAAATTACAGCACCAGCGGCGCGAACACAAAGCCCAGCAATACCGAAAGCGCAATCGCCAGCAGCCCCGGCAGGAAGAACGGATGGTTGAACACATAACGGCCGATGCGTGTGCTGCCCGTGTCGTCCATCTGCACCGCGCCCAGCAGGGTGGGATAGGTGGGCAATACGAACAGGGCGGACACGGCGGCGAAGCTGGCCACCAAAATATAGGCGTTTTGCGGGTTTTCCGGCGTAATGCCCAGCGCCACCATCACGGCGGGCATCAGCGCTTTGGCCGTGGCCGCTTGCGAGTAGAGCAGCATGCTAGCGAAGAACAGGGCGACGGCCAGCAGCCACGGATAATCCGACACCAGTGTGGACGCGCCGTTTTTAATCGTGTCGATGTGCGCCGATACGAACGTATCGCCCAGCCATGCCACGCCCAGCACGCACACCGCCGCCGCCATGCCCGATTTGAACGTGGACATTTCCAGCAGGCGGCCGCTGTCCAAACGGCACGACACCACGATAATGGCGGCAATGCCCAGCATAAAGCCCATAATCGCACCGTCGCGCGGCAGCACGGGTTCTTTAATCAGCCCGATGGCGGGCGAAATAGCACAGGCATACAGCACCACCGCCAACACGCCGGCGCAGAAAATCAGCACGGAACGTTTGGCCGTGTCGGGCAATGCGGCAATCACTTCGGCCGAACGCGGCGGCGCAACCAATCCGGCCGCCAGCCGTTCCTGATAAATCTTATCGCCCGACAAATCCAGCCGCCAAAACAGGTTCACCAGTAAAGACACCAGCATGCAGGCGGCAAACGTGGTCGCAATCCAAATCAAGAGCAGCTTCGGATAGCTGATGCCCAACGGTTCGAGCAGGCCGCTCATAAACACCACCGCCGCACTCACGGGCGATGCGGTAATCGCAATCTGCGACGACACCACCGACAGGCTCAGCGGCGCGGAAGGCTTGATGTTTTCGCCTTTGGCCACTTCCACAATCACCGGCATCACCGAAAACGCGGTGTGCCCCGTGCCGGCCAGCAGCGTGAGCAGATAGGTAACCGTAGGGGCGAGAAAGTTGATATTTTTGGGATTTTTGCGCAACAGGCGTTCCGCCACGCCCACCAAATAATCCAAGCCGCCCGCCAGCTGCATGGCGGAAATGGCGGCAATGACCGACATGATGATTAAAATCACGTCATACGGAATTTTGCCCGGCGGCACGCCCAGCAGCAGCGCCAGCAGCACCACGCCCAAGCCGCCCATATAACCGATGGAAAGCCCGCCCAGCCGCGCGCCGAAAAAAATCGCGCCCAATAGCACGACCAATTGAAAAAACAACATGACTGTCATTGAGAATACTCCTGTGAAGCGTTTGTTATGTGTGGGGGCGAATCATAACACTATCTGGCGCATTTTTAAAAGATTTTTGCCAATTCAAAAGCAGCCTGCACTTCCGTTTTCCGAGTGCAGGCTGCTTTTGGAGAATGCCTTATGGGCATCACAAACGCATGCCCGCGTCCGCAGCATTATGAAATATCCAATAAATGGGTCAACTTTATCAGGATAGGATAAAATGCCGCATACTGTCCTTAACCATCCAATGTAGCGCCAAGCCAATGAATTCAATAAAAGATGACAAATATTTAGATTTCTGTCTATTCGCCTTATCCGCCCTGCTTTATGCCTTTTGGCACGCATTTTTCCCTTTGTTGTTGCTTTCCTTTGTTTTCTTTGGTATCGGCGGGAATTGGCTTGGCGGATTAAGCGGGAAAAACCCAAATTTTTTTGGGGTTTATTCAGTTTGGAGGAAGAGCCGCATCCGTTTGTCAATGTTAGATTTTGGTTTTTTGGTGTGGTATGGAATTTATTAATTCTTATATTTATGGTGGTGTTTATCCGAGAATACGATACAGCTTTGGGTGTATTTGAAATATTCTCAAAAATATTTTATGAAACGGTGGCATACATCTATCCCGGTCATGTAAATAGCGAATTCGCGATTGTCAAACGGGCGCTGCAAGATGCGTGGGCTGCTCAAGATATCCATACTGTTGTAACAGATGAAATTGTCCGAGATGAGTTAAAAAAAGCCAAGGGATTTGGGAACCTTTTACTGAATTACCATTATGATTTTGTATGCCTGACTGTGTACGTTATCATTTTTGCGCGCCCGCTGATTATGCAGCCTTTTTATCAGGCGGCAATGAAGAATCCGAATCGCCAATTTCATTTGAAAAAACTAAATTTATGGCGGATATTCATTAATGTGTTGTTTATAGGGGTCCTTTACTATATGTTTTTCCTAATGCCGATTCATCGGGATAATTGCGCCGAAATCCATAATCGGGCAGCGCTGTTGTGCAGTAATTTGGCAACTTCTAAAAATTATATCGCGTTTCCGGCAAGGATTTCGGCTTATTGGGCATCGATTTTGTTTATGGTGCAGATGTTTATTGGTGGTTATTTGGTGGAGCAGGAGAAAGAACATGACAACGCCAGCGAGGAGTGAAAGCGGACAGGAAGCCGTCGGCTTTCGTTAAACTGCCGCCCCAATAGAAAAGCAGCCTGCACTCGCAAAACAAAGTGCAGGCTGCTTTTTCAGTGCGGTTTTATAGCGGATGAAAATAAAAATGAGACAAGGTGGCGAGCCAACGCCGTATCATTGCGATTTTAATTCACTCTTATGCCGATTCGCCGCCTTGCGGCAACATGCCCGCCGCTTGTAGCGAAACCAGTTTCTTGGTGAGGAAATTCAGCGCCACGCCATACGCCGGCACAAACAGGCCGCAGCACACCACCAGTTTGAACAGATAATCCACAAACGCGATGTGCCCCCAGTTGGCCGCCATAAACGCATCATCGCTGCCGGCAAACGCAATGCTGAAAAACAGCAGCGTATCCAGCGCGTTGCCCACGAAAGTCGAAGCCGTAGGCGCAATCCACCACGATTTCAGTTGGCGCAGTTTGTTGAACACGAAAATGTCCAGCAGCTGGCCGAAGGCATACGCCGAAAAGCTCGCCACGGCAATGCGGAACACGGGCAACGCAAACACGGCCAGCGCCGACCAGCCCGTCCACGCGCCGTTTTGAAACAGCACCGACAGCGCATACGACAGCGCCAGCGCAGGCAGCATCACAAAGAAAATAATCCGCCGCGCCAGCCGCTGGCCGAAAATGCGCACGGTCAAATCGGTGGCCAAAAAGATGAACGGAAACGTGAGCGCGCCCCAAGTGGAATGCACTTCGAAGCCGTTCGGCAGCACGACGGTAAACGGAAACTGTACCAGATAATTGCTGGACGCAATCACGGCAATGTGGAACAACACCAGCCAGAACAACGCTTTGCGCTGCTGGGCGGTGGAGAAGGTGAAGTTTTTCATGAAGATTCCTTAGTTTTGGTTTTGAACAATGTCAGCGCGGGAGGATTGCGAACCGCGCGTTTGAAAAAAGGAGCGGATTATAAAGGATTTTTACGCGGAAGGGGCGTTTTTGACGATTTATTTTTATGTGCAGGCTGCTTTGGGCGCGTATCGATAAAACCGATGTTGCAGGCTTATCCCGCCCAGTGGCAGGCCAGCGTTTCCGTGCCGTCGAACACGATTTGCAACGTGCCTCCATCGCGCGGTTCCGGGCGGCAACGTGCGTGGATAAAGCGGTCTTGGCCGCCGTATTGAATCTGCAATTCCACTTCTGCCGGCGGTTTTGCCAACTGAAATTGCACGCGGTAGGGTTTGGCGGCTGAAAACGGTTCGGGCATTTCGTGTATTTGTAGGAATCCGTCGCGGTTTAGGCCGACCAAATATACTGCGGCAGGTTGGGCGGTGTCGGCGGCGGTAATCGTCAGCGTGTAGGCATACGGCGTTTCAGGCGTTTGCCCAGCAGCAGTCGGGGTGCAGGCTGCTATGAATAGCGGGATTAGGGAGAGTGGATGCGGTTTCATTTTTCCGTCCTTGTGCAGGCAGCCTGCACCGAATCAAATCAAAGAGTTCCGTAAAAATCGATATAACGGCAATCGGGCAGCGCGCAGGCGTATGCCAAATAATCGGCGGCGGCGTGAAGCATTTGTGCCGCTTCGGCTTGGATTTCGGCTTGGGCAAGCGTGCGGATTTCGGCGGCGATGGCACGGCATTGCTCCACGGTGAAATAATTGGATGAGGTCGGATTGATGCGGCATTCGTCTTCATCGGAACCGTCGTGTCGGCACGGATACCGTTGCAGCACGGGTTTGAGCCGCTCGAAATTGCGGTGCTGGATAAAGGCATGGCGCCCGTCCGCCTGTTCGCCGCCGCCGTTCAACGGTGTGATGGCATAGCCCCATTTTTCGCTGTCTATTGTGTGCTGGCCCAAATAAACCGGCGTGCGGAAGATGGCAGCGATGGCGCGCTCGGTATTGCCTTGGTGCGCGTCGTATTGGTGCGCGGCTTCGGCTTCGCTGCACACGGCGGTTTGGCAGATGCGGACGATTTGGGCGGCGCGGTAGGCGGCAATGGTGGCCTGCGGGCTTCCGTGCTGTTTCAGCAGCGCGAGCACGTCGGCGATGGGCAGGGGAATCTGCTGCTGCAAACGGCGGGCGGCCGTGTAATCGGAGCGGTGCATGGTGTGTCGGACGGGAAGGGTTTGGACTTGGTTCGGGAGGGTGCAGGCTGCTTTTTTAACCGCAAAAAGCAGCCTGCACTTTGGTTTTACTGCATATCGTGCCGAAACAGCCTCTCGCGCGCCATCTGCTCAAACGGTGTGCCTGCGCGGCCATAGTTGGCGAACGGGTGGATGGCGATGCCGCCGCGCGGGGTAAATTCGCCGAACACTTCGATGTATTTCGGATTCATCAGCCCAATCAAATCCTTCATGATGATGTTCACGCAGTCTTCGTGGAAGTCGCCGTGGTTGCGGAAGCTGAACAGGTATAGTTTCAGCGATTTGCTTTCCACCATTTTCACGTCGGGAATGTAGCGGATGACGATGGTGGCAAAATCGGGCTGGCCCGTCATCGGGCAGAGACTGGTGAATTCGGGGCAGACGAATTTGACGAAATAATCGTTGCCTTGGTGTTTGTTGTCGAACGCTTCCAGCACTTCGGGCGCGTAGTTGCTGCGGTATTCGGTTTTTTGGTTGCCCAAAAGGGTGATGCCGTGGAGTTCTTCGGTGTTGCGGGACATTTTTGCTTCCTTGCTGACGGGTGAAACGGGGGTGCAGGCTGCTTTTGATGTGCGGCCTGAAACATGGCCAACCTTATAGCAAATACTCGTGCGGACGGCAAGCAAGTGCAGGCTGCCTGCGGATGACGGCGGCCGAATATCGGGGCTTAATCCGGATAAGCCGTTTTTTCGTTCTATATAAACCGATTAAGGAGCCGTTATGTCCCGCATTTACTCAAAATCCCCGTGGCTGCTGTCCGCGCTGCTGGTGGCAGTTTTGGCGGCGTGTTCGCAACCGCTTCCCAGCCATCCCCGTCCGATGACGGAATCGGCCGAGAGGGCTTCGGTGTCTGCCGATTCCGCCGCCGTCGCCAAAGATATGTCCGTTATGCGCCTGCAAAGCGTGCGTGCGGAAGAAAGGCTGGGCACGCGCTGGGGCGATGAAGTCCAATCCAACGTGCGCCGCGTGGATTTGCGCCGTGTTAGCCAAGAGCCACTGGCGCAAAACGTGCTGCATTATTCGTCAAAAGACTACCGCGGCCGCAGCGTCAACTCGATTTCGCTGGCGGCAGGCAGGGTGGAACTGTCGGTGCGGGGCGACGGCCGCCGCGAGCTGCCGATTTTCCGCGATAACGGCAGCTATTACCTGCGCGGCATCAACGGGCAGGCCTACCGCCTGATATACCGCAACAACAGCAGCCAAACGTTTGAAATCGTCGCCAGCGTGGACGGTTTGGACGTGTTGTCGGGCCAACCGGGCAGCCGATACAACAGCGGCTATGTGCTGCGGCCGCACAGCACGCTGGAAATCGAAGGTTTCCGCAAGAGCGACAATGCGGTGGCTTCGTTTATTTTCAGCAGCCCCGGCGATTCTTACGCCGCCCATTCCGACAACGGCTCGGTACGCAACACGGGCGTGATTGGCACGGCGGTGTTCGAGCTGTACGACCCTGCGCGCCGTTCGGACGACAGCCCCGAAGCCTTCCCAGCGGACAACGGATATGCCAAACCGCCTTCACGCTAACTTTGCCAATCATTATAGTGGATTAAAATCGCAATGATACGGCGTTGGCTCGCCTTGACGTACTAT
>ERZ773077.2322-NODE-2322-length-12306-cov-11.723288_pt1 | contig 12306 bp, 8 predicted proteins | sample MGYA00580612_ERZ773077 | MGnify/ENA primary metagenome ERZ773077 (study PRJEB29015, sample SAMEA2737971) | human oral metagenome | biome: human oral; feature: human-associated habitat; material: dental | place: China | collected 2021 ...
TTTTGCACGACCCACTACTTTTGCTACGGGCAATACCTGCCAAATGTGGTTTGTAAAAGAAGAAAAAACAGAAGATATACAATGACCCTAAACCTCGATTTCCTCAGTCAGTATTTTACTGAAGTACATTTCGATAAAGATGCTCTCATCATTCGTGCAGGCGAGGTGGAACACTCGCTCTATTACCTCAGCGAAGGCATCGTGCGCTTTTTCTACTACAACCCCACAACCGACAAGGAAACGACGGTGGATATTCTTTTTGCTGAACAGTTTTTTATGTCGTATGCCTCGTTTGTAAAGCGTGAACCTTCCCTCTTCTCTATTCAAGCACTGAAAGACGTTACTGTCTATAAAATAGGGCGTGAACACCTGGAACACCTCATAGAACAGCAAGAATACTTACAAATAAAAGCTGATATCTTGGAACATCTGCTGATTGAGAAGATGCAACGAGAAGCGCAGTTTTTATTGCAATCACCCGAAGAGATTTACTGCAATCTATTGGAGAAAGACCCTAAACTTATCCAGAATATCCCGCTGAAATATATTGCTTCTTATATTGGCATCACTCCCCAAGCGCTGAGCAGGATTAGGAAAAGAATATTTTAATGGTTAATTGTCGTTATTTTATTTTAGTAAAGTATAGCGTTACTAAGCTATTTTGGCTTTGTGTGCTGTAGGAGAACTTGGTGTTATTATCTGAAAAGACAAACGGCAAGTCTACTTAGTTTTGAGGATTGGTAACGTTATAATATTTGCCACCCTTTTTTGCCTAGTAAAATGAATAAAGTTGTGGCAAAGAGCGCCGAAAAAATAAGTTTTTTCATAGAATTGTTATTTTAATGTGCCACACACACATAACAAATTATCCTTTGTCAAATGTTCTTTATTAATTACTTTTACATTCTTTCTATATTTTTCGCTCTTGCTTTCTTTTTATTTTGTTGTTTATCAAACTGCTACATTTTTAGGTATCTATATTTTCACTATCTGATGTTTTTAGTATATCTTTAACGTTTTATCTTTGCGGCAGAATTAGGTATCAGGTGTCAGGCATCAGGGGACAGGTGTCAGCTCTTACCTCTTACCTCTTAACTTTTAACTAAGATGAAAGGAAAACAAAGAACTTTATTAAACAGTATTGGCAAGCTCACCTTGCTACTACTTTTTAGCTTGCTTTCTACCGCCCTTTCTGCCCAAAACAAAAAGATTAGCGGAAAGGTAATTGATGAAAAACACCAGCCTGTACTGGGGGCATCGGTGGTGGTGAAAGGCACTACTAAGGGTACTACTACCGATTTCGATGGGAATTTCACGATAGATGTACCTGCTAAAGCCACGCTATCGGTTTCATTTATAGGGTATCACACCCAAAATGTAGCAGTAGGCAACCAAAACCAACTCACTATCGTGCTCAAAGAAGAACAAGAGCAGTTAGACGAGGTAGTGGTGGTAGGTTATGGTACCGTCCGCAAGAAAGATCTTACGGGAGCGGTTACTTCGGTGTCCAACAAAGCCCTCAAGGAGAAACCTATTGCCAACGCTGGTGAAGCGCTCCAAGGGCGTGCTGCTGGGGTGCAAGTAACCTCGGCGGGAAAACCTGGTGACAACGTGTCGTTTCGCATTCGCGGTATCAGTACGATTAACAACAGCGAACCGCTACTAGTTATCGATGGGGTACCTACCGACCTCGGTATCAACGCGCTCAACGTAGATGATATAGAAAATATCGACGTGCTAAAAGACGCTTCGGCAACAGCGATTTACGGCTCTCGTGGTGCTAATGGGGTGGTGCTTATCACTACCAAAAAAGGAAAAAATGGCGACGGAAAACTGTCGTTCAGTACCAATGTAGCCCTTCAACAAGCTACCAACTTACCCGTGATGCTCAACGCCCGAGAGTTTGCTTCTTTTCACAACGAAATGATTGCCAACTACAACCGCACCCCTGGGGTAAGTCCGCTTACACAACGCCCTGATTTTGCCAATCCTGAGGACTGGGGGGAAGGCACTAACTGGCTCAAAGCGCTTTTCCGTCCTGCTTTTATGCGTAACTATTCGCTCTCATACTCAGGCGGTAACGACAAGAGCAATTACTACGTGTCAGCTGGGGTGTTCGACCAAGATGGGATTATCCTCAACACTTCTTACCGCCGTTATACAGTGCAGTTCAACGGCGAGTCGCGCGTAAAACCGTGGATTAAGTTTGGCAACAACCTCACCCTCAGCCACGACGAAAAGAAATCGGGCGACTACAACATCCGTATGGCGATGGCTTCTTTGCCTACACAACCTATTTACAATGAAGACGGTAGCTACTCAGGTCCGGATTCGCCTGCCCATCAGTACAGCGATATCCGCAACGTGGTTGGTACTGCCCTTATCAACGGACAAAACACTACCAAAGGCTATAACATTTTGGGGAATATCTTTGCCGAAATTACCCCTGTAAAACATTTGGTATTCAAAACCACTGGGGGGCTTGATTTTAAATATTGGGACAACCGCAGTTTCTCCCCTAAATACAACTGGAAACCAATACCTAATCCGCTCTCTAACCTCTACCAAGATGCTAACAAGAGCACTACCCTCCTCTGGGATAACACACTCACTTATACCAATACTTTTGCCCAAAAGCACTTCCTTAATGTGATGGTGGGCACCAGTGCGCAAAACAACGTGTATAGCAAAATCAATGCGAGTGTGAGCAACTTCTTGAGCGACCAGCAAAACCAACTCAGCAAAGGCTTGGAAAACCCTACGGTAGGTGGCACAATGAACGATTGGGCTATCCTCTCTTTCATTGGGCGACTCAACTATACTTATGCCGATAAGTACTTGCTCACTGCTACCGTGCGTCGCGATGGTTCTTCGCGTTTCTCCAAAGAAAACCGCTGGGGTACTTTCCCTTCTTTCTCTTTGGCTTGGCGTACATCAAATGAGTCTTTCTTCCCTAAAAACGACTATGTAAACGATGTGAAATTGCGCGTGGGTTACGGTATGACGGGTAACCAAGGCGGTATTGATAATTATGCTTATTTCACCAAATTGCGCACAGGGCAATATGTATTCAACAACAATTTGGTGTCTACCCTCTATCCTCACGTAATGCCTAACCCTAATGTGAAATGGGAAACCGTAGAGCAATTCAATGGGGGTATTGACCTTGCGCTACTCAAAAACCGCTTGAACCTCACTTTTGATGCCTATATCAAAAACACCAGTGATATGTTGGTGCCAATGGCGGTATCAGTAAGCTCTGGCTATTCGGATATTGCAGTACCGAGTATCAACGCTGGTAAAGTGGAAAACAAAGGGGTAGAACTCACAGTGTCATCAGTGAATGTGAATAAAAAGGACTTCCAATGGAATACTGATGTAAACGTATCGTTCAACCGCAACAAAATCGTGAAGATGAACGATGGCGTGCCTTTGTTCACTGGTTTTGAGGCATTCCTCACCAAATTGCAAATCCTCTCCGAGGGTCACCCTGTAAATTCTTTCTATGGCTATGTAATGAACGGACTTTTCCAAAACCAAAACGAGGTGGACAACTATGCTACCCAAGTGGAAAACGGTACCGCCCCTGGTGATGTGAAGTTCCGCGACCTCAACAACGATGGGGTCATCAATGCCGAAGACCGTACTTATATCGGCAATCCGTTCCCTGAATGGACGTTCTCTATGAACAACAACTTCAACTACAAAAACATTGATTTACAAATATTTTTACAAGGCGTAGCAGGAAACGATATCTACAATGCCAACCGTATATGGCAAGAGGGAATGTCGGTGCCACAAAACCAAATTGCCAAAGTAAAAGACCGTTGGACTGGCGAGGGCACTAGCAATAGCATTCCGCGTGCTATCTATGGCGACCCCAACCAAAACGCGCGTCACTCTACCCGCTTTGTAGAAGATGGTTCGTATTTGCGCATCAAAAACGTAACTTTGGGGTATACGCTCCCTAAAGAGGTTACTCAAAAATTCCATACCGATATGTTGCGCATATATCTGTCTTGCCAAAATCTCTATACGTTCACCAAATACAGCGGTATGGATCCCGAAGTAGGCACTGGTGGCGTTGATGGCGGTACTTACCCTGTAACTCGCACAGTTAGCTTTGGATTAAACGTGCAGTTTTAGGGGTCAGGTGTTAGGGATCAGGTGACAGGTGACAAAAGAATCACTACAAATTGTTAATTGTTAATTATGAATTGTTAATTATGAAAAAGATATTATACATCACCCTATTAGCATTTCCGCTCTTCACGGCTTGTTCTAAATTCTTAGACAAGACCCCTTACGAAGATTCAAGTGCTGAAAACATAAGCGATGCGGCATCGGCAATTGCCCTTACCAATTCGGCTTATAAACCCTTGCAACGCTCTAACCTCTACAATATGCGCCTCTGGACGCTCGACATCGTAGCAGGTAATAGCATCGTAGGCGCTGGAGGTGGTAACGACGGACTCGAAACTATCACTCTTTCCAACTTCAACGCAACTGCCGATAACCCTTTGGCGCTCGAAATATGGCGCGGTTGTAACCCTGGTATTCTCTATTGCAATACGGCTCTGAAAGCTTTGCCTTCTGCCAATATCCCTGAGGATATCAAAAACCGCTGTATCGGTGAAGCCAAATTCCTCCGCGCGCACTACTATTTCCTTTTGGTACAACTCTTTGGCGATGTGCCTCTTCAGCTCGACCCTAAAGAGAGTTTGACTAACAAAACGCCTTTCCGCCAAAGCAAAATGAAGATATACAACGAGGTGATTATCCCCGACCTCAGAGAGGCTTTCAACCTATTGCCTACACGCGAGCAATATAGCAATGCCGATAAAGGTCGTGCCACCAAAGGCGCTGCAGCGGGTATGCTCGCCAAAGTATACCTCACTTTGGGTAGATATAGCGAAGCTCTTGAAATGTGCAACGCTGTCGAAAACCTCGGCTATACCCTCAATCCTGATTATTCCGATTGTTTTGGCGCTGCCGAACGCAACAAAAACACTGCCGAGTCTATCTTTGAAATTCAGTATTACGGACTTACCAAAGATGATTTCTGGGGCGAAGAAAACCAAGCCTCTTGGCTCAGTACCTTTATGGGTCCTCGCAACAGTGGTTGGGTAGGTGGTGCTTATGGTTGGAATCAGCCTACACAAGAGTTTGTAGACCAATACGAGGCGGGCGATCTCCGCAAGGATAAGACGATTCTCTACGAGGGTTGTCCTAATTTTGAGGGGAATGCGTACCGCGCTTCAATGTCTAACACGGGTTACAACGTGCGCAAATTTTTAGTGCCATTAAGTCAGTCGCCTGATTTCAATACCAACCCTGCGAACTTTGTAGCGCTCCGCTTTGCCGATGTACTCCTAATGAAAGCGGAAGCCCTCAACGAATTAGGTCGCACTACGGAAGCTGAAGTACCTTTGTACAAAGTGCGCACCCGCGCGGGTCTTACCCATCGCGCTGATATAGAGAACCTCACTCAAGCGCAAATGCGCGAGAAAATACGCCACGAACGCCGTATAGAACTCGCTTTTGAAGGACATCGTTGGTTTGATATGATTCGCTGGGACAATGGTCAGTACGCGCTGAATTTCTTGCACTCTATAGGCAAAACCAACGCCCGCGAGAAACACCTGCTCTTGCCCGTCCCTCAAAAAGACCGCGACGCCAACCCTAACCTTACCCAAAACCCAGGTTGGTGATAATAATGACGAATTACGAATTACGAGTGACGAATGACGACAACTCTTACCTCTTATCTCTTAACTTTTAACTAATATGAAACCATACCATTTATACATCGCCTTCCTCTTACTGCTCCTTACGGGATGTAAAAAAGAGGACTTTATGGAACTCTTCAAAGAGGGCAAACCCTTTGAATTGAAAGCTCCTAAAGAAAATGTAGCCTTAGATGCTGCCAACCCCGAACAAGAAGCGATCAAGTTCACTTGGACGGCAGCTTCCAATCACGGCACTAATGCCGCTATCACCTATACTTTCCAAATGGATGTGCAAGGCAACAACTTTGCGGGAGGTATCAGCGAGAATCTAGGTCGTGAAGCCTATGAGAGAGTATATAAAAACGAAGAACTCAACAACCTCTTGCTCAACACTTTCAAGGTTGCGGTAGACACCGAAGTTACGATGGAAGTACGCATCATTGCCCAAGTAGCCTCTGGCGAGGGAATGAAACAACATACCAATGTGAAGACGGTGGTTTTCAAAACGCACACCCCTATCAGCAATACGTTGTATATCATCGGTAGTGCTGCCCCTCACGGTTGGAGTGCCGATCAAGCCGAAGAGATGAAACCCGTTGAGGGTACTCCTAAAGCCTTTGCGTGGTCAGGACGATTGTCCGCTGGTGAAATCAAGTTCATCACTACCAAAGGTCAGTTTATACCATCGTATGGCAAAGGCAGTAATAATAGCGAATTGCACTTCCGCAAAACCGATGCCGATACAAGTGATGAGAAATTTACAATTGCCGAAAGTGGCGTCTATACCGTGAAAGTGAACCTTATCAACCTCACCATAAGCATCACCAAAGGCGAAGCGCCTGAATATACCGAGTTGTGGTTCGTAGGTGAACCTACCGGTTGGAGCTTCAAGAAAATGACCGTAGACCCTGCCGACCCATTTGTGTTCCACTACAATGCCGATTTAGGCAATGGGGGTGAGTTCAAAATAGGCACTAAAGAAGGTGATTGGTCAGCAGTATTTTTCCGTCCGAAAGAAAATAATACGGCTGAAGGTAGCGACCTCCCTGTGAAGAAATGGGCAGGCGACCCCGATTACAAATGGAAAATTTCAGCAGGCACTTACAAGATTACGCTCAACACTCGTACGATGAAGATTGACATTGTGCCTTTCACTCCTTATGCAGGAATGTATATGATTGGTAGTGCTACCGATGCTGGTTGGGATATCAACAATCCTATCGTAATGACTGTCGATAGTGGCAATCCTAATGTCTTTACGTGGGAAGGTGACTTGAAAGCGGGCGAACTCAAATTCTCTTGCGACAAGAAAAGCGATTGGGGTGGCGACTGGTTCTTGGCTGCTAAAGCTGATAAAGCACCTGCCGGTGTAGAAGAACCTATGATTTTCAGCGCCCACGGCTCTAACCCTGATAATAAGTGGAAAATCACTGAAGCAGGCACCTACAAAATCACCCTCAACCAACTCACCCAAAAGGTGATAATCAAAAAGCAATAGTCCCCTCCCCAGCCCTCCCCCAAGGGGAGGGAGTTTAAAAGAGTTCAAGAACAAAACATCTTTATACGTGTTAAACAACCCTCCTTTCCGTTCGCATCTGCGGATTGCCCCTCTCTCCTTGGGAGAGAGGGAACGGGAGAGAGGAATAATTATTAATTGAAAATGAAAGTTTTATATACTCTATTCTTCGCCACTACGCTCAGCCTCTTCTCTTGCGAGAAGAACGATACGCCCAGCAACAACCCTATTACTTATGGCGAAACTTATTTGAAAATAGATATCAGCACCGATAAGGCGGTCTACACCCCTGGTAGCACGGTGCGCTTCTCCTTGGCGAGTATGCCTTCCGGTACTTACAAAGTGCGCTACTCTCACTTAGGAGAAATCATTAAAGAAGAAGCCCTTACCAGCACCTCTTGGCAATGGGTAACCCCTGCCGATGACTATCGAGGTTATTTGGTGGAAATCTACCAAGAAGCTGGCGGTAAACAAAATACTTACGGCAGTATCGCTGTGGATGTATCTTCCGATTGGACAAAATTCCCTCGCTACGGTTTCTTGTCCTCTTACGGCAAAAACGAGCCTATCGAGAAGAATATCGACTTTATGAATCGCTGTCACATCAATGGTATTCAGTTCTACGACTGGATGTATGACCACCACAAACCGCTGGCTGGTACCCCTCAAAACCCTTCTAATGAGTGGCCTGACCTCTTCAAACGTCCCACTTTTCTTTCTACTGTACGTGGCTATATCAGCGCTGCTCATAGCAAGGGTATGAAAGCGATGTTCTACAATTTAGCCTTCGGAGCGCTCAAAAATGCCGAAGCCGATGGAGTTGCCAAAGAATGGTTTCTCTATAAAGACAACCAGCACAAAGAGAAAGATGCTCATATCTTAGGCGACTTTGCCCGCAGTAGTATCTACCTCACCAACCCTGGCAATGCGCACTGGCAAAACTACTTAGCAGGACGCAATAGCGATGTCTATGCCGTTTTTGGTTTCGATGGCTATCATATCGACCAACTCGGAGGGCGTGGCACAGTATACGATTACAATGGCAATAGCGTAGACCTCTTGCCTCAATACGCTTCGTTTATCAATGCGATGAAAAGCGCACACCCCGATAAACGCCTTGTGATGAACGCGGTAGGGCAATACGGTCAAACTGAAATTGCAGGTACCAATAAAGTGGATTTTCTCTATACCGAAGTATGGGACGAAAAAACCTACGACCAGTTAGCTCGCATTATCCTCGACAACTACAATCGTAGCAACAACCAACTTAAAACGGTGTTGGCTGCCTATATGGATTATGAAAAATCTAAGAATGCAGGTTTTGTAAACGAACCTGGCGTATTGCTCGCCAATGCAGTGATTTTTGCCTTCGGAGGGGCTCATTTAGAGATAGGCGAACACTACCTCGCCAATGAGTATTTCCCTAACAAAAACCTTCAAATGAAAGCCGACCTCAAAAAAGCGCTCATCACCTACTACGATTTCTTGGTAGCTTACCAAAACCTCTTGCGCGACGGCGGTAGTTATACCTCAGCGCAGGTAACTGCCGAAAATGCAACCATAGCGGCTTGGCCTGCAGCGAAGGATAAAGTGGCGGCTCTCACCAAAACCGTGAACGGCAAGGATATAGTGCATCTTATCAATTTCAACGGGGTAACCTCTATGGACTGGCGTGATACCAATGGTACTCAAAAGAAACCTACCACAGTAACCGACCTTAAAACTACCGTTGCTGTAACTGCACAACCCAAAAAAGTGTGGTTCGCTACTCCCGACCTCTTTGGCGGAGCTCCTCGTGCCGTAGAATTTACCTATAACAACAACCAAATCACCTTCACCCTCCCCTCCCTCAGCTATTGGGATATGGTGGTGATAGAGTATTAATAAAAAAATTAGCAGATTAGCAAATGAGAAAATTTGCTAATCTGCTAATTAATAAATTTGCTAATTATAGTTATAGTTTTTCTTTCTTTAAAACCTCTAAAACAGTGTATTGAGGTAGATATATCTCATCTTGATAGGGTTCTCGATTAAGAATTTTTTGTTCGCGAAGTACTTTTACAGTATAGCGATAACCCGTTTCATAAGTGTCGAATTTTAAATATTCTTTAGCAACCCTAAAAGTTTTGTTAGATTCAGTAACACTGTAACATTCTGTTTTAAAGTTGCCTGCACCCATTTGAAGAGTACATTCCTCTAAATGTCCATCAATCACAAAAGTGTGATAGCTCTTTTGAATTTCAAATTCAGGTTTTTCTTTTTTACAAGAAAGCAAAAACAACAAGGTAATAAGTGTGTAAAAAATAGTATTTTTCATAAGGAATAGATTTTAAATTCGAGACAAAGATACTGTTTTATTTCTATAAATACAATTTTATTTTTTATTTTCGGAGATTATTCCCTTCACTTTTAAGAATTGTCCCCTTTCGGGGAAGCAAGCGAAGGCTCATAACTGAATATGTACACCACAATTCTGAGTAAGTGAATAAGGGAACAATCCACAAATTGACAAATCAATGAGATTTCTTACTTTCATAACAATAACTATCCTCTCCTGTGCTACTGCTGTAGCGCAGGAGTTATTTTCGCCTAACAAAGCACTAAAACTCTCTTTTTCGCTCAGCGCGGAAGGCACTCCTGTCTATTCGCTTTTTTACAAGGGAAAAGAAGTAGTTAAACCGAGTAGATTAGGTATTGAGCTATTTAGCTCCAATGAAGTGAAATTTGGCGCTGAAATCACCAAAAAAGAGGGAGCAAACACCTCTCTCTACCATAACTTTGAAGTGGTGAATACCCAAAATACAACCGTTGATGAAACTTGGCAACCCGTATGGGGCGAAAGCCAAAACATTCGCAACCACTACAACGAGCTATTGGTGAGCCTCAAACAGAAGGACACCCACAGAGAAATGAACCTGCGTTTTAGACTATTTGACGACGGCTTAGGCTTCCGCTATGAGTTCCCCGAACAAAAGCAAATGCCTTACTTTGTGATTAAAGAAGAACGCACCGAGTTTGCAATGACGGGTGATCACCAAGCGTGGTGGATACCAGGCGATTACGATACCCAAGAGTACGACTATCAGCAATCACGCCTCTCCGAAATACGCGCTATCAACCAAAAAGGGCGTCAGGCAAATTTAGCACAAACAGGCTTTTCGGATACGGGTGTACAAACCGCTTTAATGCTCAAAACTGACGATGGTTTGTACATCAACCTGCACGAAGCTGCTTTGGTGAACTATGGGGCGATGCACCTCAACCTCAACGATAAGACTTTCGTTTTCCAATCGTGGATTACCCCCGATGCTAATGGTGCCAAAGGTTATATGCAAACCCCTGCCCAAACGCCTTGGCGTACGGTAATTGTAAGTGACGATGCCCGCGATATTTTAGCTTCGGATATCACCCTCAACCTCAACGAGCCTTGCGCTTTAGCTGATACTTCGTGGATTCACCCGATGAAGTACGTAGGGGTATGGTGGGAAATGATTACTGGTATGAAAGAATGGTCGTATACTTACGATGTGCCCAGTGTGCATATCGGTAAAACCGATTACACCACCCTCAAACCCCACGGCAAGCACGGGGCTACTACCGAAAATGTGAAGAAATACATCGACTTTGCCGCCGAAAATGGTTTTGATGGCGTACTCGTAGAAGGTTGGAACATAGGGTGGGAAGATTGGTTTGGACACTCTAAAGATTTGGTATTCGACTTCCAAACACCTTACCCCGATTTTGATATCGAAGGTATTCACCAATACGCCAAAAGCAAAGGAATTAAGATGATTATGCACCACGAAACCTCCTCGTCTATCCGCAACTACGAGCGTTTTATGGACAAAGCCTATCAGCTGATGAACCAATACGAATACCCTGCCGTAAAAAGTGGTTATGTGGGCAATATCATTCCACGAGGTGAAAACCATTACAGTCAGTGGGTGAACAATCACTACCTTTATGCTATTAAAAAAGCCGCCGACTACCGCATTATGGTGAATGCGCACGAGGCAGTGCGCCCTACGGGTTTGTGTCGCACCTATCCTAACCTTATAGGCAACGAGTCGGCACGCGGAGGTGAATACCAAGCCTTTGGCGGTAGCAAGCCCAATCACGTGTGTGTGTTGCCCTTCACCCGCCTCATTGGCGGACCAATGGACTATACCCCTGGCGTGTTTGAAATGGACATCAGCAAGAACAACCCCAACAACCATTCACACTGCAATGCCACTTTAGCGAACCAATTGGCATTGTATGTAACGATGAGCAGTCCGCTGCAAATGGCTTCCGACCTGCCAGAGAACTACCGCCGTTTTCCCGATGCTTTTCAGTTTATCAAAGAGGTTGCCCTCGATTGGAGCGAAAGCCACTATTTAGAAGCCGAACCAGGGGCTTATATCACTGTGGCACGCAAAGCCAAAGGCACTCGCAATTGGTTTATAGGCAATACAGCTGGCAAGGATTTTACCTCTAAGATTCATTTCAGTTTCTTAGAGCCCAAAACTACTTATGTAGCCACTATCTACGCCGATGCCAAAGATGCCAACTATCAAACCAATCCCCAAGCCTATACCATTCAGAAAATATTGGTGACCAACAAGAGCAAACTCACCCTGCACTCAGTAGCAGGCGGGGGTTATGCCATTAGTTTGTACCCCCTCACCGATAAGGCACAAGCCAAAGGATTAAAAAAACGATAGCAATTACAGTAATATAATAGTGAAAAAAAGCTGCTAAGCACATCGCTTAGCAACTTTTTGTTTGCTAATTTGCTAATTATTTCAGAGCAATGTAATTTGAGAAAGCTCATTTCCTATAGATCTAATACCATTTTGTATTTCCAACAATCGTTTTTCTGAAGCTTTACTTTTTCCAGAGGCGTATTTTCGCATCATTACAGGACTAATAGAAATTCTGCGAGCTAACTCACTCATATTGAGCTCTGGTAATTGCTGACTAATACCGTCTAATGCTATTTCATAAACAAAATCAACTCCTTTTTTATAGCGATTAACAAAATCCCAATCCTCATCTTTTTCACATTCTTCCAAGTGAAAA
>ERZ773077.2324-NODE-2324-length-12299-cov-2.703283_pt1 | contig 12299 bp, 7 predicted proteins | sample MGYA00580612_ERZ773077 | MGnify/ENA primary metagenome ERZ773077 (study PRJEB29015, sample SAMEA2737971) | human oral metagenome | biome: human oral; feature: human-associated habitat; material: dental | place: China | collected 2021 ...
GTTTTCTCGTCGATCAGGTCACCGACCTTGTCGATGCCCTGCTCAACCTGGTCCTCATGTTTGTCTGCGGCGTCCTTCAAGTCGTCGAAGATACCCATCAGAACCTCCTTTCTATCGACAGATCCCGGGCGGCTGCCCGCGCAGGATCAACCCTAGAGAGTCGAAGCAGGCCTGACAACAGGCCGCGGTGGTGGATACCGAATGCCTAGGGGAACCGGGGTATTAGATTTGGTTCGTCTCGTTGGCCTCCAGGCGCGGCGAGCGGGCGGCTCGACGCCCGGCTGGGTTAGGGCAATCCGGCCAGGCGTCCCAACGCGGCAGCGAGGGCTCCGATGCTGACCACCAGCAGGATAGGGCGCCCGCAGTCGCAGCGCGAGGGCGGCCGCCACCAGGGACAGCACTTGGGAATCCAGCACCAGCCGCTGACCTGAGGCCACCGCGTTGGTGGCCACCAGCGCGGCGAGCAGCCCGATGGTCATCGCGGTGCTGGCCTGTTGGTGCCATGGTGCGGCCAGAAGCCTTGTGGGGCAGCAGGTAACCGACCAGTTTGGTGGCGAAGGCGACTGCGCTGGCCAGCAGGATCCAACCCAGTACGTCCATCCCTGCCGATCCCGCTGCCACCAGTAGGTTCCGATCGCCACCAGTGCGGCCACCGGCAGGGGAGTACCCGGCGGCGTGATGGGCACGGCCACCAACGTGACCAACGCGCAGCCGACCGCCAAACCCATCGACTCGCGGTCGCGTAGGCGCGGCCACAACAAGCCCAGGAAGGCGGCCACCGTGGCCCCATCCAGCCCCCAACTGAGGAGATACCACAGAGCCCTGTCGCGAAGCCCCACCCGGGCCGCTGGCCCGAGCCGTTCTTGGTCGGTTGGCTGGGGCTGGGATACCTGACCACCGTACCCCAATGGATCGCTGCCAGGCCCGGTCCGGCCGGCAGGTGACCGGTCTCAGCCACCGCGTCGGATAAGGCCTGGCAGGGGGTTCTCGATAGGGTAATCGCCCCCGGCACGCCATCGCTGAGACTGTGCTCAAGCACCGGGGAAGCATGGCCATCGCCCCCAGCGGGCTGCGGCTGGAGCCCCGGATCGTGCCGGGCACCGATGTCCGCGGAACGTAGGCTGGGATGCCATGGCAGATGTGCTGCGCGGCTTCTTCACCATTTGGTTCGTCATCGGTATCGGCTGGGCGGCGGCCCATCTCAGGGTGCTGGACGGCACTGCGCAGCGAGTCCTGGCTCAGGTGGCCTTCTTCATCGGGATTCCTGCCCTGTTGTTCGGCAGTATGCGCAAGGCCGATCTGCAGCGCATCTTCTCGACAAATGTGATCGTCTCGCTACTGGCCGTGGCAGCCACCCTGATGCTGTACCTGCTGGCCGCCAACCTGATCTGGCGACGCAGCGGCAGCCACCAGGTGATCGGCGGTTTTGCGTCCTGCTATGTCAATGCCAACAACATGGGCTTGCCGATCGCCGCCTACGTGTTGCACGACACCAGCTGGGTGGCCCCCATCCTGTTGTTGCAGATCTTGGCTTTGCAGCCGTTTGGGCTGAGCCTGCTCGACGCCATCAAGGCCCGCCGGGAGGGCCACCCAAGCTCTTGGCTGCGCAATCTCAGCCTGCCCTTCCGCAACCCGATGACCGTCGGCACGCTGGCTGGGCTGGCAGTGAACCTGACCGGTTCGAGCCTGCCCGGCCTGCTGACCGGCACCATCGATCTGGTCGGCGGGATCGCGGTACCCGCCATGCTGATCGCCTTTGGCATATCGCTGCGTACCGGACCGTTACCCGGGCAGCGCAATGTTGTTGAAACCGTGACGATCGGCGTGTTGAAGGTGATCGTTCAGCCTGCGGTCGCCTTCGGACTGTCCATGGTTTTTGGCCTGGACCAGGTGACCACGCTGGCTGTCACCGTGATGGCCGGGCTGCCCACCGCGCAGAACGTGTTCGTTTTTGCGATGCGTGGCCAGACCGCGGTGCAATTGGCCCGGGATGTGATCTTCATCACCTCCTTTGCCTCCATTCCGGCGGTAACCTTGCTGGCTGCCCTGGTGAATGCCGGCTGAACCGGGTCGAACCCGGGTACCCTCGGCCAACCATCGTCGAGCCCCGGGCTGCTGGTTAGCCGGCTAGTTGCCCGGTCGCATAGGCTTTCGGATGGTATGCCAGCAGAATCACCCACTCATCGGCCCAGGATCGATTTCGATCCCGGGTTGCCGATCAGCGTCCACGTCGCCGAGATCGCCCAACTGATCGCCGACCATCAAGTAGTGGTGATTGCCGGTGAGACCGGGTCGGGCAAGACCACTCAGTTGCCCAAGATCTGTCTGCTGGCCGGTAGGCGCCGCATTGGCCACACGCAGCCACGCCGGATCGCTGCCCGCAGCGTGGCCACCCGGATCGCTGCTGAACTGGGGGGCGAGTTGGGCGACCTAGTCGGCTACCAGGTGCGGTTCACCCGGCAGGCCAGCAGCCAAACCCGGATAAAGGTGATGACCGATGGCATCCTGCTCGCCGAGATCGGCCACGACCGGGAACTGCGCCGCTATGACACCATCATCATCGACGAGGCCCATGAACGCAGTCTGAACATCGACTTCCTGCTGGGTTACCTGAAGCAACTGTTGAATCACCGGCCGGAACTGCGGGTGATCATCACCTCGGCGACCATCGACACGGCCCGGTTTGCCGCGCATTTCGGCCAGGCTCCAGTGGTGCAGGTCTCGGGGCGCAGCCATCCGGTTGAAGTGCGCTATCGCCCCCTGATCGATCCCGACCAGCCGGAGGCCGAGCCGCTGGATCAGGCGGAGGGCATAGTGGCGGCGGTGGCCGAATTGCGTGCTGCCGGCCCCGGCGACATCCTGGTGTTCTGCTCCGGCGAGCGCGAGATCCGCGATGCGCTGGACGCTCTCGCCGAGCAACACCAGCCGGATACCGAACTGGTCGGGCTGCACTCCAGGTTATCGGCGGCCGAACAGCAGCGCATCTTCGCGCCCCACGCCGGCAGGCGGATCGTGGTAGCCACCAATATCGCTGAAACCTCGTTGACCGTGCCTGGGATTCGGTATGTGGTGGATGCCGGCACGGCGCGCATCTCCCGCTATTCGGCACGCACCAAGGTGCAGCGGCTGCCCATCGAGCCGATCAGCCGTGCCTCGGCCGACCAGCGGGCAGGTCGCTGCGGGCGGGTCGCTCCCGGCATTGCGATTCGCCTATATTCCGAGGCCGATTACTTGGCGCGCGACGAGTTCACCGAACCCGAGATCCTGCGCACCAACCTGGCCGCGGTGATTCTGCAGATGGCCAAGGCCGGCCTGGGGGATATCGCCGACTTCCCCTTCGTGGAGGCACCCGACGTCGCCCAGATCGGGGATGGCCTTCGACTGCTGACCGAACTCGGGGCTCTGCGCGAACGCAAGCCGATACGTCTCACCCGGATCGGCCGGGACCTTGCCGGGCTACCCATTGACCCACGACTTGGACGGATGCTGATCGAGGCCAACCACAGGGGCTGCCTACGCGAGATGCTAGTGATCGCCAGCTTCCTGGCGATCCAGGATGTGCGTGAGCGGCCCGCCGAACATCGCGAGCAGGCCGATCGGCTACATGCCAGGTTTTTCAGCGATGCCGCGCTGGCGGCCGCGACCCAACCCGCATCGGACGGTGCAGCGAAGGAGCCGAATGCCGCGTCCAGTTCGCGGGATAATCGGCACACGGAGCGGCCAGCGGCCGGCTCGAAACCGGGCCCCGAACCCTTACGGCACACCCCACATACCTCCAAGACGGCGCGCATCCAAGGTCTGCGGGGAAATCCGGAAGACCAGCCGGCCACTTCCATCGACCCGGGTGGGGATATCACCGCGATTCTACGGCTGTGGGGCTACCTACAGACCGAGAGACTAACCCGCTCGGGAAACCAGTTTCGCCGGCTCTGCCGGGACGAGTACTTGAGCTTCTTGCGGGTGCGGGAATGGCAGGACCTGCATACCCAGCTCAAGCAGCTGTGCAAGGATCTCGGCATGCGCCGAAATGCCACGGCTGCGCCAACCGATCAGGTATTGATCAGCGCATTGTCGGGCCTGCTCAGCCAGATCGGGTTGCAACAGCCGCCACCGCCAAATGCTCCGGGTGGCCGGGGCCGCCGGCGAAGAACGATGACCGAATTTCAGGGTACCCGGGGGGCGCGGTTCGCGATCCAGCCCGGTTCGGCCCTGGCCCGTCGGCCACCCCAGTTAGTGATGGCAGTTGAACTGGTCGAAACAGCCAGACTGTGGGCGCGCACGGTGGCGGCGATCGAGCCAGAATGGCTGGAGCAGGTCGGCGCACACCTGCTTAAACGCACCTACTCGGAACCGCACTGGTCGGTTTCCTCAAGCCGGGTGGTGGCTCGAGAACGGGTATTGCTATTCGGGTTGCCGGTGATCGTCGACCGGTTGATCGATTACGGGCGCATCGATTCCCAGGCGGCCCGGGAGATCTTCATCCGCGCCGGGCTTGTCGAGGGGCAGTGGCGGCCCACTGGCCCGCATGCCAACCATGGCTTCCTGAAACACAACGCAGAAGTGCTACGGCAGGTCGAAGAGATAGCCGACCGGACCAGGCGCCGGCAGGTGACCATAGACGACCAGGTGATCCATGACTTCTACGACCGGCGGCTGCCCAGCACGGTTTGTTCCCAGAGCAGCTTCGATGCCTGGTGGCGCGAATATCCCGATCCCGGCTTCCTGGAGTTTGACCTCGGCCTGCTGATCGATGGCGATGCCTTGGATCGGGTTCGCCGCGAGTTCCCGGACCGTTGGTCAATCGCCGGGCTGAACCTGCCGATCGGCTATGTTTTCGAGCCCGGCACCCAACAAGACGGCGTCAGCATCCGGGTGCCGATGGCTCAGCTGAACCAGCTGCGACCCGAACCATTCAGCTGGCAGGTGCCCGGGCTGCGTCTTGAGCTGGCCGAAGAGCTGATCCGCAGTCTCCCCAAACAATCGCGTACCAGATTCGTCCCGGCACCCGACCACGCCAGTGCGGCAGTGCGCTGGCTGGCGGCCAATCGAGCCAACCGGTCCCGTCGGTTTTGCGATGAGCTGGGCCGCGCACTGACCGCACTGACCGGTGAATCGGTACCCGTCGACCACTGGCATCCCGAACAGGTACCCACCCATCTACAAGTCGGTTTCGAGGTGACCCAGCCAGGTAGGCCTACGCGTTTTAGCCGCGATCTGGGCGAGCTCAGGGCCGAGCTATCTCAACAGGTCAGCCGAACGATCACCAGGGCCGCCCTCGAAGTTAGCAAATCTACCAGCTGGACCTTCGGCGAACTGGCCGAACAGGTAACGATAAGGCATGGCGGTCTGCAGGTGGTCGGCTATCCGGCGCTGAAGGATCTAGGCGATGGGGTCAGCGTGATATTGGCCGAGACCCCCGCCCAGCAGATGGTCAGCCATGGGCTGGGGATCCGTCGACTGCTAGTGCTGACCAACCCGGATCCGACTCGTTGGGTGATATCGCAACTGACTAATTCCCAGAAGTTGGCGTTGCCCGGGGGACCCTATCCGGCGGTGCCTACGCTGCTCGCCGATGCCCGGCTCAAAGCGGTCGACCAATGCGCTCGGCGGCACCGGGAGCCGTCGTCGATCCGGGATGCCGCAGCCTATGATCGGCTTGGGGTGGCGGTACGCCAGGAGCAGGCCGATCAGATGCGCAAGGTGGTGGCGGTGGCCGCCGAGGTCTGCGAACTGACCGGCCAGGTGCAGGCCCTGGCGGAGACCTCGGTGATCGGGCCCGAGATACTCGATCAACTCGACAATCTGGTCTTCCGGGGTTTCATCGGCTTCACCCGAGACCCCTGGTATGAGCAGTTGCCGCGCTATCTGAAGGCCATGCTGGCCCGCATGCGGCAAGCAGCCGGCGATCCGGCCCGGGACGCCAGACTTGCTGCCCCGATCGCCGAACTACAGGCCGAATACGATGCACTGCGTGCCGACCAGCCGCCGGGGCGGTTACCGGATGCGATGGACGATGTCGGCTTTTGGATCGAGGAACTGCGGGTTCAGGCCCATGCCCAGATCCTGGGAACCGTGCTCAGCGTGTCTACGAAGCGGATTCGGCGGGCGCTGGCTGAACTCGCCTGACTGGTGATACCCGCCCGGCCGTACCGTCGGTCAATCGCGCAGCGCAACGACCGAATGCCCACCCAACTCGGCGATACCCGCGGCGATGCGGACCGTACCCCATCGAGCGGCGACCCGGTTGCGGTGTTCCGCGACCCTGACCGGGCGTGACCCGGGACAGATCAGCACCGTGAACGGTCCATGAACCATGCGGAACCAGTCGTCGCCATGATCGGTACGAATCGGCTCACGACAATCGCCCAGTTCCATCCGCAATCCGATCAACCTGCGATGCCAGTCGAGCAGGGCGGCGTGTTCGGGTTGAGCCAACTCGGACCAGTCCAGTTTGCTGGCGGTGAAGGTTTCGACGGCCTGTGGATCGGGAATCAGCAGGTCCGGTCCGTAGATCGCCTGCCAGTCGTGTCCGGCGAACTCGGCCAGTCGGCCAGCGGTAACCGCCGCACCCAACTCGGGCTCGTGATCGGTAAAAAATTGGAAGGGCCGGCGCGTGCCCCATTCCTGTCCCTGGAATAGCAGGGGCGTGAACGGACTGAGCAGCAGAATCGCGATGGCCCCGGCCTGGGTACCGGCCGACAGGCGCTCGCTGGGACGGTCACCGCGTCCCCGATTGCCAACCTGATCGTGGTTCTGGGTGAAGACGACGAACTTGCGGCGGGGCACCTCGGGGCCGACCGGGGAACCCCAAGGTCGGTTCCGGAAAGTGGACCACGAACCATCATGGACGAAGACCTGTTCGAGAGCCTTGCTGAGTACCTCGGCGGAACCGAAGTCCACGTAATAGCCAAAGGTTTCCTGGGTCAGGTAGGCGTGCAAGGCATGGTGCACATCGTCATCCCACTGGCCGTCGATGCCCAGGCCACCGGCCTGGCGGGGTAGCACCATCTTCACCTGGTTGAGATCGGATTCGGCGATCAACTGCACCGGTCTCCCGAGCTCCAGACGTAGCGCAGCGATCCGGTCAGCCAGTTCGGCCAAGATATTGGTTGGGGAATCATCGATCAGGGCATGCACCGCGTCCAACCGCAGCGCGTCCATGTGGAACTCGCGGATCCAGCGGACCGCGTTGTCACAGATGAATTCCCGGACTCCTTCGGAGTGCTCGTCGTCCAGATTGATGGCGCTGCCCCACGGGGTATCGTGGCGGCTGGTGAAGTAGGGAGCGAAGACCGGGGCATAGTTCCCGTCCGGCCCGAAGTGGTTGTAGATCACATCCAGGCACACCGCCAGCCCCATCCGATGGGCGGCATCCACGAACCGTTGCAGGGCTGCCGGGCCGCCGTAGGCCTCATGCACCGCATAGATGGCGACCCCGTCGTAGCCCCAACCACGTGAGCCGGGGAATGGCGTCAGTGGCATCAACTCAATGGTCTGGACGCCCAGCCATGCCAGATGATCGAGTTTCTCGATGGCCGCATCCAAGGTGCCTTCAGGAGTGAAGGTACCCACATGCAGTTCGTAGCAGACCGAACCGAGCACCTCCCGGCCAGCCCAATCGGTGTCCTGCCAGCTGTGGGCGGCAGTATCGAAAACCCTTGAGCAGCCATGCACGCCGTGGGGCTGCTGGGCACTGCGAGGATCGGGGCGCGGTTCTTGACCATCCACGGCCAATAGATAGTCGGTGCCGACCGGCAACCGGGTCGTCCAGTGCTCGCTGTCGGCGCGTTGCATGGTGCGTCGTTGATCCCCAACCACCACCTCGGCGGTGGTGGCCAATGGCGCCCAGAGTCGGATGGTCTGCTCAGCCATGGCGTTGAGGGGCCTACTCATTGCCGTCCTCGCTGGGTGCCCGGCCGAGGGCCCGGGTCAGCCAGCCCAACAACCCACCCTCTTCGGTTTCGCCTGGGGGCGATTTCCGTATGGGATGCGGACGGTGCTGGGCAAGCACTGCCGGCAGCGATGTGGTGTGTTCGGTTGTGGAAACCTCCTCTAGCACGGCCACCGGGAACCGGTCCAGTAGCTCCGCCAGATTCACCGCGCCCCCGGAGAGTTCCTCGCCGGTCAGCACGTCATACCAGTGACCCTCGGGCAGTACCACCGTATGCCCACCGAAGGCATCCGGGGTTTCCATAGGTCGGCCCAGGCGAACGGCCACCGTGACCACCTGGGGTTCCTCGCCACGGGCGAAGGCCACCACATGTCCCGAAGAACTCGGCAGCGGACGATGCGCAGCGCGGGCACCCACGAAGGCGTCCGGTCGGCGCCGCCGCAGCCGGAGTATTTGGCGGGTCAGATGAAGTTTCTCGGTGCCCAGATCGGCAGGCTCGTTGTTGTGCATGGCGTGTACCTGCTTCGCGAGCGACGAGAAATCGACCGGCACCCGGTTGTCGGGATCCACTAGGTAGTTCTGCAGCGTCTCGCAGGATTGGTAGTTGTCGGCCACTCCCAGGCAGGTGAGCTGGATTGCCTTGCTGGCCAACACCGCGGTGCGCACCGTCTCACCGGTGAACATCGCCCAGTCGCTGAACGCGCCCATGACATCCTCATCGGCATAGAGCGCGGCGATGGTGTTCCGCAGGGACTGTTCGGCCTCGGTGGCGGGATTCGTCCAAGTGGTCCACAATTTCTGTTCCCGGGCCGCCTTGATCAGATATTCGCCTAGGCGTTCGGGTTCGATCGGGCCGGCGGCGGTCCAGGTACCCGCCAGGGTCTGCCACATCAGGTTTTCGGTGTGCCCTTCCAGCATCTCGGCATAGGGGTGCAGCCGGGTGACTAGGGCCCGCCACTCGGCGGCGTACTGGGACAGCACGGTGATCCGGGCCCGCACGTCCTCGGAACGTTTGGTGTCGTGAGTGGTGCCACAGGTCATGGTCGCCGGCCAGGTGTCGGCCAGTTCGGTGCACCAGCGGTGGAACTCGTCGGGGTTGATCCCGCCGCGGGCGGGCGCTCCGCCAACTTCATTGAGCGATACCAGATGCGTCCAACGGTAGAAGGCGGTGTCCTCCACGCCCTTTGCGGTCACGGCCCCACAGACCTGTTGGAAACGCACCACCAGTTCGTCGCGTTGGGCCCGTTGAGCGCGGCTGCGGGAACCCACTTCCCGGCCGAGTACCAGGTCAACCACCACCTCCAGGGTATCGTGCAGATCGCTGTCCAGACTGGCGCGGGCCAGCGTCGCGGTGTGCTCTATCAAGCTGACAGCCTCCTCGGAGGCTTCTTCGCCGGGCACGACATATGCCCGGTAGCGCGGGAAGGCGACCAGCAGTTCGGTCAAGCAGCGGGCGATCCAGGTCTGGGTGTGATCGCGCAGCATGATGTCGTCGCGGCAGATCTGGTAGGCGAGGTCGGCTATCCGGTGTACCTCGGCCAGCAGTGAACTGGTGGTGATTTCGCGTTTGGCGGTGGCCATCACCTGGTCGAGGGTGCCGGGAATGTCTCCGGCGATCGTGTGGGCCAGGCTGCCCAGTTCGCCATAGCCGTTAGGGTCACTGTTGAGGGAGACGATCCGCCATGCCGCGTCGTAGCCGGTGGTGCCGGCTACCGGCCAGTCGTCAGGCATCTGTTCATCGGGCTCGAGTATCTTCTCGGCGGCAATCCAGGCGCCGCCGGTGGCCATCGACAGCCGCCGGAAATAGCCACGCGGGTCAGCCAGCCCATCGGGATGGTCGATACGGAAAGAATCGATATGCCCGGATTCAAAAAGTTCCAGCAGCAGGGCGTGGGTGGCCTGGAAGACCTGTTCGTCCTCGACCCGCACGGCCAGCAGGGTGTCCACGTCGAAGAAGCGCCGGAAGTTCACCTCTTCGGCGGCTACCTTCCAGAACGCCAGCCGGTAGTACTGGGCAGCAACGCAGTCGGTAAGGGGCAGGTGTTCGGTGCCCGCCCGCACCGGAAAGACGTGGTCATGATAGACCAGTACCGGCTGGGGGCCATCGGCCTCGAAACCGGGAATGACCTGGTCGGTCATGGTGATCTCGCCGTTGGCTAGCACGGTGCCGATCCGGGCGCCCAGGAAGGGCATCAACAGCCCATCGCCATCGGCGTTGTCGGTACCGTCGAACCAGGCCGCATGGGGGGAGGCTGGGCCATCGCGCAATACCGACCATAGTGCCTTGTTGTGGTAGATCGGCGTGGGTACGCCCATGTGGTTCGGCACCACGTCCACCATGATGCCCATGCCGCGCTTGTGGGCTGCCTGGGCCAACTGCTCGAAGGCGTCCCGGCCCCCGAGGGCGGTACTGATCTGGGTGTGGTCGACGACGTCGTAGCCGTGGGTGCTGCTGGGCGCCGCCTGAAGTATCGGGCTCAGATACAGGTCGGTAACCCCAAGATCGTCCAGATAGTCGAGCTGGGTGCGTACCTGGTCGAACCCAAGTTCGGGACACAACTGGATTCGATAGGAAGACACCGGCATCCGCCGGCCGGACGAGGGCAGATGCGCTCTGCTGGGGGGCGACGCGGGCGATGCGAGGGGTACTTCTGGGTTGGCCGGCGACTTGCCCGCAGTGCTGGTGGATTGCATGTTGCCTCACTGGTGGGAAACCTATTGGCCTCCAAACTACCTCCAGTGCCCGCCTTCTTGACCGATACCGCGGTTTCTCGCCTTCTGGCCCGAGATGACCCGCGGCTCATTAGCGTTATGCCTGTCACTCGACGAAAGGCATGAGCATGGACATCACCGACAAGCTGGAAGCCCTGGCTAAGGAGACCCAAGGCCGGCTGGGGCAATTTGTGGACTCGGTCAAGGAGAAGTATGCGGACTCCGATCTGGATGAGAAGTTCGCCGGTTTGCGGCAGGATCTGGGTGATCGTTTCACCGACTTCAAGGCTGCTTTCCTCGGTGCTCGAGACGACGTCGAGGGTCGGGTGGCTGACGCTTCCGAGAACGTTGGGGACGCCGGTGAGGCGGCCGCCGAGGAGACCGCAGAATAGCGGACTCGGGGCGAACTGGCCGCGGACAGCTGGGGCACCCTACCGCCGGGCGGCAACCATCCCTGAGTCCTGCATCGACCAGATCTTGCGTTTTGCGGGATCGATGCCGGCCTCTGCCGTTCGGGCTGGTCTCGGGGCTGGATCTTGCGCAGCGTGATCGATCGCTGGGCGTTAGCCGTGCTCTCGCGAGGACTGTGGCAGGGTGGTCGAGTGCCTGCGAACACAGCTGAATTGGTGGACCTGCTGAATCTGCAACCTGTCGACGAGCGTAGCTTCCGGGGTCACCATCCCCAGACCTTGATGCAGCGCACTTACGGCGGCCAGGTGCTGGCCCAGGCACTCACCGCGGCCTATGGCACCGTCAGTAGGGAACGGGTCGTCCATTCCCTACATGCGTATTTCGTCCGGCCCGGTTCGGCGTCCGCCGATATCGACTACCGGGTCCAGAACTCCCGCGATGGTAAGACGTTCAGTTCTCGACGGGTGGTGGCCTATCAAGGGTATGAGGAACTGTTTTCCATGTCGTGCTCCTTCCATGCGCCAGAACCCGGCCTGGACCATGGCGATCCGGCACCCGAACGGGTGCCTGCGCCAGAAGATTGCCCCACTCTGGTCGAAGTCATGGACGCGCGATTTGGGGTTCACCCGATCTGGCATGAATGGGATGTCCTGGAGGTTCGCTTCGCCGGCGACTCCGGCCCCGGCGGCGTCATCGCTTCCGGAGCACATCGGGCGCATATGCGGGTCTGGGTGCGTACCGAGGCTCGGCTGCCCGATGATATTCGCGTCCACCAGGCGATCTTGGCCTATCTTTCGGATCTGACGCTGCTTAGCGTGAGCACCGTGCCGCATGAGGTTGCCTTTATGTCCAACCGGTTGCAGACTGCCTCTATCGATCATGTGATGTGGTTTCACCGCCGGTTTATGGCAGATGAGTGGTTGCTGTATGACATGATTTCGCCTTCGGCCTCACATGCCCTGGGGTTTGCTTCCGGACGGCTCTTCCAGGGCGGCAGGATGGTGGCATCCTGCGCCCAGGAGGGGCTCATCCGGCCGGTCGCCGGCGGGAGTTGCTAAGTCGAACCGCGCTGGGCCGGCTGCCTCGGTGTCTGGTTCAGGCGACCGCGACTGCGCTGCTGGCGCGCAGCGCCAACAGCGCTGCGCGCTCGATTTGCCGGACGCGTTCGGCAGTGATACCCCAAACCTGGCCGATATCGGCCAGCTTGGCCTGGCGGCCATCCAGCAGGCCATAGCGGCGTCTCACCACATCTGCGGAGCGCTCGTCCAGACCCTCGAGCATGGCG
>ERZ773077.2325-NODE-2325-length-12296-cov-4.956376_pt1 | contig 12296 bp, 12 predicted proteins | sample MGYA00580612_ERZ773077 | MGnify/ENA primary metagenome ERZ773077 (study PRJEB29015, sample SAMEA2737971) | human oral metagenome | biome: human oral; feature: human-associated habitat; material: dental | place: China | collected 2021 ...
GTGAATTAAAATTTTTGCGAGAGGCGTTGTCTACTTATTATAAACATAATCATTCTGATGAAATAATGAGGATGTATAGGCCCGTAATAAGGTCAACATCTCAAGGAGTAAGTAGAAATGATAATAGTAAAGCATTTTCAAAAATGATATGGGAAAGATTGGCAGAAATATTTGAATGTAATCCATTGGTGATAGTGTGGGATGGAAATGAAAAAATGAAATTCTTTGAAAAGATAACAAAAGTTATTGATTATATTGCTGCGACTAATGATAATAAAAAGATGGATGAAAAATATGCAGTTGTAATGGGGATTACTTGCTATATATATAAAATTTATAGAGAAATATCAGAGAAGAAACTTCAAAATGATATAAGTGGAAGAATACTATTTAGAACTATGGTGGAGAGTTATATAAATTTAAAATATATTATGTTGCAAGAAAAAGAGATTCCTGATGTGTATGACAGATTTAAAGCTTATGGATTAGGAAAGTATAAGCTTGTTATGGCGAAGCTGAGAGAAAATAAATACTCTGTTTCGGATGATGCACAGATTCATCTAAAAATCATGGAACTTCTTGTTAACGAGGATATGAATGAGGCATTTATTAATACTAGTTTTGGATATTTTGACAAAACTCAGATAAACAAAAAATTCGCTTTGTGTGATGAACAAATGCTGTATGAAATTTACTACGAATATGGAACAAATTTTACTCACGGTTTTTGGGGAGCAATAAGAGAAACTTCAATGCTTATATGTGACAATCCAGCCCACAATTATCATATGGTTCCTGACTATAATGCCGAACAAAAATTAAGAAGTGTGCAAGATGATTGTGATATGATTATGAGGAAATTATTTGAACTTATTTCAGGATATATTGAGCTTCCTGATTTCTATTATGCTAATTAAGTATAGAAGGGAGAAATTAGGTTGATTGAAACAAAACCTTTAAATAATGAAAGAATATCTTTCTGTTCTTGAAAAATATGAAGATAAAATTGATTGCTTTACACAAGACGATATTAAGAGACTGATAGGTGAAGTCCGCTTGTTTTGGTATCGTCAGAAACGTTATGTATACTATTTTTTTTCGAATATTGATAAAGAGGATTATGTAACATATTTATCAGGTGCTGTAAGATTGGATATAAGGAATTCTGGTCATAAAGAGTATATTATTGTAAAAGGATGTAGGTTGATAAATGATCCATTAATGAAGATGTCGACTTTTTACCGTGGAACAGACAATGAAATAAATTTTGAAACAGTGAATAGCTATCTGAAGGATTGCTTTTTTGATATGCTTATGCTTTTACGTGAGTATTCTGAAGATTTTTTTGTGATTCCATTAGAAATAATAACTATTACTGAAAGTACCGAATATCATGAGACACTTAATGATGCTGCAAACCAAATGCTATTGTCATTCTTTTCTAAGCCATATGATTCTATTGAAGAAATGAAGAATGATAACTCTTCATATGAGGACTTAGAGCGTCATTTGCACGGCTGGATAAAAGAACGGATAGTTTTTGATTCACTTGAAGATAGTAAATTGTCAATAGAAGAAAAATGTAAAAAAGCTCTTAATACTCAAAAAAAGTATATTCCGCTCATGGAATCGATGAGTGAATCTGCTCTATTTTTTATCTTGGTAATTCAGCATTGCATGGGAGCGATAGCAACATTTAATTGTATGCAGAACTTAAGAATTATGCCCTACATTAGGGATGATATTGCTTTTCAATATTTCGATTTACTCTTTCATTCAAGCATAAATGATAAATTTGATATATTCGATTATTTGCGAGTACTTATACCTTATATATTGCAAAAGACATTTGATTTTTCTGAATGGGATTATGAAACAGTAAAGCAAAAAATGGGTGAAGGTAGTCTTACTGATTATATTCTTAAGAACATAGTAATTGAAGAAGCTGGTTATCCAAAAATTTCTGATATAGTTGACAAAGCAAATGATTATATAGAAAAACTAAAAATGAATTAATTGTAAAGGAATAGGGTAACTGAATTTTGGGATTTCGTTCCTCTTGAACTAGTAAGTCTATGTCGTTATGTATTGTATATTAATTTGTAAAAACGAGGTCCTATGAAAACAACAAAATCTTTTGGCAACCATTCCAAATATTCTCTCCATGATGCAAGGGTACAGAAAATAGAATACGCAGATGATAATTTGATCCTTACATTTGAGTACATTTTTTCCTATGAGAACGGTGTTGAACAAACTCATAAGGCTCAGGTCGTATTTGAAACGTGCGATATAGATTTTTTTGAAATTCTCGTATTTAATACTACAATTCTAGATACTTTCACAGGTAAAAGAATTGAGTTACCTCAGTATCAACAGGATTATAGTGAAAGTGAATTCGAGGTCATTACAGAGACTTATAATTGGGGACACGCTGTATTCCAGGGGTGGTTATGGACCGAAGGGAATCCCGTACACTGTATAATGAACATATACTTTAAAGGTGATATGGTATATGTAGTTGAATGAGGTCCGAAATGAGTAATTTAGATTTTACTATTGGTTGTACAGTTACTTTCTTCAGCAAGAAGAGGAGAACTCCACCGAATTTAAATAATGGAATGTACTATCCTCATTTTGTTATAAAAGGTACTGAGGAATATCTTGGTATTAACTTTATTGATGGTGAAGATGTCATCTTTGATAAGCCAATTCAAGCTAATGCTTTACCAGTATATGAAACTGTAGATTATTCTGCTATACAGGTAGGTGCAGAGTTTTTTATCATGGAAGGCGGAAATATTGTTGGTGAAGGGATTGTAAAAGAAATCTTTCAACATAAACCATATGGGAGTAAATAACTATGGGCTATAAAAATGTATGTGTAAACTGCCGGATCTCTTTGTCGGAGGGCACAAACTACGAGTTGTTTAACAGAAATAAAACCTGCCCTACCTGTAAAGGTAAAATGTACTTTGTGAATGAGAAGTTCAAAGCCCCTAAAAAATCTAATGACAAAGAGTGGAAGATTATAGAGTATTTGTTGTTGAGCGGCTATGATTTCCGTAATCCTTATTGTGGACATGAGCAATGTATTTATTTTGAGTTCCCTAAGAATCTGCAAGAGGCAGAAGAGTTTATCCGAGAAATGAGGAATTTAGACTAAGTCAGGAGGTTTCGTATGGCACCGCAAATTACAGATTTTTCGTTCTGGAATGAAATGTGGAAACAAAGTTATTATGATCGTGAGAAAGGGATTCGGGCGAATCCATTATTAGAGTATTGGGACAAGCGGGCCAATGATTTTTCTCTTATGCGTAAAAGCAATGACTACGACTTTGGACGGAAGGTGTATGCTGCTTTAAGTAGTGTCTTAACACCTGATTCTAGCATGTTAGATATAGGTGCTGGTCCAGGTTCTTTTACAATTCCTTTTGCTCAACATATTAATTCTGTTACTGCAATTGAGCCGTCAAAGGGCATGGTGGCAGTCCTTAAAGAAAATGCCAAAGAATTAAACGTTGAGAACATTAATATCATTGAAGAATTGGTGCAGGACTTACCTCAAGACGGCTCTCCAGATTTTCGATTTGATCTGGTAACCATATCTCTTGTGCTTTGGATGTTCCCTGATGTGTGGCCTCGGCTTTTACAAATGGAACAATATTCTAAAGGCTATTGTGCAATCGTAGCTGGCATTCCCGATTGGAAGAATCCTCGGGAAGCTAGCAAATCTGATGTACAAGAGTTTCAAATTCTGTATAATATGTTACTTTCACAAGGGCGCTCACCTAATGTAAGCATCATTGATTATAGATGTGAACGTACTGTAGAAGATGAAATCGAGTGCCGAAAGATCATATACGAACAGTACTATGGAGACTTAACGCCAGCAGCAGAGGAACAAATCAAAAAAGAAATCATAGCAAAATCTAAGGACAATAAATGTTTGATTTCCTCTCGGTCTGCTATAATTTGGTGGAATCCTAAGGAAGTTGTGTCACACACCTAAGATATAGTTGATAAATGGATTAGAAAAGGCAGTAGCATGATTAATATCGTTAAGGGCGATAGGGCGATTACCTATACCGAAGAAAAAAGCTTTACCCCTCAGCAGGTAGCAGAACTGTTTTTGTCTGTTCGTTGGGTGGTAGGTAAATATCCTGACCGATTGCACAAGGCTCTAATGAATTCATCGCGCGTGATTTCTGCTTGGGATGGAGATCGTTTAATAGGTCTTATTCACGTCATGGATGATAGTGAACTTGTGTGCTTCATCAATTATGTGCTAGTTCATCCTGATTATCGGGGCCGAGGTATTGCAGGGCACTTGCTTGAAATGGTGAAAGACGCTTACAAATCGTATTTGTACATCAATGTTATGATTGGTGAAAGCAAGAATGCGACCTTTTACGAGAAGCATGGGTTTAAAGTGAAGGAGAATTCCTTACCGATGCAATATCGCAATGTACCTAAATATACGAAAAAGTAAATTTAGTAAATATAAGATTCAGCAGAAAAAGGCTACACGTAACATCTCTACGTGTAGCCTTTATGGCGTAAACCATTTATACTAAGAATGATTTATTTTAGCTCATTCATTTTAAAATGTGCTCTATACAAATACATAAGTGCATAAGTACATAAAGAAGGATATTAATATGTTAATACGAAAAGCGACAACCGCAGATTTAGATGTAGTTACATATATCGAAGCAACTTGTTTTCCTCCTGCTGAAGCGGCACCTCGTGAGGCTTTTAAGGAACGATTAGACCGTTATGCAGGGCAGTTTTTAATTGCCTTTGACGGCGATACACCTATTGGTTTTATCGATGGATTTGTAACGGATGATGAAATCTTAACGGATGAGATGTTTGCCGATGCTTCTTTGCATAACCCTAACGGTGCATGGCAGATGATATTTGGCTTAAATACATTGCCAGAGTATAGGAATCGCGGTGTAGGTGGTAAGTTAATTGGGGCGTTTATCGACCTTGCGAGAGAGGAAAAACGTAAGGGTGTTATTCTAACCTGTAAGAAAGAAAAGATACCTTATTATGCCAAGTTTGGTTTTGTAAATGAAGGTGAGTCTGAGTCTGATCACGGCGGTGCCAAATGGTATCAAATGCGCCTTGAATTGTAGAGAAAAAGTTATTAATCGATAAAAATAAATTATAGAATTTGACGGACATTTTTACAGATTGTCCTAATGAGAAACTAAAACTCCGCTTAGTGGTTGAGTTTTAGCTTCTTTTTTGCTGAAAAGTATAGATTTTACAAGAATGGCTGTACCCCTATATGTTTATTGACACTGTATATCCCGCATGCTACGATGAGGAAAATCACATATGATTGGGTTAGGTGTCTATTGACTTAATAGAGAATTTGGTACAAGCCAAAGCGGTCACGCCACTGTAACAGCGAGGTACTTTGCATAGAGGGTGAAATGCTCTCGGTCACTGAAGTTTTTGGGAAGGCGCAAAGTAACGTTAAACTGGAGCCAGGAGAACTGCCTAATTAACAATTGCCAATTGACCTGCGAGAGACAGGGATGGGGATTGATATAGATGGATTTATACTAGCTATGCATAGTTGAAAGCTCATACTATATGCTAGCTTATTAGGCGTGGTAGTTAGTCTAACTGAGATGACAGCCCGTTTCCTCTTCGTGGGGAAACGGGCTTTTTATGTGCACTTATAGTGATAGTTTTAGTTGAGAGAAGAGAGGTACTTATGTTCAAACAAAAGAAGTTTATGGCGTATTTAGCCACGGTTTTCCTCCTAATTGTTAGTATGCTCATCGCTGCATGTGGAGGTCCTAGTGAGACGAAGAAAGATTCGTCTCAGATGAATAATAAGCCTATCGAGATTACTGACGTAACAGGACGTACGGTAACGCTTAAAAAGCCAGCAGAGAGAGTTGTTTTGCAATGGAGTGGTGCCGGTGGTCCATTCTTTACGATTTCCGCACTTATGGGCAAGGATACGCCAAAGGTTATTGCCGGCATGGATACATCTTTACAGGATTATAGGGCGGATATGTGGAAACATTTTACGACTGAAATGCCTGAGTTAGCTAAGATTCCAGTAGTGGGGACTATCGGTGATAAAACATTTAATGTGGAGCAAGTTATTTCCTTGAACCCAGATGTTATTTTCATTCCTCTTGACTTGAAAGAACAATATGAGTCCGATGCTAAACCAAAATTAGATGCAGCAGGTGTACAAACGATTTACATTGACTACCATGCTGAAAAACTTGAAAGTCATCAAAAATCTATCGAAGCCATAGGTAAGGCTTTGGGTAAAGAGGAACGTGCGGCAGAAATCAGCAAGTTCTATACGGATCGCGTGACAAGAGTTCTCAATCGTGTTAGTAAAATTAACAAACCAAAACCAACAGTTTACCTTGAAGTTGGTATGAATGGTCCGGAAGAATTTGGTAATTCCTTTAGTAGCAATTACTCTTGGGGGGCGTTAGCTACTATGGCTGGTGCTGATGTCATCACCAAGGATGTTATTAAGAAAACGTCTCCTATTAATCCAGAGTTTATACTTGAGAAAAATCCAGATATTATCATGATCATGGGTTCTTACTGGCCTAAGAAACCAACCTCTATGCGTTTAGGTTTTGAAGCAACCGAAGCATCGTCTCAAGAGTTGTTGAAAGCTTTCACAACAGAGCGTCAAGGTTGGAGTGATTTGAAAGCCGTTGAGAATAAACAAGTTTATTCCGCGCATCATGGTCTTCCACGTGAAGTGTTTGATGCGGCAGTATTTGAATATTTAGCAAAAACATTCTATCCTGAAGAGTTTGCGGATGTAGACCCAGAAGCTACGCTTAAAGAGTTCTATGACAAATTCTTGCCATTCTCTTATAGTGGCATCTGGTTTATGCATATGAACTAGGATTTTGTGTTGTGTCGATAGGGGTTGATTGACCGAGGTTTTGAAAGTTATTTTCTGATGTTATCATTTGAAATTATTGTGTTTTAGATATGAGGTGCTTTTATGGTTAAGAAAAAGAAATGTATGGCGTATCTTGCCACCGTGCTCCTACTGATTGTGAGCATGATTATGACAGCTTGTGGTGGTCCAGCAGATACGAAAAAGGATGCGGCACAATCTGGCAAACAAATTGAGATTACAGACGTAACTGGTCAAAAGGTTACGTTGAAAAAGCCAGCAGAACGCGTAGTAGTTCAATTGAGTGCTTCTGGTGGTGCGTTCTTGACTATGGCTGCGTTGCAAGGTAAAGATGTGGCTAAGACTATTGTTGGTATTGACCCTTATTTGAGCAAATTGCGTACAGATATGTGGGATCGCTACAAATCTGAAGTGCCAGAGTTGGAAAAAATTCCTCTCATTGGTAACGTAAATGACAAAACATTTGATGTGGAAAAAGTAATTTCCTTAAACCCAGATGTTATCTTCATGCCTTTATACTTTAAAGATCAATATGAAGCTGATTACAAACCTAAAATCGATGCAGCTGGCATTCCTACTATCTATATCGATTACCATGCTGAAAAGCTTGAAAATCACCAAAAATCTATCGAAGCTATCGGTAAAGCATTGGGTAAAGAAGAGCGTGCAGCAGAAATCAACAAGTTCTATACTGAACGTTTAACACGAGTTATGGACCGCATTAGCAAAATCAATAAACCAAAACCAACTGTTTACATTGAAACAGGTAACGAAGGTCCAGAAGGTTTAGGTTTTGCGTATAGTGCAAACGTAGCATGGGGCGCATTAGCAACGCAAGTTGGTGGCGACCTTATTACAAAAGATGTAGTTCAAAAAGCAGGCCCTGTTAACCCAGAATTTATTTTAGAAAGAAACCCAGATATTATAATGATCATCGGTTCTTACTGGCCTAAGAAACCTACATCCATGCGTTTAGGTTTTGATACAAATGAAGCTAAATCTCAAGAGTTATTGAAAGCTTTCACCACAGAACGTCAAGGCTGGCCTGAATTGAAAGCCGTTCAATCTAAAAATGTTTTCTCTACTCACCATGGTTTACCTCGTGAAGTATATGACGTTGCAGTATTCGAATACTTAGCTAAAACATTCTATCCTGAGGAATTCAAGGATGTAGATCCTGAAGGCACACTTAAGGAATTCTATGATAAATTCCTTCCATTCTCTTACGGTGGCGTTTGGTTTATGCAGTTGAACTAAAAAGGGGTTTTGTATAGTGACGGAAACTAACAATCAGTACGATTATAAAAAACAGAGCTATAAAAAGCTCATGTTTATTATCATTGGTCTGATCATTTGTGCGGTAAGTTTTGTTACCGATATTATTGTGGGCCCTGCATCACTCACCTTGAGTGATGTATGGCTCGCATTAACAGACCCAGCAGAGGTTTCCAAAAACGCATATGTTATCATTTGGTCGATTCGTCTTCCGACGGCCATTATGGCATTGCTTGTAGGTGCTTCTTTGGGCATTGCTGGTGCTGGCATGCAGACTATCCTTGATAACCCGTTATCTAGCCCGTATACACTTGGTATATCCGCAGGGGCTGGCTTCGGTGCATCTCTTATGGTTGTTGTAGGCGCTAGTGCATTAGAGTTTTTAGGTGTCTTTATGGTTCCATTTGGCGCCTTTGTATTTGCTAGTTTGACGAGCTTCTTTATCTATTCCATCAATAAGATTAAGAATTTTTCCTCTGAAACGATGATTCTCGCTGGTATCGGCATGATGTTCTTGTTCCAAGCGCTTCAATCCTTGATGCAATATATGGCATCTCCTGAGGCCCTTCAAAACATCGTGTTCTGGACGATGGGGAGTTTAGCTAAGGCAAATTGGGTGAACATCTCTATTGTTCTTATCGTGCTAGCAATCATGCTTCCGCTTATGATGCGTGAATCTTGGCGTTTAACAGCATTAAAATTAGGCGATGAAAAGGCTTCTGGTCTTGGTGTTAATGTTGAAAGCTTACGAGTAAAAGTGTTTGCTTTCATCTCCATCATTACAGCCGTTGCTGTTTCTTTCGTTGGAACCATTGGTTTTATCGGTATTGTAGGACCACATATTGCACGTATGCTTGTGGGTGAGGATCAACGGTATTTCTTACCGTTATCTGCAGTGTGTGGCATGGCGATTTTGTCTCTCGCATCTATTGCGAGTAAGATGCTCGTTCCTGGGGCGATGTTCCCAATCGGTATTGTGACGGCAATCATCGGTGTACCTTTCTTCTTCTCGTTGGTATTAACTAGGAAAAGGAGCTATTTCAAATGATTGAAGTTCATAATCTAACCTTTGGTTATTCCGCTACGGAAGACGGACAAATCTTAAAGGGCGTTGATTTTGCTGCTAAAACAGGTAAATTGACTGCGCTCATTGGTACTAACGGTGCTGGTAAATCTACACTTTTAAAAACAATTATGGGTATCTTGAAAGGCAAGGGCGAGATTTCCGTTAATGGTAAACCTGTATCTCAATATTCTACAAAGGATTTTAGTAGTACAGTGAGCTATTTGTCTCAAGATAATGACTGTAAAGTCAATCTATCTGTTTTTGAAGTCGTTATGCTAGGGCGCATGGGATCCATGTCCTTCCGCGTAAGTGATGAGGATATTGCAGCTACACAAGAGGTATTGGAACGGTTGAACTTACAGCGCTTTGCATCGCGCAGCATCATGGAGCTCAGCGGTGGTCAACGCCAACTTGTGTTCATGGCGCAAGCCCTTGTAAAAGAACCTAAAATCTTAATTCTTGATGAACCGACAAGTGCTTTAGATTTGCATAAGCAATTTGACTTGTTAACATTGCTAAAAAATCTGACTCAAGAAAATGATTTTACAACACTCGTAACATTACATCATCTTGATCTGGCGGCTATGTTCGCAGATGAAATCATCGTGCTCAAAGAGGGTACAGTATACGCTCAAGGCGCACCGAAAGACATCTTTACAGAAGCCATGATGGAAGATGTATACCGTGTTAAAACAAAAATATATATCGATGACAATGGTTTACCTCATGTTATTCCATTAGAAGCTATTACTAATTAATAGGATTCTTTATGATTGAGCTGATCTATTATAGTATTGGCACTATTTATTATAGATAGTCATTGACGTGAATCCAGTTATATTAATAGGCTGTAAAATAATTAGTTAATAATAAAAGAAGCTGAAATCTTTGCAGAGCAGCATTGATTTCAGCTTCTTTTTGTTGGGAAAAGTAGTGGTATTGTATTTAAATAATCTCTTTAACCTGTGCTATACCCTTATCAGTAAGCACGTAGTGTCCATTTGTCACATATAATAGACCTTGTTTCTTTAGCTGTGAAGCAGCTTGATGAGTATAATCAGGCCTCCAGTTCAAATGCTCATGAATGGTACCGATGCCGTTTTCAACGTGCGCGATAGGCGTATCCATATGAGTATAAATATGGCATAGCATCATCGTTTCCCGATAATGGCGACGCAAATGACGTTGACGGCGGTATGTGGCGATATAGCCAGTCTTCGGTGTTGCGATAACAGCGATAATCAGTGCGATACCGATGGTAGTTGCAATGGAACCCGCGATGGATACGTCCATGGTGAAAGCGACTTCTGTACCGATGACAGCACAGATAATACCGATGATGATACTACTATTAAGCATGGCTTTCACAGAGTCCGTCCATAAATAAGCGATGGCTGCAGGTCCTATCATGAGACCGATGACGAGAATGGCACCTACCGCTTGGAACGAGGCCACAACGGTGAGGGATACCATGGTCATGAGTACATAGTGGATGAGGGCTGGCATAAAGCCGAAGAGCCCCGCTAGTAGCGGATCAAAGGTGGAGAGTTGCAATTCCTTGTAGAATAGCATGACTAAAATTAAATTGATGAGCGCCACGCCTAGGGAAACCCATAACGATACAGGTCCTAAATCGTTGCTATTCACAATCCATCGATCAAAGGGGGCAAAGGCTATCTCGCCGAGTAATGCGGTATCTACATCGAGATGAGCATTACCGCTGTATAAGCTGACCAAGATGATGGCGATGGAGAATAGAAGTGGGAAGATGATACCGATAGATGCATCTTCGTTGACGAGGCCAGTATTGTGTATCATTTCCGTAAGCCATACAGTACCTACACCAACTAAGGTAGCCCCGACGAGTAGAAATGGAGAGTTTAAATCTTCCGTTATAAAGAAAGCGAGCACGATGCCGAGGAATACGGTGTGCGTAATGGCATCGGCCATCATGGACATGCGGCGTAATACGAGGAAGACCCCAGGGATGGCACATGCGATGGACACCGCAATGGCAATGAGCAATATCTCTGTATGAACTGTCATGGGGCACCTCCTATGCGAGGTTGTGCGTCCTCTGCTACGTAAATACTTTGCTGTGCCTTGGATTTGGGAGCCCTTGTGGTTTCTAACAATAATGCGTGCTTTGACCGTCTATTTTTGCGGAACTGCCAGAGCATACCTCTGTTAGGAGCAAAGATGAGGCTCAATAATACGAGAATCGATAAAATGACGATGATAGCTGGACCTGTCGGTAATTTGGGGACCGCTGTACTCCAGATAGTACCGCCGATGGCGGATATCATGCCGAAACATCCTGCTAATATACACATGGTGCCCAGTTTGTTCGTCCACTGTCTTGCCCCTACGGCGGGTGCAATGAGGAGGGAGCTAATCAAGATAGCCCCTACCGATTGAATGCCGATGATGATGGTCATAATCAATAGTGAACGATATAAAATAAGGGTGAAAGTGACGGGAATTTGTAGTGTTTTGGCGTATTCCACATCGAAGGAGATGAGCTTTAACTCCTTCCAGAATAATGCGGTTAACACGATGATGATGAGCGCCGCTGCAGATGTGATGTACACGTCACGCGCCAATATGGTGGCTGCCTGTCCAAATATGAATTTTGAAAGCCCCGCCTGACCAGCATTGTTTAAGCTTTGTACATAGGTGAGCAATACCATACCGAGCCCAAAAAAGGCGGAGAGTATGGTGGCTAAAGCGCCATCAAATTTGATTTTGCTATTTTCTACGGTAATGGTAATGAGCCAAGCCGCAGTTATCGATGAAAGTGCGGCACCGGCGATGAGAACCTCGATGTCCTTGATGCCTGTCAGCAAGAAGGCAATGACCACACCGGGCAGTGCCGCATGCGATAGGCCGTCACCGATGAGGCTTTCCTTGCGAAGTACCGCAAAGGTGCCAGCGATACCGCTAGCGAGGCCTAATAACGCCGTGCCGAGCAGTACCATCTGCGTCGTATAGGATTGGAATATGGTCATACAATCCTCCCCTTGCCAT
>ERZ773077.2326-NODE-2326-length-12296-cov-2.592190_pt1 | contig 12296 bp, 14 predicted proteins | sample MGYA00580612_ERZ773077 | MGnify/ENA primary metagenome ERZ773077 (study PRJEB29015, sample SAMEA2737971) | human oral metagenome | biome: human oral; feature: human-associated habitat; material: dental | place: China | collected 2021 ...
GAGCGCTAACGGTAGTTGCACGGCGTCGATAAGCTGTGAACAGGTGTTACCTTCCGAAGATAGGACATACTGCGCTCCGCTCCATCTAAGAACGCCTGACTGGCAAGGAAATTTGGATCCTGAGGCCAGCAGAATGGGGGAGTATCAAGTTTGTATACCGCCAGGCACAAAAATCGGCGTTTTCGGGCTTGAGCGTAGACAAACTTTGCTTGTGCGCTGGGATTCGGGGCGAACTGGGCCCTTGAACAGCGTTAGTGCAAAGGTTTGCATGAAGATAAGTCCATCGCTGGGTACGAAATTCGGTGATTTCGAGCCTGGCGGTGGACCGATTTGACAGATTTGGGTAGGGGCGGAGCAGGGGCGCGAAATTTGCTTATGTCCAAGCCGCAAATCGGCCCTTTTTGTGACTTGGCGATAAGCAAACTTTTATGCAAACTTTGTCGGATGATTCTTGCCCAGCCTGCTCACCATCTTCTTGAACTCCGCCCCATCAACGCCCGGCGGAGGAAGCTCACGAAGATGCTTCTTCAACCGATTGGATTCTGTGGTTAAGGTGGCAAACGTCATACCGCCAGAAATGATGCCGCCCAGTACAGGAACAGCTTTGGAAATACCTTTCCCCACGGTGTCTTTGGTGATCTTGACGCCAACAACCCTAAGCACCTTTTTCATCGGGCCGTACCACGCGGTTTTGGTAAGCGCTGCGTTTGTGACTTGCTTCTGAACCGCTTTGGTGGCACCTGTCGCAAAAGCTTTGATGCTGGTTGATGCGCTGGAAACCCCCATCATGACACCGAGTAGTGTCACCATTTTTGCGAAAGTCTCGTCATCAATCTCGTCAACATCGTCGATCAGATTTTGCCACCCGTAGGTGTACGCAATTTTCTGCATGATGCGGAATGCGTGAATAAAGTACTGCAACAAATCCGCAGGTATTGCCGCAAGCACGGCAAAACTGCCTGGAAGTCCGGACGCGAAAGAAATGAGTGAACTCTTGCTGGTCTCAAATTTGATCGCACCCGAAGCAATGCTATCCAGAACCTTCTGATCCACGCCCGCTTGGATCGGCGTCAAGGCAATGGCAGCAGTGATGGTTTCCTCGCCTATTCCGTGACGGCGCAGTTCAGCGCGCAAAAAATGCTCGCGGTTAATGGCGACACCACGCAGACGCATGGCTTTGAGTAGGAAAACCCTGGCGTACTCTTCTGTCTCCGCGTCCTGAGCATTAGCGACGTCCGCGAGGGTCACCGTCTCTGGGGAAGGCTCGGCGTCGGTATCGTGTGTGGGGGAATGAGCGTACCGTTCATCAGGAACGTTTCGCTCATCATTGTGCCCATTGACCATGGGAATCTCCTCATCTACTGCGCAGCATGCTGCGAGCTGAAATTATCAGATTAGATAATAACCTTAGTGAGTCTGATTTTATGTAACCTGCTACCCGCTTTACCCCCGTTAAGGATTACTGAGCCTATTGCCGATAGACACCCTTGGTGCGTTACAAATTGAAATAGGTGGACGGTGCTTAGGTTGAACTACTGCAATGCTTGCATGATCTGAGGGATAGTAGCCAATACTTGTTGTGTAGCCGCTTAACCTGCGTACGTAAAGCCACTTCCAAGTGCTTTATCCCAGTGCCGGCCAGGAACCATAATTTTTCCTGGCGGACATCATTATCTGGCACTAATCTGTATTTGGTGATCCTGGGGTGGCTTGACCATCAACATGTAACAGCCCACTGATCGCCTGCGCTTCATATGTTGGATGCGGAGCATCAAAATTATAAAATCACCATCTCGAAACATTCGCCCTGCAGGGGCTTGAAGCTTGTTGACTAGTATGCGGCCATTTATCTACCCCGAAGGGGCTACTTCAGGCTGAGCGTAACCATTGTGAATAGTCGGACCGGTATGAGCGATTTTACATAGGCCGGCTTGCCCTCTTAGTAGTCTCGATCGTTTGCTGGATGTTTTGAAATCACTGGCCAAGACATTGAGATAATTCACGCAACACGCCCATTGGCTAAGTCAGGCATGTTCGGAGTGGTTCAGCCTTGCAAGCGCATCCACGATTTGCTGCAGTTCTGTAGATACAATGCGCCAGACTATGTGCATATCAATTTCGCCGTATCCATGGGAGATGGCATTGCGTAGTCCGATGAGGCGATGTCAATCGTCACTGTGGTGCGCTTCGTAGAAGTCGGGGAAATGTTGACGAACTTTGGACAGATTTTCTCCCATTTCCTGTAACCGCATGCAGATGGCATCTTGAATAACAGGGGATCGTTGGAACTCACCTTCGGTCTCGGGCGCGTACTGCAGGACACGATCTCCTGCTTCAACTGCCATTTCAATGTATGGCGCTGGTGATTTCATAGTGGTAGTTCAATAAGTTCTGGCTCAATGTAAGGACGGAAAGGTTCCTTGATTGATGTAAGAATGTCGAAGCTTCTGCCAGTGGCTGCTTCGAGTGCTTCCTGAAGTAAGAATAGTTGACCATAGTCAACAGGGCCATCTGGTTTTACGAGTAGGTCAATATCGCTAGCGGGTGTCAGTTCGCCACGTGCTGCGCTTCCAAAAAGTTGGGCTCGAACAATCCCGAAATCTCGCAGAATTGACAAGACTGTTTGCTCATAGGGAAGGGTGTAGTCCGGCTTTGCTGATGTTGTGCCGCTCATAAGTACTCAGTCTAACAGAGCAGGTTCCAGCTGGTGAGGAGGTATGAAGACCTACATGTGACACACAACAAACAAGTCTATTCCGCTTGAGTCGACGCACTAGTCTATAACCATGACCCTATGCTCAACGTCGGCGAGCATCATCTTGAATACCGCATCCAACCGGGCAATGGTCCTGCGGTGTTGTTTCTGATTGGTGGATACACGCGGTGTACATCCAGTGGTTTATAGAGCACGACTGGACGGTGATCACGGTATTGCGACCAGGTTATGGTCGAACAAGCAACGCTTTAGCAGGGCACGGCGGTGATTCTGAGGCAGCTCTGTGCCGACTGCTGGATGACCTAAAAGTAGCCTCGGCGACAGTCGTTGGAATCTCCGCTGGTGGTCGCGCAGCCACGAGGTTTGCTGAACTTTATCCTAAGCGTGTTGATAGATTTTTGCTGCTCAGCTTAGCTTCATGGCCCAGTACGCCAACGCGTATTGCAGTGCACATTCTATTCAATCCACTGGTCAAACAATCCACGTGGGTGCTGACACGAGGGCTACTGCGCCGCTACCCAGAAGCAAGCTTGACGCAGCTGATCTCACTCTTCATCACATTGCCAGCTAAAAAGTCATGCAGGGAATATCAGAAGGCTAGAGGCAGAAGTGTGTGCAGTTCTTTGCTGCTCTACAATCGCAACAGGGCTTTATCAAAGACCTGCGCCGAGAAATATGAAAAGGCAATCCGCAAGCTATTACTTGCCCGACCCTAATAATCCATAGTCGCTTCGATGGTTCGGTACCGCTGGAACATGCAAGGCATAATGCTCGAGACATACCCGCAGCTGAACTGCTGGTCATCGATGCGGAGACTCAGCTGGCGCTTACTAAAGTAAAAAAGGAATCGCGGTAGTGATGGTGCTGATAATAAACGCTATAAGCGGTAGTTTTCGATCATCACCTTTATTGAACGACAGGATGCTAAAAACAAGCCCTAGTACGCCAAACCCAATACCGGCAAAACCCATGGCCCCAAAGGTGATACCGAGAGTCGCATATATGTCACTTTCGTTTTCTTCTTCAGTGTCCTTCATGGACGCTACCCTAACATCAAAAAGAGGTAGCACGTTGCTGGGAATAGACATTTTCCTCTAACAGCCAGCATTCCCACAACTACCTCACCACCACAACGCTTCCTTTCCGCCCGTCCACCATGATTTTCTCGCCATCCTTAATGCGGGAGGTCGCATCACCCGTCCCAAGAACAGCCGGAATCCCGTATTCCCGAGCGACAATCGCGGCGTGGGAGAGTGGGCCGCCGATGTCGGCAACCACGGCAGACGCGACGTCGAAAAGCGGTGTCCACGTGGGGTCGGTGAAGGGGCAGACCAGAATATCCCCAGGCTGCAGGCGTCCAAAATCGGCGGGGGTGCGGATAATCCGAGCGGTACCCACCACCTGACCAGGACTCCCGGGAACACCGGTGATCGCATCAGCATCGCTGGTGGACTCGCCGCGATCCCACCACACCGCCTCCGCCGTGCCGCGCTGCCGCCGACGACGCTCAACCACCTCACCACGCGACACCCCATCGCGCAAAGCGTCGGTGACCTCGCTGAAATACAGGTAGCGAATATCATCGGCAGTCTTCAGCACGCCGCGATCAACCAACCGCCGGGCAAGTTCGCGCATGGCGGTCCGGGCGAGCACCAGCACCTCTTCAATCGCATACAGCGTGCCCTCGCGACCAACATGCAGCGCCCGCAACTTCTCCACGGTCGTGCGCCAACTACCACGCAACAACCTGGGCAGATGCTTCTCGACGGTCGCCACTGCCGAACCAGTCACCTCCGAACCCGAAGCCTGCTGGCCCCGCAGCGACACCGCAATGAGCTCGTACAAACTCTGCGGGGTCTCCCGCCATGAGGTATGCGAAAACGGCACATACATGCAGGCTGTCCGTGCACCGTGACGCTGCAAGAACGTGTCCACCTCAGCCAGGAACCGCGCGCTGTCCGGCGCAGACTGCAGTGCATCCTCGATCTGCTCCGGCGGGGTTTCAGTGAACACATCCGCCAAGCCAGACTTCTGCGCGGTAGCGGTCAAACCCCGAATCCCAGCCAACACGTTTGCGGTGACGTAATCCAGATCCTCGTACAAGTCCTCAGTGCTCACGTGATCCGATTGCCGAGCCAGGCGAATTAACGCCTTAGCCTTGGACCGCAGCACCGTCATCGGTGCCAGGTAATAGAGGAAACGATCGGACATCAGCTGCGCTGCCTGGGTCAGAATCTGCTCCAGCAACACCACCACCTCGGTATCAGACGCATCCCCGCAGGCAGCGGCGCGGCGCGCAAGCCGAGCCAGATCCTCCTGTACTTCCTTTTCCTCCGCAGGCCAGCGGGTCGGATCGTGGCGCATGCCCTTGACAAAAGTCCGAGGCAACCGCGACACCACAGCCGCATCAGGCCGCGGTGCCTGTGCATGAATACGAATCACACCATCATCATCGCCGACAATAATCTCGTGGGCCGACGGCGCGTTCAGGCCAATCATCCGCATAGAATCCTGTATCGACTCCTGCAACGCATGTACCGCTACCAAATCCAGCGGATACGGCGTCGGATAATGCTCCATCAGGTCATCCCGAAGCGTGCGCTCAACCCGACTCCGCGCAGGTGAATGCCCCTCCACGCTCGCCTCGTCCGCGACCGTGGTGATCGGTCGGGCCTGCAGCAAGTAGAGCTCGCCGTCAGCGAAGGCCCATTCAATATCCTGCGGGGCGTCGTAATGCTCCTCGACCAGCTGGCCCAATGCCACTAGCTGTTGGATCGCCTGCTCGTCAAGGCAGGGGAGTGCCTGGTCCTCTGGTGGTACTGGCGTGGTTACGGTCGCGGCCCCATCGGCCATGTCAATCCGGGTTTCCTTGCTCCCGATGGTGTGCGAGGCAACCGTGACCGGCTCCCGAGTCACCGTAAACGTATCCGGCGTGACCAGCGCCGCGACCACGCTTTCGCCAAGCCCGTAGGCAGCGCTGATCATCATGTCGGTGTTATCGGCCATGGGGTTGCGGGTAAACAGCACGCCGGAGACGTCGGAACTAATCATTGTTTGCACCACCACCGCCAGCGCCAGCCCCTCACTGGGCACGCCGTGTTTGCGCCGGTAGGACACCGCCCGCTCGTTCCATAGCGACGCCCAGCACCTGCGCACCGCGTCCCACAACGCATCCACCCCGGTTATGCCCAGGTAGGAGTCCTGTTGCCCGGCAAAGCTGGCCTCGGCAAGGTCTTCCGCAGTTGCCGACGACCGCACCGCCACTCGCGCACGATCCCCCAGCGCCGCATACGCTTGCTCAACCTCCGCCCGCAGGTCTGCCGGGATGGTGACGCTTCTGACTAGCTGTTGCGCCTGCTCAATGTCCTGCTTATCGACGGCCGCGATTAACTCGGCCTGGATACTCTCGGTTGCGGTTGTATAAGCGCTGGTATCAATAATGAACCCCGGCGGGACGGGAAACCCCGCTGCGGCGCATTCCCCGAGATTGGCACCCTTGCCGCCCACGAGTGCGAGGTGGTCACTGCCGACGTCTTTAAACCAACGAATCATCTACTTCTGCTCTCTCATCGTGTGAAAGATCTATTGTAGTGCGGAAGGATTCAGATGGGATGGGGGTTTTGGGAGGGGGTGTAGCTCGAATAAGGCTTGAAAAAAGAGATCATAGCGTCCGATGTGTAGCTTGCTAAAACCTGCTCATCCATGTGGTTGCCGTGCTGGGGCCACCGGCCCTGTAGCGTCCAAAACATAGCATATTGGCCTACCTGGTCGGGCCTGGACGTAGAGCGAATCTGCACCTCAAAAAGTTGTCGACCTGTCGTGTCGACAAACTGAAGATGACCCCCAGGGGGTGGTCCATATTTGCCAAAAAAAAAAGGCCAAAAATGATACCCGCCGACATCGTTGAAGGAAAAATTACGCGTCCGCCCAAGTTTATTTCGAAACGTAAATCCCGTAGGGTTTACCTCCACGTACCGTAGCGTGAGGCCGGTTATGATGAATGTAACGACAATGGTTGCTAAAGTTGGAACTGCTAAAAATATAGCAAGACTTATGAGTCCAAAGAAATTTTCATTCTGAATGATGTGGGATGCCATTTCGAATGACGTTGACCCTATAAAAGCGGCTATCATAACGACGCCGGATTCAAAAATTATTTGGTCTACTAGAAATGATCGCGAACGGCGTATTCCTTGCGAAATTTCTCGATTATAACGCGCCATTAGGTAGATTATGTGAGAAATGAAACCAATAACAATAATGCTAGGTACGGACGCGAAAACTATGGTGAGCAGTGTCTTGTCCATGGCCTCTTCCTTGTCGGGGTCGGTTTGCTTGGATTGTCGGTTAGATGTTTAATAATCACCTTCTTATTGTGCTCTGCCGGAAGCTTTAATTGCGGCTTTCTTGATAGCCCGCAGTGTCAGTTGTCAGCGTGGAAGCCAAAATTGTCTCATGTAGTTAATGTGCGAATATAATTTTGCGCCGCCGATACTAGCACGTCCAACGACTATACGGCTATCGCTATAGCTGATTTTTTGACAACCATCACTGCTGCCCCAGTCGGCCTAATCTTTGGGAAGTGCCCATTCGCGCCATTGTTGCCATCCCTGAAAGCTGCTTTGCTTCGATAGGTCAAGAAATTCCCCTGTACTCCACTCCAGCAGCCGCATCCCGCATTCATGAACAAGGTAGGCAAACACCTCTTTCGGCTCTTTGTCACCCCTGACGTGAAGTCCCATGGTTATGAGCGGTTCGCGCTTTCCCAAGCCGAACTCGACTATCCATGCATCTGTTTGCATAATCAGCCACGTTGGGTCATTAGTGTCGAGCTGTGCGCCACATGCCGTGGTGATCACGGCAAGTTCAGTCATTATCTGTTGGCGCTGCAGCGGGACAAGATCATCTTCAGTGAGGCCATCAATTGATGTCATCGGGCCTTTTGTCCGGAAAGCACTAAGATCCCAGCTCATAGACTGGCTCCTTACTTAAGTGTGGTGTGCATGATAATGCGTGTTTAAGTAAGGGAATCGTGGTGCTCCTTACTAATCTTGATATGAACAAAGTTATGCCGCTCATCCAACTGCGGCAGCAGCTCCGTTTGTGTAACGATGCGAGTTAGGTTATCGCAGAGCCCGTTCCTGTGGCAACGCCAAAGCGTGCGCCTCATAAACGGCTATCCAAGCAGCAGCGCCAAGAGGTGCTTGAACGTTACCATGCAGGCCAAAGCTATACCGAGATTGGACGGGCACTCGATGTTCACAGGGCGACTATTGCCGAAATTATCAAAAGAAATGGTGAGGCGCACCAGCGCAGGATGCTGAGTAGCGCGGAACAAACAAAAGCCAAAGCGCTTCATGCGTCCGGTGTAGCATTTACCGCCATCGCAGGCCGCTATGGTGTTGTCCACGATGTGCTAAGCAATTGCTTGACGAGTGACGCTGGGGCGTGAGTCGGAGTTCGGTGCTAGAGCATGCAGCATGCAAAAGGCCGTACTCCTGTGTGCAGTCGTAGCTGCGTCTTCCATAACCTCATCGATTGGTTTAATCTTCTATATCGTGTATAATTAATAACATAATTTAATAAAGCGGAGATATACCACTATGGACAAGGAATCGAAGCAACAACTACACCAATTAACCGAAACAGTTACCGCACTCGGGGCAACGGTAACAACTCTGACTGAGTCAGTGGCATCACTTACTAGCTCTGTCGCGGACCTTAAGGCAGAAATGCAGGAGGGGTTTGCTGAAGTTAGGCAAGATATTGTCGAGCTCAAGCAACACCAAGCTGTTATGCAAGAAGATATCACTGGCATGAAACAAGACATTGCTAGCATGAAGCAAGATATTGCCAACTTGCAAGATGCGACCTATAACCTCAGTGTTAACCTGGAAGATGTTGATCGACGTATGGGTATTGGTTTCGCAAGTACAACTGAGCAGATCAGCGGCTTAAAGCGAGAGATGATGGAGATCAAGCGCGAACTTTTCTTGGAGCGCGGTATCCGTGAAACTGAGGTTGACGGATTGGGCAAAGTCCAAGATAGCCGCGAAGCACAGGCCAACCAGCGTATCGATATGATCGAGGCCTTCTTAGGCGACGACTTCCGCCAGTTCCAGAAACGTGCGGCGTAGGGAGTGATTCGTCCAACGCTGGTGCCTTGTGGTGTAGAAGTTATCCACAGCCTCACTCATATTTATCCAAAAAATTGTGTTTGATCTAGTCTGCGCCATAGGCTGGTAGCGAATCCCCTTCTCTGCCCTGCATAGCAGGGCTGTCTCGCTTTTTGAGAGGTGCCTTCGTTGTCTAAGCTGACGCGTCGCCATAATGATCCACTTGCTAGCGTGGTTAGTGGTAATCACATCGCTGCAGACTTAAGCCAGTCGCTAGCGGAACAGATCCGTCCCTCGGTAGACCTTGCCGCTCAGGTGTCGAGTAGTTTTAGCGCAACGCCAGCCATGGCCAACGTGTCAGCGCTATCGCAAGCATGGAGAAGCTCACCATTTCCTGCGCAATCTTCCATCGCAGATATGATCAAGGGACTAACGGGTGCTGGGTTAATGCCAAAACTAAGTGATCAGCTGACAGCAGCAATGCCCTCATCAATTATGCCCGAGCTATACAGGGGCGGGTTTGCGGCACGATTTGCGCAGGCTTATGACGCTGGAAGTGCATCGAAACAAGCCATCAAGGCACTCACCAAGATAAATATGCCACCCCTGGTCCCTACAACTACAGTTCCCAAGTTTGATCGGATATACTTCACACCGGCTATCGACTTTGCAAGTATATTTTCGGGTGCGTTACCTGCAACTGACTTAGCCTTTAATCAGCAAATTAATGTTCCAGATGTTTTGAGGGAGACCAGGCAGCAGCTTGCCAATCTTTTCAAACGACTCAATATTGAGGATTACCGCAACGCGATCTCGTCATCCTCTAAATGGACTGACTCTCCCTTGGAACATTGTGATCATAGCCTACTTGAAGGTTTGTTGCTGGACGAAGGGCTAGCACTCCTCTGGGTTGTGGAACCGGAACTACGCGTTCAGATTTTTAGTGCACAGTCAAAATTCGCGCGTCTACATATTCTATCCGATCACCAAGAATCTATTGTAGACCATTGTTGCGAGTTACTTGAAGATATTGATCAACCTAATCTGGCTGAATGGCGTGACTTTGCAGTCGAGGTTGCTAGTGCGCTACGAGGCGGGTACACGGCCGCTGCGCAGGCATTGGCTGTTAATCTGATTGATACAATGCTAATTGAAAACTTCACCTATCGGGGGAAAGGAAAAAAGATGAGTCATGGTACGCCGAGTCATAGTACGCGCTTTGACATAGACGCGGAAAAGGAGATTGAGCAGGGTATAGTCTATGGTGGACTATGGGGAATGTTTTTGCAGTTCCACTCAGGTGATGAAGATGCAATTCCGCACCAGCTAAGTCGCCACGCCACTGCCCACGCAGTCTCAAAGCGGCAGTATCGGCGCGTTAATAGTCTTATCGCATTTATGCACGCGGTAGATTACCTGTACCTATGGCAAGAAGGTAAGGCTGAGAAAGCAAAGGCTGCTTAGTTACTGGGCCCAAGCGATTCACCATGGAGGAGAAAAACGTCAAGAAGAAAACTACAGACAAGCACCCCTATTATCCCTATAACCATCAAAGAAATAAGATAGTGTTTATCCATCCACCTGAGCAGCGCACGGACTGTTTGCTTTTTGGGCAGGAGCTTTGGGCGGCGCTTCGGGCTTGTTGCCTGGGTGTCCGTGTTTTAGATAGGTGGTTTATGCATATATTTCACATTGTAACATAATAAGATATGGGGTGTGAGAGCATTGCTTTAAAAAGTAATGCTCTCAGATCTATTTCGTGTTTATTTCTCCCTGTCTGTGCATTTTCCAGGAACTCCATTCAGGCCATATAACTCATTTGCATCTGCGTAGTGCTTGCACGTTCCAATAATGTAACCCCATTGGTCTTCAAGGTTATGAAGCCTTGCTTCATTTCCAATGAAGGCACCCAAAGGATTATTAGCTTCATCCATTTTTCGAAGAGAGTTACGCTGAAAGGTGTTATACCTTTCATGTGCCTCTCCAATTCGCTCGGCCACCTGTTCGCCAAAACGAGTTGCAGTTGCACCCATCCAGATACAATGACCTTGAGAACAATAATGCTCTCCTAGATGTATGGACAGACAAGCTCAATATGACTATTGATGCTATCCTCAATTGGGAAAAACTCGTTTTTATGATATGATTTGACTATGACTTTTGTAACATTACTGAACAATGGCAAACTCTGGTATTCCATAAAATATGTGCCATCGTCCAAAGCTCCGCTATTGCTTATCCAAGGAAGAGGACTAGACCACCATGGATGGGATTCTGTTCTCGATGAATTTACCGATCGAACCGTCGTGCTCATCGACCACAGAGGCACCGGCCAGACCACAGCACCACTAAGCTCTGAATGGTCAACGCGGGATTTTGCAAACGATATAATAGCCATTCTCGATCACGCAGGCATCGATAGAGTGCACGTTTACGGGCACTCGATGGGAGGAAGAATTGCTCAGTGGCTCGCAGCGGAGCACACAGACCGCGTTATTGCACTCGCGATTGGAGGCACCAGTGTTGGTGATGGAACTGGCCTACCCCGTCCCGCCGCTGGAGTAGCAGCGCTCGCATCTGGGGACCCGAGCGCATTGGCTTCACTCTTCTATCCGGATGATTGGATCGCAGCAAACCCACAACGGGCTGCCAGCGTCTTTCCCACACCTCATTCACCAGAAGTGATGAGTATCCACGGCAAAGCTTCAGATCGCCCCGACGGACCAATTCCAGAAAATATTACAGTCCCCACTTTGATCCTCCATGGCACGGATGACCCTATCTCCGATCCTGGCAATGCAGCAATTCTCGGAAATCGAATCCCACATGCAGAAGTATGTATGATTCCAGGTGCCAGGCACGCCTACTGGGCTGGGAATCCAGAGGTTCATGCCTTGGTTGCAAAGTTCCTCCTATCGAACGACCCAAAATAATACCCTTACTATACTCTCGTGTCACATTGTATTACCAATACCTGTCCATATTTAGTGGACGGGTATTTATGTTGTGAGCACTATGCTGCATATTGCACCAATTAACCGCATAACCGCCCATGACTTGGCCTAAATCTCCTGTGACTGGAAGTTTAAGTAGAAACAAGCTGACGTGATGCGGACAGTCAGGGAGTGAATGCTAACGTGCAGCCGAGCTAATCAGTCGCTCGATAAGGGCTACCATCAGATCCTTTTCCTGCGGGTGGCTCATGGCAACCATCAGGTTCATCGCCGCCAGGGCGTTGTTTGAGACAAGCGGTGTGCCATCCGCCGAAAACAGCAGGTTGTTCTGGGCTAGAAACTCGATGAATAAGGCTGCAGCACTACGCTTATTCCCATCAACCAGCGGGTGGTCTTTAACCACAAGGTACAGTAAGTTCGCCGCCTTCTGCTCGGTGGTTGGGTAGAGGTCTTCGCCCGCGAAGCTCTGGTAGATGGTTGCGACAACCGACTTGAGTTTATCCCCGTTTT
>ERZ773077.2331-NODE-2331-length-12279-cov-4.656659_pt1 | contig 12279 bp, 10 predicted proteins | sample MGYA00580612_ERZ773077 | MGnify/ENA primary metagenome ERZ773077 (study PRJEB29015, sample SAMEA2737971) | human oral metagenome | biome: human oral; feature: human-associated habitat; material: dental | place: China | collected 2021 ...
CGATGGACTTGAGCAGGACGTTGGTGGTGCGCTCGGCCATGCGGTCGGCGTCCTCGACGAGGATGACGCGCCAGCGGCCCGTCCAGGGGCGGCGCTGCGCCTCCCCGATGAGCCCCTTGACCTCCTCCATGGTGATGAGGAGCTTCTCGGTGGCCAGGCGCACGACATCGGGGTGGACGCCGCTCATGACGTCCCGGCAGGGCTTGCACTGCCCGCAGCCGGGAGTAGGGCCGGTGCACTGCAGGGCGGCCGCGAAGGCGCGGGCGGCGTTCGAGCGCCCCGAACCGGGCGGGCCCGTGACCAGCCAGGCGTGGGTCATGGCCGAGCCGTCGGTCGTATCCGCAGCACCGGCGGCTCCGGCATCACCGGGGACCTCGGGGGCGGTCCCGCTCCCAGTCCCGCGCCCGGTCCGACTCGAAGTCCGCGGCGCCTCCGCAGCGCTCTCGCGCGTCTCGGCGACGGTCCGGGCCGAGCGGGCGGCCGCCTCGAAGACGCCGACGACGGCCTCCTGCCCGACGACGTCATCCCATACGCCCATCAGCGCTCACCTGCCCGCCGGGCCGCGGAATTCTCGGACCCGCTGGAATCGCTGGAATCATTGCCGAGAGCGCCCCCGGGCAGGCGCGCGAGGAGGGGCCGGACGGCGGCGGCGACGGCGTCGGCCACCGCCTCGACGGGCCGGTCGGCGTCGATGACGACGAACCTGTCGGGCTCGGCATCGGCAAGAGCGAGGAACTGAGCGCGCAGGGCGGCGTGGAAGGCGCCGGGCTCGCGCTCGAGCCGGTCCGTCGCGCCGCGCGCCATGGTGCGGTGGGCGGCGATGGCGGGATCGGCATCAAGGAGGATGGTGAGGTCCGGGTGCAGGCCTTCGGTGGCCCACAGGGACAGATCCCGGACATCATCAACGCCGAGGCTGCGGGCGACTCCCTGGTATGCGACCGAGGAGTCGAGGTAGCGGTCGGTCAGGACCACGGCACCGCGCTCCAGGGCGGGGCGGATCCTGGTGGCGACGTGGTGCGCGCGGTCGGCCGCGTACAGGAGGGCCTCGGCGCGGGGGGAGATGTCGTCGCCGTGCAGGAGGAGGCGCCGGATCTCGATCCCCAGGTCCGTGCCCCCGGGCTCGCGGGTCGCCTCGCATTCAACGCCCGCCTCCTTAAGCAGCTCGGCGAGGATGCGGATCTGGGTGGTCTTGCCGACGCCGTCGCCGCCTTCGAAGGAGATGAACAGGCCCGGATGCGCGGCACCCGGTGCGTCGGGCGCGTTGATGACGGCCCGCGGTTGGGAGGCGTTGTCGGTCACGGCGTCAGCGTAGCGGGCGAGCACGGCGCAGCGTGGGCGCGGGACAGCCCGGGGCAGCTCGGGGTGCGCGACGCGCGAGGGCAGGTGATGCGGGAACTCGGCTCCGCCCGCCGCCCCCATCGCCGAGATCGGTCACACTCCGCCGCGAAATCGGTCGAAGTCCGCGTCGAGATCGGTTGTATTCCGCACCGACATCGGTCCGCTTCCGCACCGAGATCGGTCCGCTTCCGCACCGAGATCGGTCGCATTCCGCCGCGAGATCGGTCCACTTCCGCACCGACATCGGCCGTGTTCCGGTTTGGGGTTGTGGGTGTGGTTGTCTGCGGTGTTGCACATGGGAGAGTGGGGTTTTGTGGGGTGGGGATTGGTTTTTGTTGCGATTGCTGACTTTTCTGGTAATCGTGGTGTGTGGCGGTCGGGTTCCCATGTGCGTTGAGGGGGTCCGTGCACATGGGAGCGGGATCATGGTCGTTGCTGATGTTGCTGTTCCGCATGATTTCGCGATTTCTGCTGACACGGAGCACGCGCAAATGTGCAACATCCACCACCCCAGCACACGCAGCACCCGCAGAGCCACCCCGAAGCAGTGAAACCCGACTCGTACGATCACCAGCTCCAAGACATCACACCCCACACCGGACTTCGACCGATCTCGAGCCGGAACCGGACCGATCTCGGTGCGGATTACGACCGATCTCGAGCCGGAAGCGGACCGATCTCGGTGCGGATTACGACCGATCTCGACGCGGAGCAGCGCCCGTTGCGGCCAGGCTGCGGGCAGCCGCGACCACAGCGGCGCGACGCCTGCGATGCTCGTCCTCAGTGGGCGGCCCGCACAGCATCCGGGTTACCTGAGGCACCGTCGACCACCATCCGGCGATCGACAGCACGAGCAGAATCAGGTGCGCGGCATCAATATCGTCCGTGATGGTGCCGGCCTCCTGCCCCTTGACGACGGCGGCGGACTTGTAGCCGTAGTACTCGCGGCGCTGGTCCTCATCGGGCACCTCGCCATCGAATACCAGCGCCTCCCACCGCAGCAGGCGGATCAGCTCGGGCCGCTCGCGGTGGTAGTCGTAGATCCGTCCGGCGTAGTCCCCGATGTCCTCGGTGGCGAACGAGGTCACCGGCACCGACTGGGCGACCTGCGCCAGCTCGTCGCGCAGCACTGCCGCGAAGAGCTTCTGCTTGCCGCCGAAGTAGTTGTACACCCGCTCCTTGTTGACTCCGGCCTTCTTCGCGATCCGCTCGATCGTCGTGCCATCGGGACCGCACTCGGCGAACTCCGCCGTCGCGGCCTCCTTGATCCTGCGCCTGGTCCCCTCCGTGTCCCACGCCATGACCTGAGCCGCACCTCCTCCATCTCCAACGTTGAGGTTGCTCCTCGAGGCAGAACAGTACTACGGTAATTTCCAACGTAAGCGTTGGAAGGAAGAGCGCATGGGCCAGAACCTCCCCCAACCAGAGACACCCACCTCTGAGGCGCGCCCCTCACGCCCCTCAACCGAACCGAACTTCCCCGCCGGCAGGAGCGTCATCGTCATCCTGGTGGTGACGGCCCTGTTCGTTCTCACGCAGCTCTACGCCGCGATCCCGCTATCGACTCCGGTGTCCTCCGCCCTGGGAGGCGACGCGACGTTCGCCCTCTCGACGAGTTTCAGCCTCACCTATGCCGCAGGCTTTCTCATCTGGGGCCCGGTCTCAGACCGATACGGCCGAAAGCGGGTCATGGCGATCGCCGTCGGCGTGCTCGCCGTCACCACCCTCCTGTGCGCGCTGGCATCCTCCCCGTCCGCCATGACACTGCTGCGCGCCCTGCAAGGCCTGTCCGCCTCCGGATTCGCCCCCGTGGCGCTGGCCTATCTCGCAGAAGCGGTCGCACCCGCCAGACGAGCCGGGGCGATCGGAGCGATGTCGACCTCGTTCCTGGTCGCCGGCATCTTCGGCCAGGTGCTCGCCTCCGTGATCACGCTGCGCGCCGGCTGGCCCTGGTTCTTCGTACTCTGCGGCATTGTCCTCGCGATCGCATTCGCATTGATCCTCGCGGCGGCGACCGAGGCGCCCCGGCATGCACCATCACCCTCGCTCCTCGCGCAGTTCGCCAACCTCGCCCGCCTGCTGACCATGCCGGTGATCGTGCTGCTCAGCATCGCCCACATCACGCTCCTGCTGTCCTTCGTCGCCCTCTACACCGGCATCGGACAGCACCTGCAGAGCCTCGACATGCCCGCCTCCGCCACCGTCCTGATCCGACTGGCGGCATTGCCCGCGATGTTCATCAGTCTGAGCGTCGGCGCTCTGGCCCAGCGACTGGCCATGGCCCGGGTGGCCCAGCTCGGCTTCACCCTGGCCGCCGTCGGGATGCTCGGGGAGGTCGCACTGTCCGGAACCATCCCCGGTCTCATCGCCGCGAGCATCGTCTACGTCGCCGGGGTGGCGCTGGCCGTGCCGTCCATGATCAACCTCTACGGCGAGGCGGCCGCACCGAACCGGGGAAGCGGAATGGCGATCAACGGCTTCGTCCTGTTCATCGGGGCCGGCATCGGGTCCGTCGTCGGCACGACGTTCGCGAGCCTGAGCACCCTCGCCATCGTCCTGGTCGCGCTTCTCGCCGTCGCCGCCGCATCCGTGGGAGCCGTCTCGGCGCTCACCCGGAGGGCCGCCCATGATTGACGTCCTGCTTCTGGGCGCGACCGGACGAACCGGCACCGCCCTGCTGCGCCATCGCCCTCGGAACGCGCGCCTGCACCTGGGAGTGCGAATCCGCGGCGGCACACGGCCGTCGTCAGTACCCGACGGCGACGACGTGCGCGCCATCGACCTGACCGATCCCGTTCTTATGCGAGCGGCGCTCTCGGGCATCGACGTCGTCGTCAACGCGATCCGTCTGCCCGGCGAGATCCCGGCGACGGCGCTGATCGACCTCCACGAGCGGATCGCCACCGCGCGCGATGAGCGGCGCGAGGAGCGCGAAGGCCCCCTGATCATCCACGTCGGCGGGGCCGGGTCGCTCCACCTGGGTGACGGACGGCGTTTCTGGCAGGACCCGGACTTCCCCTCCGTGACGCTGCCGCGCGGCGTGGCCCACGCCGCGCTTCGCGACCACCTGGAGTCCGGAGGGGGGTCGAGAGGTTCGAGCAACTGGGCGTACCTCATTCCACCGCCCGGCTACGTCCCCGAGGGCCGATTCACAGGCGCCTACCGCAGGCTTGCACCGTCCGACGACGAACGAGCACTCCTGCGATCCACGATCAGCTACGAGGACTTCTCCCTCGCCCTTGCCGACGCGATCCACGAGCACTGGAGCGGAACTCATCTGATCTCAGCCGGCTGCACGTCCATGCCCTGACGATGCGTCGCAGTTGGACCGATCTCGGGGCGGAAGTGGACCGATCTCGGCGATGGCTCGCCCCTACCTCTTGTCCTCAGTCTGGTTCTTGATCGTGTTGCCGTTGCCGAGGTCCTGGATCTGCGGAGTGTTCCCGGCCCACAGCACGGTGTTGTAGCTACTGGTGACGGTGACATTCTTGGTATCGCGCACGTAGACGTGGTTGCCGCTACCGTCATTGATGACGACGTTCTCGGCATAATCGACAAGAACGGTGACGCCACTGCCGTTGATCGTCAGGTTCGTGACGTCGCCCTCGATGTGAATGGTGTCGTACGAGCGGTCGACGACGACCTGCCCGTTGACAGGCGTCATCGTCTTCCTGGTGGAGCGCTGGTCCGCACTGAACCAGTCGTCACTGGTGATGGTGGCTCCCGCGCCCGGGCGCTCGGGGTCGGGGGATGCGGTCCCCGTGGCGCCATCGCCCACCAGTGGGGGAAGCACAGTGGGACTGCTGCTCGGCGACGGCACGGACGGGGCCGGCGCGGGCGAGAACGTGGCCGGATCCTGCGACGCACTGCCATTGGTGGGAGTGGCGGAGGAGGAGCTGCCGGTCGACTCGGAGGATGCGCTCGGGGAGTCGGCGGAGTCCGTCGAGCCGCCGCCCGCACGGTCCAGGGTGATCGAGCAGGCCCCCAGTCCGGTGCTCAGGGCCAGCGCGCACGCCAGGGCGGCCACCAGACGACGGGAGGAGCGAGTCCGCACGGCGCCCCGCACGGCGCCGTCTGCGGAGGTCGATGACGCAGATGACGCACCGGCGGCGGAATCTGTCGGGAATGCAGTCGGAAACTCAATCGGGAACTCAGATGGGATCTCGGAGGCGGGTGTCATGGGACTCTCCTTGAAGGTGAGGGCGGGTCAGAAGACGGGGATCATGATCTCGACGCGGCGGTTGAGCTGGCGCCCGCCGGGATTATCGGACCCATCGGGGTTGGTGTTGGGGGCAGCCGGCTGGGTCTCCCCGTAGCCGACGGGGGCGAGCTGGGTCGTGGCGCCGGCCGCGTGCAGGGCATCGACGACGGCCTGTGCCCGCTGCTCGGAGAGGGTCTGGTTGTAGGCGTCGTCCGCCACGGAGTCGGTATGGCCGGCGACAGTCGCCTTCGGGGCTCCGGCCTGGGTGAGCACCTGGGCCAGGGAGTTGAGCACCTCGCTCGACTCGGGGCGGATCGCATAGGAGTCGACGTCGAACAGGATTCCGGAGTCCAGGGAGATGGCGGTGCCGCAGGACTGCACCGGTTGGACGGCGTCGATCGAGGGGAAGGCCCCGACCTTGCCGACCGGGGGCAGGGGGTCGGCGGCGGTGCTCTGGCCGTTGACCAGCGCCGTGCCGTCGCCGTGATTGATGATGGACAGCGACCCGTCGGTGTAACTGCCCGTGCCGTCGCCGTTGTTGATAATGCTCACGGAGTCGTGCTTATAGGAACCCGCCCCGTTGCCGTTGACCACGATGTTCTCCCCCGTGGCGGAGTTCGTGGATGTGCCCGAGCCGTCCTTCTGGACGCTGACGGACAGGGTCGAATCCACATAGGTGCCCGTGCCGTCGCCATTGGCAACGATCTTCGTGGTCCCGTCCGTGTACGAGCCGGAGCCGTTGCCGTTGTTGACGACGGTGGCCTTGCCGTTCGAGGAGGAGCCGGAGCCATCGCCGTTGTTGACGACGGAGCTGTCGCCATCGGAGGAGGCGACGCTGCCGTCGCCGGTCAGAACGGTGCTGGTGGACCCCAGGTAGATGCTCCCGCTCTGATCGCAGCGGGCCGGGGAGACGGTGACGCCGGGAACGGAATCGACGTGGGCGGTCTGGTCGGGGGTCAAGGCGCTGTGGTCGGCGGTGAGCAGGCCCAGGTCGGGCAGGGTGAACAGGGGGACGGGCGGCGCCTGCCCCATGGCGTATCCGGGCGCCGTCGGCCCCGCCGAGGCGGAGGCGCTCGGATTCGTCGATGCCGTTGACGTCGGCGAACTCGCTGAATTCGCAGGAGCGGTGCCCGCCGTCTGGGCGGGCTGGGCGTCGGCGGCGGGAGCGGCGTCGGTCGAGGAGGGCGCCGCGTCAGGAGCCGAGGGGTTGCAGGCGCTCAGGGCGAGGCAGGCGGCACTGACAGCACTGATAGCACTGACAGCACTGACGGCACTGACGGTTCTGAGCATGGCTGCGCAAACCACGGGGCCGCGTGGGCGACGCGCGCCGGAGACGGTGACGAGTGAGCGGGTGAAGTGGTTCATGCATATGACCTTACGAACAGGATGTCGCAGTGGGGTCATTGCGCTGTCGCTGTCCTGCGACAGGCGGCGGGCCGTGCGCAGGCCGTGCGCGAGGCATGCGTGGGTCGCACGGAGACCGTCCGGGCCGTCCGCGACCGGGCAGATGGCCGGCCGTGCGCAGACCGTGCGCAGACAGTCCGCGGACCGTCCACGGACAGAGCATTCGCCCGTGATATTTTCTCCGCATGACGTTATTCTTGAGAGTTCGTCTCGGGCGTTTCATCGCCGTTCTGACGGTTCTCAGCCTGCCCGTGGCTCTGGCGGCCTGCCAGAGCCCCGTGAGCGCAACGGGCACGACGAACGCGAGGAACGCAGAGAATTCTGAGAACGCAGCGAACTCTGGGAACGCGTCGGGTGCGGCCGGCGCGGATACGCAGACGTCGGCCGACGGATCTTCCGGAACGGCCCAGGGCGCGGCCTCGTCGGACGGCGTCCCCGAGGGGCTGACCTCCTTCTACGACCAGGACCTCACCTGGAGCGACTGCGCGGACGGCGGGGCTGGCTACCAGTGCGCCAGCGCGACCGTCCCGCTCAACTACGACGACCCCTCGGGCGACACCCTCTCCATCGCTCTCAAGCGTCTGCCGGCCTCCGACGGCACGGCCGAGCTCGGCTCCCTGTTCCTCAACCCCGGCGGCCCGGGCGCCAGCGGCACCAGCATGATCACGACCGCCGCCACCCTGTACACCCCCGAGATGCTCGCCTCCTACGACCTCATCGGCTTCGATCCGCGCGGCGTCGGCGGCTCGACTCATCTGACCTGCTGGTCCCCCGACGACCTCGAGCAGATGATCGACGCGAATAATGCGACGACCCCTGGTGAGAAGACCGGCGAGGAGGACGATCAGGAGCAGGGGGCCGACGGCGTGGCCTCGGAGGACCTCGAGAAGACTGAGGAGCCTGAAGAGGCGGCCTCGCCCTCCCCGACGGGCGAGGCCGCCGCGCCCCCGAAGATCGACGACATCTTCTGGACGTCGACGGTCTCCAGGGGCTCCGCCGATGCCACCGCGTGCCGGACGCACTCCGAGGTCCCCGGTCTCATCGATCACATGGGCAAGTCCGATACGGCGCGCGACCTCGATGTCCTGCGCTCCGCGGTCGGCGACAAGCAGCTCAACTACCTCGGCTACTCCTACGGCACCGCGATCGGCGCCGCCTATGCCGAGCTCTTCCCGAGCAGCGTCGGGCGCGTGGCCCTGGACAGCGCGCAGGACCCGACGCTGACCCGCTCGGAGACCGCCGACGCCCAGTTCGCCTACCGGGAGAGCCGGTTGCGCGCGTATCTCGGCAGCTGCCTGGATCAGGGCGACTGCCCGGTCACCGGCACTGTGGATGAGGCCGTCTCCCAACTCACCGCCTTCTTCAAGGGCCTGGACGGCAAACCGCTCACCGTCACCCAGGACGGTCGGACCAGTCAGATGGACTCCTCGACCGCCTTCACCCATGCGCAGAACCTGTGGTTGACCCGGCCGGAGTACTGGCCCGCGCTGACCAGGGCGCTGTCCGCGGCGATGACCCGGCACGACGGCACCGAACTCGCGCGCGTGGGCGCCCTCGTCCCGGGAACGGGCCAGATCACGAAGCCGACGACGCAGGAGCAGGCGCTGTTCACCATGGTCTACACCGCGGCGATCTGCGCGGACTCGCCCGATGTCGACAACCAGGACGCCTGGAACGCGGAGGCGTCGAAGGCGTACACGGACTACCCGCTCATGAGCGCCATGGGCTCCCTGCCCGCCGGGACCGATGCCTACTGCCACGGCTGGGGCGTCACCTCGAGCTCCGCGCCGGCCGAGGTCCACGCCTCCGGCTCGGCGCCCATCCTCGTCGTCGGCGTCACCGAGGACTCCCAGACGCCCTACGCATGGTCCCAGTCATTGGCCACACAGCTCGACGCCGGGCACCTGCTCACGGTCGAGGGCTACCGGCACGGAGCCTCCATGTCCAACACGTGCGCCATTTCGCGCGTCAGCGACTACCTGGTCAACGGCGCCCTGCCCGACGAGGACGATGCGGGGAACGTCACGTGCCCCATCGATCCGTTGCCCGCCGACGCCGCCGAGGCGCTCTCGCAGTAGCACCCCTCACCCGCCGGGGTCCGCCGGCCACGTCCGCCTTCTCGAAGCCGACGCCGGTTAGCGCCCCTTCACCCGCCGGGACCCGCCGGCACCAGCGGGCCCCGGGGCCCGGGCCGGCCGCTCGGACATGCGGCACCCGGGCGAAGCGGGACGTGAACGCACCTTTCCACCATGAACGTACTTTTCTCCCGCCTTTCTGAGCTCTACCCCCAGAAAGGCGGGAGAAAAGTACGTTCACGCGACGAAGGTCCGTTACAGCGCAGGATGCATCAGGGCAGATGCGGGCGGGCAGGAAGGCGCAGGCTCAGGAGGCGGGGATGAAGACCTCCACGCGCCGGTTGAGCTGACGACCCGCGGGGTTGTCCGAGCCGTCGGAGTTCTCGTTGGGGGCGACCGGATGCGACTCCCCGTACCCGGTCGCGTCGAGGGAGGCCGTCGCACCATCGGCCACCAGGGCGTCCACCACCGCCTGGGCCCGCTGCTCGGACAGCGTCTGGTTGAAGGAGTCATCCGAGACCGAATCGGTGTGCCCGTACACGTGCCCGCTCGAGGCGCCCGCCCGGTTCATCACGTCCGCCAGATTCTTCAGCGTCTGCGCGGCGTCGGAGCGCACCTGCGAGGACCCGAAGTCGAACAGCACCCCGTCCTGAAGAGTCATAACCGTCCCGCAGGACTCCACGGGCTTGGCGGCATCGATCGGTGGGAAGGACCCGACCTTCTCAACCTTGGGCAGCGCCTCGGCATTGACGGTCCTGCTCCCGCTCGCCGAGGTGATCAGGGCCGATCCGGTGCCGTCGTTGATGATGTTCAGTCCGGTGGCGGTGTCGGTGTAGGTGCCCGCACCATTGCCGTCATTAACGATGGAGACAGTGCCCGCGGTGTAGGTGCCCGAGCCGTCCCCGGTGATGGTGATCGACTCACCGGTCTGGGAATTGGTGTAGGAGCCACCGCCGGTGCCGTCGACCGTGACGCTCAGGTGCGCATCGGTATAGCTGCCCGCACCGTTGCCGCTATTGATAATGCTCACTCCGGTGGCGGTGTCGGTGTAGGTGCCCGCACCATTGCCATCATTAACGATGGACACACTGCCCTGGGTGACCATCCCAGCCCCGTTGCCGTCATTGACCACCGAGGAGTCCCCGTCGCTCGTCACGACTCCACCATCGCCGGTGACGACCGTGGACGTGGACCCGGAAGCGAGTACACCCGGCTCATCACAGCGGGCGGGAGAGACGGTGATACCGGGGACCGAGGTGAGCGAGCTCGTCACATCCGGGGTGAAGGCACCGGTCGAGGCACTCAGCAGCGACAGGTTCGGCAGGGCGAACAGCGGTACGGGCGGGATCTCGCCCACTGCATAGCCGGGGACGGCGAACGTGCTGTCGGCGGTGGCGGAGGCGCTCGCCGAAGGAGTGGAGCCCGACGACGGCGCGGCCGCGGCGGGAGTAGGCGCAGCGCCATCCTGGGAGGCGCCGCTGGAGCCACCGGAGTTGATCGCGCACCCGCTCGTCGCCAGGGGCAGAGCGACCGCGGTTGCCAGAAGAAGGGATGAGGTTCGGGGGAATCGGGTTCGTTGCATACTCGTAACCTACTAAACATCCGCTTTTTAACATGACTCTAGAATCGCCCTAGCCTGTCGCAATCATGCGACACGACGATGAAGCGCGGAGCGCGGTCGTCAGCTCAGGGCGTTCTTGCCGGGCCCGCCACCGGCAGCACGACCCACACGCGCGTGCCCACGCCCTCGCGCGAGGTCATGCCCACGCTCCCGCCGTGACGCTCAGCGATCGTGCGCACCAGGGGAAGCCCCAGCCCTGAGCCGGGCAGAGCGCGGGCGTTGCCCGCACGCCCCAGTTCACGGAAGACGAGACCCATCTCCTGACCGGGCACCCCTATGCCCGTATCGGCGACCTCGATCGTCACGGTGCCGCCCTCTTCCCGGCCGCGCACTTCGACCGCCCCGCCGGCCGGGGTGTACTTGGCGGCGTTGGACACGACGTTGTAGACGGCCGAGTAGAGGAGGTCGCCGTCGCCGCGCACATGCGGCAGGGGCCAGGGGACCGACGGCAGATCGAGGCGGATGCGCACCGCGGTCCCGCGCCCGGCGGCCTCCTCGACGACGGCGTTGACGGCGTCCTGCACCGTCTCCGCCAGATCGACGTCCTCCAGAGCCAGAGGCGCCGCCTCGAGCTCCGCGAGCTTGCGCAAGTCGGTCAGCAAACGGCCCATCCGCCGGGACTGCGCATCGACGACCTCGAGGTTGACCGCAATGGCGGGGGACGCGCCCTGGGAGGCATCGGCGACTGCGGCGCGCACAGCCGTCAAGGGATTCTTGAGCTCATGGTCGAGGCGCCGCAGGAATTGGCGGTGCTGCATGCGCGCCTCCTCCTGAACCTGAAGGCGCAGCTGCCGGAGCGCGGCATCCTGACGGCGCCGACTGATGCTGACCACCAGGCCCATCAGGAGTACGGCAGCCAAGGTCTCGCCGATGAGCAGGGCGGGCGAGACCATGATGTTCAGGCGCAACTCGCCCATCAGCAGGTAGGCCGCAACGGTGAGCACCGCCGCGATGACGACAGCGACGCCCCATCCCGCGACCATGCCTGCCAGTCCGGACGAGCCAGACGGGCCGGACGAGCCAGACGAGCCAGACGGGCCGGACGAGCCGCGACGGTCCGGCCGGGGCCCGTCCGGCGTCGGCCATCGTCCGTAGGACCGGGTCACGTGCGGGCCCCGATCGATGCCGATACAAACCTCGTCATCCTCGCCATCCTCGCCATCCTCGCAATCCTCGCCACGGTGGCCATGGCGGCCATGGCCACATCGTAAGACCGGATCACGTATGGACCTCGGCGCGAAAGCGGTAGCCCACCGAGGGGACGGTCTCGATGTAGAACGGGGCGGAGGCGTCATCGCCCAAGACCTGACGGATCTCCCGCACGCGGTGATCGACGGCTCGCGTCGAGGAGGCGAAGTCGATGCCCCACAAGGCCGAGAGGAGGGCATCCCGGGTGTGGAGTTCACCCGGATGGCTCATGAGGTAGTCCAGGAGTGTGACCGCCTTCGGAGTCAGGGAGAGCTCGCGGCCGCGGAGCTCGACACGGCGCGCGGGTCGATACAGGACGAGGTCGCCGGACACGAGGCGGGTCGCGGCGGTCAGCGGCTGCCTGGTTCCCCGACTGCGACGCAGGACCGCGCGGATGCGGGAGGCGAGCTCGGCGGGGTCGAAGGGCTTGGACAGGTAGTCGTCGGCGCCGT
>ERZ773077.2332-NODE-2332-length-12275-cov-3.414157_pt1 | contig 12275 bp, 13 predicted proteins | sample MGYA00580612_ERZ773077 | MGnify/ENA primary metagenome ERZ773077 (study PRJEB29015, sample SAMEA2737971) | human oral metagenome | biome: human oral; feature: human-associated habitat; material: dental | place: China | collected 2021 ...
CAAAATATTCTTGAATATGATGGGCCATTTGACATTCCTCATGAACTTAGAATTGAGTTATTAGCTGAATTTAACAAACTGAACGAAGAGAAGCAGTATAGAGGTAAATTTTTATTTGAGTTTTTTAAGCAATGGATTGTTTTTATTGGCAGGAACTCAGGCATTCCATCTGTAAAAATTTGTAATTATTCTTATGGAGAGGAATATAAAGGAATTATTTTATCTAAAGAAAATCAAGAACATAAATTAATAATAAAAGAGAAAAAAGTTACGAATAATGTAAATCAGTGGTGTCTTGGTTATTATTGTTCATTTTCTTCCCCTCCTGACTCACTAGAGAAATTTATTCATAAAATTACCTCTTAATAGTTTGACGCTTGAGAGCTATAAATACGATTTTAAATTATTATGTTTTTCTATATTTCAAACTAGAGATCTATAATATATTTATCAATGAAGGATAAGCTAAATACCTGCTCCTTGAATCTGGTAAAATAGAAATAGGAGAAAAAATTCTGAGAATTGGAGGTTAAAATTTGAAGTAAAAGGAACGACTTTCGCGATGTTTACTCGGAAAGGCATTCAGGTTCGAACGGTAAATTTTCAAATTACCAGGCTTTGTAATACCGAACTTGATTGCGGCTTTAGTTATCAATTCACCCCAAAGCGAGGTCGGGATCTGGTCTTGGCAGGGGGCGACCAAACAATTGTGATCATCACCATGCATTCGTTACCTAGACAATAAAAAAGCGCCTTTCGGCGCTTTTTTATTGTCTACACAGCGGTGCTTATGATGCGTCCGCCATGTCATCAGGATCTTCCTCCCCGTCGTCATCGATGGGAATGTAGGTTTGCCGTTCGTCATTCCAGCGGTAGTCTTCCTCACCGCCCCACAACGCAAAAGCAATTTCGTAGGCTTCGCGGCTGCCATCCAGTACCCAGCCGGCATCAAACCACTTGCCATTTTTGATGGAATAGCGTCCAGCGTTAATACCGAGGTCTTCATCGGCGTAGCTGACTTCAAACGTCAGCTGCGGATATAGCCGTGACAGTGCCTTGATAATGGGACCCGGATGTGCCCAAGCCGTTTCGAAGGTACAGCTGCCATCACTTTCCAGACGGAATTGATGACTGTTCCATTTCGTGCCCCAGTTGTCCACGCACCAGTCGTACCAGGTCGCGTAACCGTAGAGGCTGCGGCAGAGGTGATAGCGGCGTGCCAGGGGCAGCCACTCGGCAAGCGGCATGGGCCGGCAAATGTTGTAAGTATTGCCGTAGTCGTCTTGCCCGAACCGTAGGAAACTGGGTGGGGCATTCTCCGGTTGGATGATGTCCCGAAAGGACAGACCGTCAAAAATCAGCCTTTCGTAATGGCCGCTGTTCGAGCCGCTCTCGGTTTTTTCCAGTGCCAGCGGCATCGGGATGATGCGGTTGAAGTCACGCAGTTTGCCCAGGACTTCGAGGTTGTCGCAGCGGACAGAATTGGCTACCCAATTTGGCATAAATAACTCCTTTGTTTGCATGAAAAAAAAGGAGCAATCCCCCCAACGGGGGACTGCCCCGTCAGGGAATGGGTCTTGCGACCCGGTGGTGGCGTTACCGCCGATAATGACCTTGCGGCCGGATGCTTATGCGCGGCCGAGCAGCTGCTTGGCCAACGCCTCCGTGATGGAGTTCTCGCCGTCTCCTTCCTCAACAAAAGCGTCGAGTCCGGTTTCCGGCATCACCCCCATGGTGGACAGCGCGGTCTTGATTTTGCGCGCCATCAGTTCCATGCATTGGACCTGGGCACTACCGGCATAACAGGCGTAATAGACCTTGACGGCCTCTTTTTGCCCGATCCGCCAGCTGCGGCGCGAGGCCTGGGCGACGGTATAGACGTTGTAGCCGGTTTGGGCGAAGTAGATGGTGGGGAAAGCGAGCAGGTCGAGCCCGGTTTTCACCAACTCAGGGTTTGTAATCAAGACATCAATGCCGCGTTCGACCTGGTCGTTGATCCAGTCTTCGCGCGCATCGCTGCCAACGGTTGAGCGCAGCACCGCCACACTCAATCCACGGGCCTGCAACAAGTTGCGCAGCCGGGTTGAGGTGTCATGGCCGCCGGTGTAGGTGGTATAGACGATGACGCGTCGGCCCAAGGCCTTTTCGGCGAGGCATAGCTCGATCACATCTGCCTCCTTCGGCGTCGGCGTATTGGCGTCGTATAGCGCGGCCTGTTGCGCCAGCAGATCCTGTTTGTCGTGCGGGTGCACGACCTTTTCGTCGCGGAAACAGGTTTCCGGCCAGCGCAGCAGGGCATTGATGACCACCCCCGTGAGGGAATTGTCACGACGGGCCAGTGCTTCACGCAATGCCGTTTGCAGTTGCTGGGTCAGCGAACGGTTCGCATCCGCCATCCAGACCGGCATCTCAATCATCCGGGTCGTTTCCTCGAACTCGGGCAGGATGCCCTCACCAAGATCGGCCAAGCGCATGAAGACCGTATATGGCAACACGAAACGGGCGATCCCAAGTGGCGCGAACCCCGGCGCTTTGCGTGACGACGTCGTCGACTTTTTCGCGCGTGATGTCTGAAAACTCTCACCTTCCTGGTTCAGGTGCACAATATCGATCAGGCAACCATAATGGCGCATGAAATTGGTCTCAGAGGCCGCAAGCGAGTTGTTTTTCGCGACGCCGAAACCCAACCTCGTCATGACGCCGGGCATGGCGCGAAACAAGAGGTAGAAAAGGTCGGAGGCGTAGCCGCCCATCAATGTACCGGTGAGGCATAGCACCTTGTCAGCACGGTCACAGAGCACGGCCATGGCCTGCCCCTGGGCGGAGCCGGCATTCTTGTACTCGTGTGCTTCGTCAACCAGCGCCAGGGAAAACGCCGTGCGCGGAAAGAAGCGCTTGACGAACTCGGACGGCTGATAGCTGACATTGCGCAGGGCAAACTCTTGCCGGCCCAAGGCTTTTTCGAGGCGCTCGGCCTGACGGTCGCTGAAGAAGAAACCGCCGTCGGCCGTTTGCAGGTTGACGAAATCGAAGATGTTATCGTCAATGACCGTCTCCAGCGTCTCGGTGCCGAAGGTGTCGAGCAGGCGGGTCGTGGTGACCGCGCCAATGCCCGGCAGGGAACCGAGGAACTTGCGCAAGCGCTCTTCCGGCGTTTGTTCGCCGTTATCCTGATGCCGCATCGTCCACAGCGCCGCACCGCAATTTTTGCAATGCTCGCGCCGTTCCTTGCCCCAGCTGCCGCCGGCGTGCAGCGGTCTACCCTCGCTGTCGGTGCAGTAGCTGCCGCAATGCTGGCAGGCGATGGCCGGGTAACTCTCGAGGCGTTGTTTGCCGTCACTGAGTGTGGCCATAAAACGGTAGGGACGGGTCCAGTAGGACGGCCGCCAGAAAAAACCCATGCGCATCCGCACACGGCCGATGACCAGATAGTGCGGCCGGTCACTCTGCGTGATGTCACGCAGACGCTTGCGGAACAGCTGCAGTTCGCGGATGGCGTTACTGCCGTTGATAACGGTAACCACCGCGTCCGGCACGGTGTCGAGGATCTCGCGCCGCCATTTGTAAACCAGGTGCGGCGGTGAAATCACCAGGACAGGTTTGCGGGAGAAACCACGCTGCATCAGCGCCGAGACGCAGATACCCATCATGGTTTTGCCCGTGCCCATTTCGCCGTTCAAAAAAATTGCCGGCAAGTTGTGCTCGACCAGCCCGGCATAGCAGGCAAGAATGCGGTGTTTCTGGGCGGCAAAGGGTTGACGCTGCAAACTGGCGAGGACTTCATCCTGCCAGGGAGCATGGGTGCCGTCATAGAGGACCGGTGTCTGTTTGCTGATCTGCTCGAGCAGCGGCGTGCTAAAGTCGGTGAGGAACTGCGCCAGCGGCATGACAAGTTCATCATCCGGGGCTGTTTCATCCTCGTCTGACAGCATAACCTCGGTGACAATATCGTCCCTTAGGGGGATTTCGTCTGCCGGTGGTGACTCACCTTGCGGTGCGCCTTCCCAGGTCAGGACAATGCGCTGTGCGGCAAGGGCCTGTTTGGCATACTCGGACAGCGGCGCGACGGCTATGAAGCCACGGTCGCTGACCAAGGGAATGCCGAATGAGCTGGTGGCGTCAACAATCTCGTTGAGGTCAACATAACCCAGCTCAGGGAATCCCATGCCTAGGTCGCATAGGCCGAAGGCGATGTTGTCGGCGTCAATTTCTGATAAGAGCCAATGATGGCCATGGCTGGGAATAGCCAGGTGGACGACCGGCCAAGGGTCATCTTTGTGGGGACTGGCGTGATTGGCGCGCAGTGCGGCCAGTTGTGCCGGGGTAAAGTATTCGTTGGGGGAAAAATGATCGGACATTGGTGTTCTCCTATTTGGGAAAAAGAAAAGGGAACACCACCCGACGGGGAGTGTTCCCCTGTGGGATGGATGCGCGCCTCAGGGCGCGTGGAAGAGGCACCGGAAGGTGCGATAGTTGTCAGTCGGAAAGCAGCGCTTGCAACAGCATGGTCATGCGCGCGACCGCCGACGGTTCGGCTTTTTCGACGAATTCCGCGCTGCGTTCGCGGTAATCCAGCGACTTCAGCTGGATGGAAATCGCCACCCCGCTGACCTTGTCGCCTTCAATGGCCACTTCCGCATTATTGCCACGGATCGTGGAAGTAATCGGGCAGACCCAAACGAAACCTGTTTGCCGGGAAAATTGCTGACCGCTCACCACCAGCGCCGGACGGCGTTTTTGGATTTCGCGATCCATGGCAGGATCGAAGTCGATGTAGATGATGTCGCTCTTGGCAGGAATATAGATGCTCATAGTCGTTCTTTCCCTACCGAGGGCATTTCCAGCCACGCGATGTCTTCACGGGATTGAAACATTTCCGGCGTGACGCCTGCGAATAGTGCAGCCAAGTCGGGGCGTTTCTTGCCAGATCTTGGCATCGCGTCTCGCGGTGTGTCAGGCGCTTTCATAGCAGCTCCTTCCCGACCGGACGCATGTTCATCCACTCGCGGTCTTCCTCGGTTTGGTAGGTTTCCGGGGTGATGCCCGCAAGAATCTCTTCCAGCGTCAGCTTTTTGACCTTGACCGGTTCAAGAACCAGTTTCCCGTCTTGCAATGTTGCATCAAGGAGGTCACCGGTACCGATACCGAGCTGTTCCAGCAGCAGTTTTGGCAAAGAGACGATGTGAGCGTTGCCGCTCCGGCGGATGGTGATGGATGGCATGGTAACTTCCAGTTTGGTTTTACCGGAGTATAACCTATGATGGATGTAGAGATGCACGGTGTTCCCCTGTTCGGGAAAAAGAAAAGGGGAACACTACCCGGCGGGGGAGGTATTCCCCGTGGGGTGAGGGCACGGCGGCCCGGAAGGTTAATCGGCCTGGTACGGGCGGTAATTACGCACGGGTGAGTACTCGTGGCGGAGCACGACCAGCTCGACCGGTGTGCCGCGTGAGCGCATGGTGTCGAGGAAGAGCGACGCGTCGTCGTCTTCTTCCAGGTAGGCGGTTTCGCCATCCCGGTAGGACCAGGGACTGATGCGCCCGGCGATACCCAGGGCGCGCAATTCGGCCATGGACACTTCGACCCAGCCGTGGCCGGGGTCTTGATGGTAGGTGTAGGACATGTGTTCTCCTGTAAAGAAATAAAGCAGGAGAACGACCCGGACAGGGGCGTTCCCCTGCGGGTTGGGTGATGACGGCAGCATGGCTGCCGGATTGGGTCGTCACGCCATCGTGCGGATGACGTTGCCGGGTTACAGACGAGTTTGGCTCCCGAAGGAGTTGTGCAATCGCGCCGGCTCTGTTGCGTTTAGAGTTCGCCAACTACTAGGGGCGAGTATAGCACCGGCACCCGGCAAGAAAAAACCGCCCCAGAGGGCGGTTGGCTGGCCGGTTATGCCGGACTCTGCCGCAGTTGGGCCAGATAGCATGCCAGGTTGCGGTCAACCGCCACCGGCAGGTATTGGCCAATATCCAGGGCATACTCGATACCGCTCCACTCGTTGGTGAAACAGGCGCTGAGGATAGCCCGGTCATCGACATAGGGACACAGCCTGAGCCGCGCCAGTTTTAATTTGCCGCCAAACTCTGCCGAGGTCATACCGAGCGGGATGGCGAGGTCGTAAAGGTGTTGCTGAAATTCCCAGAAGACCGGGAGGATGCGCTGCAACGCGGCAACATCAATGTCGATGACAAGATCCGGCAAGGGCAGATCGTTGGGGTCGGACATGTAAACCCGATCCAGTTCGGGCGACCCCGCCGGCAGTTCCAGACGCAGCCAGAGACGGCCGTCTTCGTGTACCGGGATGAAAAGAGCTGCCGGGGCAGTGGTTGATGTAGAGATAAAGGCTCCTGTGCAGGGTTGAAAAACACGGGAGCCTCCCCCACGCGGAAAGACTCCCGTCGTGGGGGTGATGGTCCGCCGGGGCGGACCGGACAAACAGGGCTGCTTCAGGCCGGACCGGAATCCGGGCTGTAACAGGAAGGGATCGGTTTATGCCTGTGCCGGCAGGCTCTCCAGCCAGGCTTGCAGGGCATCCGCCTCCGCAAAGGGAAAGCACTGACTCAGGTCGAGAAAATACTCCCCGTTCCCGTCGACGGCCGCATCGTAGAAATGCAGCTCCAGGTCAAGCTGGGACCCGGTGAAGAGGTAGAGACAGGGCGAGAGGATGTCGCCGGCAAAGCCGGCGGACGAAACGTCGATGCGCAGCGCGACATGATGCAAAAGACCGTCTTCGCGTTGTGAGACCGCGAGGGCGACCGCAAAACGGGCCACATCAATGTCGATCACCGCATCGGGCAGCGGTGTGGCATCGTCGTGCGGAGGTACGACATCGGCCAGCAGGGACGCACCCGGCGGCAATGCCAGCCGCAAGACGCAGCGGCCGTTCTTTTCGGAAACCACGAAGGCGGGTTCGGTGACAGGGATGGCAGTGTTCATAACAGACTCCGGTGAAAAAAGCACGGGAGCCTTCCCCGCCGGGAAAACGCCCGTGCGGGGGAAGAGAAAAACGATCAGCGCTGCTGCCGCGCTGACTGGCCGTCGGCGGCGATAAGGTGCGGTGGCAGGGCTGTCTCCACTTGTTCGCAGACCCAGCAAAACACCGTACTGCGCCTCGCGTATTGCGGGTCATCAAGGACGGTGCAGAGGAGGGACGCCACATCGGCAGCGAGACCGCCACCGCTACCCGCCAACAGGAAATGGTCCAGCAACCGGCACAGGGACTGCTCGCGCAGCCAGTGGTCAATCGCTGCCCGGTTGCGCTGCAACAGCCAGCGGACAACACCATCACTGAGCAGATCATCGACCTGATCGACATAGTCATCCGCCGCAAGCGGCACGTCGCGGAACAGATAGGCGAGATCCGCATGGGCAAAAACAGCCTCTGTCGTCATGCGCCGTCTCCGTTTTGCCGCAATAAGCCGGCCAGATAGCCGGGCACGTCCCGTTCCGGCACGGCAAAGCAGGCACCGATATCGAAAAAGTATTGCGCCGATGTTTCCGCCCATTCGTCCTGAAAACGCAAATCGAGCGCGATGTAGTCGAGGAAGACGGAAAGATGCACATAAGGACGGGCCAGGTACCCCTCAAAGCCTTCTGATTCGACCTCGGCGGCGATGCCCAGATAGCGCAGGGTATCGCGGTGTTCACGCAGCAGGTCGATGGCTTGCGCCAGCCGGGCGACATCAAGGCGGATGACGGCATCCGGTATGGGCAGCGCGCCCGGCTCCGGCAGAATCACATTGTCCAGGGTCGGGCAGTCGGCGGGTAAGGTCAAAGACAGCAGCAAGCGGCCGTCACGGGTTTCCGGCACAAAGCGCGGAGAGGTTGCAGTTGGGGTGTGCATAATAAAACTCCCGGTTGAAACAGGCGGGAGCATCCCCGGCGGGGATGTTCCCGCACAGGGTGGATGAAAAGGAAGACGGTTCAAGCCAGGGTGGCGGCACCATCTCCGTCGGTTGACTGCTGCTTGGGCGTGCAGCGATCGCAGGCCCAGCGGTAGAGTAGATCGGCACGGGCCTGTTCGGGGTCATGCAGCATGGCGCTAATCGCCCGTGCCAACCCTTCTTTCAGCCGGTCGTCCCGGATGAGATGTGCGCCCAGCTGATCGGCAACATTTTGCCGGGACAGCCAGGCAAGAATATCGTCCCGGTTGCGCTGATACAGCCAGACGGTATTGACCGGGTCACGGACGACACTGTCCAGGACGCGGCGGTAGTTGTCCTCGTCGATGAGGTAGCCGTCCAGCAGATAGGCGAGATCGGCATTGGGGATAGAAAAGGTCATCTGCCCTCCTCTGAGTTGATGAACAGGGACGCCCCCGCAAGAGAGACGCCCCGACGGGTGGCCGGTTCAGGCAAAGGCTGCCGCCAGACGGGCTTTGATCGCCCGGCGCACACGGCCCCAATCTTTATCCTCGAACCGGTCACACACAAGCGACTTGCCGTTGACCTCGTCAAGGTGGCACCACTTGCCGGGTTTGTATTCGCCCCGGTAGGTGTTGCCGACGGTGTCGCCGATGCTGAAGCAGTAGGAAGAACGGAATTTGCCGGGCTCCCGTGTGCACGGCGCATCTTCGGCAAAGACCGCGCCGGCGAGCAGGGTCGCCACATCGTGATGGTGTCGGGCATAGAGGGCATTGGCCAGCTCCTGAAAATCCGGGTGCTGCGTGGCCGCCATGAGATAGCGGCGCTGCCGGTAGATATCCGGCATCTCCATGGCGTGAAACAGCGTTTTGCTGCCGCGCCGGAGATGGAGAATTTCGGGGTAGCCGCGCGGGTAATGCAGGCTGAGGTAGACCTGGGTTCTACAGTCTTTACCTGTCAGCCGGTAGGGCTGGTGCGACTGCAACACGTCGGGCAATACCGACAGATCAAGACCGCGCAGACAGGCAAAATAGCCGTCCACGAAAGCACAATCTTGTTCCCGGGATACCCGGTCATAGGTCTCGCGCAGGATTTCTTCCATTGCGTAATCTGTGGCCCGGTGTGCTATGCGCAGCAGGTCGAGGCGGGTCTCGGCCGGATACTCGTCAGCGATGAAGGCAACCGCGTTTTTGGCGCGTATGACGCCTTCTTTTGCAAGTTGCGCCCAGAAGGCGGCACTGATGGCACTACGTTCGGCGGCATCAGCAGCTAAACCTAGCGCGGCCTGGGTAAGCCGTGTCTCGGAATATTCAGTGAGACACGCAAAATTGTCCTCGATCAGCTCGTGGACGCATCTTTCAATTCTCGTAGATGACATGGAAGACTCCTGTTTTTACAAAAAACAGGGGCACCACCCACAGGGAAGTGCCCCTGTGGGTGGGTGAAGGCGGTGATGCCGCCTGGGGGGAGGTCAGTCGTGGGGGAACTGCACTACTTCTTGCAGGCTGTTCTCGAACGCCCTGAATCCTTTATGCTCGGCCGCCGACATGACGTAGCGGCCACGGAAGAAAATGCCGCGTTGACTGAATTGGTGATAAATCACCTCTTCAGCGCGCGACAGCGCATAGACGCTGATACCGGCACTGTCAAAGCGCAGGATCAGCTCAATATCGCCGGGCAGCCGGTAACGTCCGAGCCAGATTTCCGGTCCGTCATCGACCATGCCGAAGTAACCGAGAGAATCGGTTGCTTGCGGCTCTCTTTCCAGGCTGACGCAGTTGTCATCCAGCCGGGAAATTTCGATGCCTTGCAAGACGTCGAAATAACGGCTGGCGTATTCATGCGCCAGCTTATGCCAGCAGAAACTGGCCGCTTCCGCCGCCAGTTCATCGGCGACGGCCATCACGGCCTGACGCATGGCCATTTCTGGCACTGCGTGCAGGGCTGCCGGATCTTTGGCCAGGCTGTGACGGATGAAGGTCCGCGTCCGTTCATAACCCTGGTCGCGGATAAAGGCTTCGGTGGTGTTATCCACCATCGCCTCTTCGTTGTCACCGCTGATCCAGCTGCGGTCGCCCATGCGGGGCCAGAAGCCGTCCAGCTCGCTCAAGAAATCCGGATAGCCGGCTTCCAAAAGCGCCGTGATGGCGGCGATGCGTGCCTCAAGGCGTGCTTCTTCCGCGATCATTTCGCGGAGATCTTCGTCGTCATAGGGGCTGAAGGGGTTAGTAGATGTGGACATAGGAATTCTCCTGAAAAACAAAAAAGAAATACAGGAGAACGCGCCGCACAGGGGAACGTTGCCCCTGCGGGTTGGGTGAGGCTGCCGGGTGGTGGCAGCGTGTAGAGTCAGGTCGTCACGCCATCGCATGGATGACGTTGCCGGATCACAGACGAGTTTGACGTCACGGATGACGCTGTGCATTCGCGCCGGCTCTTTGCGTTTTGAGTTCGCCAACTGTTGAGTTTGAGTATAGCACCGCCGCTTTGCGGCGCAAGCAAAAAACCGCCAGCGAGACGGCGGTTTGGATTCGGGGTTGTGGGTGCGCTGTGTAATGTCGGTAGCCGCTGCGCCTCAATTGCCGCAGAGCTTTTCCCTGATAAAACTTTTACCGGAAAGCACCGTTTGCTCTGGTGATTGGCGCCAAGAGAAGGGGAGAGGGCGAACCTGATGCCGATTTGGGATTGGAGAAGACTCAGAAAAGACATCTTCTCCTTCCCCATTGTGCGACCGTTTGGCTCGATTGGATGTGGTATATAGCATTACCTTATATCCCAGCGATTTGGGTACAGTCACGTCGACAAATGTTGCGAGGGTTGCTTGTGTAGAGATTGAAGCCCCAAACCAATAGTTTTAACTCCCGGCCTAGGAGACTGATCTTGTGGTAGCAGAGCAAATGGAAGGAAGCGATGAGAATACAGAATAGTAGTGACACAGTACAGCCAAAGGGTAATCCTGAACAACGCAAGGCCATTCTGACTACTGATGGCCCGGTGCTTATCATCGCAGGTCCTGGATCCGGCAAGACCTTCACGCTCGTTGAGCGGATTGTCTACCTGATCACGCACAAAGGGGTTGCTCCGGAATCGCTTCTGGTCGTTACTTTCACCGACAAGGCTGCGCGTGAGCTGACGACCCGTATCTCCAACCGACTGACTGCTTTGAACATCAAGTTCAATCTGAATGAAATGTACTTGGGCACGTTCCACTCAATCTGTCTGCGGCTGCTTGAGGAGTTCCGCGAGTTCACCCGTCTCAAGCGCAGCTTTACGCTATTTGACCAGTTCGACCAACAGTATTTCCTGTATCAGCGCATCAAAGAGTTTCGTGAGCTACCGGATGCCCAACTGGTTATGGGTGATGACCAGTCCGGACGTTGGGCACAGTCAGAGAACCTGCTCAAATTGCTCAACAAGGTCAGTGAAGAAGCTCTTGACGTTGTTACCCTCAAAGGAGCCGCAGAACCAGAAATTCGCGCCTTGGCTGAGTGTTTTGCCAAATACCAAGAGCTGCTGTACGAGCACAACTCGCTGGATTTCTCCGGCATACAGTACGAGGCTCTGCAACTGCTGGAAAAGCACCCCGATGTGCTGTCGCAACTGCGAGAAAAACTCGCCTACCTGATGGTGGATGAGTATCAAGACACCAACACGATTCAGGAACGCATCCTCCTGCTGTTGGCAGGCGAGAAAACAAACTTGTGCGTCGTCGGTGACGATGATCAGGGCTTATACCGCTTCCGTGGAGCTACCATCCGGAACATTCTCGAGTTCCCGACACTATTCAAGGATGGTCTGTGCAAGCAGGTGAAGCTCACCGTCAACTACCGCTCGCATCCGGACATCATCCGTTTCTACAACGAATGGATGAAACAACAATGCTGGGACGACGGTACGCGTGTCTTCCGTTTCGCCAAACAAATCGTTCCGCGTGATGGCGATTTCCCCGACATGCCTACAGCGGTACGGTTGGCTGCTGGCGGCGACAATTGGCACACCGAGGTACTAACCTTCCTCAACGACCTGAAGAGATCCGGCAAGCTCTCTGACTGGAACCAGGTTGCCTTTCTGTTCCGCTCGGTCAAGAACCCCAAGGTGGTGGAATTGGCCCGCTTTCTGGAGCATGAAGGGATACCGGTCTTCTCACCCCGTTCTAATATGTTCTTCGAACGTGAAGAAATCCGTCTGATGATCGGAGCGCTGATCTTCCTGTTTCCACAGTTTCCCAAGGTACGAGTATGGGTTGAAGGTGTACATCTGAAGATCTGGGAGTACTACGACCAGCTTTGCTTCAAACCCTTCACGGATGAGCTGCGCAAGCCGGAAAACAGACCGCTGCTGGATTGGGCCCGCCCTTTAGCCAAGCGCCACGCGGGGCTCGCACAGAACACCGACTATGCTTTTTCCGGT
>ERZ773077.2335-NODE-2335-length-12267-cov-5.229201_pt1 | contig 12267 bp, 7 predicted proteins | sample MGYA00580612_ERZ773077 | MGnify/ENA primary metagenome ERZ773077 (study PRJEB29015, sample SAMEA2737971) | human oral metagenome | biome: human oral; feature: human-associated habitat; material: dental | place: China | collected 2021 ...
AAGCTAACCCCACCCATCTTACAGTCTTTTTTCACCAAAATCTCTCCCTCTCCTCTTCCGAACTTTTTCGTTTCCTTCCGAATCCTCCAACCTATCCTCTGACCTGTCCGACCCGTCCATTCCCCTTGTTAGTATTATTGGCATTTCTGGTATTTCTGGCATTATTGGCATTTACCCCATTTTCTAATTCTCTCATTTTCTCATTTTCTAATTCTCCAATTTCCTTACCTGGCTCACCACTATCGCTCCCGCCATTGCCACATTTAAACTTTCCGTCTGTTGCAGTTTGCCAAAACGCGGAATGGTGATAATACCATCAGCCAAGGCGCGTACTTCGGGGCTAATACCGTTAGCTTCGTTGCCTAAGATTAGCACACAATCTTCGGGAAATTCGGTAGTGTAGAGGTTCTCACCGTCCAAATCCATTGCGTATAATGGTAGCGCACAAGTTGCCAAGAAGCCTGCTAAATCCACGTAATGCACAGCAACCCTTGTGAGAGAACCCATAGTGGCTTGCACTACTTTCGGGTTGTAGCAATCCACCGTTTGGCTATTGCAGATAAGCGTTTCGATACCAAACCAATCGCAGAGGCGAATAAGCGTACCCAAATTACCAGGGTCTTGCACATTGTCTAAGGCGAGGATTACACCTTCTTGCAAGATGCCCTTATGCTGGCGTTGGTGGAGAATCGCCAAGCCCTCATCGGGATTTTTGAGGCTACTCACCTTCCGCAGTTCCTCTTTGCTCACTAAGGTAATAGGCTGACCGTTCAACGCTGTGCCAAACACTTCGGTAGCGATAAGTAACTCTAAACGGTAACCCGCTTGCAGAAATTCCACAATGCTCTTTTTCCCCTCTACTATAAAGAGATTCAGCTCATTGCGGTATTTCTTCTGTTGTAATTTCTGAATTAATTTTACTTGATTTTTGCTAAGCATAAAATAATTGTGTATTTTTGAGCCCTAAAAACAAAAACTTGTGAGAAAATCTCTTTCCCAACTAAGTGTTATCAGTCTGTTATTCGTGTTAGCCATTGCTCTCTTTTCGTGCGATGCTACCAAGCGTGTCCCTAACGACCGCCATTTGCTACGTGAAAACCTCGTATATGTGAATGGCACTAAGACCGACGATGCAAAGATAAACAATTTTGTATTACAAAAGCCCAATTCGTATGTTTTAGGAATGCCTATCAGTCTATATATCTACAATTTAGGAAACCCTAATGCCGAAAAGGATTTTGCCCAATGGCTCGATACACACCCTCGTTGGCATAGGTTTTTAGATGGTTTTCTCTCTAAAAAGCAAGTAGGTCGCTTACAGAAGTCGTTTTTCGTTTCAGGCATCGATCACCAGTTGCAGAAGATAGGCGAAGCCCCGTCGGTATTAGATACAGCACGCGTACACAAATCCACCAAGCAGTTGGGAGCTTATTTCAGAAGTATAGGCTATTTCAATAACAAAGTAACTGATAGCATCTTCATTCTCCCTAATGAAGAAAAACAACAAGCCAAAGTGGGCTATTATATCACCACTGGCGAGCGCTATTACATCGATAGCTTAAAGACCCATATCACTTCTCCTGAAATAGATTCAGTTTACCAGCAGAACAAGGCAAAAACGTTTTTAAAATCAGGAGCCCCTTACCAGCTTACCGATTTTAGCAATGAACGTTCACGCCTCTACGAACTCTTTCGCAACAACGGTTTTTATACCTTTCAGCAAAGCTCTATCAACTTCCAAATCGAGCGCGATACGGTTACAGCTCAAAAAGACAACAAACTGCAAGTAACTACCGATATAGGCGACCTTATAGAACGCGATGGCGATGTGATTACTACCAAGAAGTATAAGATACACCACATCAATAAAGTACGTCTGTATACCGATTACGACAACAAGGTAGATAAAAGCTCTTTAGATTCTTTGGAGTACCGCAATATGATTATTTATTACAAGGGCAAGTTGCATTATCGTCCACGTGTGTTATACCACGCTACAAGCCTCAGAAAAGGACAAATCTACTCCGATTTAGAGCGCGGAAATACCTACCGACAGTTCAACAACCTGCGCGTGTTCCGCTACCCAAATATGGACTTCAAATACGCTACCAATGACACTTTGCAAAACAAACTCGATGCAAATATCTATCTTTCGTCCTTAGATAAGTTTTCATTGCGACTTACCAATGAGGTAAAGCGTTCTGAGATTGAAGCGATAGGTTTTGGGGTAGGAACTTCGTTTGCAGCACGCAATGTCTTTCGTGGAGCAGAAACCTTAGAACTGAACTTGCAAGGTACTTTTGCCTCGCAACCTACGCTTAAAGATACACGCTTTTTCAATACCTCAGAAGTCAGTGGCGATATACGTTTCATCTTTCCTTCTATCGTTTTTCCGCTGAATACACGCAAGCTCATCCCTTATTATATGACCCCACAAACTATCTTGCAAACGGGTATGAGCTACCAAACAAATATAGGGCTCGACAAACGTACCACTTCGGGTTTGTTGCGCTATGTATGGAATCCGCGTAAGCAGAAGAACAAAGTCATTTTCGATTTGATAAACGTACAATACGTAAACAATATCAACCCAGGTAATTTCTTCAATATTTACCAAAGTACTTATGAAAGGCTGAACGATATTGCTAAAAAATACAGTTTAGGTAGCCGATATGTAGACGACAAAGGCAATCTTACCCCTACTGAGGGGACTTTTAACTTTATAAATGATGTATTCGAAAGGAATTTGGTAGTTCAAGGCGAAGATATTTTGCCTATATATGCTATTTCTGAACGCTATCGTCGTATTACAAATAATGACTTTATTGTATCAAGTAGTTTTACTTATATCATCAATAGCAAATCACAGTTTTTTGAACGCGATTTCTCACAATTGCGTTTCAAGATAGAAGGAGCGGGGAGTTTGCTCAATGCTTTAACAGCTACTTATAAAGTGGTGAATACCGAAGGTAGTACTAAGAATAAGATTTTTGGGGTGGAATACGCTCAATATGCCAAAGCTGAGGTCGATTTTATCAAGCACTTCCCCATAGCCAAACAGAGTTCATTAGCATTCCGTTCCTTCTTAGGGATAGCTATCCCTTATGGTAACTCCGATAATATTCCGTTTTCACAAAGCTACTTTGCCGGAGGTACTACCGATAACCGTGGTTTTAAAGCCTATCGTTTAGGACCTGGTTCAAGTGGTTCGATTTTAGATTACAACGAAGCCAATATGAAGATTACGCTCAATCTCGAATATCGTTTCCCTATCTTAGGAGCACTCAAAGGTGCCCTCTTCACCGATGTGGGAAATATCTGGAACGTAGCCGATAATACTCGTTTTGATGAATATAAGTTTAAAGACCTTTCTTCATTAAAAGATGTGGGGTTAAGTACCGGATTTGGCTTGCGTTACGACTTCAACTTCTTTGTAATTCGCCTCGATATGGGGGTACCTACATATGACCCTGCCGAAGAAATGAGCAACCGCTGGATAAAGAAATTCAGAATCAAAGAAACCGTGTTCAACTTCGGTATCAACTATCCGTTTTAAGTGTAGTATGAGCTACAACAAGCCCTTTTTACCCTTTACCTTTTATCTATTAGGAGAGTCCCGTGATAACTCCTTCGTCATCTATATCCATACCTTCGGCGGCAGGCACACTAGGGAGTCCCGGCATACGCACGGTATCCCCTAAGATTGGGATTACAAAGCCCGCCCCTGAGGCAAACTCAAACTCGCGTACCGTTACCTCAAAATCAGTAGGACGAGCGAGTTTCTTCTCGTCATCACTGAGCGATTTAGGCGTCTTCACTATACAAATAGGCATTTTATCAAAGCCTAACGTTTTGATTTGTTTCAACTGACTTACGGCTTTACTGTTGTAATTCACCTTATTCGCTCCGTAAATCTTAGTAGCTACTGCCGTTATTTTCTCTTCTATACTCGTTTCATTGCTGTATAGCGGACTAAAATGACTCTCACCACTTTGGGCTATAGCCACGACAGCGCGAGCAAGTTCCTCGGTACCTTTACCTCCTTCACTAAACCCTTTACTTACAATAGCTTCTACCCCTTTTTGAGCACATATTTCTTTTACATAGGCTATCTCTTCTTCACTATCGTTGGGAAAATAGTTAATCGCTACCACTGCTTTGAGACCAAAAAGTTGCACATTCTCGATATGTTTTTCCAAATTAGCAATACCGAGTTTCACTTTTTGCAAGGAAGGAGTGTTGTACTCTTCTTTTTTAGCCCCTCCGTGATGACGCAAGGCGCGAATCGTTGCTACAATCACCACTGCATCGGGAGCTAATCCTGCTGAAGTACATTTGATATTGAGGAATTTCTCAGCCCCAAGGTCAGCGCCAAAACCTGCTTCGGTAATCACGTAGTCACCCAACGATAGTCCCATTTTGGTAGCCAATACAGTGTTCGTACCTTGTGCAATGCTGGCAAACGGACCGCCGTGCAAGATAGCGGGATTGTTTTCAAGGGTTTGCACGAGGTTAGGCTTGATGGCTTCTTTGAGCAAAAGTGCCATAGCCCCTACCACCTTCAAGTCGCGCGCAAATACAGGGGTGCCGTCAAACTTCTTGCCTACATAGATATTACCAATACGTTTTTTCAGGTCAGAAAAACTTTCGGCAAGACATAGTATCGCCATAATCTCAGAAGCAGGAGTGATGTTAAAACCGTCTTCGCGAGGTACGCCGTGAGTAGCACCGCCTAACCCTACCACTATATGGCGTAGCGCACGGTCGTTCATATCCATTACGCGCTTCCAAACTACGGTGCGTGGGTCGATACCAATAGAGTGTGTTTTGCTTTGGATATTATTATCAATCACAGCTGCCAAAAGGTTGTTAGCCTTCTCAACAGCCGAAAAGTCTCCTGTAAAGTGTAAGTTGATATCCTCCATAGGCACCACTTGTGAGTATCCTCCACCAGCAGCCCCTCCTTTGATACCAAAAACAGGTCCTAACGATGGTTCACGCAATACGGCAATCGCTTTTTTGCCTATTTTGTTGAGACCTTCCGTCAGACCAATACTCACCGTAGTTTTTCCCTCACCAGCAGGGGTAGGGGTAATAGCGGTAACAAGCACTAACTTACTGTTTTTCATCTTCTCAGTATTGATGAGGTGCAACGGTAGCTTCGCCTTGTATTTTCCATAAGGATCGAGGTCATCCTCGCTGATGTTTAGTTTTTTAGCTACCTCTCTGATAGGGAGCATCTGTGCCTTTTGGGCGATTTCTAAGTCGGTCATAAACAATGAACAATTGAGAATAATTAATAATTTTGTGGAATAGAACTTATTTTATTGGCAATTCTTTGGTAAATTGTAAAAGATGTTGTACTTTTGTACCCGGAGATGAGTTAAAGTCATAGACTCGCTGGGCTAATAACCCAGAAGCGTTATTGGGCGTGTTGAGTAAGGATTTTAACTCATCTTCTATTATTTTTTCTTCTGACTTAACGCTATTATACATACTTTTTAGCCGTAATTTATTATTTTTACTACCAAATACTTCGATAATTACAACTGTATTATCTTCATTCTTTTTCAAAAACAAATAAGTTTCAGCTTGATGTTTTTCTATATATCCTAATGAAATAAGTTTATCAGGTTTATCCAAAACATCTACTATAAGAGCAATATCTGTATCTGTAAGAGGCTTCCCTTGTTGTGGTGCCTTTTCATTTTCACCATAATGTCTATCAAAAATATGTTTTAGTTCTGAAGGGTTAACAGATACATAAGCTATGTCATACCTAAACTGAATATCTGATATTGATTGTAACACCACCATAGCATCTGGTGTAAGTTCTGCAATAAGGTAGTCTTTAGAAATTATCTTGTTTTGTTTTACACTATCAAATAAATACATTATAAAGTCTTTGACTTTATCTTTTAAAGATTTCATTTTTTTGGTTTGTTTAATTTTGTGTGACAAAAGTACTGATTTTAGTTCAATTTTACAAATACCACACAAGTAGGTTTATCTACACTGATACTAAACGACGTATCGGTGAGCTCACCTGTTACTTTGTCACGCCGAAACACTTGTATCTTATTATCATCTCGGCAAGCTACTAAAAGATATTTACCATTGGGGGTAATCGCAAAATTGCGGGGGTGAATGCCCGTGAGTTGGTAGCCTATTTTGGTTAAAGTGCCTTTTTCAGGGTCGATAGCAAAGATAGCAATGCCGTCTTTCTTTAATCTGTGTGAGGTATATAAAAAACGTCCATCCGGACTGATATGTATATCGGCACTGCCTCGTCCGCCACCTTCATCAGCCATTAAGCGTTGCACTTCTTTCAGTTTCCCCTTGTGATAGCCGAGCACTACACACTCTCCACCCAATTCGCCTATCAAATAAGCAAAACGACCATCTTTACTAAACGTAAGATGACGAGGTCCTTGTCCGTCGCTCATCTCATAAGCTACTCGCTGAGCGGTGAGTAACTCAGCGTTTTTACGTGCTTTCTTGTTGTAACGAAAGCGATACACGCGGTCGTTGCCCAAATCAGTTGCTAATATATACTTTTTATCAGTGGTGGGAATAATGCAGTTATCAGTGGTGGGAATAATGCAGTTATCAGTGGTGGGAATAATGCAGTGGATATGTGCCACACGCTTAGGTGTTTTTCCTACAAAAGCAATATGCTGTGTCTCTGCTTTTAATTTACCTTCTGCATCCAGCGGGAAAACACTGATGTCGCCTCCTGTATAATTAGCCGTAATTACATAGTTACCGTCACTAACAATATGACAAGGGTCGGCTCCTGCTCGTGGCAAGGCATCTTTAGGAGCCGTAGGCTGGAATACGGGGTTACTTAGCTGTACTTTGTCTTCACTCACGTCAAACGAATAAGCTCCTTGTCGTCCGTCGTTATATTCGCTTACTGCGTACAGATGTTTCCCATCAGGGGATAACGTCAAGAAAGAAGGATTGGCTGCGGTGGCACTGCTCAGCAGTTCGAAAGTTCCATTCTCCTGATTAAAACGATAGGTATAAATACCTTTAGAATTACCTCCTTCGGTATAAGTGCCTACAAACATCGTCAAGTTATTAGGTTTTTCGCCTTGTGCAAATATATGAAAGGCAAACATCGATAATACCAAAGAAAGAACAGTTTGTAATTTCAGCATAACTTTTAATAATTAAAATTGAATAATTTTGCCCCAAAGATATGAATTAATTATCAATTATTCATCGTTCATTTCAAAAAACCTTATTGTGTGTTCTATTTGCTTTTTGAGGGTAGTTACTTCCTCTTCTGCCATAAAAGAGAGATATTCCTTAAATAAAGCTGAATGATGCTCAAATTGTTTCTTTTTCCACAGTGAAGTAGCCAAAATGAGTTCAATAGCCAATATTTCTTCTATATTCTTCACCACTTGCTCGCATTTAATAGCCGAACTACCACCCATTCCTTTAATATCTATTGTTTTTTCAAATAAAATCGGACTCTCGATGCTCGCAGGAGTGGAAAGACGACGATTTTCGTTCAATATCCCTTCTATGATACGCTGAAAAATAGGATAATCTATTTCAGTTTCTATCTCTTTACCGATATTAGAAAGCAAGTAGAACACGCGTCGCTCGCTGATATTGCCCAAGCTAGTGAGGGTAATCGCTAAAAAGTCCATTGCCAATGAGAGAGGCAGGGTATGTGAATTACCCCCGAAGATAACTTCTTGAGTTTCGGGGAAGAGAATAGGATTATCGGTAACTGAGTTCATCTCGGTCTTAATTACCTTACGAATAGCCGCAATCGACTCTCGGACGGCTCCGTGTATTTGAGGGATAGAGCAAAAAGCTTCGGGCATAGACGAGAAAGCTTGTGGGTGCGCAGAGAGGACACTGTCTTTTAAAAGCATACGAAGATGTTCGGCCGTTTCTACAAGTCCTTTGTGCGGACGTACCACTTGCATTGCTTCCGAGAATGCCGAGAGGTTGCCTCCAAATACTTGTGTGGAAACCGATGCTACAAAGTCTGCCCACTGAATGAGTTTTAGCGATTTGCTAAGGTTGTAGATGCCATAAGCGGTGGTGAGCTGGGTGCCATTCAGCAGGGCATCGGCTTCGCGTCCTTCTGACGATAGAGGTTGCCAACCGTATTTACCTTCTAACTCTTGAGCCGAATAGACTTTGTGCTGTATGCACACTTCGCCTTCACCAAACAGAGGCAAGGCAAGGTGTGCTAAGGCAATGCGTTCGTCGGGGATATCTTTGGAATAAACTACAGGGAAGACCCCGTGATTATAAAAGTCAATGAGACGTTGTACCAACGTTAATCGCACCCCACTATAACCGTAGGAGAAGGATTGTATTTTTAGAAAAAGCATCAGCTTGACAATCTCGTTAGGAATGCGCTCACCTATGCCACAAGCATAATGGCGCAAGAGTGACATAGAGTCTACCGAGAGCTTGTTTAGAGCTTTGGGGTCTTTTTGGAGATAATCACTGAGAAAACGGTGACAAGTTTCGATATTAATTACCGCTTCTTCTGAGAGTTTCAGTTGTGTATCGCCTTCTATAATAGCCGTTAGTTGCTCAAGCAGAAGGACTTCGTTTGAAATGTAGTGTTCCATACGATTTACGCGTTAGTTTTTTAGTCGTTAGAAAAGAGATGCAAATAGAGGTATTCAACTTTTGCAAATTTTTTAATTGCCCGTCGTGCTACGACCTTTTTTCACGTTTCCTCAATACCGCATACAAGAAAACAAAAAACGCCAAGAAATACGCAATGCGAGCGATATAGTCGCCCATTTGAACATAAAATGTTACTTCATCGTTTAAGGTGATGGTACCTTTCAAACTACCTCGGGTGCCGTAAGGAAGGGTTTTGAGTATATCTCCTCTACCATTAATAAAAGCCGAAACGCCCGTATTAGCACTGCGGGCTACGCTGCGACGGGTTTCAATCGCACGCAAGCGGGTGTAACTGAGTAGTTGTTTGTAACCCTGCGTATCGCGCCACCACGCATCGTTGGTAAGGATAGCCAAAAAGTTAGCTCCTTTTTTGATATAACCGGTTACAAACTCGCCGTAAATCGTTTCGTAGCAGATGATAGGTGCTGCCTTGCCCTCGGTGTCTACTCCTGCAAAGGCAGTGCGTTCAGGCTGGGTGGTTTTCAGGGCTACCGTACCGCCAAGGTTGATAAGGGTTTCGCCTAAAATAGGTTTTAGCACCTGCTGATAAGGGAAATTTTCCACTGCTACCACCAGTTTGCTCTTGTGATACAGTGGTACTTCGGCATTGCGATTGAGCAAGAAAGCTGAATTGTAATCGTTGTACCAAAAACCATAGTCGGGCAAGTAGTTGCTTTGAGAGGTTGTCAGGTTTTTGTCTCTTACAAACTCAATCATAGAGGCTCCTGCTATCCAGTTTACATTAGGATAGTAACTGAGTAAAGTACGCAAAATAGATACTTCCCACGAGACAGGCAAATCTTGTAACTTAATGTTCTCAGCAAAAACCGTTTCGGGAGTGATGATAAAATTCACTTGGTCGTCTATATTTTCAGTGGCAAGTTGTACTAAGAGCCTACCTACTTCTTGATTGGAAAGTGCGTATTTTTCTTGATAAGGATCAATATTAGGTTGCAGAACAATCACATCAACAGTTTTTTTGCCTGCTTCGCTATAATTGATATACTGAAAATACGAAATCACCACAGGTACGGCGAAAAAGAGCATTGCCACCCCCACTTTTCGGGCAAATATTTTACGATTTTTAGTAGAAAGATAATCGATTAAGCCTATAAAAAGTACGATATTCACAAGCCACACCCATAGTGAGCCCCCGAAGGTGCCCGTATATTCGTACCACTGTATCCACGTAACTTGTTCGGAAAAAACGTTTCCTAAGTTCAGCCAAGGCCAAGAAACATCCCACGTGAGGTGGAATTTCTCAAAAGAGAGCCATATAGCTACTAAGAAAACGAGCGACACTTTGCGGTTCATACGTTTCGCTACGATATGATAGAGAAAGAAAGTGAGTGTCATCAAGAGAGTGTTTGCCAAAATAGCAAAAATTGCTCCTATTTGGGTAGAGTACCATATCCACCAGGTGGTAGGGATATTCCAAGTGAGAAAAGCCAAATAAGAGAGTGCAAACACCTTGCGTTTGGTATGCTGGTAATCACGCCTAATGCGCACTTCCATTAGTAAGAGAGGTACTAAGGCAATGAATATAAGGGCAGTAATGCCGTAAGTTACCCACGCACAAGCGAGTAAAGCCCCTGAAAGCAGAGCGAGGAGTATGTTTTTCTTCATTATAGACACTTAATAATGTGGCAAAGATAAAAAACAATTGCGAATGATAAATGATAAATGATGAAAAAATGTTGTCACCAATTCAACTTTGGCAAAATGTCTCAAGCTCCTTTAAGCAAAAAAGCTTGAAGTCTTGTGGACTTCAAGCTTTTCTCATATGAAAAGTAAAAAATATTTATTCTAAGGTGAAATCTACTGTGCTTTTAATGTCGCCAGAAGAGGTGCCTACTAAGGCTTTAAAAGTTCCTTTTTCGGCTACCCAAGCGTGTTGCTCAGGGTCGAAGAAGGAGAGGTCTTGCTTGGTGATGTGGAAAGTTACGGTTTTAGTCTCTCCTGCCTTCAAGAATACTTTCTCAAAACCTTTGAGTTCTTTGTACGGACGTAACACTGAGGCTTCTTCGTCGTGCAAATAGAGTTGTACTACTTCAGCTCCATCGCGTTTGCCGGTGTTCTGTACCGTTACCGAGAAGCTGATATCGCCATTAGTGTTCTTCTTATTGGCAGTGAGTTTGCCATATTTGAAGGTAGTATAGGAGAGTCCGTGACCGAAAGGGAATAGCGGTTTTACTCCTTTGGTATCGGCGTAGCGGTAGCCTACCAAAATGCCTTCGTGGTAGGTAACTTCTTTACCACCTGGGTATTCACCTAAGGCTACCGCACCATTGTCCTCCAAACGCACTGGAAAAGTGAAAGGCAATTTACCCGAAGGGTTCACATCACCGAAGAGTACATCGGCGAGGGAGTTACCTGCTTCGGATCCTAAATACCAATCTTGTACAATCGCAGGCACACTTTTCACCCAAGGCATCGCCATTGCATTGCCTGAAATGAGCACTACTGCCAAGTTTTTATTAGCTTTTGCCAAAGCTTCAATCACGGCATCTTGTCCGTAAGGCAATCCGTATTGTTTGCGGTCGTTGCCTTCGCAATCCTGACCGTCGTGTTTGTTGAGTCCACCTATAAAAATAACTACATCGGCTTGTTGAGCGGTTTTTACGGCTTCGGCAAGGAGTTCTTGAGCTGGACGCTTATCAGTGATGTCGTTGGCAGCAAGCCCGTCTTGGTCTTTGTAATCGTCGCTGGCATAGCCACGTGCATAGAGCACTTTGGCTGTATTGCCTACACGGTTTTTAATTCCGTCTAAGGGGAGTATCTCGTGAACGGCTTTCAGTGAGGAGCTTCCTCCACCTACGGTCATCATTTTGATAGCATTCTCGCCTATTACGGCTATGGTTTTTGCCTTTTTAATGTCGATAGGGAGTACATTTTTATCGTTTTTGAGCAGCACGATACCTTCTTGCCCTATTTTGCGAGCTATGGCAAAGTGTTCTGGTGAAGCGAATGACCCAAAGGGTCGATTGGCTGCCATATTGGTGCGGAATATGAGTCGGAGGATATTGCGCACCTTTTCATTTACTACTTCTTCTTTTATTTCCCCTGATTTCAGTTTCTCAAGAAAAGGTTGAGCAAGAAAGTAATGGTCGTAAGCATTCGAGCGGTTTTCAGCCATTCCGTCAGTCCAAGTACCAAATTCCATATCCAATCCGTGGAGGGCAGCACCATCGGTGTTGTTCACTCCACCCCAATCGGATACTACAGCACCGTCAAAACCCCATTCTTTGCGCAAGATGTCTTGCAATAGGTATTGGTTTTGGCAAGCCCATTGGTCTTTATATTTGTTATAAGACCCCATTATGCTCCACGCTTTTCCTTCTTGTATAGCGGCTTTGAAAGCGGGGAGGTAAATCTCATACAGGGTGCGGTCGTCTACCTTTACATTCACTGTATGGCGGTTGATTTCTTGATTGTTAAGCGCATAGTGCTTCACACAAGCAGCCACACCATTGGCTTGAACACCTTGCACATAAGGCACGACCATTTTGGATGCCAAATAAGGGTCTTCACCCATATACTCGAAATTGCGCCCATTGAGAGGAGTACGATAGATGTTCACCCCAGGACCTAAGAGTA
>ERZ773077.2344-NODE-2344-length-12248-cov-3.259575_pt1 | contig 12248 bp, 11 predicted proteins | sample MGYA00580612_ERZ773077 | MGnify/ENA primary metagenome ERZ773077 (study PRJEB29015, sample SAMEA2737971) | human oral metagenome | biome: human oral; feature: human-associated habitat; material: dental | place: China | collected 2021 ...
GAAACTGCACCGCTTCCATATTTCCAAGCTGTGCGACGCCCGTCTCAAGCGCGATAGCTGCGCCGATACCCTCGCAAACGACGGCGTTTGTGGTGTGTTTATAAACTCTGCCGTAGCCGCCTGTAGCGATTAGCGTACCCTTTGAGACGTATGCGATCAGCTCGCCGGTAACTAAATCACGCACGATTGCGCCGTAGCAGCGGTTGTTTGCGTGAATTAGCGCGATCGCTTCTTTTCTATCATGAATATCTACGTTATGCTTTAGCGCTTCGTTTGCAACGGCAAAAAGCATAGTATGTCCCGTAGCATCGGCGGTATAGCAGGTTCGCCATTTTTTCGTACCTCCAAAGTCGCGGCTGTGAATAAGTCCGTGAACCTCATCTTTTTCGGTGATCGTGGTTTTTTGAGCGTTGATAATAGCGCTTCGCTCGCCTCTAGTAATCCTGGTCCAAGGAACACCCCAGCCCGCAAGTTCGCGGATCGCCTTAGGCGCCGTTTGCGCAAACATCCTAGCGACGTCCTGATCGCAGCCCCAGTCGCTTCCTTTTACCGTATCGGCAAAGTGCACGTCCTCGTTGTCGCCCTCGCTCATTTTGGAATTTCCCAGAGACGCCTGCATGCCGCCTTGAGCTGCCGCAGAGTGCGAGCGCTTAACGGGGATCAGGCTCAAAACGATGGTGCTAAGCCCCTTCTCGCCGGTAGCGATCGCAGCTCTTAAGCCCGCCAAACCGCCGCCTATAACTAAAGAATCGCAATATATTACATTCATCCCAAGCTCCCTATTCTAAACTTAACCATTTGAAATCGGCGATTATCGAAAGCAAGAAAAATGCTCCCCAAACGATAAAAACCGCCTTTTTAATAAAGGCTCTTTTCCTTTGAATTTCAGCCTTTGTGCCGTCTATGCTGATCCATTTCATATAAAGTCTATAAATTCCGATGCTAGCGTGAGTTACTACGAATACCAATAAAACGAAATAAAATAGATGAAGCTGTCCGAATCGCGCGATAGCAAGATCTGCGGTAATTTTCGGACCGAATACGATCATTAAAATATGAGCCGCCGCAAAGAAAAATAGTAAAAATCCCGTCCAAAACTGAAACCACCAAAGCGTCGTATCGCAATGCTTCATTCGCATTTTGTGCGCTTTAAACGCCCTGTAAGCGGCGTAGTTAGCCGGAAATTTTCTCATCGCCAAAAACGCGTGAACTACGAAAATCACGAAAATCACGAAAGCGACGATGTTTGTAACGAAATAAATTCCGCCCGGTTCGGCGAAATGTACGACGCCCTCAAACGCGCCCTTACCGATCAAAATCGTGCCGGTAAATATCATATGACACAGCATGAAACAGGCCAAAATCAGCCCGCTGATGCTTTGCGCCACGTCTTGTAAAGCCATAATGCGGCTTTTTTTGCCGTCTATGGATTTACCCGTAAAGCCCTCAATGCGACCTAGCATAGGTTCTCCTTGAAAAGATGATTATAAACTCCCATTAAATGATCGTTTACGCTTTTGTGGAAATGATTATATTACATTTTAACTTTAGATTAATTTAATTTTTACGAATTAGTTTTTTCTTCAAAGACTGCTTTAAGAAAACTGCTATCAAAAACATCACTAAAGATAAAATTTGCCCCATCGATAAATTTAAAAATATAAAACCGAGCCCGTCGTCCGGTTCTCTAAAAAATTCCACGAAAAATCTAAACGCCGTGTATAGCATCGCATACAGACATATCAGCTCGCCGTTAAATTTCTTAAATTTACGGTAGAAAAATAAAATCACGAAAATTACCAGCCCTTCCAAAACCGCTTCGTAAAGCTGGCTTGGGTGACGCAACGTACCGCCTACCAAGATCCCCCACGGCTCGGTCGTTTCGCGCCCGAAAAGCTCCTGATTTAAAAAATTTCCAACGCGCCCGAAAAAATATCCAAGCGGCACGCTAAGTGCCACGAGATCGAGCAGCGCCCACATATCGGTTTTAAATTTTTTGCAAAACCAAACCGTTGCGATCACGAATCCGACGACCGCGCCGTGATAGCTCATACCGCGAATGCCCACGAACTCGCCGTTATGAAAGGGGTTGAAAATTTGCCACGGATGGCTGAAATACCACGCCGCCTCGCCCGAATAGATCGCGATGTATCCAAGCCGCGCGCCCAAAATGACGCCCACTTCGACCCAGATAAAGTAGCGATCGAGCATCTTATCGCTGAAGTCAAGGCCGTCTTTTCGCACGAAATATTTGGCGATAAATAGCGCCGTAAGCAGCGCCAAAACATACATAATGCCGTACCAGTGCACGTTTATGCCAAACGCGCTGAACGCCACGGGATCGAAGTGAGCGTAAATTTCATTCCAGTAATTCAAATTTTTCCTTTGTTTTAAATTTTAAAATTTAACGGCGCGCATCGGACGCTGCGTGATACATGCTCGGTAAAAAACGCAGGGCGGCGCATGCGCAAGCTAGAAGCCAGGCTTCCAAGCTCGATCGCAGACGCAAAGCACGAAAGACGCGCTGTGCCGAGCGACGACATCGAACGATATACAGGGCGCCTCGCGTAAAATTTCAAACGACGACGCTTTGTGCGGCATACAAAGCAACGCACGGATTACCGAAGCACGCAGCGCCGCGGCGCAAACGCGACGCGCACGGTATCGATACCGACGGCGCACGACGAATGCAGGATGATACGCATAGCGACCAAAGCGCCAAATGCCGCGCAGAGCCTAAAACGACGCGCGATATGACAAATGCCGACGCACAAAACCGCAAGGCAGGCACTTTACATCCGCACAGATAGCGCAGATAAAATTCTGTCTCGCTTGGTTTTTCGCGCCCACAGGGGCTGCACCGACTACAGCGCAAGAAATTCTGAGAGCGAGCTCCAAACTTATCTCTGCATAGCGCTTTTCTGTGCCGAACGCGCAAAAACGCCGAGCGCGCGTTTTAAATTTTAAATTCCAAGCCCGGCGTCTCTTTCACCACGCGGCAAAAATCCGCCAAAAACCACCCGAGCGCCTTGTAGTAGCTGCTTTTGGCGTTTATCTGCACGTGCGTAGCAAGCGCGGAAAAGCTCGGAATGATAAATTGCGCCAGATATAGCGTCAAAATTTTATGCGATTTCGCGTCCGTGTTTTGCTTAAAGATCATGGCAAGAAGTGCTAGCATATTGGCTGCGTGAGCGCTTTTAAGCTCCGCAAAAGGCTTTTTGAAGCGGCATTTTTCATAAAACAGCTCCACTTCGCTTTCGCTTATGAGCTTGAAAAAGTCCATCTCAAACGCCTCTTTTAGCGCCTCAAAATCGCGCTCTATCGCCGCGTAATCCTCGCTCTGCACCTTTTGCCAAAGCTCGTGGCCATTTTTGTTCTCGATATTTTTATTTACGATGATCCAGTTTTTGCCCAAGCCGCGCAACTTCTGCTCATCTATCACGCCTTTAAAATTCGTCGCAAAGATTATGCAGATCACCGAGTATAGCTCGCCTAATTTCATCTTTTTCCTTTAAATTTAATCAAATTTCGCTCGCTTTTTTCAGCTTTTCGATACCGAATTTTTCCCAAATCCTGCTTAAAGATCGATCCAAGCTCTGCTGCTTTTTATCGATCTCGCCAAAAAGTAGCGAGCCGCCTGATCTGCCGCCGAAATTTGAAAGATTTAGCGCTACGTGGATTATCTGTGCGCCTTTTTTCACGTCGCAGAGCCTAAACAGTTCAAGCGCGGTCTCGCTCAGCAAGCTTAGGCTAAACGCCCTATCCTGGCTGATCTGATGCGAAAACTCCTCGCGCGATTTGTAGCGGATCTTTAGATCATACGTCGCGGGCTTTAGCCCCCTTGCGAGCACTTCGCCCGCCAAATGGCGCGCCAAAATTAAAATTTTACGCCGCAGCTCGTCCCGATCGGCGCACGGCGCGAAGCTACGCCCAAAGCCGATACTCTTGCGCTCGCGCTTTGAGACGACCTCGCCCTCGTCCTCGCCGCTAAGGGCTGCGAAAATTTTCCTGCCGTTTGCGCCCATCTTTTCAAAAATTTCTCTGTGCCCTAGCGCGTCGCCGAAGCTTATGATGCCGTATTTGCCGAGCGTTTTTTGCGCCGCTTTGCCGATGCCCGGGAATTTTGCCACAGGCACGGCGGATAGCTCGCGCGCGATTTGTGATTTTAAAATTTGCCGCACGCCGAAGGGCTTGGCAAGGCTGGTGGCGAGCTTTGCGATAAGTTTTGCTTCGCTAAGGCCTACGCTGCACGGAAGGCTAAAGCGGCGCATAATCTCGCTTTGTAAAAACGCGGCAAAGCTCAGCGCGTCTGCGTCGTAGGGCGTACCGCGTAAATTTAGAAAAAACTCGTCGATGCTAAATTTTTCGATCTCGGGCGTAAAGCTTAGTAAAAACTCATAAATTTCGCGTGAAATTTTTCGGTATTCGCCGTGCTGCGAGCGCACCAAAATCAGCTGCGGGCAGAGTCCGAGCGCGATTTTAACGGGCTGCGCCGAGTGCACGCCCTCCGCTCTGGCCTCGTAGCTCGCACTTAAAATCACGCTGCCAAGCTCGCTCTTGCCCCCGAAAATCTCCTCGTCGCCGCCTCCGACGACTGCGATCTTTTTGCCCGCAAGCGCGGGATCGGCAAGCCTCGCTACAGAGACGAAGAAGCTGTCCAAATCGATATGAGCTATCAAACTATGTCGATCCCGAATCCGCTAAGCCCCGCGTAGTCTTTCGGCTCGCTCTTGCTTAAAATTTTGATTTTTCTAACGCCCAGATGCGCTAAAATTTGCGCTCCGATACCGAAACTCTTAAAATCGGCGCGATTTTGCGCGGATTTTAGCATCAAAAGCACGCCGCCCTCTTTGCGCAAAATGCCCAGATCGCGCATGAAATCGTTAAATTTCGTATCGCTTAAAAACTCCAGATCGCTTGAAATTTTATGAAATTTCACATTCGTCTGCGCGCCCTTTTCGGGCTCGCCGAAAATATAGGCGCGGTGCTCGTTGCCCTCGTGATCGCTCACGTCGTAAAATTTCGCCGCCTCGCCGCACAGCAAAGCGCTTTTTGGCTCGCTAAATTTAACGAGCGTTTCGTGTTTTAGGCGGTACTGCACGATCTGCGCGACCGAGATCATATTGATGCCGTGCTGCGCGCAGAATTTTTCCAGATCGTCCCTGCGCGCCATATCGCCGTCGTCTTTGACGATCTCGCAGATCACGGCGCTTTGCGAAAGCCCCGCCAAGCGGCACAGATCCGTAGAGCCCTCGGTGTGCCCCGTGCGAGCGAGCACGCCGCCGCTTTTGGCGATGAGCGGGAAGATATGCCCAGGGCGGACGAAATCATCCGCGCGAGCGCCTACGCGCGACATCAGCTCGATCGTCATATTGCGCTCATACGCGCTTACGCCCGTCTTGGCGTCTTTCGCGTCGATCGTGACGGTAAAAGCGGTCTCGTGGCTCGAAGTGTTTTTATCGACCATCAAATTTAGATCTAGCTGCTCCGCAATCTGCGGGCTAAGCGCCACGCACAACACTCCGCGAGCGTGCGTGATCGCAAAATTTACCTTCTCTGCGCTGCTAAAGGTGCTCGCAAACACCAAATCGCCCTCATTCTCGCGATCGACGTCATCGACCATAACGAGCATCTTGCCGTTTTTCAGATCCTCGATCGCTTGCTCTACGCTGATCATTATCACTCCTTTAAATTTAATTCTACAAATGCCGCCTTGAGCTTCTCAAAAAGCGGGGCGAATGAAACGCCGTTTACGCGGACGTTTGCGATCGTCGTGATGAAATTCGTATCGCGCTGCCACCGCGGCACGAGATGATAGTGCACGTGCTCGGCGATACCCGCACCCGCGGCGGCGCCGAGGTTCATGCCGATATTTACGCCGTTTGCGCCCAACGTGCGCTTTAAAATCCCCACTCCGGCGCGTACGTAGCGGCTCATCTCCGCCCACGCATCGTCGCTAAGACACTCGATATTATCGACATGCTCGTAAGGTATGACCATAAACGCGCCCGGGCTATATGGGTAGAGGTTCATCACCCCAAAGCAGTGCCGCGCGCGAAAAAGCACGCCGTTACGATCGTCGAACGCCGCATCCGCCGCCGCGTCGCAGAAGGGACAGCCGCTTCTTTTTTCGGTAAAATACTCGCTTCGCCAAGGGGCGCAAAGATAATCCATCTCTTTTCCTTTCTGAAATTCCAAAAATTCTATGGAATTTTAAAATTTGCGTTTCGCAAAATTCTATGAAATTTGGAATTTAAAACTTCTAAATTTCATAGAATTTTAAATTTACGCGTCTTGCGCTTGCTCGCGCGGCGTGGAATTATGCACGCGACGGGACGCGACATGCTTTGCAATCGCGGGGCACTTCGGCGCAATACGCACTCTGCGGATCAAAGCCCGCGGCGGACGTTGGTGCGCATTTGGCGAACACTCATCGCGCGGCAAACATAGCGTCTAATCCGCACCGTAGCCGTTTGCGCGGCGTGCGATAACAAGCTCGCGATGCCAAAGCGCACGTACGCCTACACGGCTGCGATATCGAATCTACACGGTCGTTTGCGCGGCGCATTATAACAAATCTTAGGCGCTCGCCGATGTGGCGTGCGGTAAAATTTAACGCGGCGCGGTCATATCATAGCTGCGGCTTAATCGCGGCGTATCGCAGCCAAGGCGGCTTAGATCGCGAGCTGCGATTAAATTTACGGCGCCGCGCAATCGCCAATACCGAAGCGCTAGACATACAAGGCATTACGATAGACGCGCAATTCTCGGCGCTCAATGCTACAAGCGCAACCCCACGCGCGAAGCTTCGCAAACGTAAAGCTAAATTTAAACCCGCGCTTTTGCAACAGCTCGTGATGCGACGGAAAGCTATACAAACGAAAGACATAAATTTAAACCTCACTCCGCAACCGCTCGCACGGCGCGCAATAACAAACTCACGATGCCAAAGCGCAGCGTGAATTCTCGCGCGATGTGCGATATGAGATCGCGCCGCGGCGCTAAATTTAAAGAGCCGTTAAATTTTAAAGTCCGCCGAATTTTAAAATTTACTGCCTTAAAATTTCGCTCCGTTCGCTAAATTTAACCGCTCGCTTCGGGTTTAAGCTTGCGCGATCAAACGAGCCAAATTTAAATTTTGCCGCTCGCGCCGAGCTTTATCTCGCGCAGTGCCGCGCCTACGTCATTTTGGCGCATAAAATGCTCGCCGATCAAAAACGCATCGACGCCCGCCTCGTGCAGGCTTTTAAGCTGCTCGTGCGAGTGTAGGCCGCTTTCGGCTACGATGATCTTGCCGTTTGGAATCAGCGGGATCAGCCGCTCGCTCAGGCTCGTATCGACCTCGAAAGTCTCTAAATTTCGATGGTTGATGCCGATAATACCCGCACCTGCGAAGACCACTTTTTTCAGATCGTCCTTATCGTGGATCTCGCACAGCACCTCAAGCCCTAGCCTGCGGGCAAATTCGAGCAATTCTCTTAGCTCCTTCCGCTCAAGCGCTTTGGCGATCAGCAGGATAAAATCCGCGCCGTAAACCAGCGCTTCGAGGATCTGATAGCGATCTATGATGAAATCCTTGCGCAAAATGGGCGTACGAGTGTAGCGGCGGATCTGCGGGATGAACTCCAAATCGCCTCTGAAATAATGCGGCTCGGTAAGCACCGAAAAGGCGCTGGCGCCTGCATTTTCGTACTCCACGGCAAGGCTTAGCGGCTCAAAATCCTCGCGGATGATCCCCTTGCTCGGGCTTGCCTTTTTGATCTCGGAGATGATGCGAAGCGGATCCTTCTCGTCGCTTCTAAGCGCGCTTATGACGTCACGCGGCTCGTAAGGATTGGCGCTTAGCGAGCGACCGAGCAGATCCTCGGGCAGCTTTTCTTTGCGAAGCGCCAGATCCTCGCGGGTGCGCTTTAAAATTTCGTCTAAAATCACTGCACGCTCCCATTTGTAGGGCGCGTCTCGGGTAAATTTGACGAGGGCGGCTCATGCTTTGCGGAATCTATCGGCGCAAGATTTCCGGGATTTTTACCTGGAGTTTGCGCAGCGGAATTTATAGAATTTGCGGCCGAGCTTTGCGGAGTAGAATTTTGAGCTGCCGAGCTTTGCGAGACGGCGCCCTGCGCGGCGGGATTTTGCGCTACGGGGCTTTGCGGAGTGGAGCTTTTACCGCCGTGCATACACGCATCGATCGCCATTATATGCTCCTTGCCTTCGGGGGATTCGAAAAATTCTGCGTCTTTGATCCTGTCCATCTGCTGCTTTGCCTTGTCGCATTCGCCAAGCTTGTAGTATCCCCAAGCAAGCGAGTCGATGTAGTATGGCGAATCGGGCTCGATCTTAAGCGCCTTTTGGACATAGTCGATCCCCTTTTTCACGTCCAGATCGTGATCGATCAAAATGTAGCCGTAGTAGTTTAGATGCACGGGGTCTTTAAGCTGCGGCGCGATATTTTCAAACTTCTCCACGACGCTAGATAGGGTCTTGGCGTCCACATTTTTGCCGACGCTTTCATATTCGTAGATCGCCTCGATCGCTAAAAAATCATAGTTTTTCGTTTTTATAAACTCGTCGCGAGCCATTTTGATCGCGGTTTTGTAGTCCTTCTTGCGCGCATAGGCATCGATCAAAAGCTCGGGTTTGTAGTCATATTTTTTAAGCAGTTCGATGATCTTGTCAAAGTCGTTTGAATAATAATATATCGCGATCATATCGTCTAAAAATTTCGTATCGCCCTTCGCCTCGTAAAGCGCCTCATCGATCTTGGCGACATCCAAATAGCGCTTATCCGCGCGGTACACGTCGGCTAGCAGCTCGCACGCGATACCGCTTCCGCAGCCGTAAATGCGCCTATGCGTCTCGATGATGCGGATGGCGGAATCCGAATCGTTTAGCTTATTTAGCAGCACGTCGCAAAGGCGGATCAAATTTTCATCCGTTTTGTCTAACCCGTAGGCCTTTTCAAAATATTGCCTCGCGAGCTCGTAATTTTCCATCGCGTAATATGTCGCCGCCAAGATCGCGTAGCTACGCGCGCTAGGATCGACGGTAACGAGCTTAAGCGCCACGGTATTTGCGTCTATGTTCGCCTTTTTGCCCAGATAATAGCCGATCTTTACGCGCAGATATTCGGAATCATCCGCCAAGCTCTTCTCTCCGAGCTTCAAATAGCGCTCGGTATTTTTCCGATCTTTGATCGCAAACGCCATCTTTAGCGCCTCTAAAAGATAGACGGACGAGCCTGTTTTCTGATACGCCTTTTCGTATAAGAGCATCGATGCGAGCGGGTCTTTGTAGGCTAGCTCCATCGCCGTTAAAAGGTCAAAATTTAGCTCCGCGTTTGCCTGCGCCTTCATCGCGCGCTTAAGTCTTTCTTGCGTAATATCTTTCTCGCTCACGCCGTGATCTAAAGCGTCCTGTCTCGCAGCGTCTATTTTTGCGGCATCTTTAGCGCCGCCTTTTACGCCGCGCTTTGGCTTAGAGCGGCGCTGTTTTTGCTCATACCCCGCGTCCGCTATGCTGCGGTTTAAATTTAGCTCCGCTGTTTTCTCATCTAAAATCAGGTTATTATCGCCGTTTGCGGCGGCGCTCGATCCGTTAAATTTAATAGCGCCGTCCGCCGCGCTTAGGTTAAGCGCCGCAAAGAGCGCCGAAATGATCAAAAATTTATTTAGAATTTTACCCCGATGCATTCTTCCTCCAATTCTTTAGTATGCGTTTTAAAATATTCCCAAAACGGAAAGCTGCGGCACTGCTTCGGACGCAGCTCGTAAATCCCGCAGTTGCGCTGCGCCTCGTCAAAAAACACGCACGCCAAACCGCCTTCAAAGGGCTTTTCTTTTACGCTAAATCTAGCGCCTACCCTGTCCAAATATATCCTTTTAAGCTCCGCGGGCGAAATTTTAAATTTTGCCGCTAAAGCTGCGATCTCGCTCTCGTCTATCCAGATATAGCCGCTCTCTCCCGTGCAGCACTTGCCGCCGCAGCGTTCGCAAGCGCTCGCATCGAAGCTAAAGCCGAACTCACTCATAATCCACGCTCGCTAGATCCGCGCTTTTGTAGATCGCGTGGGCTTGCTCGGTGCGCTCGCCCTGCGCGCTGGCGTAAAGCGGCGCTATGATTTCGCACTGCGCGCGCGAGTTTTTGCGAGCCTCGATAAGCGCGAGCTTGGCGGCTTTATCATAGCTTGGATAGACAAAGCCGAGCCGCACTAAATTTAGCTTAAGCTTAGCCAGAATTTCGCAAATTTTACCGATCTTGCCCGCATCGTAGCAAAAAATCAGCGCGCCGTCAGGCTTAAGATGGGAGTTTGCCGATCTTATAAAGCTTTGCAAGCTAAGGCTCGAAGCGCTTTTGCTAAGCGCCGTGTGAGGCTCTTTGCTAAGCGAAATGCGCTCGCGGTAAAAGGGCGGATTTGAGACGATGAAATCGAAGCGTTTTTCGCTTTTAAACTCCGCGAAATCCGCGTGCAAAATCTCGGCAGGCAAATCGTTTTGCAAAGAATTTAACCTTAGAATTTCTAAATTTCGCTCTTGAATTTCTAACAAGCTTAGATTAATGCTCTCAAAATCCCGCTTTAACAAAAGCCCTAAAATACCGCACCCAGCTCCCACGTCGAGCACGTCGCCGCAGATCGCTCGCGGATTAAACTCCGCCGCGCAGCAAGCTCCGCTCTTGCCGCCTTCCGCTTTCGAAACGTCGCTTGCGCCCTCTTTTACCGCAGAATTCCGCCCGTTTTTTAAATTTCTCGTTCTAATGAAATTCCACAAAAAAATCGTATCGCTCGTGTAGCGGTAGCCCTTTTTCTGCTGATAAAGCCTCATTTGCGGATGTTTTTGATCATGGTGTGGGCATGATTCATCGCCACCACGATTGAGCCGCCGCTGCTCGTGACCAGATCGCCGCCTACATAGAGCCCCTTTGTGGAGGTTTGCAGGTTTTCATCTACGATCGGCACGCCCTTTTCGTCGTATGCGATGCCGCATTTTTTCAAAAAATCGATCGGGCTCGTGCCGCCGATCGCATAGACCACGCGGTCAAACACGAGCTCTGTATCGTCTTCAAATTTAACGAGCACCTTGCCGTTTTCATTCTCAAGCGCTGCGATATCGATGCCTAGGCGCAAGATGATGTTGCCGTATCTGACCTCGTGCTTGATGTCGTTTTCGTTCGTCTCGTTTAGGCGGGTAAATTTTGGCTTGCGGTAGCAAAGCGTCACGACATTGGTTTTACATAGCGCTATAGCGTATTCAGCGGCTGAGTTACCGCCTCCAACGACTAGAATTTTTTCATTGATCGTGCATTTATCGAGGTTGAAATTTACCCGCTGCGTAATGGACGGCGGAATTTTATAGGCGGGCTTATTCGGTTTGCCCATTCTGCCGATCGCAATGATAACGTTATGCGCGCGATAGCCTGCGCTTGCCGTGGTGATGCAGAACGGATCAGCGCCGTGCTTTTCGATCTTTTCGACCTCGCTTTTGAAATTTGTATCGATCTTGTCATTGTCCAGCAGCTCGTCGAAGTAATTCAGTACGCTCTCCTTCGTGCCGGTTTCAAACGAGATCGAGCCGCGAGTTTCGCCGTCCATCCCCTTGTATTCTTTATCCACGCGCTTTTTGTCCTTGTAAAACTGCCTGATGGTTTGGGAGTGGTTGTCGCCCTTTTCGAGCAGCAACACACGCGCCAGGCCATTTCTCTTCGCTTCGACAACCGAGGCGATCCCGCAGGGGCCGCCGCCGATGACGACTAGATCGTAAACGTCCGTCATAGCTTTCCTTTGATTCTTTAAATTTTGGGCAAAATTATAGTGAATTTTCCATTAAAAACAGTAGAATTTCCGAGCGATTTCGCGGCTTAGTTTAAAATTTAGCGCTTTGCGGCAGGCGCCCAAGCTAAATTTAAAAAGACAAAATTTCAACCCAGCTAAATTTTAAAATTTAACGGTGCCCAAATCCGTTCGCAAAGCTCATGCGGCGAAGCAATGGAAGCGGCGGCAAGGGCGGTAAAATTTTAAAATTTTACTTTGCCGAGATAGAATTTTACGAGCTAAGTTAAAGCGGTAAGGGCGGCAAATTTTAAAATTTCACCGCCCTGTAGGAACTTTGGAGAATAAGCTTTAAAGCTAGTTAAAATTTAGCGTATACTTTATGCTAAAGTTAAATTCCATATCCTTTTCGACCTTTGGAAAGCTACCTTTTGTGCGCTCGACCGCGCTTAACGCGCCCTCATCAAGCGAATCGACATTCGAG
>ERZ773077.2346-NODE-2346-length-12242-cov-7.825142_pt1 | contig 12242 bp, 7 predicted proteins | sample MGYA00580612_ERZ773077 | MGnify/ENA primary metagenome ERZ773077 (study PRJEB29015, sample SAMEA2737971) | human oral metagenome | biome: human oral; feature: human-associated habitat; material: dental | place: China | collected 2021 ...
CAGCATCTGTCGCTTTCTTTTTGAAATAGCCCCAAATATGCTGAAAGGCATTGCAAACCTGACCTCTATGTTCTGGAATCTGGCAGGCACGGTTAATCAGTTCTTGAACATGACTTACCTCCACCTCTTCATTCTTGAGATATTGACGAATCTCATTGTAAATATTGCTGGAATGACTCAAAACGAAATATTTATTTCTAGCCCAGAGTTGTTGACACTGGGATTTTTGGTTAATTTGTTCCATGTTTCTCCTTGCTTTCTATGAGTTTCCAGGAAATATGGAAACAAAGTTGTATCTTAAAAATGAGCGGAATATGATCGAATAAAGAGTGTTTTTTGTAGAGCCAGATTTTTCTAATAAACCTTGTTTGACAATCCTTAAATACCTGAATAAGTCTCTACTAACAACTGAATCTTACGTAAAACTTCTTGCTTTTTCCGTTCACGCGCTCCCTGTCTACGAGAAGTTGGTGGAATAATCGAATCCAAATCAGTCCCACTGTTTTCAGCATAACCTCGTTGAATTGATTTGTCGATGAATAATTGATAATCAGCTACAAGTTTCTCAGATTCAGCTAGGTCGTGAATCGCAATTTTCTTGCGCTCCTTACCATATTCATAGAATGCATTGATAATCTCATCATGGTCTTGCAATTTTTGCAAATCGGTATCATTGATAAATCCAATAACCAACTCTTCTTTGGCACGAATATCGATACTAGAACGAATCACGCGACTAACTTCTGCTTTCATTGCTTCTTTGGACTCAGAATTCTTCGATTTTTCAACAATCAATGCCAAAATATAGTCTAGGTTAATCTCATCTGTTTTTAGTAATTCAATTTCAAATTCAACATCTGAAAGGTCAACATCTAGATCTTTGGTCTTTTCATAGTTTTTAAGGTTCAAAAATTCATCTCGAATTTCCACATAAGCACTTCTTAAATCCTGAAGATAACCTTCAGAAATAGGTTTGTCTATTTCTTGGAATTCGTCATAATTTCGAAGAACATTATCAAGCTTCAGCAACTCACCAAAGAGCTTAACAAACTCTTTTTTCTCATGCTCTGTTTCAATTTCCTGCGGATTCGGGAATCTTTCCAGAATTTCCTGACAGACCGCAGTATATCCTTTAACCTCGATACCCGTTACTTGATCCACGAAACCATTCATGTATTCACTAAAGCTTTTTTCTAAGATGATTTCAAGTTTGTTGGTATCTCCAAAAGTCTTAATAGCTTCTTGCGTAGCCTTTTCTAAATCACGGAAACAAACAATATTCCCAAAAGGTTTAACCTTGTTAAAAATTCGATTGGTTCTCGAGAATGCCTGAATCAAACCATGATAACGTAGATTCTTGTCGACAAATAGCGTATTCATAGTCGGAGCATCAAATCCCGTCAAGAACATACCCACTACAATCAGAAGATCCACTTCTTTAGACTTAACTCTCTTAGAAAGGTCACGATAGTAATTTTGAAACTCCTTCCCATCAATTGAGAAGTTAGTCTTGAACATGTGATTATAGTCATCAATCACTTTTTCCAGAAACTCTTTAGAAGATAGAGGCATAGCTGTATCTTGAGGTTCTAGCTCTTCATCTTGAATTTCCCCATAAGCTGACTGTTCTTCGTTGGGTGCAAAGCTAAAGATGGTTGCAACCTTCAAGCGATTAGCTTCGGGTAGGCATGCCTGTTGTCGTTGGAGTTCGTCATAGTATAATTTTGCTGCTTCAATACTTTGTACAGCTAGCATGGCATTAAATCCAAACAGTTGTTTTTGCTGATGAGTATAATGTTGATTTCGATGAGTTTTGTCATTATAAACTCTCAACAGGTACTCTGTGATGGTTGCTATCCGTTCTGGATGGAGAAGAAGTTCCTTCTCCATCTTTTTGAGTTTCTTCTCATCAAGCTCTTGACCAACTGCTTTTTCTGCTTCTCTATATTTATTGATTTCAGGCTTGATATAGTTATAGTCAACCTTGAACTTCAATACTTTTTTATCTCGAATAGCATCTGTGATAACGTAGTTATGAAGTTGCTCGCCAAAAACTTCTTGTGTCGTTTCACCCGTCAAGCTATTTTCTGGGAAAATCGGTGTTCCTGTAAAGCCAAATAGAGCATACTGTTTAAAAGCCTTCTTAATACGCTTTTGCGCCTTCCCAAACTGGGAACGGTGACATTCATCAAAGATTAGAACACACTTTTTGTCATAGATTTCATGATTTGGATTTGCAGTTATAAATTTGTTTAACTTTTGAATGGTTGTGACAACGATTCGATCATCATTTTCTTCGATACTTCGTTGGAGTTCTTTGGTATTGTTGCTACCATTGACTGAATTTGGCTGGAATTTTTGATACTCCTTCATGGTCTGATAGTCAAGGTCTTTTCTATCAACCACAAAAATCACTTTGTCAATGTAGTCCAACTCTGTTGCCAAGCGCGCAGTCTTAAAGCTGGTCAAAGTTTTTCCTGACCCCGTTGTATGCCAGATATAGCCACAAGCATTGATAGTGCCAAAGTTCTTCATTTCATTGGAAGAATGAATCTTGCGCAAGATACTCTCGGTTGCTGCTATCTGATAAGGGCGCATAATGAGCAAGGTATTATCAGCATCAAAAACACAATACTTGGTCAAAACTTCTAAGAGAACTCGCTTGCTCAAGAATGTAACAGTAAAGTCTTCAAGGTCATGAATTGTTTTATTTTTGCGATCCGCCCATTCACAGGTGAACTCATAATGATTTTTATTTTGAGCTGTTGTATTGGCAAAATAGCGTGTATAGGTCCCATTAGAAATGACAAAAATCTGAATGTATTTGTATAAAGAATTTTCGCTATTGAAGCTTTCCTTACTATATCTATGGATTTGTTCAAAAGCTTGTTTAAGACTAACACCACGTCTTTTCAATTCAATCTGAACTAATGGAAGACCATTCACTAAAATAGTAACATCATAACGGTTGGTATGGCTACCCACTTGGGTTACTTGGTTGATGACCTGCATGCTGTTGTTATGAATGTTTTTCTTATCAAGGATGAAAATATTTTTAATTCGCCCATCATCAAAGACAAAGTCATAAATATGATTTTCTTGGATTTTTCGAGTTTTTTCAACTAACCCTTCATTGGGACAGTCTAAATACTCCATTACAAAGCGATTCCACTCAACATCCGAAAAAGTCACCTTATTAAGTTTTTCTATTTGCACCTTGGCATTGGCTAAGAGTTCGGCAGGCGTATGAATATCTAGTCGCTCATAGTTTAGGCTATTAACCAGATCAGATATCAGCTGATTTTCCAAGTCTGCCTCAGACTGATATTCTCTATCTGTGCGATACTCTGGTTGATACTCAGCCAAGAGAATCCCTTCATTTGTTTCCGCAATTACTTCATGTGCTTTTGAATAATCAACCATTTTCATTTTCCTCTTTTGGGTTAAATTTATATTTTTTCTCAAAACTATTGAATAATTCTATTAAGGTATTTTTTTCTCGTTCTTGCAATTCTCTATACTCCAAGTCCGATTGACGATTATGAGTGAATAAATCAAACCTTTGAGCATATGGTTCTAAATTTTCTTTGGTAATCTCCTCACCTGCCACCTCTAATCCTAATAAAACATCTTCCCATCTACTATAACCTAAAAATGTGGCTGTTTTCTCTGACAGATTTCTAAACAAAGCATAATGAAATTTTTCTACTCGTCCACTGTCTACAGCTTTACGTAACACTTCTCTCACCTTTAGGTGGTATCCGAAGGGAGAATCTTTCTCAACGTCAGTTAAAATATATCTGACTTTGTCCTCCTTATCAACTTCTTTTTTCATAACATAAAAGGACTTTTTTTTATTTGGTATTTTTCTGTCAAATCGTATTTCATTGTACAAAACATTATAAAAAAGTGGTTGGTGAGAAGAAATAATAAACTTTAAATCAGTGCGTTTAGATTTAGCAATAATTTCCTTTAAAAAAATAGCGGAATCAATAGTATTGTTATCATCTAACGAAGAAATTGGATCGTCAATATAAATATACTCAAAGTCCTGAAAATCAGATTCAATATCTGGATCGCTTAACTCCTCAATAATAAGTTCCAAAAGAGTTAGGAATATAGACCAAACAAATATCCTCTCCTCACCTCTAGAAATTTTGACTGTATCACCATCTACAGTAAAGCGAATCCCCTTAAAATCACTCACCAATCTTGGAACACGCTGGTCTCCAATAATATCAAAAATTGGGAATCCCGAACTATCATTAGCCTGTCTCTCAATATCCTCAAAACTTGGAACTATGAGGTTATGGACATACTTCTGAAAGTTGATAATAACTTGTTCAAATTGTTGCTGTTCTTCTAAAAACTTACCAAAAAAAGTACGCTTATCATATTTGAGGTAACGATCTTCATCATTTTCTAAATCATTTTCCCAAGTAAAAAGATCTTCTGTGAAAGCGTTAAAATAAAGTATTTTCTTTACTTTTGACTCTTCATCATTTTCCGAGATATTTAATTTATCCTTTAAAATTGTAGATAGCCTTGTTTTCCCTGTAGCATTAAAAGCATAAATTAAATGCACCTTCTTATCACTTGAAATCAGGTCGTCTGCAACATCTTCCAATGTATTAAATACTTTATCATCCGCCATAATTCACTTTTCCTTATTCATTAAAATTGAGTAATTGATTTCTCCAATATTCATACTGTTTCTGTCTTAGTTCGATTTCTTTAGGTAGGCCTTCAGAAAGAGAGTGAGTTAAGATGTTGAATTTATCAAGTATGGAGACAATTCTTTCTTGTTCTATAAGGGACGGGAGGATGATTTGAAATTTTTCTATATCTTTCGAATTGATACGAATAACTTTTGTGCCCGTCACTTTTCTTTCCTTTTGAGTTTGAAAAGAAGTCGATCTCAGCCAATAATTTAAGTAACGTGAGTTTTGGGTAGTTTGAATGATATAACTATCTCCAGAAATACCGATCTCTTCTTTTCCTTCCCAAACAATTGCTTTTCCAACATCTTCAACATTCTCAGATGTAGTTGCCATTACCAAGTCATTTGATTGTGCTTTTTTTAACTTTTCGAACACTATTTCACTAGTTTTGGAGAGAGTTTCAGAGACTGAAAAATCGTATTTAGTGTAAATTTGTCCGTAGTGGATAACAGATTTCCCAATTGCTGTAAAATCTTTCTTCTGAAGTCCATTTCCTCTTACAAAGTCACAAATAGCTCCCAACTCCACTCGAATTGGACCAAATACCCACTGTAAAAGCTTGATAATAGCGGAGTTGTCCCACTCCTCTACTCTACTCTCAGTGTACTCGCCTTCGGCGACGAATGTCAAGAGTTTTTCTCTAAAATATTCGTACTGTTTTTGGCGTAGTTCAATCTCCTTGGGTAGTCCGATGTTGAGGTCATTACAAACCATATCAAAGTTATCCAGAACTTGAACAATACGAGATTGGATTTCAAGAGAAGGAACTGGGATTTTGAATTTTTCAGTATCATTACTAGAAATTTGTGGCATCTGCATATTATTAGCGATGTTTTGAAAATGTTCTTTATTATGAACTAAGTAATGATAAATATATCTTAAATTGATATTTTCATTGTCTGAACTGTATGACCAAAATTCATTTTTAAAACTAAATGGTTTTGTACAGTATTCAAAATCAATAATTCCTCGAGATTTTACAACAATTGCTTCTTCAGTATGAATATCTTTATCAGGAATATCTCCATAGTTCACATCAGCGTAAGTCTTTCCTCCCGCAAAGATACGGATTGGCGCACCATCTTTATGAAGTAATTTCATCTGACTAGCTGTAATTTTAGTTCCTTTACCTTTTTTAAGACATTCGCTCAACTTCTTCCACTCAACCTGATAGACCTCATCCTCAAATGATAAGAGTTTATCTCGATAAAAAGAATATTGCTTTTTACGTGAGGTCAATTCTGAGGTCAATTCTGAGGTCAATTCTGTAACATATTCAGTCATTTTGTCAAGTATTTGCACGATTTTTTCTTGAATTTTTATAGGAGGGACGGGGATTTTTACTCTTTTCATCTCAGTCATTGAAACACTTTTGACTGTCCCTCCTGCTTTTCTCCCTTCTATATCTTTTCTAACTCTTTCAGACTCAAAAATATACATCAAAAATCTAGAACATATTATCTCTTTTTTAGGTTTAATGGAATATACTCCTTCTTTTATATTCCAATTTGTTGGAGTTTCTTCAATGATAGCAACATTTCCGATTGTTCCAGTACCTGTAAAAAGAACATCACCACTTTCAAGATTAGATCTATTTTGACAAAGTATCAGTCCTTCATTATTTATTAAATCAGTTTTTTCAGATGGAACAATTTTATGTCCCCTTATCTCTCTTACAGTGATATAATAATTCGTGGCATCCGTAGGATTCAATTGAAAAAATTTCCGAGGATTCAATCCTGTTTTTATGGAATGAACAACTTCCCCCAACTCTTTCCACTCAACAGGACAGTTTTGGATTTCTTCTAGGATGTTCATCACTCCCCTCCTTTCTTGGCTAGATTTTCAATACTTTTGATTTCCTTGAGATAATCTTTTTCAACTTGACTGAGGGTCTTGGCTTGGTAGCTCTTATATTCCTTATCTACCTTCTGCTTCATCTGTTCACGAGAGATAGAACCACTGTTATCAAGTAAGTCTTCTCCAGTAGCCTGAAGGATACGGTCTACATGTGTCACCCAGTCCGCCATAGTCATGACTTCTTCTCGCTCCGCCTGTCTTTCCGCAAAGTCTAGATATCCTGATACAAGCTGATTAAGCCCACGGAGTTCCTTTTCTGTCAGATAATTCTTGGCAACTTTTGCTCCAGATAGAGTAGGAAGGTCTCCCTTAAAAGTGGTCAAACCCATAAACTCCTTTTCGCTATCGACACGGTTATAGATGAGTTCACTCGCAGTATTGTGGTGAATGGCATAATGCATCTTGTTTTGAACCGTCGCAAAAAATTTCTTTGCCTCTGGTGAATTTGCATTGTAGTCGCTTGATGTAGCAAAGAGATCCAAGACCTGACGATAAAAGACTTTTTCACTAGAGCGGATGTCTCGGATTCTTTCAAGGAGTTCTTTAAAGTAAGAGCCCCCACCCAAGTTTTTCAAGCGCTCATCATCCATAGCGAAGCCCTTAATTAGATACTCTTTCAAGACTGTCGAAGCATAGTGTCTAAACTGGATTCCACGAGGGGAACGCACACGGTAGCCAATCGCTAAAATCATATCGAGATTATAGTAGGCGACTTTTTTTGACTGAGTTTTACCAGCTATTGCACCGTGACGAGTGGTTGTCAACTGATAGTTGACAACCACTGTTTCATCTAATTCACCATCTTCAAAGATAGCCTTGATATGTTTACTAATGTTTTGCTTGGAAGTTTGAAAGAGCTCAGCTAGTTCTTGTTGAGTCAACCAGACCGTTCCATTATCCAAGTGAAGCTCAATAGCGGACTCACCGTCATCAGTTCTGTAAAGAATCACATCATTTGCCATGGCTAAGCTCCTCTACAATCTTGTCTATCTCTGCACGCAAGTGGTCAATCTTAGCAACGGTCTCTGCAATTTCTTTATTGAGCACATCAATATCAATCTTCTCACGTGTATCTTCTTGTTCGACATAGGTTGAGACAGATAGGTTGTAATCCTGCTCTGAACCAATCACCTCATTCTCAACAAGAGCTGCTTTATAGTCAACACTTTGATAATTAGAGAATAATTCAACTATATGCTCGATATTGCTATCTGTCAAAACATTGTTATTGGTTTCTTTTTTGAATTCTTTACTCGCATCGATAAAGAGCGTTTTATTTTCTAGTTTATTTTTTGCTAGAACTAAGATAGTTGTTGCAATAGAAGTTCCGAAGAAGAGATTATCTGGAAGGGCAATCACTGCTTCAACAAAGTTGTTATCTACCAGATACTGACGAATGGTCTTTTCAGCACCTCCACGATAGAAAATCCCCGGGAAACATACAATAGCTACCCGACCTTTATTGGACAAGTGGTTAAGACTATGCATGATAAAGGCAAAGTCAGCTTTTGACTTAGGAGCTAGTTTCCCTGCAGGAGCGAAACGGTCATCGTTTATCAGAGTTGGATCTCCATCTCCCACCCATTTGACAGAGTAAGGAGGGTTAGAGACGATAGCGTCAAAAGGTTTTTCTTCTAAATGCTGAGGATTTAAAAGGGTATCTCCTCGCTTAATATCAAAGTTATTGTAGTTGATATTGTGCAAGAACATATTCATACGAGCCAAGTTATAGTTGGTCATGTTGATTTCTTGACCAAAGAAACCATCCTCCAAAATATGGTCTTCGTATTGTTTTTTCATTTGAAGAAGGAGAGATCCTGAACCACATGTTGGGTCATAGACCTTGTTAATCTTGTCCTTACCAACCATGACTAGTCGAGCTAACAGTTTAGATACTGTCTGTGGTGTGAAAAATTCACCCCCGCTTTTCCCTGCGTTACTGGCATAGTTGGAAATCAAGAACTCATAAGCATCCCCAAAGGCATCGATGTCATTTTCCTCAAAGTTACCAAAGTTAATGCTATTGATACCGTTAAGGATATCAGAAAGCCGCTTATTTTTTTCTGGAACAGTTCCACCAAGGATGTTGCTTCGTGTATCCAAGTTATCAAACAGACCTTTGATATCATCCTCAGACTTAAATCCAATCGCCGACTTCTCAATATCTTGGAAAATACTGGCCAATTCTTCGTTTAAATTTTCATTTTGTGAAGCGTTCTCGACAACATTTTCAAATAGTTGACTTGGAAGGATAAAGAATCCCTTATCCTCGACTGTCCCTGGTTTGAAATCTTGCTCAGCCTCTTGGTCACTCAATTTAGCATAACGGAATTCTAAGTCGCCAGCTTCATGCTCAGCACGGTCAAAATAGTCTGCCATATGCTCTGAAATAAAGCGATAAAAAAGAATACCTAGGATATATTGCTTAAAATCCCAACCATCTACAGCTCCACGCACATCATCAGCAATCGCCCAAATTTTACGATGAAGCTCCTTGCGTTCTGCATTTTCTTTACTTGCCATTTTTACTTCCCTTATTTAATGTATTATCTTTTCTATTTTATCATATTTTCACAACTAAAAATTAACTTTAGTATAACGATAAAAATAAGCAATGAAGTAGAAAAAATTCCCAAATTTTAAAATCCTAATCTCTACGTCTATGTTCTCCATCTATTTTTTCTACAAACGTAAATCCTTTTGATTTCAGCTGCTCAAGTTTCGGACGAATCTTTTCAATAACATCCTCCATATAATTCTCCAATTTATGTGGAGGTTCAAATTCATATCTAGCAACCCAAAGAATATAGGTCTTATTTGATGAAACAATATCAAAATCAAAATAATTATCATCACTAGAAAGAATGCTTTGAAATTTCCAAAATGACAAAAATTCCTTATCTCCAAAACTATCTATTGCATGCCATATACTACTATCCCAAGTCTTAAATTGCCCAAATTTATTAACCGCACTTAGATAGGTCAATAGGAAGAAATCTTTCCGATTTAGCTTGGCAAAATTTTCATTATTAATCTCTAATTTTGTATAGTGAAGTCCCAAATCATGGAAGCTAAGTACTCTATGCTTTTCCATAAAATAAATGATTTCAGACTGGTCTAAACCTTCTTTTCTAAGAATAGTTTCCCAAAAATTTACAATCCTAGCTATTGTTTCCTTGCTTAAAGGAGTATTTCTCTCATATCTAGGGATTTCTTCATTCAATTTTTCTTCAACAATATAGTCCATTGCAGAGCTATTATAAGATTTCAGAGATTCCTGTATAGTAATACGTAGTAGTTTAGCTTTCTGAATTTCAGAAAAAGATTTATATTCGCTTGAGAGATATTGATAAAAATCTTTGTTATAGTTTGCCCCTCTTAGTTCTCTGGATAATTCATTACTGTCTGTTTCAAGTAATGTATTAAATTCCTCTTTTGTATGATTTAGAGGTTCTTCATAGAGAAAATAGGCTGGTTTATTCTTTTTATAGTTCGGTGGATATTGGTTGTGGTCTGATTGCTGAATGTCAGATAATATTTCCTGTATGCTTCGTCCAAACTTGAAAATCTCTGTAAAACTTGTTTCTTCATCATCCTTAACTTTTATTTCTTCGTTCTTTAATAGTTGTTTATATAATTCAGGATAAAAAAGGTAGGTATAGATAATCCAAAGTTGCTGTTCCTCCTGAACATGTCCTAGTTTCCCCCTTGAAAAGAATTCTTGATTGACATAGTCATTAAAATGATTTCTATCTCGCAAGTTTCTATTTTCAAAACTGAACCTTCTCCAAAAATCATCTGACAATCTCGTACTAAATTTCTTTCCTAGCAAGTCAAAATAATCTTGCCAAATATTTGATGGATGAAGAACAAATGGTAGTTCTATCCGTCTATCAATAATTTTAGAGAGGAAATTATTATCGTTAAGATGCACTTTCTCAATATCTCCAACAAAAACAATTGGAATCTTGCCATTAAGCAAGCTAAAAATTTTATAACTCTCCTCTTGTTGTTTGTTAGACATTCGATCAAAATCATCAATAACTAATACTTTCCAAGATAATGACAGGCATTTAGAAGTTAGTAAACAACTGTAAAAACCATCTGATTTGACTTTGAAAAATTGGTAAACTCCCACACTCAAAGCTACGATTCCCCCAACTGAAACCACCCAATAGCCAAAGAACTTGCTTAGACCTAAATCAACAACATTTGTCATTAAGATAGAAACTGCAACACATAAAACTAAGCAAATCCTTAAAAAAATGTATATACACGGGTGCAATTTTGAAAAAACAATCTCAATTGTTGAGCGGTTATCGCTCAATCTCCAAAAGTCTAACGTAACTAATTTTTTATTAGTATTCTTACCAACTTCAACTAGAAATTCTGTTTTCCCAGAACCCCAGTTCCCATTTAAGAAATAAGTTTTATTTTCCTCAAGCAATTTAGCGACATTTTTAGCTGCTACGGAGGTATCAATGTGCTTTATTGTAATAAATCTATCATCCATAGTATCTCTTTCTAAAAATAAATTATTTTATAATCTTAAACGTTTACCAAAATTATACCACGAATCCACCAAAAAACGCCTTTAGATAATAATATATCTAAAGACGTTTGTTTTTATCCTGCTACTTGTGTAGTTTCTTCTACTTTAACTTTCTTATCCTTCTTACCTAAACCAGTCAATCGTCGCTTACTATCTCGGATTGTATTCAGATCCTTGAGGAGTTTGGTCAGGTGTTCCTTTTCAGGATAGGCTTCTGCACTGGCTGCGGTATAGCGCATAAAGAGGTCGTAGATGCTGGTTAGTTCGGTACGGACTTGTCTGGTCTTGCCGACTTCCTTGGCAGACTTATGCGCACGCGCCTGACTTTCTACCTTATCATATTCCTCCTGCGCACTAGTCACCGCCTGTAGCATAGGTGTCAGGCCTAGACTGGTAACGGCCGTCTGGTAGGGTTCTTCTCTTAGGGTTTTGAGCAGACTCTTGATTTCTGCCGTTTCCACATCATTGCTATGCTTGGTAATGTCCTTGTACTTGGCAAAGACTGGTTTCAAGGTCTCATGGGCTTCTTTGAGTTTGGTCTCCTTGATCTTAGCAAAGCCTCGATGAAGGGTAAAGAGACCGACTAGGGCACTGTCGCGATTTCGGTCGACTTCGGTCAGGTTCGTCGCCTCTTTCTTTTCCACGATAGCGAGTCGGCCTTGGAAGTCTGCTAGCTTGCTCTTGAAGGAATCGAGATGCTTGCTATACATAGGCTCGTCCTTATGTGCCTTGGCAAAAACTTCTAGTAGTTGACCTGTATCTACCATGAGACTTTCAAACTCACGGTTGGTAAAGTTGGTATAGCTTAGCGGGCGGATGGTAAATGTTTTTGTCATGATGATAACCTTTCTTTTTTCATTAAATAAGAAATTTTTTCTTTAAGTTGATAAATCCATTCTAACAACTATCAGAAAACTTTTGTCCTGTATCCTCTCAACTGTCTACTTTATCATCCCAACAGCACTTTTTCAGTATATTTCTTACTTTTACAGGATAAATCAATCATTTCAGAAACAGAAAATCCCTATCTGACTGGAAACATATCCGTCCATCAGATAGAGACTCTTACTATTTTTAGATTTTAACTTTTCTAGCTTTAGAATACATCT
>ERZ773077.2350-NODE-2350-length-12236-cov-13.152779_pt1 | contig 12236 bp, 10 predicted proteins | sample MGYA00580612_ERZ773077 | MGnify/ENA primary metagenome ERZ773077 (study PRJEB29015, sample SAMEA2737971) | human oral metagenome | biome: human oral; feature: human-associated habitat; material: dental | place: China | collected 2021 ...
ACATCGTGCGCGACGGCGAGGTCCTCATCGTCGACGAGCACACCGGCCGCGTCCTGCCCGGCCGCCGCTACAACGAGGGCATGCACCAGGCCATCGAGGCCAAGGAGCGCGTGGAGATCAAGGCCGAGAACCAGACCCTGGCCACCATCACCCTCCAGAACTACTTCCGTCTCTACCCCGAGGGCTCCCGCTCGGGCATGACCGGTACCGCCGAGACCGAGGCCGCCGAGTTCGCCGGCACCTACAAGATCGGCGTCGTCCCGATCCCCACCAACAAGCCCATGATCCGTGAGGACCAGTCGGACCTCGTCTACACCACTGTCGAGGCCAAGCTCGACGCCGTCGTCGACGACATCGCCGAGCGTCACGAGGCCGGCCAGCCGGTCCTGGTAGGAACCACGAGCGTGGAGAAGTCGGAGATCCTCTCCGAGCGGCTGCGCGAGCGCGGCATTCCCCACGAGGTCCTCAACGCCAAGCAGCACGCCCGCGAGGCCGCTGTTGTCGCCATGGCCGGCCGCAAGGGCGCCGTCACGGTGGCCACCAACATGGCCGGGCGCGGAACCGACATCATGCTGGGCGGCAACGCCGAGCACATCGCGGTCACCGCCCTCAAGGAGGCCGGACTCGACCCCGAGGAGAACGTCGAAGAGTACGAGAGGGCCTGGCCCGAGGCCCTGTCCGCGGCCAAGGAGGCCTGCCGGGCCGAGCACGACGAAGTCGTCGAGCTCGGCGGCCTCTACGTGCTGGGCACCGAGCGCCACGAGTCGCGACGCATCGACAACCAGCTGCGCGGCCGCTCCGGCCGTCAGGGAGACCCGGGCGAGTCCCGCTTCTACCTGTCCATGGAGGACGACCTCATGCGCATGTTTGCCTCCGGGCTCGCCCAACGCATCATGTCGTCGGGCGCCTACCCCGACGACGTCCCGTTGGAGTCCAAGATGGTCACCCGCGGCATCGCCGGCGCCCAGCGCCAGGTAGAGTCGCGTAACTACGAGATCCGCAAGAACGTTCTCAAGTACGACGATGTCATGACCGAGCAGCGCGAGAAGGTCTACTCCGAGCGCCGGCGGGTCCTGGATGGCGAGGACCTCGAGCCCCAGATCGAGGCCTTCCGAACTCAGGCCGTCACCTCCATCGTCAACGCCGGTACGGCCGAGGGTCGTCCCGACGAGTGGGACCTGGACGCCCTGTGGGGTGAGCTCGGCCGCCTCTACCCGGTGGGCCTGACCCAGGACGAGGTCGTTGAGGCCCTGGGCGGCAAGGATGCGCTGACTCCGGAGCGTCTCATTGACGAGCTCAGCGAAGATGTCGCCGTGGCCTACGAGGACGCCGAGGCCCGGATCGACGCCAACACGCTGGCCCACGCCCAGCTCGGCGAGGAGCCCATGCGCACTCTGGAGCGCCGCATCCTTCTGGCCGTGGTGGATAAGCGCTGGCGTGAGCACCTCTATGAGATGGACTACCTCAAGGAGGGCATCGGTCTGCGGGCCATGGCCCAGCGCGATCCCCTTGTGGAGTACGCCAATGAGGGCGCCCGCATGTTCCGGGCGATGATGGAGGGCATCCGCGAGGAGACCGTCGAGCAGATCTTCGCCAACGTCACCCGCTTCGATGCAGCCGCTCAGCGCGCCGCCGAGGACGGCACCGCCGAGGCTGCTCAGGCGGTGGCCAAGGCCAACGCCACCGCGGCGGCCGGCATTCGCCTGGGCGCGGCGGGCGGCCAGGGCCGGGGCACCGTCCTGGGGGACACCGGACAGGCATCCATGGAGCAGCGGATCACCTATTCCGGTCCCAGTGAGTCCGGCGACGAGGAGGAGCGCTCCGGCGCCACCTCGCGCAGGGCCTCCGGGTCCTCGGCCTCAGGCGGTAACCGGGCCGAGCGCCGTCGATCCAAGAAGAAGCGCCGCCACTGATCCCCGCCGAGGGCTGACGTCACCGCCGTCGATCCGGCCGGGCTCCGGCTGCCTCTCCGGTGGGAGAACTCGCCTTCGGCTGCCCGGATACGTTGGTGATGCACTCGAGCGCCGACGTGTCAACAGTGAGCGGGCGATGGCTTCGCGGCTGTGCTGATTTCATGTCTGGAAGTCCCTCACGCGATCTCCAGGCCGGTGAGGATCCAACGATCGCGCAGCATCTCCAAACGCGCCGCCGCGGCCCGGACCCGGTTGCCCTCCTCCAGAAGGACAGTCGCTTCGCAGGCCCCCGACACCGTCGGCTCGGTGCGTACGAAACGAACGCGCGGGCGTCTCGGCGTCGGCCGACGCCCCAGGATCCTGGAGGCCAGACCGGCCCGGCGGGCGAGGGCGTCGAACAGGGACGGGCTGGTCCACCTGGCCAGATGATCGACGGGTCGCTGCCCGGCGAGCACCTCGCTGGCCGCAGCCACGACGATGGCGGCAGTGCGCGAGGCGTCGGCGCCGGTCTCGGGCCGCCTTTTGAGAGGGTCGTGAGGCTCGGCGGCTCCCGGGTCATTGAGGGGTTTCGGGGGCTTCGTCGGAACGGCGCGAGTCGGAGTCGGGTGAGTGGGTGTGGGATGGGAACGATGCTGCGGGCCGGTCTCCCTGCGGGCTGGGCGAGCGGTTCGAGTCGGCGTGGCGGTGACGGTCATGGCGGGCTCCTGATGGTGCGTCGGTGCCCGGCGGGCACGGAGTTGGAAGTGGACGGCCCCGGATACGGGGGCTGAGATGGAAGCTGATGGTCCTGGTACTGGAATGGGGACGGTTCATCGCGACGGTTCCCGGCCTCCCGTCGTCGTGCTCGGGGCTGCCAGTGAGCTCGGAATACTCAGAACCGTCCCGGGGCGGATCAGTGACGGATTCGGTCCGATGGCATTGGCGTTGGCGCGATACAGGGCGGGCCAGCCCTGCGCGACCTGCGCGTGACCGGCCCCGGTGGGCAGGAGGTGGGCGGTGATTGACCACAGGCTCTCTCCGGGAAGGACGATATGAGTGCGACCCGACGGGGCCTCCGGGCCCGTGGCAGCGGGCGTGCGGTTTCCGGGAGTGCTGGGCGGCGTCGAGTCTTCCGGGCCATCGGCGCCAGCCGGTGGAGCCGATGGGGACGGCGCCGCGCTCCCGGGGCGGGACTGCGCGCCGCCCGGGTCGGTGGTAGGGGGCGGAGCTGTCGGTGTGGAGGAGCTCGACGGCGACTGCTCGTCGTGCGGTGACGGCGTTGGGGGCTGGGGCGATGGGGCGGGCGCTGAGCTGGTGGGTCTCCATCCCAGGTCGTCGCCGCCTGCGGCGCCCTCGGCGGCCAGCGCCGGGGCCGAGGACAGGGAGACGACCAGGGCGGAGGCCGCGATGCGACGGGCCGCGGGGGCGCCCCATCCGTTGAGGAATCTGGCTGCCGGCCCGGGGGCGCCGTCTGGCCGGAAGGACGTGCGATCGTGCGGGCCGGGGATCGCGATGAGGGCGACTACGGCGGAGACGAGGTGCCACAGAGCGCCCAGGGCCCCGACCGCGCAGGTCCCGGCGACGACGGCGTCGGACAGCTCGCTCATGCCCCAGGACTGCGGCGGGACCTCCATGAGTCCCTTCATGGCGCTGAGGGCTGCGTATCCCAGGAGAAGCAGGAGGACCCCGGACACCCCGGCCAGCAAAGTCAGTCGTAGGCGGGCCCCCATGTCAACCTCCATCATCGTTGATGATTTTTAATAATGTTAGGTGTACTCCTATGGTGTTGTGTTGTCAAGGGTTATGGTGTCTTGTCTCGTAAGGCGCCGCTGTCGCACTGAGGCCGTTACCGCAGGTTGTCAGGGCTGGGACGACAAGGGGTGCGGCGGCTTTGCTTCGCCTGCCGAATGTGGTGAGGTGGACTCATGGACTGGGACGTGATGCTCTCCGATCTGGAGAGCAGCTTCGATGCCGAACGCCGCGCGGACCTGGTGGCTCAGAGCGCCGAGCTCGCAGAGGCCGAGCACGCCTCGATCGAGGCGGTCGATCGGCTCCGGGGCTCGGTGGGGCGCCCGGTTCATCTGCGGACGCGCGGGGGTGTGCCCGTCGACGGCGTCGTCACCCGGGTCGAGCCCGCTTACGTCCTTGTGGACGAGGGGGAGGGATTGCAGGCGATCGTTCCGCTGGCCGCGGTGGCGACGGTGGTGGGGCTGGCCGGTCCGGCGCCCCGGGATGCGCGCCGCCGCCCTGCGCTGGGGGCGCTGCTGCGTGAGATCGCTCGACGCGGAGCGAGGGTGCGCCTGGTTGTGGGCACTGGAGAATTGGTGGGACGGCTGATCCGGGTGGGTGCGGACCACATCGACGTCGCCCTCGACCCTGAGGGCGGTGTCCGTGCGCGCCGCGCGCCCGGTGCGGGAGGTGCGGGTGTCGTCAGCGTCATGACCGCGGCGATCGAGGTGCTGCGCAGTCGTTGACCTCTGCTTCCGAGCGGGGACCGTGAAGAAATATCGGACGGCGTCTGACTCTGACGGTGTCCGACGGTGGTTGAGGGCGGACGCGGCTGAACGGGCGGCTCAGGGCTCCTCGTCCTCGCCCCAGCCCGCGGCCACCATGGCGCGGGTCGAGGCGAGTTGCCGCTGAATGTAGTCCTCGAGAGCCTGGTCCTCGATGCGCCAGAGCTTGCGGGCGCCGACCTGGATGGCTGGAAGGTCCCCGGTACGGATGAGGGCGCGCACGGCCTGGGCGGACAGCTGGAGCTGCTCGGCGACGTCGGCGATGGTCAGGAATCGTGTGCTCATAGAACGATGATCCCACTGCCTGCCCCACTCCACAATTCTCAAAAGAATCTGTGGATAACCTTGCGGTATCATTTCATCTCGACGATGATTACTGGTGATCAAGGAGGATTCCCGTGTCGTCATCCAGTAGTACGCACTCCCGAGCAGTACCCGAGCGCCCCCGCGGTGGCCGATGGCGCCGTCCCGCCTGGAAGGACCCGAGAATGGCCGGGGGAGTGGTACTGGTCGCTGCGGCCGTGGCCCTGGGCGCCTGGGCCGTTGACGCCGCCGCGGACACCACCCGCGTCTATGTGCTCTCCCAGGATGTCGCCCCCGGAACCGACCTGACCGCCGACGGAGTGCTCACGGTGGTCGAGGCCCACCCCGGCACCGATGCCTATGTCGAGGTCGGGCATCTGCCCGACGGCGCGGTCGCGACCCGCTCCATCAGCAAGGGGGAGCTGTTGGCGACCGTGGCCGTGGACAGCAGCCGCGAGCAGGCGCTGCGGCCGGTGGTCCTCAACGTCGCCTCCAACCTGCCGGCCTCGACGAAGGTCGGCGACTACGTCGACCTGTGGCTCGTGCCCAAGGAGAACGTCGTCGGCAGGTCCGCCCAGACGCCCGCGGCCGGACAGGCGGATCAGAGCGGGCAGGAGCCTGCCGGCGAGGGCGGGGCCCGCCGCGTGGCCACGGGCCTGGTCATCGCCTCGGTCGGTGAGCCCGGTAAGGGGCTGATCTCCGGGCCGAGCACCGGGGTGGAGGTCAAGGTCCCTGAAGCATCCCTCGCCGAGGTTCTCAGCGCCGTCGGGCAGGAGGGATCGCTCGTCCTGGTGCCCACCGGCCAGGAGGCACCCGCGGAGAAATCCTCGTGAGCGCCCCGGGCACCGGGATCCTGCTCGCCCTCAGTGGCGATGACGCCGACATCCTGCGCACGCTGAGCCAACCGGGCAGTGGACTGTGCGTCGTGCGCCGATGCGCCGATCTGCCCGAGCTGCTCTCAGCGGGCATGGCCGGTCTGGCATCCTTCGCCCTGCTGGACACCGGCTTCGACGAGATCGATCGCACCGTTCTGGACCGGCTCGCCCGCGCTGGACTGAACGGGCTGCTCCTGGTCGAGGGCCATGAGGAGGAGCGCTGGAGCAGCGCCGGGTGGCCGGTCTTGCGTCGTGACGCCGCCCCCGGCAGCATCTGCTCCGCGATGCAGGGCATCGCGCGGCGCGGCGTGAGCGATGCCGGCGTGTCTCCCACCGGGTCCTCCGCCGAGGCGGGAACTGTACCCGGGGCGGTCGCCGACGCAGCACCTGGGGCCGTTACCGGAGCGGAGGCCGCGGGCGACGACTGGCTGAGCGCCGCCACGCCCGCGTCGGCGGACGGAGACAGTGCCGCCAATGCTGCCAACGCCGCCAACGCCGCCCAGGAGATCGCCTGGTTCGAAGAGCTGTGGCGCCAGTCCCAGGGGCCGGACGGGGACGGGACGCCGTCGGTCCGGGCCGCTGCGGCGCCCGGACCGCCGTCGCCCGCTCCGGGCCCGCCGGGCGCCGTGGCCGCTACGAGCACCTCGCAATCCCCTCATCCAGGCACCATGAATCCTGCGGGCGATGTCCAGCGGGGGCGGATCGTCCTGGTGTGGGGGCCCCACGGCGCCCCCGGACGCTCGACCGTGGCGGCCTCCCTCGCCCACGGCCTGGCCGCTTCCGGCGGGGCGATTCTCGTGGACGCCGACGTTGAGGCCCCCAGTCTGGTCCAGCTCCTCGGCATGGCGGAGGACTCCTCGGCCCTGGCCGGGGCCGCCCGCCTGGCCACTCACGGACGCCTCGACGCCGAGAGTCTTCAGCGGGTCCTGGCCCCCGTGGGTGGCGGGCTCTCCCTACTGGGGGGTCTGGGGCGGGCCGGGCGCTGGCGGGAGTTGCCACCGGCCTCCATGACCGAGGTGTGGCTGCAGTGCCGTCGGGCCGCGGCCTGGACCGTCGTAGATGTCGCCGGCGGTGTCATCGACGACGACATCGACGACTTCACGCTCGAGCCCGGACGCGGGGCGGTGACCGCCGACCTGGTGTCCCATGCCGACGTCGTCCTGGTGGTCGGTGGTGCGGACCCGGTCGGGGTGCGCCGTCTGCTCCAGCTCTTGGACGAGGTGGGCTCGTCCGTGACGCCCACCGGCCGGGTCGAGGTCGTCGTCAACCGGGTGCGGGCCTCGGCCGCGGGGCCCTCTCCCCAGCAAGCGCTGCGGGAGGCCTTAGCGCGTTTTGGCGGGTTGGAGGACATCGTGCTGCTGCCCGACGACGCGGCGACGGCCGATGCCTGCCTGCTCCAGGGGCGCAGCGTCCTGGAGGGAGCTCCCGGAAGCGCGCTGGGTAAGGCGCTGAGTGCCCTGGTCGACCGGATCGACCCTCAGGCGGGTACCGCCCGCAGGGCCCGCTCCTCGCGCCGGCCGCTGCTGCGGCGCAGTAGGCGTAGCAGAAGGCGCGACTCCGCGGAGCGGGCGACTGGAGCCGGAGGGATGACCGGCTCTGCCACGCGCAGCAAGGGCACGCGGCGTCGGAATGCTCGGACGGCCGGGATTCAGACGTCGGCTTCCCCGGAGCCCCGAGGAGCCGTGCTCTCACCGCAGCGCTCCCGGCAGCCGGAACCTCCTCGTCCGGCACCGCCGCCGCCCCCTCCGCCGCCACCGCCGTATTGGATGGGGCCGGAGCCGATCCACGGGGCGACCGACGACCCTGGCCCGACTCCGGGAGTCGATCAAGGCGGTGGGCGAGATGACGGCGGCCCGCCGACGGCGCCGCCAGGAACCGGGCACCACGGGCACTGACCTCCGGTGCATGCGGTCGCGAGCCCTGCGCGCCCGGGCGGTCGACGACGTCGAGCGGGGCACGGCCGGTGATGCAGACTGGGGCCATGCGCATCTACCTTCCCGCCACCGCCGCGCACCTGCGCGCCCCCGCCCTCGGCTCCTCGCAGGAGCCGTGCCCGGCCCACGCCGCGACCCCCGCCCTCGCCCGCGCCCTTCCGGAGGAGGACGAGGAGGGTCTGGAGGTCTCCGCCTCGCTGTGCGCCGCTGACGCCTCCCTCGTCCTGCTGGCCGAGCCCGGGTCCGAGGGGCTGGCCGACCGGCGCATCGTCATCGCCGCCGACGTCGACGCCGAACGCGTGCGCGAGCTCGCAGTCGAGGGGGACACCCTGCCCGGATCGGTCGAGGTGAGTGGCGAGATCCTCTGGGAGGACGTTGCCGCCCTGCTCGTGGATGAGGCCGGGGCGGAGGCCGACGTGCGGGCCGCCCGACTCGGCGACGAGGACGCCTTCGAGCGCGCGGCCGAAGCCGACCTGCTCTGGTACGACGTCACCGAGCGCGACGCGCTGGCCGAGAGCCTGGGGGTCTGACGCGGCTCTGGGCGGCACGGGCGGATGCCGGTTTCGTCCTGTGGCTCCCACCTTCGGCCCCGTTGTTGTACTCCAATGCCCCTGGAGCCGGTCTCGGTGGCCCGCCCAGTGACCAGTTCCACGACAGCCCGCCTTGCGCGACGGGCCGTGCCACTGGGTATGGTGCTCACTGCCAAAGACCGCAGGTCTCCCGCTCCGGCGGGACCAAGTCCACTGAAGGTGGAGCCGGCGCAGGTGAGAACGTGACCCCCTCCGGGTATGCCCGGAGTGAGCCCCGTGCCCACCGGCGCGGGGCTTTTCCAGTGGTGTGGACCCTGCGGCATACCACGGAAGGAGGGCCCATGGCACGGCCTGACAAGGAAGCAGCCGTCGCTGCTCTGGCGGACAAGTTCCGCCAGGCTGACGCGGTCCTGCTGACTGAGTACCGGGGACTGAGCGTCGCCCAGCTCAAGGAGCTGCGTCGTTCCCTCGCCGGTAACGCCGAGTACACCGTGGTGAAGAACACGCTTGCTGCGATCGCTGCCCGCCAGGTCGGGCTCGAGGGCTTCGCCGACGACCTCAAGGGCCCCTCCGCCCTGACCTTCGTCACCGGTGAGCCGGTCGAGGCTGCCAAGGCTCTGCGTGACTTCGCCAAGGACAACCAGCAGCTCGTCATCAAGGGCGGTGTCATGGACGGCGCCGTGCTGTCCGCCGACGGCGTTGACAAGCTTGCCTCTCTCGAGTCCCGCGAGGTGCTGCTCGCCAAGACCGCGGGCGCCGTCAAGGCGTCCCTGTCCAAGGCTGCGTACCTCTTCGCCGCACCGGCCTCCAAGGCCGTGCGCACCGTCGACGCCCTGCGCGAGAAGCAGGAGACCGCGGCCTGAGGCCGCACGCGTCATCCACCAACCCTGCGCGCGCAGGAACCTGATAAGGAAGGAACGCCCATCATGGCGAAGCTGACCACCGAAGAGCTCATCGAGCAGTTCAAGGAGCTCACCCTCATCGAGCTGTCCGAGTTCGTCAAGGCCTTCGAGGAGACCTTCGACGTTACCGCCGCCGCTCCGGCCGCCGTGGCCGTTGCCGCCGCCCCCGGCGCTGCCGGTGGCGACGCCGCCGCCGAGGAGAAGGACGAGTTCGACGTCATTCTCGAGGCCGCCGGCGACAAGAAGATCCAGGTCATCAAGGAGGTGCGCGCCCTGACCTCCCTCGGTCTGAAGGAGGCCAAGGAGCTCGTCGACGGCGCCCCCAAGGCCGTCCTCGAGGGCGCCAACAAGGAGGCCGCCGAGAAGGCCAAGACCCAGCTCGAGGGCGCCGGCGCCACCGTCACCCTCAAGTGAGTCGAGTGAATTGGGCCGAGTGAGCAATGAGCTCAGCCCCGTAGCCGTCCGAGCCGTTTGATAGCCGGGGGCTACGACACCGACCGGGCCCCGTCCGCATGATGTGGACGGGGCCCGACGTGTGTCCGACGGCGATGGTTCTTCCGGCGGTCGGCCCACGGCATGGGGGGGGGCGGGGCGAAAGATGGACGGCGGTTTGCCTCGTCAACGGCGGTTTCTCCCATCCTTCGCGACTCTGCCCTTAGAAAGATGGGAGAAAGATCCGTTGGTGTGACGGATCGCCGTCGGCTCGGGGCATCGTCTTGCTTCAGTGCTGCCCTTCAGTGTTACTCCCGGTTACTCCCGGCTTTACCTTCAGCGGTACTTCGCTGGTGGTTCTGAAGCTGCCGGGCTCCACAGGGATGGTCGGAGCGTCGGCCGTCCACAGGCGGCACGACGCCTCTCGCATGCCATGGTTCCACCACAGAAGACTCGCCTTATGAAGCATGCCGGCGTCTGCCCCATCCAACCTCGTCTTCGCCCCACCATCATCTACTCGCGCGACCGTAGGGGCTTCGATCGTTCGCGTGCACACGGACTTCTCCGTCTCATGCGCGGGGCCTACCTCAAGCCGGAGCGCAACCTGATGTGTTGGGAGCAGCGTTTCACGGTCTCCCTGGCGCGCGCCATAGCGGCACTGCAGCTGTTGCTCTCGGCCAGATGTCTCACGCACACCTCCGCCGCTCTGGTCCAGGGGCTCGCCATGTGGACCCATGAACCTGATGTCTACATCGCCGTTCCCAGCAACCCGCGTATGACGACCATGCGGCTTCCTCTGTTCCGCTTCCCCGTCTCCGGAGTGCCGAAGCCGATCGACCGTGTCGAACCAGATGATCGGCGGGTACTGCTGCGACGACGTCGTCTCGATCTCGCCGATGACGAGATCCGGATCGTGGGAGGCGTGCCCGTCACTCATGCGCTGCGTACAGCTTTCGATTGCGCTTGCGATGAGCCCCCATTCAATGCCTTGTCGATCGCGGACTCCGCCCTGCGCCAGTACTGCCGGCCGGATCCGTGGAATCGTGAGTCTTGCAGGGACAGGGAGAATGAGGCCAGGGCGTACTGGGACGGGCTCGCATCGCGATATCGGGGTCGCAAGGGGATAGTGCAGGCCCGGGCAGTACTGGCGGCGGCCAGTCCTTGGGCGGTCCTGCCGGGGGAGAGCGTGCTGCGCTGGATGGTTCTTGTCCTGGGGCTGCCTGAGCCGGCTCTCCAACACCGGGTCGATACCCGCGCGGGTGAGCGCTTCATCGACCTGTGCTGGCCCCGGTTCCGCATTGCTGTGGAGTTTGACGGCCGTTTCAAGTACAAGACCGAGGAGGATGTTTTCATCGAGAAGCTCCGTCAGGACGACATCCAAGCGCAGGGATGGATCTTCCTGCGCGTTACGTGGGAGGACTTGCGCGAGATGCGTCAGGCGGCCGATCGGCTCCTCGCGCTGTTCCCCGGAGGAGTGGTCGCACACCTCAAGCCGGTTCCCGATCTGCAGGGAGCCGGGCTGTGGGGATCCGGGTCTGAAACTCTCTTGGTGCCATGAGGCTCTGAGGTCGGAACACAGTGAAGTTCTGGAAGTTCTGTACGTATCGTCGGGAGATCGTCGAGGCCCGGCGCGGAGAGGACCGCCGTACTCGGGCGCTCGGGAGCGCGTGACACCAGATGGAGCCGCCGCCGGGGATGCCGCCGTCGTACTCGGGCGCTCGGGAGCGCGGGGTCCTGACGAGTTCGACCGGGCAGGTTGATACTTCGGCACTGCGCGGTCGTGCGTCCGAGGAGTGCGGGAGCGTGAACGTACCTTCGCAACGTCAACGGCGGTTTCTCCCATCCTTCGCGACTCTGCCCTCAGAAGGATGAGAGAAACCGCCGTTGACGCTGCAAACCGCCGTTGATGGCAGTGCGCAGCCTGCCTACAGCCCGGCTCGCGCGCTCCGCCCGACGTCGTGCCGCATGCCGTTCCCCGTCTGGCGGGCCCTACGCACCTGAGCGCCAGTGGCCGAGATTGACTAGAGAAGACTAGAGAAGGCAGTGCCGAACGATTCCCTCTACGGGCGGGGCGCCCCTGCAGCAGGGGCGTGAGCGATGCCGGGATGGGACCCCTGCGGGCGGGGGCGTCCAGCGCTGCGTCACCGTGCTGGACCGTCCGACGTTGAACGCCCCCTGCAGGCCTAGGGCATCCAAGCGGTGGGAGAGCGGGGACCGTCAGGACAGAACGCCCCTCTCTGCGGGCAGGAGCCGAGCAAGAGTCGAGCAGGAGCCGAGCAGGAGCCGAGCAGGAGCCGGGCGGGAGCCGGGTGGGGGACGGGGCAGTATGCGCGGCTGTGGCGCGAATCGCAAGGGCCATTGTCCCTTTGGGCATAGCCCATGGTGTACATGGCGTGTACGCTAGCGCTTTGCGTCCATTGTGTGTATAAGCAACTGGAGGCGCCGCCCGGCCGTGGACCCCGAGGGCCCTGCGCGCCGCGCCGGCGCCCACCGGCCCCTCGCAGTGTACGCAGAGTGATCCCCGAGATGAGGGAAGGATCCCCCTTTGGCCGCCTCGCGCACCTGTGCACCAACTGCCGCTGACATCGCCGCGCGCACCGCGTCGCGTCGCATCACCTTCGCGAAGATCGCCGAGCCCATGCAGGCTCCCAACCTCCTCGCCCTGCAGACCGAGAGCTTCGACTGGCTGGTCGGCAACGAGAAGTGGCGCGCGCGGGTGGCCGCCGCCAACGCCGTGCGGCCCGGCTCCCTGCCCGAGACCTCCGGGCTGGAGGAGATCTTCTCCGAGATCTCCCCCATTGAGGACTTCGGCGAGACCATGGCCCTGTCCTTCCACGACCACCGCTTCGAGGAGC
>ERZ773077.2356-NODE-2356-length-12226-cov-13.358804_pt1 | contig 12226 bp, 13 predicted proteins | sample MGYA00580612_ERZ773077 | MGnify/ENA primary metagenome ERZ773077 (study PRJEB29015, sample SAMEA2737971) | human oral metagenome | biome: human oral; feature: human-associated habitat; material: dental | place: China | collected 2021 ...
ACATCTACCTGCACCGCCTCGTGAAGTACGTGGGCGCCTACACCGCCGTCATGGGCGGCCTGGACGCCCTGACCTTCACCGCCGGTATCGGCGAGAACGACGCGAACCTGCGTCGCGAGCTCGGCGAGCGCCTGGGCTTCATGGGCGTCACGATCGACCAGGAGGTCAACGAGACCCGCTCCGACGAGCCGCGCGTCATCTCCACCCCTGACTCGAAGGTCACCGTGCTCGTGGTGCCCACCAACGAGGAGCTCGCCATCGCGCGCCAGGCGCTCACCCTCATCTGAGCCGCTTCCGGCAGCGCGCTCAAGGATCTGACGTCGAGCCCTGCCGGGCCCGGACATCACCGCGGTGCCGCAGCCGCCCCACCAGGGGAGGCTGCGGCACCGTCGTCGTCCCCCAGGGGGGACAAACCGGCCGACGGCGGTGCGCGCGCGAGCCCCCGGGGGCTTCCATGGAGTCATGAGAAACGCACCTGTCACCAGCACACCAAGGCCCCCCGCCCCTCCAACAACACCCCTGCCCCGGACCGCGGCCATGAGCGGGGGCGCGCCGGCCCCCGCACCGACTCCGCAACCGGCCGCGCCCTTCATTCCCGCCCCAGCAGCGCCCGGCGCCGTGCCCGCCCCAGCCGCACCCGGCGCCGTGCCCTCTCCCTCCGAGGGCCTCGTCGTGGTCACTGAGGGACTGACCCGCACCTATAACGGTGTCAACGCCGTCGACGGTTTGAACCTGTCCGTGCCCACCGGCGGCATCTACGGCTTCCTGGGCCCCAACGGCGCCGGCAAGTCCACCACGATGAAGCTCCTGCTGGGACTGACCCGTCCGACGTCGGGCAGCATGAGTGTCCTGGGACGCCCGGTCAGCCAGCGCCATCCCCTGCCGCCGGGAACCATCGGCTCCCTCATCGAGGGCCCCTCCTACTACCCGAGCCTGACCGGCAAGGAGAACCTGGCCATGGTGGCCTCCTACCTGGGGCTGGCCTCCAACCGCGTCCAGCACGCCCTGGCCACCGTCAACCTCGTCGGGCAGGAGAACAAGCAGGTCAAGCACTACTCCATGGGCATGAAGCAGCGCCTGGGACTGGCCATGGCGCTGCTGTCGAACCCCGCCCTCATGCTCCTGGACGAGCCGACCAACGGGCTCGATCCCGCCGGGGTGGCCGAGATCCGCCAGCTCATCGTCTCCCTGGCCCGCCAGGAGGGCGTGACGATCATCGTCTCCTCCCACATCCTGTCCGAGATCGAGCAGATGGCCGACACCGTCGGCATCATCTGCGCCGGACGCCTGCGCTATCAGGGCGCCCTGGCCGGACTGCGCGACGAGGGGGTCATCGAGCTGCTCGTCTCCTCGCCCGCGGCCGTCGCCGCGCTCCTGGCCTCCCTCGGGGTGGCCCACGAGGTGCGGGACGGCGCCGTGCGCACCCCCATGATGCCCGACGACGTCGTCGGCGAGCTCATCACCCGCATCGTCTCCTCCGGGACGACCGTCTACCGGGTCCAGACCGTGCGCAAGACCCTCGAGCAGGCCTTCCTGGAGCTGACCGAGCCGGTCCTGGCCGCCCAGCCTCCCCTCACCTCCCAGGAGATGAACCGATGAGCGCCCCACTGAGTACAGCGGGCCCGGCGGCCACCATGGCCGCGCAGCCAACACCACCGACACAGCACCTAACACAACCCCCGACGCACCCGGCGGTGCCGCGCACACTCCCTCTCTCCCCGCTCCGCCGGGCGTGGACCACCCTGGCCCTCGAGCTGGGCAAGCTGCGCCGCAAGCGCTACTGGCTCATCGCCGCCAGCGCCACCGCCGTGTGCCTGGCATGGTGCAGCATGCTCATCACCCATCGGGCGAGCGGCCCGGTTGCCGCACGCCACGCCACGCTCGCCCTGGATGAGTTCATCCAGATCATCGCCTTCCTCATGCCCATCATCACCGCGGTCCTGGCCTCGCGCATCGTCACCGTGGACACCGAGGAGCGCATGGGGCAGCTGATGACGGCGCTGGGGCAGAGCGCCCTGACCCGCTACCGGGGCAAGCTGGTCATCGTGATCCTCACGGTCCTGTGCATGGAGACGGCCCTCTTCACACTTGTCACCGTGCTGGCCGGCCCGATCGGGCTGACCGTCACCGACTCCTACTGGCGCACGCTGCCTCCTGCCCTAGTGGTGGTGGCATGCTCAACGCTGGCCATCTCCGCGGTCCAGCTGACGCTGTCCACCTGCTTCGACAAGCAGGGCATCGGCCTGGGGGTGGCGGCCATCGGCGGTCTCATCGCCGAGAGCCTGCCCTACGCCTACCTCGGGAAGTTCTCATGGCTGCTGCCCTGGGGCATCGTTCCGGCCGCCACCCCCATTGACACGGTCGCCTCCTACAAGTCCATGCGGGAAATCGGCGACATGACACTCGCGTCCCAGCCGTGGACCCTGGCGGCGCTCGCCGCGCTGGTCGCGGTCGGGTGGACCGTCGCCGCCCACCTCGTTATCGTCCACCAGGAGAATCACCGATGAGCACCACCGCACCAGTCACACGTTCCACGGCAGGCCGGCCCCTCCGGCCCGCTCAGCACCCGTCAACGCTCCCCGGTCCCTCCGGCCCATCCACGACGCCGCAACCGACTATCCTGAGCCGGTCTGCTCCACCCGCTCCCCAGTCCCGCCCGTCGGTGCGAGCCGCCTGGTACTGGGAGAACCGCAAGGCCCCCAACCGGTGGTACTGGGTCGCCGTCACCATCCTGTGCTCCCTGGGCTCCCTGTCCGGCTACCTGCAGTACCGCAGCTACCGCAGCCAGTTCGAGGCTCAGGGCGCCACCTGGGAGATCACGTGGTCCCAGTCCACGCTCCTGCTCTCGATGCTGTTCCTGCCGCTGGCGCTGGGTGCCTTCGCCGCGCAGATCGCCAGCAGTGAGCACCAGGGAAGAAACTGGCAGCGGATGAGCGCCACCGGGCTGGAGACCGCCATGGTTGCGGGCAAGCTGTTGCACGGGCTCCAGGTCGCGGCTCTCACCACCGCGGTCCTGGCCCTGACCACCGCGGTGACGGGCCTCGCCCTGGGCTTCAACCTGGTGGGTCTGGTCGCCTACCTGCCGCGCTTCGCCGTCGTCGCGCTGGGAATGTGGGTCATCCTCACCTTCGTCACCTGGCTGGGCGCGGTCATGACGTCCTTCGCCACCACGATGTCCACCGTGCTGCTGAGCACCATTGCGGGGATGGCGATGCTTCTCGCGGCCCGACCGCTGAGTGTCCTCAACCCCGCGGCCTCACTGACCCGAACCACGTCCGCTATGAGCCCGGGCAACGTGGCCTCACCGGGCGCCGCAGCATTCGAGGGCGTCATCTGCCTGGTGTGGGTGGCCCTGCTGGCCCTGGCTCTGCGCCGAGCAGTGAGGCGACAGTCATGAGCCACGTTCCCGCAGTGCCCGAGCCGGCACACGTCTCCCGGGTCCCGCGGACCCTCCTGGACCGGGTGGCTCAGTGGTGGCGCACCAGCGCCCTGACCCTGTGGGCGGTGGCCGGGGCCGCGGGCCTCTTCCAGCTGATGGTGCTGAACGTGGCCTCGTACACCTACCCGCACCTGCCCCTGCGAGGCTGGGTCGTCGTCGCCCTGCTGCTCGCTGCTTCACTGGTGGCCCGACGCCGCTGGCCCCTCGCCGTCGTCATTGTCACGAGCCTGGCCTCGGGCGCCGTCGACCTGTGGGGGCCGCGCGGCGGACTCAACCTGCTGTCCATGCTGGCCCTCTACGCCCTGCTCGTGGCCGCCCCCACCCGCGACCGAATCATCGGCTTCAGCATCAGCGCGCTGTGCACCCTCGTCCCCACGGCACTGGCCAAGTGGCCGCAAGTGAGCGTGTTGAGCCCGGGAATCCTCATCCTGGTCCTCGTGCTCGCGGTGGCCTCGATCTCCCGCTCACGCCGGGAGGCCCTGGAACACGGGGACGCCCAGCTGGCAGCACAGTCCGCCGAACATCGGCTGGTCGCCCAGCGCGACGCCGCCCGCCACCAGGCCCGGGTGGCGGCCGAGCTCCACGACTCCGTGGGCCACGCCCTGACCGCGATCATCGCCCTGTCCGAGGGGATGCAGGGGACCGGCGGCAGCCCACAGACAGATGAGGCCATTGACATGATGAACGCCCTGGCCCGCGAGGGTCTGGCCGACACCCGACGCGCCGTCGCCTCACTCCAGACGGCACCGGGCCCCTCCCCCGACGACGCCGAGACCACCGATCCCCTCACCGGCCGGGTCTCGGAGGGCCCGCAGTCCCCCTCGGGCGCAGCCGGCTGGGACCGGCTCGACGACCTGCTGACCACGGTGAGAGCCACCGGTATCAGTGCAGCTCTCACCGAGACCGGCAGGCGCCCCCTCGACGCCGTGGACAGTCAGGCCCTCGGGGAGGTCGTCTACGTCGTCGTCCGGGAGGCCCTGACCAATGTCATGCGCCACGCAGAGGGCGCCACGCGCGTCGTCGTCTCCCTGGACCATGACCAGGCCTCCACGCGGATCACCGTGTCCGACGACGGTCGCGCCGCTCAGCCAGGCCACGCAAACGGCTTCCCGGACTCGTCTCAGGCACCGGCGGCGGCCGGCCACGGGCTGGCGAACCTGGCCGCCGCGGTCGGTGGGCACGGCGGCACGCTGTCCGCCGGCCCCACGACCTATGAGGGTGCATCCGGCTGGGTAGTGCGCGCCCTCGTCCCCTTCCCGGAAGGCACTCCGCGATGAGCCCGTCCACGTCCGACCCCGCATCCTCACCCACCGCCTCCAGACCGGTCGCCAGGCCTGGCACCGCGAGCTCGTCGAGCGACCTCAGGCCGATCACGGTGATGATCGTCGACGACCAGCGAGCCACCCGCATGGGCCTGTCCCTCATCATCAACCGGGCCGACGACCTGCAGGTCACGGCCGAGGCCGTCCACGGTCAGGACGCCCTCGACCAGCTCGCCGCCCTGCTTGAGGAGCGCCGGCCGCTTCCCGACGTCGTCCTCATGGACGTGCGCATGCCGGTGCTCAACGGGATCGATGCCACGGCCCGCATCTGCCAGCTCTACCCCTCGATCCGGGTCCTGGTGCTGACCACCTACGACCAGGACGAGTTCGCCTTCGGGGCGCTGTCGGCCGGCGCCTCAGGGTTCCTGCTCAAAGACACCCGCACGGCCGACCTCCACCAGGCGCTGCGGGCGGTCAGCTCCGGGGACGCGATCCTCACTCCGCGCATCACCCGCGAGCTGCTCAACCGGCACATGCTCAGCCCCGTGGCCTCACCCCGTCAGCGCGCGGCACGCCAGCGTCTCGACGATCTCAGCCCCCGCGAGCGCGAGGTGGCCGACCTGGTGTCCCAGGGGCTGACGAACGCGGAGATCGCTCAGCGCCTCGTCCTGGCCCCGGACTCGGTCAAGAAGAACGTCACCCGGATCCTGACCAAGCTGGACCTGCGCGACCGGGTCCAGCTCGTCATCCTCATGCGCGACGCCCAGTCCTGAGCCCCCGTCCCGGACTCTCAGGCCGCAGTGGCCAGGGCCGGGGCCGGCTGCTGCGCCGGGGCCCGGTAGACGAGGCGGGACTGGGCCAGGTAGTTGACGATGAAGAGCGCGGAGTCCACCAGCACCTTGCCCATCCACAGGGGCGCGCCGGCGCCGGTAAGCACTGAGATGCCGGCGTAGGAGGTCGCCGCGACCCCGCCCTGGACCGCCGCGTAGCCGCCGGCCGAGCGCCAGAAGGTCTCCGGGCCGTCCCCGAACAGGCGCCGGTTGAGCAGGAAGCCCAGGGTGCAGGAGACGATCCGCGCTCCGACGACGGCGTAGAGGACCGAGTCGGTCAGCGAGTTGAGGATGAGGACCAGCGCGTAGTCGACGCTCCAACCGGTGAAGGACACGGCGGCGAAGAGGACGACCGTGGGGATGCGGCGGCGCAGGCCGGCCAGACGGCTCAGGATCGTCGGATGGGGAGTGGGGAGGGCGGGGCTCGTCGTCGTCATGGCAGTAAGCCTCGCGGGAGGCCTTATGCCACGTGTTTGACGGACCTGTGCCGTTTCTGTGAGAGGCGGTCACCGGGCCCTGCGGACGCTGCGCCCCGCTCCTCCACCCTCAGAACAGGGCGTCGGTCTGCGGCGCAGCGGGGGTGCTCGACGACGTCGCACTCGGCGCCTGCTGCGCCTCCCGGTTCCCCGGTGCCCGACCGCCGCGGGTCCAGCCCGGCCCCGCGGGCACCGGGCGGCCCTGCTGGAAGGCGGTGGCGGCGCCACGGGCCCGGGAGTCGGCGGCCTCGTTCATGGGGTGACCGACGTGCCCGCGCACCCACTCGAAGCGCACGGTACGACCCGCGAGCGCGGCGTCGAGGTCCTTGACGAGGTCGGCGTTGAGGACGGGCTTGCCGTCGGCCTTGCGCCAGCCGCGCTTCTTCCAGCCGTGGCGCCACTTGGTCAGGGAGTTGATGACGTACTGGGAGTCGCACTGGATGAGGAGCTCCTCGCCGGCGAGTCCAGCGGCCTCGGTGGCCCGCAGGAGTTCCAGGACGGCGGTGAGCTCGCCGCGGTTGTTGGTCGAGCTCTCCCAGCCTCCGGCGGCCCAACAGTCATCGTCCACGTACCAGGCCCAGCCGGCCGGTCCCGGGTTGCCCAGGGAGGAGCCGTCGGCAGCAGCAGTCAGAGTCATGGAAGGCACTCTACCCAGCGACGCCGATGGCCCCGGGCAGGCACAATCATCTATGCCGATGTCGTCGCCGTGCTAGTCTGCCAAGCAGCAAGAATGAGCTTGCTCACCTGAAACAGATCCTCGAGAGGTACACAGATGTCCTCCACGCTGCACGCTCTGTCAGCCTCGTCAGCGTCATCCGGCACACTCATTGCCGCGCGCTGGTACGACTACATCCCCATCGCCATCTACTTCGCCTTCGTCATCGGCGTCGGGCTCATCGCCCGTGCTAAGGCGGCCACGGCCGATGGCTTCCTCACCTCGGGGCGGTCCCTGCCGGCCTGGGTGACCGGTATCGCCTTCGTCTCGGCGAACCTCGGCGCCGTCGAGATCATGGGAATGTCGGCCAACGGCGCCGAGTACGGCATGCCGACCTTCCACTACTTCTGGATCGGCGCGGTCCCGGCCATGATCTTCCTGGGTCTGGTCATGATGCCCTTCTACTACGGCTCCAAGGTGCGCTCGGTGCCCGAGTTCATGCTCAAGCGCTACGGCACCGCCGCCCACCTGGTCAACGCGCTCAGCTTCGCCCTGGCCCAGCTGCTCATCGCCGGCATCAACCTGTACCTGCTGGGCAAGATCATGAACTGGCTGCTGGGCTGGCCCCTGTGGGTGGGGCTCATCGTGGCCGCCGTCATCGTCTTCTCCTACATCACCATGGGTGGGCTCTCCGCGGCGATCTACAACGAGGTCCTCCAGTTCTTCGTCATTGTGGCGGCCCTGCTGCCCCTGACCCTCATCGGCCTGCACCGCGTGGGCGGCTGGCACGGCCTGACCGACAAGATCACCGCCGCCGCCAAGCTCGCCGGCACCGACCCGGCCCAGCAGCTGCACTCCTGGCCCGGCAACTCGATCTCCGGCTTCGACTCCAATGTGATGTCGGTGATCGGCCTGGTCTTCGGCCTGGGCTTCGTGCTGTCCTTCGGCTACTGGACGACGAACTTCGTCGAGGTACAGCGGGCCATGGCCTCGGACTCGATCTCCTCGGCCCAGTCGACCCCGATCATCGGCACCTTCGTCAAGATGTTCGTGCCCTTCCTCGTCATCATCCCGGGCATGGTCGCAGGCGTCCTGGTCACCGAGGTCCAGCAGCTCAAATCCGGGGCCAACACGAGCTACCAGTACAACGACGCGGTCCTCTACCTCATGCGCGACCTGCTGCCCAACGGTCTGCTGGGTCTGGCGATCACGGGTCTGCTGGCCTCCTTCATGGCGGGCATGGCGGCGAACATCTCCGCCTTCAACACCGTGTGGGGCGTGGACATCTACCAGCACTACCTCAAGAAGGACGCCGACGACGCCCACTACCTCAAGGTCGGCAAGCTCTCGACCCTGACGGCCTCCGTGGTCGCGATCCTCACCGCGATCATCGCGTCGAGCTACTCCAACCTCATGGACTACCTCCAGATACTGTTCTCGATGTTCAACGCGCCGCTGTTCGCGACCTTCATCATCGGAATGTTCTGGAAGCGGGCCACGTCCCAGGCCGGTTGGACCGGACTGGTCGGCGGAACCCTGGGCTCCCTGGTGGTCAACATCCTCATCAAGACCGGGACCCTGGTCATGCCGGGTCAGGGCGGCGCCTTCCTGGCGGCGGGTGTGGCCTTCACGGTCGACGTCGTCATCACGGTGCTGGTCTCCCTGTCCACTGAGCCGAAGCCCGACTCCGAACTCAAGGGCTTCGTCTACGCCCTGACCCCCAAGAGCGAGCGCACCGACCCGCACCTGCACGAGCTGCCCTGGTACCGCCGTCCGATCCCGCTGGGGATCATCGCCGGGGCCCTGGTCATCACACTCAACAGCATCTTCCACTAGATCCGCCCGGATACACGAAGGAGAATACTCATGAGCAATCGTTCACTCACGGACATCCGGGCGGTCATCACCGGGGCACTGGGGCTCATCGGCCTGTACCTGGTAGTGTGCTCGGTTCTGTTCAACAGCGCCGACGAGATGGACAAGACCGGAGGCATCAACGCCAACCTGTGGGCTGGCCTGGGCCTGCTCGCCATCGCTGCCGGTATGGGCCTGTGGTGGTGGATCAAGCCGACCCCCTCTGGGGGCGAGCAGGAATGAGCGCGCCTGAACCGGGCTGAGCCAGTCCCGTATCCGGTCCAGGGTCAGCCCGGCCATCAGGGTTATCCGGGCCAGAACCCCTGGCAGCGAGAGGTGTCGTCTAGGGGCCGCGGGCAGAGCCACCAAGCCCCTTTCCGTCGGTGGTGATTGTTAGGGTCTCGACCATGACCGAACTGAACGCCCAGCCCGACGGACTGAGAATTCCCGACGAGCTGCTCGGGGGCGTGGTTGACCCCGAACTCGAGGAGTACATCCGCGACCTCATCTGGATGCAACTCGTGCGCGGGAATGACTGCATCAACGACCACTCCTTCGAGATCGCCTCCGCGGTGGAGGACGCGGAGGGCGACGGCACGCTGTCCGACGAGCAGTGCCGTGCCATCGCCCAGTACCTGATCGATGCGCGCCGCGCCCAACAGGCGGGATTCGGGGATGTGCCCGCTACCAGGCTGGACCGCGCCTTCGAGGCGCTGCGGAGGGCCCACGTCGTCGCGGAGCAGGATTTCGCCTGCTGCAACACCTGCGGACACGCAGAGATCGAGGGCGGCCAGGGCGACCTGGGGTACGTGTTCTTCCACCAGCAGGACACCGAGGGCCTCGTGGAGAGCGGCAGCACCTACCTCAGCTACGGCATCTTCTGGCCCGCTCACATCAGCGAGGAGGAATACAAGGCCCTGAACAACTCCCGACGCAAGGAGCTCTACGACGCCACAACCGTCAAACTGATGAGGACCATCGTCATCCCGATCCTCCAGGAACACGGCATCGGCGTCAGCTGGGAGGGAAACGTGGACACCCGCATCCTCCTCACCGGCGTCCAGTGGTATGTCCCGCTGCTCCCAGCGGTGCAGGGCTGAGGACGGGAGCCCAGCCCGGGAAGGGCCCCACGGGCTCGGGGCGAAACTTCTCCATCAAGGCCGGCAGCTGGACCAACAGTCCCGGCTGATTGAGTTCCCCGGACACGATCCACGGGGTCCTGCTCGTGCGCGGCTGGGTGGTGCGGCGGGGCTTCTCGCCGTCACTGACCAGCCGATTCGTCCAGGCCTGCGACACCAGTCCCGTCAGTTCCAGGGCGACGACGGCCGCCACGATCTCCACGGCGATGTCCCGATGTCCACGGCACTGTCCGTCACGGGTGCTCCTGAACGTCCCAACCTGAACGGGGCGCGCCCCGCAGTGGAGCGCGCCCCGTCAGACTGGGTCTATTATCAGGCGTCCAGGTCGGTCTCCAGGAGAGCCTTGAGCTCCTCGAGGGCGGCGTCGGCGCCGTCGGCGTCAGAAGCCAGGGTGACGACGTCGCCGAAGCCAGCGCCCAGAGTCATCACGCCGAGGATGGAGGAGGCGTCGACCGCAGCGCCGCCTTCCTTGGCGATGGTGACCGGGACGCCCTTCTCGGCGACGGCCTTGACGAAGGTGGCGGCGGGACGGGCGTGCAGACCGACCTTGGAAGCGATGGTGGCGGTGACCTGGGCCATGTGAAGCTCCTTATGACATGTGGGGGCTAACGGCACGGGAACCGGACATGGCCCCGCACCGGTGTGAGCAGCGCGACGGCTGCCGTCTCGGCCGAGACTACCCGAGATCATGGCTCAGTTGCACTGTTCCGACCCTCAGAAACACCGCCGGGCATGGCGGGGTCCGCTCAGGAACCCGCATAGGGGGCCAGAACGACCTCGACCCTCTGGAGCTCCTTGACATCGGCGTAGCCGGTGGTGGCCAAGGTGCGGCGCAGGGCACCCATGATGTTGAGGGTGCCGTCGGCGCGGTCGGAAGGACCGTTGAGGATCTCCGCCATAGTGCCGACCGTGCCCACATGGCTGCGGAAGCCCCGTGGCAGGCGCTCGTGGCGAGCCTCGGCACCCCAGTGGTAGCCGCCGCCGGGAGCCTCCTCGGCCCGGGCGAGGGCGGCACCGAGCATGACGGCGTCGGCGCCGCAGGCGATGGCCTTGACGACGTCGCCGGAGTTTCCCACCGAGCCGTCGGCGATGACGTGGACATAGCGCCCCCCGGACTCATCGAGGTAGTCGCGCCGGGCCCCGGCGACATCGGCCACGGCGGTGGCCATGGGCATGTGCAGACCCAGGACCTGGCGCACCGACGAGGAGGCGCCGCCGCCCTGCCCCACGAGGACCCCGGCCGCGCCAGTGCGCATGAGGTGGAGGGCGGCGGTGTAGGTGGTGACCCCGCCGACGACCACGGGCACGTCGAGCTCGTAGATGAAGCGCTTGAGGTTGAGGGGCTCGACGGCTCCGGAGACGTGCTCGGCCGACACGAAGGAGCCGCGGATGACCATGAGGTCCACACCCGCCTCGACCACGGTGCGCCAGTGACGCTGTGTCTGGGCGGGGCTGAGTCGCCCTGCCACGACAACGCCGGAGGCACGGATCTGGGTGAGCCGCTCAGTGATGAGCTCGGGCCTGACCGGGGCGCGGTAGACCTCCTGCAGGACGCTGGTGGCCCGGGACGGATCCGCCCGGCGGATGCGCTCGAGCGCCTCGGTGGGGTCCTCGTAGCGGGTCCACAACCCCTCCAGGTCCAGCACGCCGATCCCGCCCAGGCGCCCCACCAGTATGGCGGTCTCGGGGCTCATCACCGAGTCCATGGGGGAGGCCATGACCGGCAGGTCCACGTGGTAGGCGTCGATCTGCCAACCCACGCGCACCTCGGAGGTGTCCCGGGTGCGACGCGCCGGCACCAGGGCGATGTCGTCGAAGGAGTAGGCGCGCAGGGCACGCTTGGAGCGTCCGATCTCGACCTCTGTGCTCATGGCCCGATCCTAGTGGGGCCGGTCCCGTATCCACCGGAGCGACCGGCGGGGCGGCCACGCGCACGGGGGCACCGGACACCGGCCGAGGCGCACTGGCACCGGCGCATTGATGTCGCAGCCCGGTGGCATGCTGGCCCCATGAGCACCTCGCACTCCTCCTCCATGTCCGACGCCGCCGCCCCCGTTCCCTCCGCCTGGCCCTTCGGCCCCCTGCTCGGCTTCGACACTGAGACCACCGGAGTGGACCCTTCCGGCGACCGTCTGGTCACGGCGGCGCTCGTCTGGCGGGCGGCTCCTCGGGCCGACGGCGTCCGGCCGCAGTCTGTGGCCACGTGGCTCGCAGACCCCGGCGTGGAGATCCCCGAGGCCGCCGCGGCAGTCCACGGCGTGACCACCGAGCGGGCCCGCGCCGAGGGGCGGCCGGTGACCGAGGTGCTGGCAGAGGTCAGTGAGCACCTGGTGGAGGCGATGGCGGCCGGCACCCCGGTCGTCGCCTTCAACGCCTCCTACGACCTCACACTCATGGAGGCCGAGCTCGCTCGCCACGGGCTGCCCACGATGCGCTCTCGCCTTGGCCGAGAGCTGGGGCCCATCGCCGACCCGCTGGTCCTGGACCGGGCCGTGGACCGCTACCGCCACGGCAAACGCCGCCTGGGCGACCTCTGCGAGGTCTACGGCATTCAGCTCGATGAGGCCCTGC
>ERZ773077.2364-NODE-2364-length-12195-cov-4.506755_pt1 | contig 12195 bp, 10 predicted proteins | sample MGYA00580612_ERZ773077 | MGnify/ENA primary metagenome ERZ773077 (study PRJEB29015, sample SAMEA2737971) | human oral metagenome | biome: human oral; feature: human-associated habitat; material: dental | place: China | collected 2021 ...
GGGCGGGATTTTTATATGCACGAAGGGATATAGATTTTTTGCAAAATTTTATATCCGAAAAGCTCGCTGAAATTTCAAAAGCCGAAGCGGCCGAGCAAAATGCCTGGGCTTAATTTAACGTTAAAAATATCCAAATTTTCCCCATAAATCCGTAGCCGCAAAAGGTTACGACGAAAAGCGACAAAGCTGTGAAAATTTATGACAAGTTGCGGCGAAGCGGCGCAATGATCGCGCGCGCAAGCTCAAAAAAATGAGCCGAACGCAAGCGCCCGTAAGCCAAAGAAGACGAGCCCGGCGTTTAAATTTAGCTCGCGATTTTAAAATCCGAAATTCCAAATCGCTCCGCCAAAATTTAGCCTATTTTTTACCTAAAATTTCGTAAAATTACCACTTTAAATTTTCAAAAAGGAAGCAGATGAATAAAAGTTTGGAATTTAGAGCCGACGTCGGAATGGTCTTCGTGGCGATCGCTTTTGGGCTCGGGTATCTGCCCACTTCGCAGGCGCTTGCGAGCAACAACGTCTTCGTACTGCTATTTTGGCGCTTTTTCGCCGCGAGCATCATCGCAGGCGCGATATTTTTCCCAAAGCTCAAAGCCATAACTTCGCGCGAGATCAAGCACGGCGCGGTGCTCAGCCTGTTTTTATTCGCGGGGTTTACGTCGCAGACCTTCGCCTTTAAATTTGCGCAAAGCTCCTCCGTGGCGTTCATCATCGGCCTAAACGTCGCGCTCGTACCCTTCATCGCCGCGGCGCTGTTTAGACATAAAATTTACTCCTACGCCTACGCAGGCATCGCGCTTGCGATCGCTGGGCTCTATCTCATCGGCGACACGCAGCTAGGCCTGGGCAAGGGCGAAGCGCTGGCGCTAGTTTGCGCGTGCGCGTATTCGTTTCACATCGTGCTGACCAACCGCTTCGTTCAAAGCTGCGACGTAGCGGGCATCGCCTACGTACAGATCCTCTGCTTAAGCGCGCTTTGCTGCTTCGCGACGATCTTTTTTGAAAAAGTAAGCATCGTGCCGGTGATGGATAGAAGCTTTTTCGTCGCGATGGCGGTGATCTGCCTGCTGGGAACGGTTTTTGGCTTTTTCGCGCAAGCCTTGATGCAAAAATACACGACGCCCGTAAAAACCGCTCTGTTTTTCACGCTAGAGCCCGTAACGGCGGGCATTATGGGCGTATTCGTGGGCGGCGAGAGGCTAAGCGCGATGCAAATTTTAGGCGCGGCGCTCATCCTATCCGGCGTTTTGATAAGCGAGATCGGAAGCTACCTCAGCGCAAAACGGAGCAGATCCGCAGGCACTTGATTTCGCGGCGGCGCAAATTCCATAACTTCCATGCCATGTGGAATTTTGCGCCATAGAATTCCGTGCCGTATAAAATTCTACGCCTTAAATTTCGCGGCGAAATTCCGTCTTAGAATTTTACGAAGCAGAGCCGAGCGGCGGAATTTTAGCGATGAAATTTTGTCCGTTAAGCAGCGCGATGATAAAATAACGAAATTTTAATAAAGGGGCCATTTATGAAAAAAATCATCCTTCTTGTTGCCGCGCTTGCGGGCATATTGTTTGCCAAAAGCGTAGAGCTAGAGACGCCGCCCGATCATAAAGACGGCGTAAACCACCTGGAATTGGTACTGATCTTAGATAAATCAGGCTCGATGAGCGGGCTTGAGAGCGATACGATCGGCGGATTTAACTCGATGATAGAAAAGGAGCGCAAAGAGGGCATCGACGCGAGCGTCACGACCGTGCTTTTCGATACGAAATTTAACGTCATCCACGACCGCACGCCGCTTAATAAGGTCGAAAACCTAACGTCCAAAGAGTACTACGCCGGCGGCAATACCGCACTGCTAGACGCGATTGGCAGCACGATAGCGCGTATCGAGCGGGTGCCAGACATCTATGCCAAAAATAATCGCGTGCTTTTCGTCATCATCACCGACGGGATGGAGAACTCAAGCCGCGAATACTCCAAAGCGCAGATCAAAAAGATGATTAGCGACAAGCAGGAAAAATACGACTGGGAGTTTATCTTTTTAGGCGCTAATATCGACGCCGCAAGCGAAGCGCAAAGTATCGGCATCAAACGCGAAAACGCTCTAAAATACGAAAATTCCAAAGAGGGCGTGAGTAAAAATTTCGAAGCGGCAGCCGAGATATCCAAAGACGTAGCGACCGACAATAAAGCAAACTCGAAGTGGCGCGACAAGGTGCTTCAGGATAAAAAATAGCAAAGCACAAAACAATGCGCGCTAAAAATGAAGCGCCACCGTTAAAACGAGCTTTTGCGCTAAATATTCAGCGCAAAAACACAGACGGTAGCGCAAAATGAGCTTTAGTAAAACACGGGCGGCGGTGCGGAAATATAAATTTGCTCGCTAAATTCAGACGCTTCGCGAAGGGCGCCGAATTTGCAGCGAGCAAACTGCATTTCGCAGGCGGCGCTAAATTTACGGCGAGCAAATTCCAGTTTTCGCAAGCGACACGTAAATTTAGCCCTTTGCAAACGGCGCTAAATTTTAAAATTTAGGCGCTGCAAAACGGGCGCAGTTACTAAGGGCGGCTGAATTAAAATTTCGTAAATTTAACTAGGAGGTGAGCTTATGAGAATATCCGAGATCGATACGCCGGCGCTGCTGATCGATCGCGAAATCGTGCTTCGCAATCTGCAAAAGATGCAAAACTACGCAGACGCCGCGGGCGTGAGCCTGCGCCCACACACCAAAACGCACAAAATGCCCTATTTCGCGAAGCTGCAAGAAAGTATCGGCGCTGCAGGCATCACGGTCGCCAAAACGGGCGAGGCCGAGATCATGGCGGCAAACGGGCTGAAAGATATATTTATCGCAAACGAGATCGTTGGCGAGCTGAAATTTCAGCGCATCATCGCGCTTTTGCGCGCAGGGATAAACTTAAGCTTCGGCATCGATAGCATAGAGCAGGCGAGCCTAATAGAGCGCGCCTTTGAGCGCAGCGGCACGAAGGCACGCGTGCTTGCCGAGATCGAAGTGGGCGAAAACCGCTCGGGCTTTGTGGAAAAGCAAGATTTCGCGGCGTTTATAAAATTTCTAAAAGGCTGTAAAAATATAGAATTCCGCGGCGTGTTCTCCCACGACGGCCACTCCTACAAAGCCGCCGATAAGAGAGAATGCGAGCGCATCCACCTAGCCGCGCAGCGCCGCACGCTAGAGTTTGCAGATATCGCGCGCGAGCTAGCTCTACCCGCACGCGTCGTTAGTATTGGCTCGACGCCATCGCTCATAAACGATTTTGAAATTTTAAAGGGCGTCACCGAGATCCGCCCGGGCACATATATCTTTATGGACGCCTCGCAGGCGCAGGCTTACGGCGATTATTCGATGAATGCGGCGAGCATCCTTACGACCGTCATCAGCAGACCTACGGCGGATCGCATCATCACCGACGTCGGCGCCAAGGGGCTCACGCAGCAAAGGCGCACCGAAGGCTTCACCGCCACGCCCGGGCTCGGGCGCATAAAGGGCACGGATGTGTGGGTGAGCGGCGTTTACGACGAGCATGCGATCATCTACGACAGAGCGCTGCGAGACGCCGTGCGCGTGGGCGATCGGCTCGAAATTTATCCAAACCACATCTGCCCCGTCGTAAATTTACACGAGTTTGCCTACCTCGTTAGCGGCGGCGAGGTCGTAGAAAAGATCCCCGTGCTATGTAGAGGCAAGCTGCAATGAACGAGAAATTTAAATGCACAGCGAGATAAAATTTAGCCTCTAATCTAGGGCGCGGCTAAATTTAAGGCACGAATTTATCGCCGCTCAGGCTGTGGCGCAAAGCGCGCCGAATTTGACGACGAAATTTAACGAAAGGCAAAAATGAGGCTTTGGACGATAAGCTTTAAATATCTCGACGCAAAGGGGCTAGTCGCACTTTGGCGCGAGGCGCTGTTAGCTAAAAACGTGCTGGCTGGGCTTACTAAAGGCTACAAAAATCACCCGCAGCTTGACCGCTTTTATGCGCACGAAAACGCGCTAGAGGCGGTAAATGCGTATCTGGCGGAAGTTTATGCGGAGGGCCGCGCTCGCGGGTATAAATTTGACGCCGCGAAGGTGGGCGAATTTGACGAGCGAAATTTAGCCAAAATAGCCGTCACTCGCGGCCAGATCGAGTATGAATTCGCCTTTTTGCAAGAGAAGCTAAAATCGCGCGACGTCAAGACTTATGAGCGAAATTTAAGCGTAAAAAACATAGAAATCGCAAGCATTTTTAAAGAGGTCGAAGGCGGAATCGAGCCGTGGGAAAAGGTGAAAATTTAGCGCTGCATCGCGCTAGGTTTTTGGCTTACTTAAACAAATTTGATTAAAAACGCCAAAATACGTTTAGGATACTTAAAACGCCGTAAAATATCGCAAATTTGGCACTAGGCCGGATACGTTGCTTTGAGCGGGTAAATTTGATTCGGCGATGTATGGACGGTAAGATAAAAATCTCGCACGAATAGCGCCGCGATAAAATCTAAAATTTACGAGCTAGCGCAGGAATTTGCTAAATTTAGCGTTTTAAATTTGACGGCAAATTTGAAGGACAAAGTGGTCAAATTTAAAAGGCGAACTCGGCGTTATTTCCGCTAAATTCGCCTCTATTTTTCAAAAAACTCCGCCGACCGAACAAATTTCGCACTCAAATTTGACGGATCGGCGAGTTAAATTTACTCCGCTCTCATCTGCTCGGCGGCAGGCACTTTAGGCAGTCCAGGCATCAGCATCGTCGATCCGCTAACCGCCACGATAAAGCCCGCTCCGCCGCGGATCTCAAGCGCGCTAACCTCGAAGCTAAAGCCCTTCGGCCGTCCTAGCAGCTTAGCGTCCGAGCTAAAGCTATACTGCGTCTTTGCGACGCAAACCGGCAAACCGTCAAAGCCTAGACGCGAAATCTCGGCTAGATCAACTTGCGCGCGTGGGCTAAAGACCACTTCTTTTGCGCCGTAAATTTTAGTCGCGATCTTTTCGATTTTGGTCTTTACAGAGTCGTTCGCATCGTAGGTGAAGTTTATCTCGCGAGCCGGCTTTTCGCAGATTTGCGCGACTTTTTTGGCTAGATCCTCTGTGCCCACGCTTCCTTTTAAAAAGCCTTCGCACACGCTAAACTCAGCCCCCGACTCCTCGCAAAGAGTGCGCACGTGGGCGATCTCCTCGTCCGTATCGGTCGCGAATTTATTTAGTGCGACGATGACGTTTTGGTTGAAATTTTTTAGATTTTCTATGTGGGCTTTTAGGTTTTCGCCGCCTAGCTTTAGCGCGTCTAAATTTGGCTGCGAGATGCCGTCTTTGTCGCATCCGCCGTTATATTTTAGCGAGCGGATGGTGCTTACTAGCACGACGCATTTTGGCGCAAGTCCTGCGGTGCGGCACTTGATATCGAGGAATTTTTGCGCTCCTAGCTCGGCGCCGAAACCAGCCTCGGTCACGACGTAGCCCGCTAAATTTAGAGCCGTTTTGGTTGCGATCACGCTGTTGCAGCCGTGCGCGATGTTTGCAAAAGGTCCGCCGTGGATGAGCACAGGCGTGCCTTCTAGCGTTTGTACGAGGTTTGGTTTTATCGCCTCTTTTAGCAGGACGCAGACGGCGTCGGCGCAGTTTAGGGATTTTGCGCGCACGAGGCCGCCCTCTTTATCGTAGGCGACGACTATATTTTCGACGCGCTTTTTTAGATTTTTTAGATCGGTCGCGAGGCAGAGGATCGCCATTATTTCGCTAGCGGCGGTGATGACGAAGCCGTCCTTGCGAGTAAATTTATTGCTCTTTTCAAGGCCTATTTCTATCTCTCGTAGCGAGCGGTCGTTCATATCCATGCAGCGTTTGAAAACGACGCGCGCAGGGTCGATATTTAGGGCGTTGCCGTGGTGGATGTGGTTATCTAGCATCGCCGCGATGAGGTTGTTTGCCGAGGTGATAGCGTGAAAGTCGCCGTTAAAGTGCAGGTTGATATCCTCGCTCGGCGTCACCTGCGAGTAGCCGCCGCCGGTCGCTCCGCCTTTTATACCAAAAACCGGCCCAAGGCTTGGCTCTCTAAGCGCGGCACACACGCGTTTGCCGATACGCGCTAAGCCGTCAGATAATCCCACGGTTACGGTCGTTTTGCCCTCTCCGTAGGGTGTCGGGTTGGTCGCGGTAACTAGGATGAGGTTTGCGCCGGGCGCGCTACCTAGTTGCGGTTCGATCTTGGCTTTTAGCTTGCCGAAGGTATCTAGCGCCTCTTCGCCTAGCCCCAGTTTTGCGCCGATTTTTACGATATTTTGCGGTTTTGCGCTCGCTTCTATTTCTCTGTCGCTTAGCATCGTCTTTCCTTAAATTCGATTTAAAATGATTTTGTAATTTTACCTCGCAAATGCGAAAAATCTCATTAAATTTTAGCCGCTCGTAATCAAAATTGGGCTAAATTTGAAACTAAAATCGGCAAAGGATCGCGATGAAGGCGGTGAATGTTTTGCTTTACGAGGGATTTACGACGATGGACGCGCTAGGACCCGCCGAGGCGCTATATAGGGCGTGGGAAGATGGGCTAAAATGCTACGAGATAGAGTATTTTTCGCTTGCTGGCGGACTAGTGGGCGGCAGTACGAACGCTAAAATTTGGACGCGAAAACTAAGCGAGATAGCTAAATTTGACGTTTTGCTCGTGCCGGGCGGTTTTGCGGCTAGGGAGCTTGCGCATGATGGCGAGTTTATCGCGGCTCTGGGCGAGCTAGCGCGCAGACACGAGTACGTGATCGCGGTATGCACGGGCTCGGTTTTGCTAGCTAAAACAGGGTTACTCGACGGCATGGAGGCCACGAGTAATAAACTATCATGGCAGTGGGCGACCTCGGAGGCTTTGGACGTGCGCTGGGTGCGTGCTGCTAGGTGGTGTGTTAGCGGGAAATTTTACACTAGCTCGGGCGTGAGTGCGGGTATCGACGAGGCTCTGGGTTTTATCGCCGACATGCACGGACGGGACGAAGCACAGAGGATCGCTCGGACGATGGAGTATGTGTGGAGTAGCGACAAAAACGCGGATCTGTTTTAAATTTTAGTTTGCGGCGAGTGCTAAAATTGGGCGCTAAATTTAAGCCGAGTCAAATTTCGAGGCACCATGCCTAAAAGATGCGTGAAAAACGAATTTGCAAAATTAGCCGTTTAAAAGCACGGGTATAAAAAGAGCAAATTTAGTCTGATAGGCGGAAAGTTTCCAATTTACGGCAAAAAAGCAAATAATCCAAAACAATGCAAATTTTACTGCCAAAAATCGCGAATTTTATAAATTTAGCGGTTTTGGGCGACAGACTTATCGCTGTTTAGAGTGTTTTAAGCTTTTCGCGCACCAAGGCAACGTAAATCATCGCTAGCGTCGTCGCAAACCAGATGACGTAGGGTAAGCAAAAAACAAAAGGCTTTTCGTAGTAGTCGTATTGCACGCCGACGTTGCGGCCGATGTAGAGGTAAAAGCCGCCTACGATGATGACGTAAAGCACGGTAGCGACGGCGTCGCAGGCACGAACTAGTTTGCTTAGCGGGTGCTTAGGTTCTGTTTTGGTTACGTGATCGTTATTCATTTTTTCTCCTTTATTTTTGGGAAATGTTATCATAATTAGCGTAAAATTTTGATGATTTATATCAAAAACTTGCTTTTAAAATTCAAATCAAAAGTCTGCGATAAAATTTAAGACGAAATTTAACCAAAATTCGCGTAAAATCCATCCAAAAAGCAAGTAAGCGGGTGTGGCGTATGGGCGATGGAGTACGTCTGGAATAGCGACAAAAACGCGGATCTGTTTTAAATTTTAGTTTGCGGCGGGCGCTAAAATTGAGCGCTAAATTTAAGCCGAGTCAAATTTACCGCGCCGCGCGCCAAAACCGTAATTTTTAAAACAAACGGCTCGTGTCCTGCCTCGCTACCACAGCTTTAGGCAGACTTGCCCTATTATGACGGCGATGGGAGCTTTGTTTATGTCGTAGGTGTTGCTAGAGTTTGAACCAAAATCGGGCTTGACGACGTTGCCTTGTATCACCCAAGTGTTGCTTGAGTTTGCGCCGTATTTGGGCTTTATTTTTTTGCCGTCAAACTCAAATGTGTTAGAGGAGTTGGCTCCAGTTTTAGGCTTTAGCACGCCGCCGTCAAATTCAAAGGTATTGTGCGTGGTTGCGCCGTATTTGGGCTTTAGCTCGTTGCCCTCATATACCCAAGCGCCGTTGCCCGCAGACCTTCCGTCCCAGTTGATTTTGGGCATTTTATCCTCCTAAAATGAGTTGTAATCAATCACTTTGCGCGGCTTGCTTCTTTTGCTTTTACGGCTTCGTAAATTTCATCCGCGTTCGTCAAATTTGTGTCCAAAAACTCCTGCGCCTTTTTGAGCGTGCGTGCACCCATGATGCCGTCTGCCTTGACGCCGATAGCCTTTTGCACGTATAAAATTTTCTCTTTTTGCGTCATCTGCGGCGTAGTTTTAGCTGCAGCGGTGGAGTTTGTTTCGCGCTCTTGGTCGCTAGAGCCATTAAATTTAGCCGTCATCTCGCGAAATTTGGCCTCCAGACTACGCGACGCCTCAAAGCGCTCGTCAAGCTGCATAAGAGTCGGCGCGTAACCAAAGCCAGATATCGCGCCGTAGATCGCACCGACTGCTCCAAAGCCCGCTAAAATTTTAAAAAATAGTGAGAAAGCCTCTTTGTTTCGCATGCTTTGGCGGTACTCTTTAGGCACGGCACTACGGCGAATCAGCGTAACCAGCGCGCTAAGAGGCGCCAAGACGCACAAAGCAACGCCCGCGCAAAGAGCCAAAAATATAAGCGTATAAATAGGCGACATGATATAGCGCTCGGCTAAATTTTCGCCTAAAAATCCCGCCGTAAAAACTAGCGCAATCAGCCAAAACACCGAGCCCAGCCCGAACCAAACCGCAGGCGAGTAAACGGGAGAGATTTTATCCAGGCATTTTTTCATCGTATCGCCAAGCTTGCTCGCCGCGCCCCTTGAGACGTAGCCGTCGCAGGCCTCTATCACGGCGTTTGCGGCCTCGGTCTGCGCGCCGTCCGTTTTAGCGATACGCTTTAGCGCGGAGTCAAGAGCCGGCTGCGAGCAGTAGCGCGTGAAAAATTTAAACGCCTCGCGCCTAGTTATCTTGCCGTCGGCGTCGATCTTTTCTAACATCATTATCTCGTCCGCGAAAAGATCATCAAAAAACGGCGGCCTGATAAAGGCGTAGGGCGGGTTGCTAAAGCCCACCGCCTCGTATTCCTTGCCTAGCAGGATAAAATTTAGCCGCGTTATCGCGCTAGAACCCACGTAAGAAAACAGGTGCGAGCTCTCGTCGCCGCTCTCTTCGTCTTGATAAAACGGTATCGTTTGTGAGATAAATTTGCAGGTGCGAGCGCATAAAAAGTCCAAAAGCTCGTCCGCGTAGGCGCGCGATTTTATTCGTAAATTTACGCTGGGTTTCGCGTAGGCACCGATGTTTGCCACCGTGGTAAAGTATCCGTGCCCGCTACACTGGGCGCACTGTACGTAGCCGGACCCCCCGCATCCGCCGCACCTAACCGTGCCAGATCCTGAGCATCCGTAGCAGGTATTTGAGCCGCTACCGCCGCATGACGAACAGCTTTCGTAGCGATACGTCACGTAGGTGCTACCGTCTGAGTTATACTGGGTGTGAGGGCGATTTACGCCGCCGCTGCCGCCGCATGTGGAGCAGCTTTGTCGTCCGCGTCCGCCGCAGCTAGAGCAGGTTTTTTTGCCTCGTCCGCCGCACTCGGCACATCGCGTCTGCCCGTCGCCGCCGCAGTTGCCGCAGCGTTCGCTCATACTAAACGGCTTAAAATCGTAATACCTAACCGCGCCGCCTGATTTTGCGACGGCCTCTTTTGCGTTTTGGCGTAGCTCGGTGAGTAAAATTTCACGCAGATCCGTACTATCTCTAGCCTGCAGCAAGCACTCTCTGGCGTGATTTTCGTAGCCGCGAACGTCGCCTCCGAAGTGTATCTGCTCCTTTGCGCCGCCAGCGATTTTGCTCTCTTCGCACTTGCCGTAAAACTCCCACGTCACGGTCGCCATCGCTTCAAAATCAAAAATTTCGTGCGAAATTTCTACCAAGTCCTCAGGCTTAGCTTGGTTGCCGTTTATTAGATTGCGCAGCCCTTTTAAAAACGGCTCGTGTAAACTTAGCTCGTCAAATTCGCTCATTTTAAATCCTAAATTTTATTTTACGCGTCTAGTCCCGCGCGCTTTTTTATCTCGCTTAAAAACTCCGCTCCGCCGTCGCCAAAAGCCTCGCGCGGCACGGCGTAAAACATGGAGTTTGCGATGATAACGACGACGAAACTACCGACATAGCGGGCGTCGCTGATGACGTTATAAAAATATCTGCCCTCGCCGAATTTGCTTTTTTGCACGAAAAACTCATCCTCTAAGATCACGCTTTTTGGTCCGAATTCGCCGTAGTTTGCTTTATTTATCAGCGCGCGAGTAAGCAGCCAAGGCCGCAGCCCAGTAGCGTAAAGCAGAGTAAAAAACGCGGCCATCCACGATAGGTAGGCTAGATTTTCTACGCCGCTAAAACCGTAATCCCTAAGCAAGTCGCTAAGCTCCCTGAAGTAAAATTTGACGCACAAAAGCGTGATAAAAAACATGCCAAGAGCCGACGCCGTAAAGTCGCATATACGTATGTTTCGCATAAATTTATCGCCCTTATAAACAATCTTGCCCACCTCGCGCGTCATCGCTTTATACTCGGCGCTAGGCTTTATCTCAAATTCGGCTTTTAAATTTGACATTTGCTTCCTTTAAATTTTGATGAGATATTATCAAATTTGGCCTAAATTTACGCTATTTTTAAAATCGCCGCTAAAACGATAATTAAGCCCAAATTTAGTAAAATCGCCGCCAAGACGCGAGGTCGCGTAATACGTTAAAAGGCAAACCATGCAAAACTCAACCACGTAAATTCCGCTAAATTTAAGCCAAATCAACCAAATCAATTTAAATTTAAGGCAGAATCATGAAAAGACGAGACTTTCTAAAACTAGGCGCGCTGGCGGCAGCTTCGGCGCAGGCAAAGCAATTTGACGCCGCGGCGCAGGCAATATTTGACGAGCAGATGGGACTTTGCGCGAATAAATTCGGCGCGTTTTACGTAAAAACCATCGGCGGCAGGGTCGTGGGCACAGAGCCGTTTGAGGGCGACGCGATGCCAACGGTGCTAAACAACGCCCTAAGCGATCACATCCAAAACGAAACGCGCGTGAAATACCCCTACGTGCGAAAAAGCTTCCTCGCAGACCCGTCAAATCCAAAGCCGCAGCTTCGCGGCAAAGAGCCCTTCGTGCGCGTTAGCTGGGACGAGGCGATAAAGCTAAGCGCTAAAATTTTAAAAGAAAACTTCGACAAATACGGCTCGGAGGCCATCTACGGGCAGCTTTATCAGTGGGGTAGCCTCGGCAAGGTCGGCCACTCGCAGCGCACCGCAAAGCGCATGCTAAACGCGCTAGGAGGCTACGTGAGCGAGCTTGGCGGCTACTCTTACGGCGCGGCGACGGCATTTTTACCTCACGTGACGGGCTCTATCGATCCGACGCACGCTCCGACGCGCTGGGAGGGCGTGATAAAGGAGGCCAAAACGATCGTATTTTGGGGCACGAATCCCGTCGTCTCAAACAAGATCGCTATCGGCGTTCCGATGCACAACTCCTACGCCTACTACGAGATTATGAAAGATAAATTTAAAAAAGGCGAGATGAAAATTTACAGCGTCGACGTTTATCGCAACGAAACGGCGGAGTATTTCGGCGCGCAGTATCTCGCCGTGCGCCCTTGCACCGATACGGCGATGCTGATCGGGCTTTGCGATTATCTTTACGAAAACGGCCTTTACGACAAGGAATTTATTGAGCGCTACACGGTCGGGTTCGATAAATTTAAGGATTATTTCACGGGCGCGAAAGACGGCGTGAAAAAGGATCTAAAATGGGCGAGTAAAATTTGCGGCGTGAGCGAAAAGGAGCTAAAAAACCTAGCCGATACGCTAGCTAAAAAAGACACGCTCATAGTTACAGGCTACGCGATACAACGTCAGCACCACGGCGAGATGGCGTACTGGGCGCTCATTACGCTAGCGGCGATGCTAGGCGATATCGGCAAGACGGGGCGCGGCTACGTGATGAACGATCAGATGCATAAAAACGCAG
>ERZ773077.2368-NODE-2368-length-12185-cov-8.172795_pt1 | contig 12185 bp, 10 predicted proteins | sample MGYA00580612_ERZ773077 | MGnify/ENA primary metagenome ERZ773077 (study PRJEB29015, sample SAMEA2737971) | human oral metagenome | biome: human oral; feature: human-associated habitat; material: dental | place: China | collected 2021 ...
ACCGCGCTGGAGCGCATCGAAGCCCTGCTGGCCGTGCCGCCGCTGCCCCAGCTTTCGCCCGGGCAAACGCCGTTGCGCTTTGACATCGCCTTTGAAGGCATTGACTTTGCCTACGCCAGCGGCGGCCCCAAGGTGCTTTCCGGCTTTAGCGCCACGCTGCCCGCGCACAGCATGACCGCCTTCGTCGGCCCCTCGGGCGGGGGCAAAACCACCGTCACCCGCCTGCTCATGCGCCACGCCGACGCGCAAGCGGGCAGCGTGTGCATTGGCGGCGTGGACGTGCGCCACATCGCGCCCGAAACGCTCAACCGCCTGATCTCCGTCGTCTTTCAGGACGTTTACCTGTTTGACGACACCGTGCTGGCCAACATCCGCATGGCCCGCCCCGAAGCCAGCGACGAAGAAGTCAGGCAGGCCGCCCGCGCCGCCCAGTGCCTGGACTTCATCGAACGCCTGCCGCAAGGCTGGCACACGCGCATCGGCGAAGCAGGCGGGCGACTCTCGGGCGGCGAGCGCCAGCGCATCAGCATCGCACGCGCCCTGCTCAAAAACGCGCCCATCGTCGTGCTTGACGAGCCGACGGCGGCGCTGGACACCGAAAGCGAATGCGCCGTGCAGCGCGCCATTGAAACCCTGGTGCAAGAGCGCACCGTCATCGTCATCGCGCACCGCCTGTCCACCATCGTGGGCGCGCGGCAAATCATCGTGATCGACCAGGGCCGCGCGCTGGAAGCGGGCGCGCACGAAGAGCTGCTGCAAAAAAACGGCCGCTACGCCGCCCTGTGGCGCGCCCAGCAGCAAGCCAAGCAGTGGCGGGCGTAGCCCTCTGGGCGGCCTCAATTCGCTCTTGTATCCATAGCATGAGGTCTTAGAGGAATATGCGCAAAGCAGGTTTAAAGCCCGCCTGAATTTGCTCCTGTTTTTGTCGCTGTCTGGCTGGTGAAATCCGCTCCCGGCCCCGCTTGCAGCCAGCGGCGCATGGCCTGTCCGGCCACGTGGCCGCTGGCCAGGCAGGCGGTGAGCAGGTAGCCGCCGGTGGGCGCTTCCCAGTCCAGCATTTCGCCCGCGCAGAAAAGGCCCGGCCAGCGGCGCAGCATGAGGCCGTCTGTCAGGTGCTCCAGCCGTACGCCGCCAGCGGTGCTGATGGCTTCCTGCACGGGGCGGGGGGCGGTCAGGCGCACGGGCAGGGCCTTGATGGCAGCGGCCAGCCCGGCGGCTTCGCTTTCGCTGCCCGTCCGCAGGGCGGCGCGGGGCAGCAGCTCGTGCAGCAAGGCGGTTTTGATGGCGTCCAGCCGGAGTTTTTTGCGCAGGTGGCTGGCCAGGCTCTGGCTGCCGCGCGGCGCGAGCAGGGCGGCCTGCACCTGGGCGGCGCTGCGGGCGGGCAGCAGATCCAGCCAGAAGACGGCGTGGCCGTGGGCGGCGATGGTTTCGCGCAGCAGGGCGCTGGCGGCGTAGATGAGGCTGCCTTCCACGCCGGTGGCAGTGACCACGAATTCGCCCTGGCGCTCAAACAGCGCCGCGCCTTGCGGGCCTGTGCCAGGGGCCGTGACGCGCAGGGCCACGGATTTGAGCGGCTGGCCCGCAAAGCGCTGCGCGAAATAGGGCGACCAGCCGGAGCCGCCGGGGCCTGCCGCGTCAAATCCGCAGTTGGCCGGGCGCAGGGGGGCGATGAGATCCGTCACGCCGGGCATGGCCAGCCAGCGTGTCCATGCGCCGTCCGATCCCAGGCGCGGCCAGCTCGCGCCGCCCAGCGCCAGCAGGCCCGCGCTGGCTTGCACGCAACGCGGGCCGTTAGGCGTTTCCAGGCGGAAGATGACGCCCGCGCCCGCCTGGTCAGGCGCTTCCGGCGCGGCGGGCTGCGCGCCCACGCAGCGGTGGCGCATGTGCAGGCGCACGGGCGCGCCGCCGCTGGCGGGCTGGCGCAGGCGGTGCAGCCAGGCGCGCAGCAGGGGGGCGGCTTTCATTTCTTGCGGAAAAACGCGGCCCGATGTGCCCACGAAGGTGGCCACGCCCAGCGCCGCCGCCCACTCGCGCACGGCCTGCGGGCCGAAGGCTTGCAGCCAGGCGGCTGCTTCGGCCTGCCGCGCGCCGTAGCGGCGGATGAAGGCGGGCAGCGGCTCGCTGTGCGTGAGGTTCAGCCCGCCTTTGCCCGCCAGCAGGAATTTGCGGCCAGCGGAGGGCATGGCGTCAAACACGTCCACAGGCACGCCCGCCTGCGACAGCACTTGCGCCGCCATCAGCCCCGCCGGGCCGGCGCCGATGATGGCGGCGGTCACGCGGGCGTCAGGCGCGGCGGTGTCAGGCGCGCCGGTCATGGGCGGTTTTCACTTTCATGGCGATGGCGAGGGGGCTGCGGGCAAGTGGTTTTTCATCAGAAAAAGGAGCAAATTTGGAGGGCTTCCAAACGGCGTTTGCGCAGATTCCACTAGGACCTCGTGCTATTGGTTCAGTAGCAGATTTAGGCTTTTCTCCTTCCTTTTCCGGGCCTGCGCGGGCGCGCTGGTTTGTGGGCGCTTCAGGCTTTCGCTTTTGGCTTTCTCTGGCCGCTTTTCCCCTGCGGGAGAAGCTCGGGAAAAGGGAGGGGCAGCCTCTTTGGAACAGCGCTGGTGCCGCGCATGGCGTGCTCTTGCGGCCAGATTTTGAACAGGCTCTCGAAAACAGGAGCGGATTCAATGGCCTGAAAACGGCTCCAGCGCCCATTCCACCGGGACTTCATGCTACGAATCGAGGAGCAAGATAAACGCTTTTTCAGGTGGCGCTGCTCTGGTCAGCCAGAGCCGGGCGCCCATGACGGCTGCGGTCTGCGCGGCGGCGCGTTCAGATGCGCCGCGCCAGCTCGGCGGCCTTGCCGGTGTAGCGGGCGGGGGTGAGGGCGAGCAGGCGCGCTTTTTCGGCGGCGGGAATGTCCAGTTCGTTGATGAGTGCGTGCAGCGCCTCGCGCGTGACGTGCTGGCCGCGCGTGGCGGCCTTGAGCTTTTCATACGCGCCGGGCACGCCGAAGCGGCGCATCACGGTCTGGATGGGTTCGGCCAGCACTTCCCAGGCGGCGTCCAGATCGGACTCCAGCGCGGGGGCGTTCAGCTCCAGCTTGTTCAGGCCCGCAAGCAGCGACTGGCAGGCCAGCACGGCGTAGCCCAGCGCCACGCCCATGTTGCGCAGCACGGTGGAGTCGGTCAGATCGCGCTGCCAGCGGCTGATGGGCAGCTTTTCGGCCAGGTGGCGCAGCAGCGCGTTGGCCAGGCCCAGGTTGCCTTCGGCGTTTTCAAAGTCGATGGGATTGACTTTGTGCGGCATGGTGCTGGAGCCAATTTCGCCCGCCTTGAGCTTTTGCTTGAAGTAGCCCAGGCTGATGTAGCCCCAGATGTCGCGGCAGGCGTCGATCAGGATGGTGTTGGCGCGCGCCACGGCGTCGAACAGCTCGGCCATGTAGTCGTGCGGCTCGATCTGGATGCTGTAGGGCTGAAACGCCAGGCCCAGGCCTTGCGGGGCGGGCTGTTCGATCACGCGGCGGCTGAAGGCTTCCCAGTCGAAATCAGGCCAGGCGGCCAGGTGCGCGTTGTAGTTGCCCACGGCCCCATTCATCTTGGCCAGCAGCCGCACGCCGGCCACGCGTTCGCGCGCAGAGGCCAAGCGGGCGGCGATGTTCGCCAGCTCCTTGCCCACGGTGGTGGGGCTGGCCGTTTGCCCGTGCGTGCGGCTGAGCATGGGCTGCGCCGCGTGCTCATGCGCCAGATCGCGCAGGCGCGCCAGCACGGCATCCAGCCCTTGCAGCCAGATGTCGCGCCCGGCCTGCAATTGCAGCGCGTGGCTGGTGTTGTTGATGTCTTCGCTGGTGCAGGCAAAGTGAACGAATTCGGCCGCCGCCAGCAGCGCGGGGCGGCCCGCGAAGCGGCTTTTGATCCAGTATTCGACGGCTTTGACGTCGTGGTTGGTTTCTTTTTCCTTGTCTTTGATGGCTTGCGCGTCGGCTTCGCTGAAGTTGCGCACGAGCGCCAGCAAAAAGGCGCGGTCGTCAGCGGGCAGCGGGGCGAATTCGGCAAAGCCCGCGTCCGAGAGAGCGATGAACCACGTCAGCTCCACTTGCACGCGGCGCTGCATGTAGCCAAATTCGCTCATCACAGGCCGCAGCGCGGCCAGTTTGGCGGCGTAGCGGCCATCCAGCGGAGAAAGGGCGGTGAGGGAAGAAAGGGCGTTTTGCATGGGGCGCGGATTGTAGGAGCCGCCCCCTGAAGACAAGGCTAGGCAAAAACCGCCCCGGAAACCGCCCAGACCGGGGCGGCGCAAAAAAAAGAGAAAAGAGAAAAGGCTGCCAGGCGACCCGGAGCGAAAGGAGGAGGGAGGAGGAAATGCCACTCCGGGTTTGCAGCGCCCCTCGGAGGAAACGCCGTGCGGGCCTGGCAGCTTGAAAAGCGAAGCAAAAGCGCGAAGCAAAAGTGCAATGGGCCTGGCTCAGGACTTGTCCACGCCATTCAGACCCGCGAGTATCGGCCCAAAAAGCGGCGCGGGCGTGAGAAAGAGTAAACGGCTCAATGCTTTATGCAGAAGGCAATTTGCAGCCTGGCGTTTATATGAGCGCCATTCATATTCACGCAAAAATGCCATCCGGCCTGGCTGTTTGGGCCGGTTTATTTGGCATGAAGGTATTTATGCAAACGCCTGCCGCAAGCGTTTCAATGCCTCGAAAAGCCGCTCTTTTTCGCAGCAGGCGCCCAAGGGAAAATCTCGTATCATGCCCGGCCTCGATTTTTTGGGGCCGGCTGGCCGCTGCTTTCGCCCGCAGGCTTTCTGGATCTTTGCCAGGCGGCATTCCTCATGCCTTGCGCGGAATGCCTTTTTCGCCCTTTCCCTGTCTCTCGCCTTCACCTGCCCATGCCAGAAACCTCTGAAACGCCCCAGGCCGCCAGCGGCGCGCTGGTGGAGCTGCGCGATGTGGTGTTTGGTTATGGCCAGCGCGTGGTGCTGGATGGCGTGTCGCTGGCGGTGCCGCGCGGCAAGGTGACGGCGCTCATGGGCGCTTCCGGCGGCGGCAAGACGACGGTGCTGCGCCTGATTGGCGGGCAGCAGCGCGCGCAGTCGGGCCAGGTGCTGTTTGACGGGCGCGATGTGGGCGGCATGGGCCAGGCGCGGCTTTACGCCACGCGGCGGCGCATGGGCATGCTGTTTCAGTTCGGGGCGCTGTTCACGGATTTGTCGGTGTTTGAAAACGTGGCCTTCCCCTTGCGCGAGCACACTGATTTGCCGCCCGCGCTGATTCGCGACATCGTGCTGATGAAGCTGGATGCCGTGGGCCTGCGCGGCGCGCGCGATTTGATGCCCGCCGAAATTTCCGGCGGCATGGCGCGGCGCGTGGCGCTGGCGCGCGCCATCGCGCTGGACCCGGAGCTGGTGATGTATGACGAGCCGTTTGCCGGGCTGGACCCGATTTCGCTGGGCACGGCAGCGCGCCTGATTCGCCAGCTCAATGACGCGCTGGGCATCACCAGCCTTGTCGTCTCGCACGATGTGGACGAAACCTTCCGCATTGCCGACCGCGTGCTCATCCTGGCCAATGGCCGCGTGGCTGCCGAAGGCACGCCCGATGAAGTGCGCGGCAGCGCCGATCCGCTGGTGCGCCAGTTCATCCGCGCCGAGCCTGATGGCCCTGTGCATTTTCACTACCCCGGCCCCAGCGCCGAGCAAGACTACGGAGCGCTGGCATGAAGGGGCTGCATCCCGCCCGCGTGGGCTACGCCGCGCGCTGCCTGCTGGCCGATCTGGGCCGTGCGGCGCGCCTGTTTTGGCGGCTGCTGGCGCTGGCCGGGCCGGCGCTGCGGCGCTTCGCGCTGGTGCGCGACCAGATTCACTTTCTGGGCAACCACTCGCTGGCCATCATCGCCGTCTCGGGCCTGTTCGTGGGCTTTGTGCTGGCGCTTCAGGGCTACAACATCCTCCAGCGCTACGGCTCGGCAGAGGCCGTGGGGCTGATGGTGGCGCTGTCGCTTGTGCGCGAACTGGGGCCGGTGGTGACGGCGCTGCTGTTTGCCGGGCGCGCGGGCACCTCGCTCACGGCGGAAATCGGGCTGATGAAGGCGGGCGAGCAGCTTTCGGCGATGGAGATGATGGCCATTGACCCCGTGCGCCGCATCCTCGCGCCGCGCTTTTGGGCGGGCGTCATCGTCATGCCGCTGCTGGCGGCCGTGTTCAATGCCGTCGGCATTCTGGGCGGCTGGGTGGTGAGCGTGCCCATGATTGGCGTGGACCCCGGCATGTTCTGGAGCCAGATGCAAGGCGGCGTGAGCGTGTGGGCTGACCTGGGCAACGGCATCGTCAAAAGCGTGGTATTCGGCGTGACCGTCACCTTCGTGGCCCTGCTGCAAGGCTACGCCGCCCGCCCCACGGCCGAAGGCGTGGCCCGCGCCACCACGCGCACTGTCGTCATGGCCTCGCTGCTGGTGCTGGGGCTGGACTTCGTGCTCACCGCATTCATGTTCAGTCTTTGAGAAAAAAGGAAAAACGCCTCATGGAGCGCTCCAAAAACGATGTCTGGGTGGGCCTGTTCGTGCTCATCGGCGCGGCCGCCCTCGTCTTTCTGGCCCTGCAATCGGCCAATTTGCTGAGCCTGAACTGGCAGCCCACCTACCGCGTCACCGCGCTGTTTGACAACATCGGCGGCCTCAAACCCAAGGCCGCCGTGCGCAGCGCGGGCGTGCTCGTGGGCCGCGTGGCCGACATCCGCTTTGACGACCAGCGCTTTCAGGCGCAAGTCACGCTGGAGATGGACACGCGCTACCACTTTCCCAAAGACAGCTCGCTGAAAGTGCTCACCAGCGGCCTGCTGGGCGAGCAATACATCGGCGTGGAAGCGGGCGCTTCGGAAGAAAACCTGGCAGCGGGCGACGTGGTCAAGTCCACCCAAAGCGCCGTCGTGCTTGAAAACGTCATCAGCCAGTTCCTCTACAACAGCGCCGCCGACGGCGGCGACAAAAAGTAAAACGCCCATGAAGACCCACGCCCGCACCCTGTGCAAGCTGGCCGCAGCCAGCGTGGCCCTGGCCTTGTCGGCCTGCGCCAGCGCCCCCGGCGGCAACCCGCACGATCCCTGGGAAAACTACAACCGCTCCATGACGCGCTTTAACACCGCTGTGGACGATGCCGTCATGCGCCCCGTGGCCACGGCCTACCAGAAGGCCATGCCGCAGCCCGTGCGCACCGGGGTTGGCAACTTCTTCGACAACCTCTCCGACGTCTGGTCCTTCGTCAATAACGTGCTGCAAGCCAAGCCGGAGCGGGCGCTGCACTCCTTCTGGCGCGTCATCGTCAATACCACCATCGGCCTGGGCGGCGTGCTTGACCCCGCCAGCGAAATGCGCATCCGCCGCTACCGCGAAGACTTCGGACAGACCCTGGCCTGGTGGGGTGTGCCGCCCGGCCCCTACTTCGTGGTGCCGCTGCTTGGCCCCTCCACCCTGCGCGACGCGCTCAGCATGCCCGCCGACTACTACGGCAACCCGCGCGCCCACGTCCACAGCATCCGCTTGCGCAACAGCCTGGCCGCGCTGAGCTTCGTGGATGCGCGCTCGCGCCTGCTCGGCGTGGAAGACGTGCTCAGCGGCGCATCCATTGACGACTACGCCTTCACCCGCGACGCCTGGCTGCAAAAGCGCCGCAACGACGTGTACGACGGCAACCCGCCCCCCGAACCGGGCCAGGATGACGGCTACCCCGACTACGACAACCCTGACGCTACCCCCGCAGCCCAGCCCGATGCCGCCCCAGCCAGCCAGGCAGATGGCGGCGCGCCATAAACCGGCTGCTGGATGGAGCCGCCCCAAACCACCCTGTCCGCGCCTGCAAGAGGCCAGCGAAAAGACGGCAGAAAGCGGCAAATTTTGCTCCTTAATCCGTAGCATTAGATTCTAGAAGAGCTTGCGCAACCACTGTTTTTTGCCTGCCTGAATTTGCTCCTTTTTTGATAAGCCCCCGCACCTTCGTATCCCTTGCCAGAGAACCTGCTTGCAGCCTGTTCGCAGGCGCAAAAGTGCGGAGAGCCGGGCGGTCTTGGGCCATGCCGCCCGTCCCGATTCGCCGCCCCTTGCGGCCGACGGCAAACAAGCGTTGCGCCCGCGTCCGTCTGCGATCCGGATGGCTGTTCTGAAGCCATGACGCCCGCGCGGCTCCTGGCGGCTGCCGGCCACTTCTTTCGCAGACACTTTGTAACCGGCTGCGCCAGCGCGCGCCGCCAATCTGCATTCCAATACGCCCCCTGCCCGCCGCCCTTCTGGCGGCGCACCATGAAACGAAGGGAACCCTCATGCAAAACACCCCGCTCTCCGCCTTGCCGCGCCGCGCCCTGCTGCTGGGCGCGCCCGCCCTGGCCGCCGCGCTGGCGCTGGGCCTGCCTGCCGCCGCCCGCGCCGCTGGCGAAACGCCGGATGCCTGGATTGGCCGCCTCTCGCAGGAAGTGCTGCAAACCATCAAGGCCGACAAGGCCATGCAGGCAGGCGACATAGACCGTCTCATGCAGCTGGTGGACGAAAAAATCATGCCCAACATCAACTTCCGCCGCATGACGGCTTCTGCCGTCGGCCCCGGCTGGCGGCAGGCCAGCGAGGCGCAGCGCAAGCGGCTGGAGCAGGAATTCAAGATGCTGCTGGTGCGCACCTATGCGGGCGCGCTCAAGAAGGTGAAGGACCAGACCTTCGACATCCGCCCCATGCCCTCCAAGGCTGCGGGAGACGACGAAATCACCGTGCGCACCCTGATCCAAAGCAGCGGCGGCAGCGAGCCAGTGCAGCTGGACTACCGCCTTGAAAAGGCCCCCGGCAGCAGCTCCGGCTGGAAGATTTACGACCTCAACATCATGGGCGTATGGCTCATCGCCAACTACCGGCCCCAGTTCTCGCAGCAGGTCAATCAAAGCGGCATCGACGGCCTGATCGCCTCGCTCGTCGAGCGCAACAAGAGCAACGCCGCCAAGTGAGCGCTGACATGCTGGTGCTGCCCGCCGAACTCACCCACAAGCAGGCCGCCGCCTGCCTTGTGATGCTGCGCCAGGCCACCCACACCGCTGGCGAACAGACCGTGGTGGCCGACGCTTCAGCCCTCACGCAGTTTGACTCTTCAGCCCTGGCCGTGCTGCTCGAATGCCGCCGCAGCTGCCTGCTGGAAGGCAAGCGCTTCGCCGTCCACGGCATGCCCGCCCGCCTGGCCGAGCTGGCCCGCCTGTACGGCGTGGCCGCCCTGTTGCCGCCCGCCGCCGCCTGAGAACCTGTTCAAAATCTGTCCATGGGTGCGGCAAAGCGCGGCCTTGCACGCTCTTCAGCAGGGGACGGATGCGCTTGAGCCTCTCCCGGCTGATGTTGCTTGGGGCTGCTTTTTCATCTCATGAGCTTTTCATTTTTCGTGAGAGGTTTTGAACAGGTTCAGAGCCGCGCATTGCTCTTTTTCTGATAGCGGCTGGTGCCCGTATTCAAAGGGCTGGAGCCGGATTGGGCGGCATGGCAGGCGGGCGGGCCGCCGCCTCTGCGCTGGTTTTTGTGTCTGCTTTGGGCGCGGCGGCGGGCGCGTATTCGATGAACTGGCGCACGTGGCTGGCCAGCCGCCTCTGGCCGGGCAGGGCCAGGTGGATGCCGTCGGCGTGGCGCACGCGGGTGAGCTTGCCTTCCAGGCGGATGCTGTCGGCGTAGCTTGGCGTGCCGTCGCCCAGCAGCTCTTCGGTGGGCAGCCAGAGCGCGGCGGCGTCCAGGTTTTGCGCCAGCACGGCGTTCAGACGGCGGATGCGCTGTCCGTAGTCATTGGCGCGCATCAGCGGCAGGCCAATCCAGATGACGGACGCGCCCGCCTGGCGCGCGGCGCGGGTGATGCGCAAGGCGCGCGCGGCGTAGGCTTCATCCCACTCGGGCGTGCCAAAGCGTTTGCGGCTGCGGCTTTCAAAAAAATCCCAAGGGTCGTTCGCGCCCAGAAACACGACGACCAGGCGCGTGTCCGGGTGCTGGCGCAAGGCCGCTTCCACCGCCTGCGGCCAGTTGAAGTAGGCGGCGTTGGTCAGGCCCGTGCTGTGGCGGCTCAGGTTGATGGAGCGGATGCCGCCTTCGCGCAGCAGCGTCCGCTGGAGCAAAGGGGCGATGCTTTGCATCATGGAGTCGCCCACGAACAGCACTTTGTCTGCCGCAGCCAGGCGTATGACGGGCGGCGCAGCGTTTTCTTGCGGCGCATCAGGTGTCTGGGGCGCTTCAGGCGCGGGCGGCACGGGCGGCAATTCAGGGATGCCGGGCGCTTCGGGCGCGCTGGCGGCGGCCAGGCCCGCCGCCACGGCTTGTTCCATAGAAGCGGGGCCGTCATGCCAGGCTTGCAGGCGGGCGCGCAGGGCCGCTGCGCTGCGCCACTGCGGCCAGGCGTTCAGGCGCTCCAGCGGGCTGCGCTGATGCCAGGTTTGCAGCCACCAGGCGTTGAATGAGTCTTGCCCGAACCACAGCGTGAGCGCGCCGGTGAGCGCCAGCGCCGCAAACAGCCCTGCCGCGCCCACGCGCCGGCCCGCGTGCGCGTTCATCGCCCCTTCAGAACCTCGCATAAATGAACCCCGGCACACCCGGCGGCGCCACGATGATGAGCAAGCCCATGAGCGCACTGGCGGGCAGCGCCCACGCCAGCACGGGCAGGCGCTGCATCAGCGCCACGCAGGCGGCAAAGGCGGCGGCCAGCGGGCGGCACAGCAGCCAGGCGGCGGCCAGCAGCGCCAGCCAGGCCAGCGCGCGCGGCGGCGGCAGCGTGGCCCAGGGCGTATCGGGCGCGGCCAGCGCCTGCCACACGGCGGCCAGGCTTTCCGCATCGGTCACGCGAAACACCACGAAGGCCAGGCACACGAAATGCGCTGTGGCCAGCCGCCCCGCAAAGCGCCCCGCCGCCGTGCCCGCCAGCGCGTTGCGCCGCCCGGTGAGCGCATCGCCCGCATTCAGCAGCACAAGGCCCGCGCCGTGCGCCAGCCCCCAGAGCAAAAAATTCCAGCCTTGCCCGTGCCACGCGCCCGACAGCCCCAGCGCCAGCAGCAAGTTCAGCTGCGTGCGCGCAAAACCGTGGCGGCTGCCGCCCAGCGGGATATAGATGTAATCGCGTATCCAGGTGGAAAGGCTGATATGCCAGCGGTTCCAGAATTCGCGCAAATTGTGCGCCGCCAGCGGCTGCATGAAATTGAGCGGAATATGAAAACCCAGCAGCATGGCCAGGCCAATCACCAAATCGGAATAACCCGAAAAATCAAAAAAAAGCTGCGCCGTATAGCCGTAAATGGCCGTCAATACCGTCAGCGGCGCGTGCTGCATGGGATTGTCAAAAACCGGGTCCACCAATTGTTCGGCCAGCGCGCCGGCCAGAAACCATTTTTTGGTAATGCCCAGCAAAATCAGGCACACCGCCAGCGCCGGGTTCAGCAGGCGGCGCGGCCGCCGCGTCTGAATCTGAATGGCCGCGCCCGCGTGCAGCCCCTCCACGCTTTTTTGCAGCCCCGCGCGGAAAATGGGGCCGCTGGTCACCGTGGGGAAAAAGCCCAGGTGCAAAACCAGTTCATGCCATTTCAGCGCCAGACTGGCCGGGCGCTGGCGCAGCCAGTCCAGATACGCAATGGCCTGAAATGAATACCACGAAAGCCCCAGCGGAAAAATCAGCGCCGCCACCGGCTCTTGCAAAGGCGCGGGAAAATGGGCCGCGAAAAAATCGTGGTATTTGAAAAAACCCAGATTGGCCGCAATCAGGGCCGCGCCCGCGCCCAGCCAGCGCTTTTTTGCCTTTTCATGGCGGGATTGGGCAATGCCGCGCGCCACGCCGAAAACGCCCGTGGCAAAAACCAGCAGCGCCGCCGCGAAATACGGATTGGCCAGCCACAGCATGAACAGGCTGGCCGCCAGCAGCAGCGCGTTTTGCGCCCCCGGCCACGGGCGCAGCGCCCAGTAGGCCGGAAACAGCAGCATGAAAAACGCCGCGAACTCGATGGACAGCAGGCTCATGCCGCGCAGACGCCTGACGCCAGCGGCCAGCCGCTGGCGGGGCCGGCTGCAAGGCTTATTTCGCTATGGTATCCATAGCATGATGTCCTAGTGGAAAGTGCGCAAAAGCCACTTTCATCCCCCTTGAATCCGCTCCTGTTTCTGATGCTTCCGGGCGCGGACTGGCAGGGGCCGGGCGCATGGGCGGGGCGGCGCGGCATGGGGCGG
>ERZ773077.2374-NODE-2374-length-12180-cov-15.117773_pt1 | contig 12180 bp, 6 predicted proteins | sample MGYA00580612_ERZ773077 | MGnify/ENA primary metagenome ERZ773077 (study PRJEB29015, sample SAMEA2737971) | human oral metagenome | biome: human oral; feature: human-associated habitat; material: dental | place: China | collected 2021 ...
ATGGCTTTAAGTTTGGCGCGCAGGGTGTTTTTGCCTTCGTTTGCCCATTTTTGCAATGTTTCAGGACGATGAAAATGAAATACTTCACGGGCACGAGGGGCGGGATCGTTACGGTTGGTAAAACGTGTTACTACGCCCGTGCTTTCATATAAAAAGGCAATCTCTGCTTGCTCAATATACTTGAGTTTGCTGTCGGCATAGCGTGCGCTTTGCTCTTCAACCGTATTGAGCTTATGGCCAAAGTTTTCTTCTTTGGCCTCAATAATGGCAACTGGCTCTCCATCGACAAATAACAGATAATCTACCGGACCGCTGTCAGTCGGATATTCACGCACCGCTACCCCAAAACTACTGTTGGGATTAAAATACTTCACCGACTGTACCGCCCAGCCCGCCTGCTCCAGTTTTTGGTCGATGATGTCGCGGGCTTGCTGTTCGGGGTGTTGGTTGTAGGTTACCTGTTTGCTCATAAATACTATCCTAGATAACGCGTTAAAACTGATAAAAAAAGATGTTCATTAATTGTATTTGGTGAAACTGTATAACTTGCTGTCCTGCTTCAAAAAGCGAAACACGACAATTTTCCCGGCTGCTCTGCAACTGCTTTTTGTAATTTTCAATGATAACCCAAGTAGCTTTCATTTTCCTCAAATTCACAAGTAAATATCCTGAAAACTCTCTGCTTAAATGGTTTCACATTGAAACAATTTTGGTTCAAAAGTATTTTCTTCTATCTGAAATCAACCTTTAACATACAACAAAAAGGTCGTCTGAAAACCAGAAAACTGATTTTCAGACGACCTTTTATGCAATTCTGTTTTAGAACGGTTGTTTCTATATAAGGAAAGAATGAAAAAATAAAACTCTAATTATTTCAACTTGTTGCAATCAAATATTGATGACTTTCTTAAAAATACATAAAAATAACCCCGATAACAGAGTAATTATATCATTATATTTTACAATATTAACGTAAAATTTTTACACATTGCTTTCAAGAGCCAACCATTTATGTTCTCTGTTTTACTTTTTGAAAATAAAACAGAGGACTTCTATATTTTGGTGTAAATAATTCTCTTGAATAAATTTCTGTTCTATAGCTATGCTCTATTTTTGAGTTTCAAATGTAGTATGGAGCTATAAAAATTGACAACTCCATAAATAATATTCTTATTCTTTGTTTAATCTAACAAGAAAATGCTTAAATTGTTCTTCGTTGTTATCCAACTTTCCGAAAAATAACTCATCAATTTGCTCAATTAACGGAACAGCTGTTTGTAATATTTCTTCTCCTTTTGAGACCTTTGCAAAATTCCCCAAAATCCCCTAAATGTCTTGGTGGGAATTTAGGGGATTTTGGGGAATTTTGCAAAGGTCTCATTTTAAGATAAACAGGTCGGTGTTTGTCGGGCATCAATGCCCGACCTGCAACTCTTTTCAGACGACATCAACACCTATTCAAACGCCAAATCCCCCACCAGTTCCGCCAGCGTGTTCAGCCGCTGTTCCGATTTTTCTACAAACGGGTTTGCCGTATCCCACGCATAGCCCGCGAGAATGGCGGAAATCATGCGGCTGATTTCGGGCGCGCGGTTGGGTGCGTACACCACGTTTTGGAAACGGTTGTCGTACCAGCCGTCCACATAGGTGCGAAAAGCGTTTACGCCCACCATCAGCGGCTCGGCGAACTCGCGCTGCCAGTCTGCTGCTTCGCCTTTGAGCTGGCGGGCAAGCAGGTCAGCGGCGAGTTTGGCGGAATGCAGCGCGATGGTTACGCCCGATGAGAACACGGGGTCAATAAACTCGGCGGCGTTGCCTAACAGCGCGAAATGTTTGCCGTGCAGGGCTTTAACATTGGCGGAATAGCCTTGGATGCTGCGGTAGGGGAAGCCGTTTTCCCATTCGGAATGTTTAAAAAATTCAACCAGATTGGGGCATTCTGCCACTATTTGTTTCAACACGGCTTCGGAATCGCCCGCCAGTTTGTCGGGTGTGCCGACCACGCCGAGCGAGCAGGTGTTGTCGCCGAAAGGGATTGTCCAAAACCATACGTCGCGGTGCTGCGGGTGGGTGGTAATCAGGATTTTGTTGCGGTCAAAATCGGCTTCGGCGGCGATGTTGTCGGTGATGCACGTGAAATGCGCCATGCGAACGCTGCGCCGTTTTTAAACTGAAAGCCTTTCTCGGCGCGCACGGCATCGGCAAAACCGGCTTCTTCCAGCATTTCCATGCAGTGCGGCAGCAGGCTCTCGCCAATCACAAAGCGCGGAAAATGCTGTTTTTCCAGCGCGCATACTTTGAAGCCCTGTTTGTTAAGCAGGGCGGAGGCAACCGAGCCTGACGGGCCTGCGCCGATGACGGCAACGTCAAATTGGGTGTGGGACTTTCGCAGATAAATGGTTTGGCATAAAAGCGTAATTATAGAATTTTACAAGGCAGCCTGAAAATGGGGGAATGGAGTTTGAGGCTGCTTTTTGTTGAGTGGGTTGGGCAATTGATGCACGGATAATGCCCGATTTGCTTTACTTCAATAAAAAAAGCAGTCTGAAAGGCCGTCTGAAAACTTTTCAGACGACCTTTTACCTTACTTCGTAGCAATGTTCACTTCCGCCGACATCCCCGGCGCGAGGCGTTCCAAATCCTGTTGCCCTGCGTCAAATACGATTTTTACGGCGATGCGTTGGGCGATTTTGACGAAGTTGCCCGTGCCGCTGTCGGCTTTAATCAGGCTGAATTCGGAAGCGGTGGCGGGCGAGATTTCGGCGACTTTGCCGCTGAACGCCTTGCCGCCGAGTGCGTCGATACTCACGCTGGCACTCTGCCCGATTTTCACGTTGGCCATATCGGTTTCTTTGATGTTGGCGATGATCCAGCGTTCGGGCGGCACGACGGACATCAGCTGCGTGCCCGCGCTCACAAGCTGCCCTTGTTTTACGCTGACTTCGCCGAGTTTGCCGCTGGCGGGCGCGTAAATCACAGTATGCCCCAAATCCTGTTTTGCCAAGTCCAGCAGGGCTTGCGCGTTGGCGATGCCCGCCTGTGCGCCCTCGCGCCCTACGCCCGTGTTGATGATGTTCTGCTGCGCCACGGCGTATTGCTCCTGCGCCTGTTTCAGGCCCGCTTCGGCTTGTTTAACGGCGGTTTGCGCGGCATCGCGGCTGCTTTGCGACACGGCATCGGCACTCACCGCCTGTATGCGCTGCCATTCGCGGCGGGCGCGGTCAAGCTGGGCGCGGGCGTTGTCAATCGCGGCTTGGTTGGCTTTGGAGACGGCGAGGGCGGAGGCTTTGTCCTGCGCGGTTTTGTTCAACGCCGCCTGCTGCCCCGCCAGCCCAGCTTCGGCTTGGGCGACTTTGGCACGGTAGGGCGCGGGGTCGATTTCCACCAGCGGCTGCCCTGCTTTTACGTTGTCAAAATCGCGCACCAGCACTTTCTGCACATAGCCGCCCACGCGCGGGCTGACGGCGGTTACGCTGCCGCGCACATAGGCGTTGTTGGTGTAAACCTCGCCCATGCCGAAGGGCGGCAGGCGGAAGGCATACAGGGCAAGCACCACGCCGATTGCGCTGGCGGCGAGTATGCCGATGCTGCCGAAACGGTGTTTTTCAGGCTGCCATTGGGCGGGCTCTTGCGGCTCGGACGGGGTTTCAGACGACGTTTCAGGCTGCATCTCGGGCTGCGGCACGGCGGTTTTTTGGGATTCGGTGTCGGGTTGTTCGGGGGTGTCGGGTTGGGACATTTTTTGCTTTCCGTTGATTTGGGGGTTGATTCGGTTAATGGGTTGGTGCGGTGGTTTTCAGGCTGCCTTTAATGCCGTCTGAAACACTATTTCCCCAACGCCGCAAACACTTTCGCCTTCTCCGCCGCCAGAATATCAATCTTGTAATAACGGCGGTACAGCCACAGGGCGACGGCGACGAGGGTCGATACCGCCGCCATCGCCGCCAGCAGCGCGAACAGGTCGCTGTATGCCGCCACCGACGCTTCTTTGCCCGCCTGCGCGGTGATTTGCGAGACGGCGCGGCCTTGCAGCAGCACCGGGTCGGAGAGGGTGGCGGAGAGGGCGGCGGCGTTGCGCTGGATGTCGGCGGCGAGCGCGGGGTTGGAGAGGGTCAGGTTTTGCGCGATGGCGGCGAGGTGGTCGCGGGTGCGGTAAGTTAAAAACGCGCTGAATGCCGCCGCACCCGCCAGCCCGCCGAGGGTTTGCGACAGGCCGAACACGGCGGAGAAGCTCATCATGTGGTCGGGGCTTTTCGCCAGCGCGCGCAGTGCGCCTTCAAGCATCATCGGCCCCATAAACAGCAGCGAGGCAAAGGCAACGATAAACTGGCTGAAATAAAGTTGCGCGGGGCGGGTCTGCATGCCCACGCCGATTTCCAGCCACGCACCGAGGGCGAAACAGGCGAGCGCAACCATCACGGGGCGGCGGATGTCGTTGATATCCAGCAAAATCAGGCTGCCGACCACACCCGCCAGCATTCCGCCCGCAACAATCAGGTAAAACGTGCTCATCTGCGCGCTGCCCATGCCCACCGCGCCCATCAGCCCCGCCGCGCCGACGGTCTGCTCCGAGGTCAAGAGCCGCGCCATCGCGCCCATCACGGCAAAGATGAGGATTTGCGGCACGGTCATCCAGTGCCAGTCCAGCATCGGCTTGTGCCGAGTCGATTCGATGTACAACGCCAGCCCCGTCAGCCCCACTCCGCCCGCGAGCAGCCAGCCGAGCCACTGCGTCGTCCACCACACCGTGCGCCCCTGCACGAGAAAGGCGCACAACAGCGCGATGCCGGAAGCGAACAGGGTAAAGCTGAGCGCGTCGGTCAGCGTGAACGATTTGCGCACGGTGATGCCGGGCGGCAGCGGCAGGGCGAACAGGCAGGCGGTGCAGGCGAGCGCGAGGGTAGCCTGAAAGGCGAACACGCCGTTGAGGTCGCCGTCGCCATACAGCAGCGGCACGAGGCTCTGCGCCAGCGGCGTGCCGACCTGCATCAGACCCAGCCCGAACACCAGCCCGACCAGCTTTTTCGTGCCGGTAAAGCCCTGCATCATGTAGTAAATCGACAGCACCAGCAGGCCGCTGGCGGCGATGGCGGCGGCAACACACGCGATGAGTTCCACTTCGTAATGGTGATAAACCAGTTGCAGTAGGCTGGCGGCAAGCTGGGCGAACAGGGTGATGCGGACGAAGCGTTGCAGGCCATACGCCTTGCGGACTTTGAAAAAGAGGACGCTCATGCAGGCGTAAGCCATGAAATACGCCGCCTGAATCCAGCCGCCCTGCTGCAAATCGAGCGACAAATCGCCGCGCAGCTGTGGCAGCGAGGCAGTGAGCAGCCCGTTTTGGAAGCCCGACGACAGCGCGAGTAATAAACCGATGGCAAGATACGCGAGCCGCCGCTTTTTCGGATGCTCGGGCGAGGCGGGCGAACCCGGCATAAAGGGCATTTCATGCGGCTTGAAGGTGTAGCCGCCGGATTGCAGGGGCATGGGGTTTCCTTTGGTGGGGTGGACGGGACAAAGTTTTAGATTTTCAGGCTACCTCAGCATGCAGATTAAAAATACCGCCGTTCTTTTAACACGGCTTCGATTTGCGTTTTCAAAACGGCTTTGAGGTTTTGATAGCCTTGAAACTCGTGTCGCAGTTCGTTGTGGTAATCCGATTTCGGGGGAGTTGGGTTTTTATCCTTATTTAACAGCAAAATATAGTCTTTTCCCTTGCCTTTTGCGTATCCAAATTCGTATAGCACATTGGCGTTATTGGTGGTGATGTCGGCGATAAAAATCGAGCAGCGGTCTATTTTTTGGAAAATATCCTGTATCAAGTCGCCAGTTGGGGCATTTACCCGCATAATGGGGAATAATTGGACATTTAATCCGTGTTGAGCGGATAACTCAGTGCAAGTCTCCTCAATACTGGCATTATAGTCATCAACTGTGCTGTCATCGTAATACGGCATTGCCACGAAAATTTTGATCTCGTTGCTGTAAATCTGCTCAAACAGATCAATCATACTTTGCGGATTGATATTTTGAAGTTGATACAAGCGGTTGCCTTTTATCCAGTTGATAAATGCGGTAAACCATTTTCCGTTGTCTTTTACGGCAAAGATGCACATAACTGTCAGCAGACTAACCGAAAGATGATTTTTGATGTCTTCGCTGTTTGCGATGATATCTTCTACTTTGTGGATTTTTGACTTAATTGTAGCGGCGCTGCAATTTTCCCCTAAATGCTCGTTCAATAGTTCGGTAATATTTTTGAGCAAACTGCAACGGCATTTTTCTTTTTTGCAAAATTCTGCGATATGCGGAATATGTTCCTCATCAACAGATTCAAACAAATCTTTGGCAAACAGGAAACTTTTACCGAAATGACGCTGTATCTCGTCATTGGAAAACCTGTTTTTTTGAAAAATGGCCAGTAAGTTTTCTTCGAGTGTTAAAGGTACCCCGCGTGAGTTGATGTAATGAAAAATCACGCTTTGCTGTTTGTTATCCACGTCGCTGTCTGAAAATAAAATCAGGCAAAACGGCACTTGATAATCCCGTTCGTCAGACTGATCTATGGCACTCAAGCGGTGGTTGCCGTCGATTCTGAGTAGCAAGCTTTCCTTTTTAATGGTAAACGAAGCCAGTTTTAGATTTTTAAATGCGCCTTTGAGGGATTTCGCTTCAGTGAGTGCAATATCAATCGGATAATTTTTCTTCTCCCCAATATTGAGTAATTGGGATTCATCTTGTGCCAAAGCAATCGGCGCATCGCTGGCTAATCTGTGTCCGAGAATGATTTCGGGGAAAAACAGATATTCCCTTTGTTCAAAATAATGCTTAATTTCCTCAATGTGCTGTTCGTTTAATTCCCGTTGATATGAAAATTCCGCACGGGAATGTTTTGCCAATTCTTTGATACTGGTAAAGCCTCGCAGGCAGGTGAAGCCGCCTAGCGAGCGTTCTAAAATACCTGTGAGCGTCATCATTGTGCGCCTCCCAAAATCATCTGTTCAATCTCGGCTTTGGCTTGGCTTAAAAGCTGTTCGGCTTCGGCTTGCAGGGCCGTGGCTTGGGCTTTGATGGCTTGGATATGGGCGATGATTTTTTGTTGCGTGGGTTTGTCGGGCAAAGGAATGTTGAGTTTTGCCAAGTCGTTGGGGTAAACGTGCGGCTGCCCTGCGCCTTTTTGCAACAAATAAATTTCCTGCTGTTTCACTTTCAGCACTTCTGCCAAAAATTCAGTGATCAGTTTATTTTCATCTTTGGAAAAAATGACCGTACAGTCAGAGGCAAAAATCGAGTAATCGTGATACCAGACATAGCCCGAATATGCACCGCTGGCACTGACGGTAATCACGTTGCCTTTGTGGTTGCAGACGTTGTGGCTGTACGGGCTGCTTTGTCCGCCTGCGATCACGGGGTAATCACCGCTGACGATGTCGTCTGAAGTAATGCTTTGCCCTTTTTGCAAAAAGGCGATGTTGTCCAAACGCTCATTGGGGTATTTGCCGCCTTCGATGCGGTAATGTTTGTTGAACTGGGTAAACGGGTCAAATGCACCCCCACCCACTTCGCTCATCTGCACGGTAAATATACGGCTGTTTAGGCTGTTGTCGGTTTCGGGCAGGGTAATGCCCAGCTCGCCCAACAGGTAGTCGTTGATACTGGTTAGCAGGGTTTGGGCTTGTTTTTGTTTACTGTTGCGTGCCAACAAGGCGTTTTCATAGATACGGATAATTTCGTCTTGAACGGCAAGCGGTGGGATAACAATGGGAACAGGGGCTAACTGTTGATAATTGATGTTTTTCTGTGCCGCTTGCGGAGCTAAATCTTCCAAAAACGATTTGATGAATTTGAAATAGATATTGATGTATTCCAGTCGCAAATCATCGGATTTTGGCGTGAGTGCAATCAGACTGTCAGGGTAACAGGCGGGATAGTCCAAAATGGCGGTATCGCCGATATTGGCTGCAATCGTTAGGATAACGGCTTTTTCTGTTTGTAGACGGCTGGTTTTCAAACCTAGTTCGTTTAAGGTTTGGCTATAAGTAATTTTTCCAGCATTTTGGCTGGCTTTGACAATATCGCCTGTTTGGATAAACGGGTAATCTCCGCCGTATAGTTTGGGATCGTTTCTTGGTCGATGTCCAAAACGTCCCCGTTGCATATCGATACAATCCACCATTTTGCTGACGGTGTATTTTTTCTGTTTGGCAAAAATGAAATTGTGAATGGTCTGATAGTAAAGTGGATCAATCCGCCCCTCAATTTCAGACGACCTGACTAAAAACATCTCGCCGAAAGGCAGTTTTTCTGAAAAATCAAACGTTGCCATGGTTCACCTCCTCGATAAAGCGGGCGAGTTCGGCGGCGATGGTGTCCAACTCGTTAATTGGAGTGTCTTTGCCCGTAGCGTCGTAGCCGATTTGTTCGGCAATCGCCATAAAAATCGGGTAGTCGGGAAGCTGACGGCGTTTTTCTTGTAGATATTCTTCAATCATTCGCTCTTTCAGTTCGTTAACTTTATCGCTGTATCCGCTGCTAATTTCGCTTTTCCATTCTTTATAGGCGTCGGTTTTTTTGAATTCGGCGAGTGTGCCGCTGTATTTGATACCGGTAGCATTTTTAAGTATGCTTTTTTTCTCGTTATCCCAGTCTTTGAGTTGGTTGATGTAGCGGTGGCGATTTTTTAAGGCGTTTTGAATATCGAGCTTCAGGGTTTTAATGCGTTCACTTTCGGCTTTGGGATATTTGCGTAAAAACATAACGCTGCTTTTTACGCCTGCGCCGGTGGCGGTAAAGGCGGTCTGCGGCAGGCTGACCACAGCGATAATGCGGAAGTCAGTTTCGATTTGGTCACGCACGTATTGCAGGCTGCTGTTGGTCAAAATGCCGTCAGGGATGACGATGGCGAGATAGCCACCCTCTTTGAGGAAGTTGCGGCATTGTTCGATAAACAGGATTTCGGTTTTTTGGCTTTCCCGGTTTTGTACGCCGCTGTTTTTGATGTCTAGCCAAGAAACGTCGCTCATGCCAAAGCTGTAAGTTGCAAGATAGGCTTGTTCAGTTTGTTTAACGATGCTGCCGAAAGGCGGATTGGTGATGATGAAATCAAAGTGGTTGTATTTGAAACCCAGGTTGTTGCTTTGATTTTGCAGCGCTTTGTCGCTAAGCAAGCCGTCGGCAGTGATGATATTGGTATGGCCATCATCATGAATAATCATGTTCATTTTGGCGGCACGGCTGATTTGTTCATTGATTTCGATGCCGTAAAGTTTTTTTTCGGCAAAATCGTGCCAGTGGCGGAAGTGATCAGCGCTGCCTTCGCTGTAGTATTCGTCGGCTTCTCGGCGCACTTTGTCTAATGCGTGCAGCAAAAAGCCGCCGCTGCCACAACTGGTATCCAGCACAAAATGGTCGTGGCTGATGGGCAGGACATCCACGATGAATTTCACAATGCGGCGCGGGGTGAAATATTGTCCGAAGCTGCCGCGAAAGAAGGAATCCATAAAGGTTTCAAAGGCGCGACCTTTGCTATCAAGGTCGGTTTTGCTCAGGTTTACGTCTTGCAGGTAGCCGACGATGGTGCGCACGCGCTCGGGCGTGAGGCGGATATTGTCTTTAAATACTTCGGCATCTTTCAGACGGCCCTCTTCATAAAGACCGGTAACGCGCTTGAATAATTCTTGTGTATTCTGCGCACGGTTCTTCTGCTGCTGTGTTTCGCTGCCCGCACCTTCATCTGCGGTAAGGATGATTTGAAAATCATAGGGCTCGCCATTTTTGCGCGGTTTGCGCTCGTCCCAGATTTTGCAGAAGATGAGTTTGTCGAGTTCGTCAAAGGCCTCGGAAGGATTGAGCTGGCCGCCTGCCCACAGGGCGTTGTGGGCTTGTTTGAAACGGCGGGTAAGGTCGGCTTCGTCCACAATCTGCAAATCGAAAAACTGCTGTTTGCCTGCGCCGCTGTTTTGTGTTGCGCCTTTGACGTATTTGTATGGGGCGAGTTTGTTTACACCGAAAGGCGGGATATCGGGTAGGGTGGAGCGGCTGTTGCGGTTTTTATCAACGGAAAAATATTCGTTTCTGATGGAAGATGTTACCCATACATATTTGACGTTGTTGGGCAAGGCAAAGGCGTAGGAATAGGCTTGTTCGACTGCTTGGATAAATTCGGCTTCGCTGACTTCGGCCTTTTTGCATTCCACCAAAATATGCGGCATCAGGCACTCGTCATCACGATAAACCACAATGTCCGCTTCTTTTTTCTCCGACCCCATGGTTACGGACACGAAATTGCGGACACGCTTTTGGGGATAGCCATATTGGAGGATCAGGCGGCAATAGGCTTCGGCTTGAACTTTTTCTTCAGGATTACTGAAATTGCGGGAACGTTGTTCAAAGACGTATTCGATACGGTCGGCATCGGTCAGACGGATAAGGTTGGCTTGAATGCCTTGTTTGATAAAGTCAGTTGTTTGGTTCATATTAAATCCTGTATGAGTAGGGCGGTTTGCGCGATATTTTAGCCAAGAAGAGATTACTGGGATGGGATACTTATATTTGACCTACACGGTTTCAGATTTTCAGGCTGCCTTATTTGTCCGCCGCAAAACCTCCGCCAAAGGCGGTATTTAACGCCAGCCACGCGGTAAATAGCTTCGCCTGTGCCTGCGCCAGTTGCGCTTCGTTTTGCAGGGTTTCGTCCTGCGCGGCGAGCCAGTCAAGCTTGTTGTCCAGCCCCGCGCGGTAGCGGCTTTGCGCGGCGGCGGCGTTTTTGCGGGCCAGCGCGGTCATCTCGGTTTGGTCGCGCACGGCTGCGGCAGCGGTTTCGTATTGCGTCAGCGCGTCGGCTGCCTCGCGCAGGGCGGTGTAAACGTTTTTGTTGTAACGCGCCGCCTGCTCGTCAAACTCGGCTTCCTTGCGCGACAGGTTCGCCCGCAACGTGCCGGAAGTAAAAATCGGCAGGCTCACGCTCGGCAGCAGTCCGGCGAGAAACGACGACGAATGCGGCAGGTTGCCGATTTCCACATTGGACAAGCCGGCCAGCGCCTTGATGGTAATGTTCGGATAAAACTCGGTTTTCGCGCTGGCAACCAGATGGCGGCGGGCGGTCAGTGCCTCGCGCTGCGCCGCCAAATCGGGGCGTTTGCCGAGCAAATCGGCGGTGAGCTGCGACACGGGCGGTGCGGGGGTGTTGGCGGCGGGGTTGGGCGTGAAAGTGTCCAACGCCTGCGCCGGTTGTCCTGTCAGCGCGGCAAGCGCGTGGCGCACTTGGGCAATATTGCCGTCCAAATCTGACAAGGCAGCCTGAAAACGGCTGTTGCCCTGTTGCACGGCATAGAGTTTGCTCGGTGCAAGTTGTCCTGCGCGAATCAGCTCGCGCACCACCTGCTCGCGTTCGCGATTCAACTGCGCCCGCTGCGCCACGCGCTGCCGCGTTTCCAGCAGCAACTGCCATTGGCGGTAATACGTCGCCACGCCCTGCGCCAGCAGTAGCCGCGTCTGCGCGATTTCGTATTCCACGGCGCGTTGCTGCCCCAGCGCAGCTTCCAGCTGGTGCTTGTATTTGCCGAACACATCGGGCGACCATTGCCCTTGCAGTTGCAGCGATTCATAAGTGATATTGGTGCCGTGGTCGCCCAGCAGCCGCTTTTCCAAATCGCTGATGAGTTCGGGCTTCTCGCGCTCGTTTACGCCGTCGCGGTGCAGCAGTGCGCCGCTCAGCCCCAATCCAATCTTCACGCCGCGCTGCGAATCCGCCAAATCCGCCTCCGCCTGCGCCTGCCGCAAGCGCGCCTGTGCCGCCGCCAAATCGGGCGAACGCGCGAGGGCGGTGTCAATCAGGCCGTCGAGCTTGGCATCGTTGAGCGCACGCCACCATTGCGGCGCAATCGGTGGTTGCGGTGCGGTGGAAAGACCGAGCGTTTCGGCGGTTTCCACGGCGGCGGGGGTGTGCTTGGGATGAGTGGCGCAGCCCGAAAACAGCGCGGCACAGAGGAAAAATAAAGGGAAGCGTTTGAACATTTTGAAATATATATAAACAGGAATCGGGATGATTATAACGAAAAACGTATCGGGCGGAGGTTGGAAAACTTCAACGCAAAAGGCCGAGACCTTTGCAAAATTCCTTTTCCCCAACAACCGAAACCCAAAAACAGGTTTTCGGCTGTTTTCTCCCCCAATCACTCC
>ERZ773077.2378-NODE-2378-length-12166-cov-7.056890_pt1 | contig 12166 bp, 10 predicted proteins | sample MGYA00580612_ERZ773077 | MGnify/ENA primary metagenome ERZ773077 (study PRJEB29015, sample SAMEA2737971) | human oral metagenome | biome: human oral; feature: human-associated habitat; material: dental | place: China | collected 2021 ...
TTCACCACGGGACAGGACAGGATCAGCCTGCCCGTGGCCACCTTCGGCGGGCTGAGCGGAAACTGGTTCACCACCGGCACGGTCACTGCCACCACGCGGGTGTATCAGCAGGGGGAGACGTTGTTCTTCGACGCCGACGGTTCGGGCGCGCTATTCACCCCGGTCGCATTCGCGACGTTGCCGCCGGGAGTCCAACTCACCGTCAACGACTTCGCCTGATCCCCATCCCCTGTTCGACTCCATGGCCCACCATGTCGCATGGATCATTCCTCCCGGGGATTCGATACCGGCGGCCATCCCACCGGGTCGCGTCAATTCCTCGACGGGGATCGTTCAGGGAACCGCCCATGGGCGACACAGGTACCGTGGCCCGAAACCTCCCCAAGACATGACCCGCAACTTGCCTGTTCACCGTCCACGCGCGCGGGCGGAGCGGCCACGCCTTGTTGGCAGGTTTCCGGCAGGGGCTCGGACAGTCACGAACCGTTTTCCTCGGCGACTTCTCGTGCTGCTTTTTCGTTCTCTCTCGGAGGGTGTTTCTCCAACCAGTCGAGCAGGAATTTCATGAGTATGAGAGCGACCAGGCTGGCCATCAGCGCCGCGAGGAGACCCCGGAAGAACGTTGTGAACAGCCATGCGACCGAGAGCCATATGAGGAGGTCCTCAAAGACGTCGTCGATTCTCCGGAAAATCCCGATGACGAGAAGAGCCGTCAGGAACGCATTTATGACCGTGGTGATGATCCAGAAGGCAGGAAACATCCACAGGAGGTTGAGCCAGAGCCACGGATCGGGGCTCCGCAGCTCACCGACGCCCGGGATGAGGGCGACACCCACCACACCCACCGCCATCGGTACGGCGGCGACGGCACTGATGGCGGCAAGGAGCCAGAACATGATGACCGCCCCCCAGAAGGTGACGGGCTGATCCTTTGAACTCATGTTCTGGCTCCTCTCGTTCAGGCGAACGTCACGAACCACCACGTGATTTCGATGGCCACGTCTGCCGGGATGCCGTTCTGCGTGAGGAAGGTCGCGATACCCAGCTCGGTCGTGGCTTCGATCGAGTCTACCTCTTGTCCCACCCAAGAACGAATGGTCTTTGGCAAGAAAACACACTGGAGTGCTACACGTTTCGTGTAAGTCACTTGTGGTGGACTTAGCGGGAGGCTTGTCGAAACCCGCCCCTTCGCTCCTCCGCGTGGGATCGCAGCACCGAACAATCCGTACTCGTGCTGTCCAACCCCGGCTGGCACCGGTCAGCGCTCAACGTAGAGTCAGTGACGAGGCGCTCGACTCCGCGGAGGTACGGTACCGCGCTGGGGTGACACTCCGCGCGATCGCGAACGATGTCGGCCTGAACCGTCGCAGGCTAGCATCGCTGCTCCGGGAGCAAGGCGTCCGCCTCCGCGGGACTGCTCCTTCTCCGACCGAGAATCGAGAGATGGCTCGGCACTACCAGGGCGGAGAGTCGCTCGAACGCGTCGGAACGTGCTTGGGGTTCTCAGCTAGCACAGTTCGGGGCCATTTGATCATCATGGGAGTGACTTTGCGTGATCCCCAGGGCCGTCAGCGATGACGAGTCACTCCTAGAAACTCCGCAGGTCGGGGGCGTGTCTAGCTGACACAGACAGGCACGAACCTCAGTAGAAGAAGGGCCTACGTGCAAGAAGGTGTATCTGATGTCGCGTTCCTGCACGAAGCGCTCGTGCCTGCTCTGTCGCACGCTGTCGTCGGCCTAGACCGCCGCCGTCACAGCGTCCGAGGCCGGGCGCCCTGACATCGGAACGCGTGCACACTGATGAGCATAAGTCACGCTCCACCCACCGATCACCCAAGCTCACTTGGCGAGATGAAGTAGCGATCCGGCAGTCGGGGTAGCCCCTGCCTATGAAAGTACAAAGCAAACTTCTGTTGCAATTGAGTGATGTGGGGCTCCAGCAGCCTGCCTTGCCTTTCTTCTCTAAGCGCTCCCCAGGTACTTCGAGTCCAATTCTTGAACCGCACTCTGTAAGGCCGCGCCGAATCAGTCAGAACGTAAAGAAGATGCGAGGACGAGAAATCGTTCGACCTCTCCTTCTCAACTGCCTCGATCTGCTTTTTCGTCTTGTAGTTACCATCCGCAATTAGATCAGCCCTGACCAGAGTCATCCCGATGTCGTCTGAGTTTACTCCCCCGCGAGGCACAAGATCGCACGCTGGGGTGACGTTGATAAGAATCTCCGGCGGAAGGCCCGCCTCCGGCTTCGAAAAGAAAAAATCACCCGGCATAAGCACGTCGTCGTGCAGGGCATCGTTCGCGATCACCGCTTGGCGATGGAGCACCCGTCGTAACGTATCGGGCGGCTCCACCTCATCGTCATCCTTAGCTTCAAACACGGAAGTATCGAAAACAAGGGGCCGGAACCGATGAATAATGTTTCTTGCAATCGTCTCCGAAAGCTCAGAGTGGGGGTTGACCGAATCCTGTCCAGAGGTAGCCCAAATCACCTTTGGCCAGTTCGGCGAAGAGGCATGTAGATCGCCAAAGAGCTCCTTCTTTGCCACTTCGTAGCCGTAGTCCCAACTCTTCAACGCGTAGATAGACGGGCGAGACGAAACCCAGACAGTCAGGGCTTCGAAAAGGCTGTCAGACATGTCGGACTTGCTTCGGATCATGACACGCTCACGAATCTGATCCTCGTTCATTTTCAAGCGGGTGGTGAGTTGCGCCGTTATTGCGTCGACATTTTGACTGCTGAATATGAAGATTGGTGCATACAATGTTTCGAGAAGGGCCTTGACGAACTCCGTCACTTTCGCGTTGTTTTCGTCATGCAATGAGTCTGGAAGCGAGATGCCCGGCACCAGAGTGCCGGCGCCCTGCGAAGTCGGAAACAGTTCCCAGTCGAGCACAATCAGCGAGAAATTGCGCCAGTGCCTAAGCTCTTCGAGCGGCGGTAGCGTCTTCTCGCCATGCACCGGAATCTTCCGCGCCTCGATCTGCGCGATGATCGGCTGCATCGTGCAGTCGTCCTTACCAAGCGTATCGTCGACAACGACAGCCGGGCCGACGAAAAGCTCCTCAATGACCTGAGTGCTACTCATCGCCTGATACCTCGCCGAACGAAATGAGAAAGTTTGCCCCGGGGAGAAGTTTACGGTCTTCAATGGATACCAGGTCAATGCTGAAACCGCTACGCGCACCGACTTGTCTTGCGATGTATAGCCCCAGCCCTTTACCCTCTTCACCTTTGCCTGAGTAGAAGGGCTCAAAGATGTATGGAGCGTCACTATCACGTACGCCAGGACCGTTGTCCGCAAACCAAAGCGCTTCAGAGTCCGTATCAATACGGACCTCGATTTTCGGATCGGCAGTATTCGCCGTGGTTAGCCAATAGAGAGCGTTGTCAAACAAGTTGATCAAGACTTGAAGCAGAGCCGCGTCTGTCGATTTCACCTTCAGCGGACGATCATCCGCCGTGATGTTGAGTGTCGTGCCGCTCTGCGCGAGCAGCGACGAGTAAATCCTGGCGACCCGCTCGACGTACTCATGCAACGGCAAGGGACGGCGTCGCTGTCGGGTCGATACGAAGAGACCTTGTATGTCCTGGAGTCGCGAGGTTACGAATGACAGCGACTCGATGAGAGATGACAGGTCCCCGAGCAGCTGTTCCTCCTCAGGAAGCAACGTAGCAACATAATCTTCTACCGACCGCGCATGTCGAAGAGCATGGTTGGCAGTTGCTACGATGTCATGCGACGCAGCCTCCACTGATAAACCAACACCGGCCAAGTCTTCGGTTCTATTCGACCGGGTTTCGTGCATCCGGCGTTCGGCGTTGTAGACGCGTTCGAGCTGGCGCACTTCTTTGCGCAGAGACTCTGTAAGCTCTGGGGAACTCAGGATTCGCTCGAACCTCGTCTCCACGGGGCGCCGCGCTTGTTCTTTCGCTTCCTTCTTTCGCTCCTCGTTCGCGAGATACCTAGCGAACTCTCCCGCTCGAATGTATGAGATAAGTAGTTGCAGTAGCGTAACGAAGTCATCGAACGCATGCCCCGTCTCAAGGAGTCCCTCACGGTTCGTCTTGTCTTTGAGTGCGGGGTTTCCCTCTTGCGTGATGTAAACAAATCCAACCGTCTGATCATTACTCAAGACCCTCGACGACTTCTGTGTACCTCGAATAACATCCAGCTGAAGCCAGTCGTCTTCTGCATCGCCATATGGGAGAACGCGCACGCCATCTCGATAGAGATAGATTCGGTGCTCTTTTACTCGCTCACGTTCGTCGCGATCAAGTTTGTGCTCGACTGGCGCCCCTGCCGAAATGTCAAATACAAAGAACCGGAAGTCAAACGATCCACATTCTAAGTTCTCTGGTGATCGAGGATTCTTGACGTCCCTGAAGTATCTCTTGTAAATATTCAGACCTGCGATATCGGGGTCTGCAAGCGATACCACCGATTTGTGACCATTGATATCGAGGGAAAATTCTCGTGCCAAGTCGGAGTAGTTTCCACTAACCCTGAGAACAGATCGTTCATCGAACAGCCGCTTGAGTTGCTGATCAAGTTCCGTCCTGAACGGCAGTTGAACTCCGTCCTGGCTGAACATAATGATGAAGTCAGGCTCGCTGTCCGACTCCAAATTCCGTTGCTTTATAGACACATCGTCAACCGGGACAAGTGGCTGAAGGCGTGCAACTTCAGAATAAGCACGACGAATCGAGTTCTCAGTCCAACTCGACCTCAGCCCGGAAATCTCAATCCGTGTCCCGTGCTTTGAAGATAGACCATCCGCGTTCGTTCCGTCGAAGACGGATGGCAATCTTCGGGTTAGCCTGACCTGAATTTCGTCGATGAACTTTGGGGTGGCCTCCCACGAGCGACCCTCCAGCACCTCCAGAGCAAGAGTGTCATCGCCGAGCTTCCGATCGAGGAACGACAAGTCGTACTCAAGGACGAACTCTTCATCGGAACCGTGACTTCTCGTTATTATCGTTGCTTTACTTCCCAGCTTGAAGATAGCGAATCGACCAATACCCTTTTCACCCTGTACAACACGGCCGAGTTTGGTCTTGGGATTCTGTCGCTTCTGTTCTTCTTTACCAGGAGTGGCGGGATTGAGCCAATGCTCCTTGATAGCGGTCTCTGACATCCCCTTGCCATTGTCGGTTAGGGTCAATCGAGACTCTTGAGAGTTCACAGATGTCTGCTTCGCACCAGCAAAATCGACCCATACGCGGGCAGCGTCAGCGTCGTAACTGTTCTTAATGAGCTCGACAAGCGCGATCCGATCATTCTTGATCAACTGCTCACCCAACATCGTGAGGAGCCTTGCGTAAGGGCGAATTCTTACGGTTTCCGATCCTGTGGATGTCATCCAGATCAAGCCTTCTCTACGGTCAGGACCACTTCCGTACGCATACGCTTCGCCATAGACGATTCTGTGTTGCTAATATGAACCGGCAAGTAGCGTTTGCTCTCTGGAAGTGTGCGCTCAATTCGATTCTTTTTATGAAATCCCGCATTCTCATATGCTTGGCGGACTAGCATGTCGTTTTGGATGTAGTTGCCTCGTAGCGTGGAGTTTCCGATCACCGTGACGACTTCCGCCCCCTCCCTGCAAACGCGGTGCAGCTCGCGAGAGAACAGAGTGAGGTCGTGCGCGTATCGCACTATGGTGGCCCGGGGCAGCTTCGCCGGATCATTCGCGGCATTCTCGATGAACGACACCATGTCATCCACTTGCTTGAGCGCCTCGCCGTCCAGCGCGCGCTCTGCTCCGATGCTGTTCGAACGAATCCTTCGCAATTCGGGTATGGTATGACCGAACCAGATAAGCGACATCTTGTGGCCGCGTAGATAGTCGATCGCGTTGAGGTACGGCGGTGAGGTGATGACCATATCAACCGACGAATCGGGCAGGTCGAGGGCGCGCGCGTCTCCCCTATGCACTTCCACCGGTCCCACGATAGACCGCTCATCGAGCAGCTTTTTGAGGCTGGCGACAGAGCTTTCGAACCCGCGGTACACGTCGTAACTGGATTCGGTCACCACACGATGCGGTCTGCTGTGTGATGTGTCAGCCGCCAGCGAAGCCTTAGGGGCTTTCGTGATGATGGTCCGACTAAGGGCCACCTGGAGGGCCCGTCGCACGGCGTCGTCGTCGACCTTATCCAGTTCTCGGGAGAGGCGGTTGAGTTGACGACGTTGTGGCGCCGCAAACCAGTACTCGGCGAACTTCTGCGTCTCCGGGTCATCCCATCGGGGTGTGTCCACGCTAGATTCACGCGCAAGCGCGCAGACGCGTTCGGCATCGGCGATGACTTCCTCGGTGTCGACGGCGTGTGTCGCAACCGAACTCATGAGGACCGCCAAGGGGTCGACATCGAACCCGCGCGCGGAATGACCTCTGGTGGCCGCTGCAGCGAGAACAGTTCCAGACCCGCACATCGGGTCCAAAACCACTAGCTCCTCGTCTGCCGTGGAGCCAAGGTGGTCAATGGCGATGTCCGGCGCCATTCTAGCAGGGAACGGGTGTATCGTCCTTGCACCCATTAGCACTCCTTCGACTCGTACGCTCCGGCACAAGTAGGCGTGCTCCTAGAGCCCGTTTACCCCTATTATCACAGCGTCGCGATAGTACGGTCAATGAGACCCGCAGGCGTGCCCTGCGGCGTCTGCTCCTGTCCGGCGCCTCCGTCTCCACAGCCCCACGCCCGAAGCTGGGAAGCGGGAGCATCCGCAGAGTCTCGACGAATATGGCTTCCACCATCGGAGTGGGCCGTTCCAGCGTCAGCGGACGAAGTCCGTGGCCCCAAGGCTGTGGTGCCGATGGAGGTGTCGCCCCGAGCGAAGGCACGTTCCTGAAGCGCTCGCCCGAAGTAGGCCCAGCGGGGGTATCTTTGATGCAGGCGGCCTTTACCTGCGTGGCCCACTGTTGGATGCGGTGGATGACCTGAGGGCTTCGGCCGGAGCGGTTCTTCCTATTTCCTTGTCACCGGTGACGAGGAGAGGACTGTGCTCATGTTTCGCCTGATCTGGATCGCCAGCATCCACACGCGTGATTTCCCGCACCGCTACATGCCGACCAACATCGTGCTGGACGCGATCCGCACGCGGCGCGGCCTGAAGTCGGGCGTTCCGGCGATGCTGCTGGCCATCCCGTATCTCGCAGCCGGGAACATCATGACGATTCTCATCGGCCGAGGGGCGCCTGGATGGTTCCACCTGCTGGTGCTGCTTTGCATCTGGAACGCGTTCAAATTCCTGGTTATGGGCCCGGTGAGCGTGGTGCTGTTGGTGCGAACCGGCACTGCTGAGCGTCGCAACCGGCGCATGCTGCCGCGTTCCCCAGCCCCACGGCCTGACGGCCGCGAGAACCGCGGGCTGCGCTGGCGCACCCTCTGGGCGAAGTCTGTTCGAGAGGGAGCCGTCATGTCTGGTGTCGCTGATGTTGGTGTTGATGAACATCGTGCCCGGGTGGTGCTGGCGCTGCTGGCGGAGCCCGATGATCCCGTCACGGGAGGATTGCTGCGTCGCGTGGGGGCTGTTGGGACGCTCGGGCTGCTCGACACCAATACGGGCATTCCGGGTCTGGCCCGGGTCGATGCCCAGGTGTGGCGAGACCGCCTCACCTCACCGGGACGATTGGAAGGCCCCGGCGAGAAGCTGCGCATGGTTGAGGAAAGCGGGATCGCCACCCTGATCCCGGGTGACGCGCACTGGCCCCGGGCGCTGGATGATCTCGGCGAGCGTGCCCCGTATGTTCTGTTCGTGCGGGGCACGACGTCGTTCTTGGCGCGGCCAATGAACGATCTAGTGACTGTCACGGATTCTCGGACGGCCTCCGTGTATGGGGAGCATGTCGTGGGCGAGCTGGCGGGCGACCTCGCAGACCGTGAGCGTGTGCTGGTGGCTGGCGGCGCCTATGGAGTCGAGGCCGCTGTGCACTGTGCGGCTTTGGCGGCGGGTGGTGACACGATCGCTGTGCTCGCTGGTGGTGTGGACCACCCCTACCCGAGCAGACATCGTGACTTGCTGGACCAAGTGGGTGATGTGGGTGCGCTGGTCAGCGAGCTTCCTCCCGGTTCGATGCCGACGCGACATCGGTTCCTGTCCCGCTCCCGACTGTTGGGGACCCTGTCTGGCTCGACGGTGGTCGTTGAAGCCGGCGCACGGTCGGAAGCACTGCGGGTGGCAGCCGAAGCCCACCAGCTCGGACGCCAAGTCGGCGCGGCGCCAGGGCCGGTCACCAGCATCACGAGCCATGGCCCGCACGAGCTGCTCCGCACCGGCCACGCGCGCCTGGTCACCTCTGCGGCCGACGTAGAACAACTCACCGCCGATCGCGCAGCCGCCCGTCCGGGGTTGTCGGCGGAGCCCACACGGGAAACATCACGACCCCTGACACGAAAACCCCCGACCAATGGCCGGAGGTTCTAACGTGACACTTGTGGTGGCCCTCACCGACACCCTCTCGAAACAATGGCAGCCGCTCCTCGACCTGGTCGCGAGCTTGCCGCCTGACTTTACCACCCGTGATCAGGGTTCCGCTGTGTCGCGCCTACCTCATAGGGTCAAGTTCACTTCGTTCACCTCGGCCCAGCGAGCCAACGTCGCTGATCTCTACGCGGCTGGCGTCCCCGTACCGGACATCTGCGCCCGCTTCAACATCACGAAGAACACGGTCATCCGCCTGCGCAAGCAGGCTGGCGTTCCCCAGCGGGAGCGCGGCCTCAATGAAGCTCAAGGTGACGAGGCTGAAGCAATGTACGCCTCGGGCAAGTCCCTCATGACCATCGCCAAGCATTTCAGCACCGGCGTCGGTGCTGTCCGGGGCTGCCTGCTGCGGCGCGGGGTGAGGATGCGGAGGAGAACGTAATTTCACGCTCTTGGTATCCGCCAGCCACACAATTCTGCCGCCAGGTCGAGACACGACCTATCAGTTAGGCCGCATAAATAGTCTACGATTGCACGACGCAACGCTGGGCTATCTTTCCGAGGAGCAGGAATGCATACTTTCTCAATAGATTCCCTTAGGGCAGACGGGAGAGTATGAATAGGGGCGCTAGTGGTCCAGTCAAGGAGGGCATTTAGAGTGGAGCGAAGGGCTGCTCTATTGCTTTGCTCTTGCCTCGCCACTTGCGGGCTTCCTATTGCATAATGACGACCAATGAATTTCATTGCCTGCAGTCGATGCCACTCGGCTACACCGGGAGCGATCGGCAGTATTCTATTATCGCTCGGCGAGGATATATTGATACTTCCTACGATATCTGAAATTATACCCGAAAGCGTATTTCTAATTCCAGCGACAGTGCCGTATGAGGTGTCTTGTATATGATCTATGTCGCCCAAGATCTTATTAATATACATGAGGGCTGTCCCGAGTTCATGAGGGTGCATTAGCCCTGGATACTGTCGCGCCACCCTAGCTGCCAAAATTTCTAGACCGTGGCATTCATCTTTTGACGTTTCAGTTGGCCAGGCATACCCACGATAGAAGAATCTTTTGGCAAGGCCTGTTATCTCTGATTCTAGTCTGCGAAAATCTAATAGTCCTGCTTCTATAAAATCTTGGACGTCATGTATTGCGTATGTGATATCATCTGCGAGATCAACTATGGCAGCCTCAAGTGTTTGACGGCCATCTCTAAAATTATGAGGAAGCACCCCTTGCCCAAGTTCCAAACAGGCGATATCATCACGATATACGCTAAATTTATCACTACGTTGCGGGTTACTTCTGTCTCTAATCCAAGGATATTTTTGCATGGCGCCTATTGAGACGGCCGTTAACCCAAGGCCAGACATTTCAGGTTTTCTAGGTTCAAGGCGAGTTACTACACGAAGCGACTGGGCATTTCCCTCGAAACCACATGTATCGCCAACTTCGAGTAGCCAGTTATCTAAAATATCTTGACTCGAATGCGCAAAAGGCGCGTGCCCAAGGTCGTGCCCCAAGCCGCCAGCTTCGCAAGCTGAGATATCTAATCCGCCAAACTCCAGAATGGCATCTAATCTCTTTCTATCCTCGGTATTATTGCATTTTCCTATAGAGTTTCTCGCTGAGCGAACGATGTCATTTGCGATCTCTCTTGCTAAGCCCGCGACTTTTAATGTGTGCGCGAGTCGATCGTGTCTTCTAGTGATGCGCGGGTCTGGACTGGTGACCTGCGTCACGCCGCTGAGACGCAAGAGAGCTGCGCTATACCGGATTCTTCCAACATCCCGTTCGCATTCAAGCCGACGGTCTGCTTTGTTGGCTCGAATTTCGAACGATGCTATTCCACGCGAGTAACGCTGCGAGAACATATCTTTATGACAGATACTTCCATCTGGCAAGAGCAGGATATCTGGCTCCACCTCGCTTACATTCACGAGCGATCTCCTAGTATAGTTTCCTAGCGACTCAATTTGCTTAGCTTAGACAGCATCATCAACGGGAATCAAGTTTTGGTCGCGTTCAAGTTCGAGCTCTCCTACTTCCTTAATTTTCCCATAACGAATACCGACATCTATGCCAAGACGCGCATCACTAGTCGGAACAAAGATGGCACACGCCATTGCGCGAGCCAACGTTTTTCTCGTACACGATCTGCCCGCCTCTATCTCTGCACGGAGTACAGATACAGCAATATCGGACAAAACCCAAACCGCCTCTATCTGCTCCTCGCGTGAGAGATTATTCATTCCACAGCGTAAACGCCTTCGTATAGAGGAATCCTCTTCCATATGTAGCGAATTATACAGAGATCTTAAGAAATATTCAATAGTCATTGTTGACTTTCACGCACCTTTGACATGTTTGATACCATCGAAAGCTGCTCTTCCAGTATTTCTACTGCCTCATTTGGGGTGGAATCCGGAGCAATTCGAGCCGCGACAGAGATCGCATGGAAAGCAGTTAGATGCTCTCCGCGGGTGTTCATATAATTTTTCATGCGTTCAATTTGGTCTAGCGATATCCTCTCTCTTAGGTCACGCACCGTCCCTATACCATTTTCATAAAGAATAGAGGCTAATTTTCCTAGCTGAGTTTGCAAAATTGGCAACTCCCAACGTGCACATAATATTGGTAAATTGACATCAGTGATAACATCGTCATCTTCTGGGCTTGAATTATCCTGAAGATAGGTAATCCTCTGAAAAATAACGTCAAAATGCTCCTCTAAGGCCATTAGCTGGTCGGCCATTATACGAAGATGCCTTTGCGTATGTAGCTCGGGATCTACTCTAGATTTATACAGTAGCTTGTGCTCGATTTCTCCCCAAGCATCAAACAGCATAGTGCGCACCTGCATCTCAAACCATGCATCAGTTTTTATATTTATCGGCCTCAAAATATAATGTATCGAGGCGTAGCCGCTATCTTTGCGATCTAAAGGCTGGAACTTGCCAGTCAGCGAAAGACGTTCTTGTAGCGATAATGGATAGTACCACTTAGGGGCTATCTCGGGATGGAGAATAAAATCTCCACTGGTTCGAATGGCGTCATCAATTGCGGGAAGATGTGACTCTACATATACAATGATTCGCATTCCAAAAAATATCCCGCATTCCTATTAAATCCTCCCTCGCAGGAGTGCCTACATCATCTGGCAATTTGTCAAGAATGCTGTCCTGTCGCTTAATCCTACTGTAAACCCTCCGAATGGGCATAGGAATTGCAGCTGCCGATGGAAATCTGTCGCGCCAGAACTGCGACTCTTGCCACTCCCTCAGAATTCGCTTCGCTTCGGCTTCTATGGGTTTAATCGTATTCTTTATGTAGTCATTATATGATTCTGTAAATTGCTCAATGTTGATTCGGTTGAAAGGGTGCATCTTTATGTTTACATGCTTAGGGTATCTAATTTGCTGTTAAAGCGACTAGGTGCATCGGCTAACTGAACCCCATCCTACTCGTTGGAGTTATATTGTAACATATGTGTTACTAATGAGAGTAACAGGTGATGTCAGGTTTGTTATTATGAAACCTGGATGTTTGGTTTTCGGCGCACCTCATCCAGCTCGCAGCTTAGCTCTCCAGCACCTCCCCTATCTCCTCCAACGAGATAGCGCTGTGCATGCCTGTCGGTAGTGTGGTGTCGCTGGTCAGGATGCGGTGGAGTTGTTGCTTGCGGGCGGGGTGTGGGGTGATCCAGAGCACGCGGGGGAAGATGCCGCGGGTGGCTTGTTCG
>ERZ773077.2380-NODE-2380-length-12160-cov-3.175878_pt1 | contig 12160 bp, 15 predicted proteins | sample MGYA00580612_ERZ773077 | MGnify/ENA primary metagenome ERZ773077 (study PRJEB29015, sample SAMEA2737971) | human oral metagenome | biome: human oral; feature: human-associated habitat; material: dental | place: China | collected 2021 ...
ATCTTTAGCTCGGTGCCCGCCGCAAAAGCTGCGAAAAACAGAGCCATACAAACGAGCGCAAAAAGCCTATTTGCCGCAAATTTCATATCGCGTTTCCAAAGCCCGACTGGGCGAAATTTTGCCTGATAGCCTCATACGCGATGATGCCCGCGCTCGTGGCTAAATTTAAGCTTCTACCATGCTCGCCCATCGGGATTTTGATCGCATTTGCGAAATTTCGCTCCATCAGCTCCATAGGCAGGCCCGTACTTTCGCCGCCGAAAAACAAAAAGTCGCCCTTTTTAAACTCCGCTTCAAAGTAAAATTTATGCGCCTTCGTCGTCGCGTAAAAAAATCTATCCTCGAACTGGGCGTTTGCGTGCAAAAACTCATCCAAACTCTCCCAAATCACGGGATTTAGCCGCGCCCAATAATCAAGCCCCGCGCGCCTAACGGCCTTTTCGTTGATGTCAAAAACGGTCGGTTTGATTATATGTAGCTTAAGGTTTGCATTTACGCACATGCGGCCGATCGAGCCCGTATTTTGGGGGATTTGAGGATGAACAAGGACGATATTAAACATTTAAAAAGCCGCCTTAGCCTGCGTTTTAACAGCTGCGCAAGCATTTGCAGAGCTGTTCAAATTTAGGCTTTTTGCAAAACTTATACTAAAAAGAATATTTTTATTTTGAAAATTTATATTTGAAGTTTTTTCCACTTTCGCCTCTTTAAAATAGGGCTTGATTTTAGCCAATTTGCGCTTTTAACTAGGTTAATTTTTAGGCACAGCTTGACTTTTCGTTTAAAAATTTATCTATCGCTATATCCTGCCTACGCCTTATCTCAGCGCCTATTGCAGCTCCTTTAAAGCCCAGTTTTAAAATCTCAGCCGTGTCGATAGTGGGTTCAAATTTAGCCTCATAAACGCCTAAATTTTTAGCTCTTTTTATGAGGCTGGGCGAGTTTAGCCCGAGCCAGCTTTTTAGCGGTTTATCAAGGGCGATTTTTAGCAAATCTTTATCGCTCGGACGACCCACAAAAAACGCCTCTTTAACGCAAGCTTCAAAGCTTTTAGGAAGTCCTAAGTCGTAAAAATTTTTAACGCCGAAATAGCCATTTAAAAGATATAAAAACTCGCGCTCGTCTTTTTTGCCGTTTTGTTTGGGTAAAAATTTGACCGCGCTTTTTAGTTTTGCGGCAAATTTTTCCACCTCGGCTCGGCTCAAATTTAACCCGAAAATTTTACCAAGAAGCCCTAGTTTATAAAGATACAAAAAGCCGATCTCTTGAAATTTGGCGCCAAAAAGCTTCATCAGCTCGCCGTTTATGCGCTCTCGGCTAAGATCGCTGATACTTAGGCGTTTCATCAGCCCCAAACTCTCCCGCGCGATACGAAAATTTAGCCGCGCGCTAAACTGCACTGCTCGCAGTACGCGCAGGCTATCTTCGGCGAATTTTTCATCGTCGATATGGCGCAAGATACCGCGCTTTAGGTCTCTCTCTCCGCCGTAAAAGTCTAAAAACGAGCCGTCAAAGATATTTATCATCATCGCATTTACGGTAAAGTCTCGGCGCAAAGACGCCGCACGCTCGTCATCGGCGTAAGCAACCTCAAATGCTTTGTGTCCCTCGCCGGTTTTGTTTTCGGTTCGAGGTAAAGAAAGGTCGAAGTTTTTAAATTTATAAACAAAGTAGTTTTTGCCCACGCCGCAAGCGCCGATTTGCAACATCAGAGCGTCAAATTTGGCCGGATCGATACCGTAAATTTCAACATCAAAGTCGGAGATTTTTTTACCGAGCATCGCGTCGCGAACGCAGCCGCCGACGATATACGCGCGCTTGGTGTGGGGTGCTAGAAAATCTCGCAGCCATTTTAGATTTTTATTTTTGCAGATTTTCGAGCCGATTTTCGACATTTGCCAGCACGAATTCTAAAAATTTAAGCGTGAGCGAGAGCCTGTCTTTCAAATTTTCCTCGCCGGTCGCGTTAAGCCCCTCAAAAAGCACCAAAACGCGCTCTTTTAAGTTTTTTAGAAATATCTCCTCGCCCGTGAAATTTGCAACCTCGACTTCAAAGGCTTTTTGCGGCGCGGCAGTCGCGGCGATCCCCCCTATGCCGTCAAATTCGGAAGCAACGTTTTGCGAGTTTGCCGCGCTTTCTAAAACGGCTTCAAACTCGCTAGCCTCGTCCGCTACGCTTATCTCGCCGACTAAATTCGCAAGACCCGCGGCATTGATTAAATTTACATCGCCGCTTGACGCCGGAACACCCGTCAAATTTGACCCGTTTTCAGCATCCGAGGCCAAGCTTTCCTGCGCGGCGTCCATTCGCTCTAGCTCCATCGCCACCTCGTCTATCGCCATTTTTGCTATTTCTTCTAGTTTCATAGTTTTATCAGCCACCTTTTAAATTCGGTTATTTCTTCGTCGGTTTTCATTTTGATGAAAAAATCTCGCATCTGCTCGTTTACGCCCGTTTTTTTCCTGCTAAGGCCGCTTAGACGCCTTATCGCGGCGATCGCAGCGGCGTTTGTCGGCTCGCGCTTTAAGATGTTTTTATAAACTATCAGAGCATCGTCTTTTAGCCCCTGAGCCTCGTAGATTAGGGCTTCTGTGATAGTATTTTTCATTTTTTTATTAGCGAGGCGATGATGCCGCCCATTTCGCTCGTAGAGCAAATCTCTTTAGCGCCAAACTCCGCTATATCCTTTGTCCTGTATCCTTGCGCGAGCGCTGCTTTTACGGCGTTTTCGATAGCTTTTGCAGCCGCATTTTCACCAAATGAATACCTAAGCATCATCGCAGCGCTTAGTATAGTAGCGACCGGGTTTGCGATGCCCTGCCCAGCGATATCGGGCGCGCTGCCGTGGATGGGCTCGTAGATACCAACCTTGCCCCCGATGCTGGCGCTTGGCAGGAGCCCTATCGAGCCGCACACCATGCTAGCCTCGTCGCTTAGGATATCGCCGAAGAGATTTTCCGTCAAAATCACGTCGAATTTACTAGGCGCGCGCACCAGCTGCATCGCTGCGTTATCGACGTACATAAACTCCAAATTTACCTCCGGATAGCTCTTTGCGACCTCGCTCGTGACCTCGCGCCACAGCTGACTAGTCTCTAGGACGTTTGCCTTATCGACCATACAGACGCGTTTTTTGCGCTTCATCGCGGTTTCAAACCCGACCTTTGCGATGCGCTCGATCTCCTCGCTCGTGTAGGTCATCGTATTGTAGGCGCTGTTTTCTTTTTTCTCGCGCGGCTGACCGAAGTATATCCCGCCCGTTAGTTCGCGAACCACGATAAAATCGACGCCCTGAAGGACGGACGGCTTTAGCGTGCTAGCGTCCACCAGCTCGTCAAATATCATCGCAGGGCGCAAATTTGCATACGCGCCAAGCCCTTTTCGCAGCTTCAAAAGCCCGCTTTCAGGGCGTAGATGACGCGGCAAGCCGTCCCATTTAGGCCCGCCTATGGCGCCAAAAAGCACCGCGTCCGAGTTTAGCGCACCATTTAGCGTCTCGCTAGGCAAAGGCTCGCCGAACACATCGATCGCCGCACCGCCCATCAGGTAATAGTTATAGCTAAGCTCGAAACCAAACTCCGCGCTAGCCGCATCTAGCGCCTTTATCGCCTCGTCAACTATCTCAGGACCGATGCCGTCGCCCTTTATCACTGCGATATTATAAATTTTAGCCATTTTATATCCTTGTTTTCGCATATTCTATAAGGCCGCCGCTTTTTAAAAGCTCTTGCATAAACGGCGGTATCGGGCTAAATTTATACTCTTTGCCGCTCGTTAAATTTACGACTGCGCCGTTATCCACGTCGATTTTTAGCTCGTCGCCGGCGTTTATCTCGTCTGTTTCTTTGATTTCCAGTATCAAAAGTCCCGTGTTAAAGCTATTTCTATAAAAAATCCTAGCAAAGCTCTTGGCTATCACCGCGCCGATGCCTGCGGCCTTAAGCGCCAAAGGAGCGTGCTCGCGCGAGCTGCCGCAGCCGAAATTTTCGCCAGCTACGATGACGTCGCCCGCGGAGATTTTTTTACTAAACTCGGGATCGGCGTCCTCCATGATATGAGTGGCCAAGATTTTTTCGTCGGAGGTGTTGAGATAGCGCGCGGCTATGATGATGTCGGTGTCGATATTGTCGCCGAATTTCCAGACTTTTGCTTGTTTCATGATTTGCCTTAAGATTAAATTTTGGCGATTTTATCCAAAAGAAGCTAAATAAACAATCAAAGCGCGATAGCTAGCGGTTGGTGCGGGCAAATTTGAGGTTAAATTTAAACGGTTCGGCTCGCGAGTCAAATTTTAAATTTTATATAAAAACAAGCTTGCCGAGAGGGAAATTTAATAAACCTAGTAAATTTAAGCAGCTAGAAAAGCTGGGTTTTAAAAGCGGTGCGGGATCGCGGCTAAATTTAATTTAGAGGAATGACGAGCTATCGCCGTGCTTGCGCGCGTCTTGACACGATACTCGTCCGTAGATTTTTTATTTTTACGTTTTTGTTTTCGGTTAAAATAAAACCACCGCTGCGGTTAGACAGCCCCAAAGCACGGCTCCGATAGCCATAGTTACGTGAGTTACTGCAGAATCTTTCATCTTTTTCTCCTTTATTTTTGGAGAATTATAATGACCTTTTGTGTCCTCAATGTGTCCTTTGTATGACTTTTTAAAATTTCGCGTTAAATTTGCGCTTATTTCGTCAAATTTACGGCAAACTCGGTTGCGTCGCTTGCGGCAAATTTAAATTTTCGTCAAATTTTGCGCCCGAAAGTCAAATTTGCCGCGCAATCAACCGAGCCTGAGAGTCAAATTTGCCCGTCGAAGAATCGCAAATTTGAACTATTTTAGCCGCGGTTTCCCTCAAATTTTACGCGCGTTTGGGATCTTTACGCTTACGGTCGTACCGCATCCAGGCTCGCTTTCAAGGCTTATCTCGCCGCCCAAAAGATGAACGATACGGCGCACGATAGATAGCCCTAGACCGCTACCCTTGCCCTTGTGCGACTCCTCGCATTGATAAAATTTATCGTAGATTTTTTCTAGCTTTTTAGCCTCGATACCCGCCCCTTCGTCGCTAATGCGCACGATAAGCCCGCCACCCTCTTCGCGGCAGCTCACGCCGATATCGGCGGCCGAGTACTTTAGCGCGTTATCCATCAAATTTAGCCAAATTTGCGCTAGCATCGAGGCGTTGCTGCGTACGCTTACGGCTGGTAGATCCAGATCAAACTCACGCCCATCGTACTTTTGCATCAGCATCGTCGCAGCCTTTCGCAGCTGCTCGTCTACTCGCACGTTTTCATCCAAATTTACGCCCGCCTGGCTATCTAGCCGCGAGAGCAGCAGCATATCCTCGCACAGCCTACTTAGCGAGTTTGCCTGCTCTTTTATGAGCCCCAGATACTCGTTTCTGCGCGCCTCGTCCGTCTCGTCCTGCGCGATCTCGCAGTAGCCGCTGATGACGCTTAGAGGCGTTTTTAGCTCGTGCGAGACGTTTGAGACGAAATCCTTTTGCATGTAGTCCATTTTTTCCAGCGCCGCCGCGGTCAAATTTATATTTGCCGCCAGCTCGTCCAGCTCGTGCAGATACTCGCTGTCTGCGCCGCGCTTGCAGTTTTTGCGCGCTACCCTAACGGCGAAGTCGCCTCTAGCGATCTTGCCGGCTGCTAGCCTAAAACTCTCGACGTACCGCAAAAAATAGGCCGATACCGCGTAAAATATCGCTCCGCCCGCGCCCATCACGATCGCACAAAAGCTAATAATGCCCCAAAACATCCCAAGCTTCATCTCAAATATCCGCTCGTAAGCCAGTATCGCCGCCGAAGCCGCGATGCAAAGCACGCAAAAGACAAAGATAAACATAGCGGCCGTGTAGGTTTTTAGACTGATTAGGTATTTTTTCTTATTTTGCGTAGTATTCATACTTTATTTCCGTTTTTTTGTATAGACCGATCTCTTTTATGTCTCCATTTTCATAGTATTTGTCCGCGGGCTTAAATTTGACCGAGGTTTTACGCGTCAAATTTCCCCGCTCGTCCCTCATTATGTCTTTAAACTGCAAGATTTGCCAGATTTTTGCCTCAGAGCCGAAGTAATTTACCGATGTATACTCCATCTCGTCGCCGTTTGCGGCGTAGTAATAAATCCATTTTGAGTTTGGGGCTTGCGTGATTTTTTCGTATTCGCCGTTTGGCTTGCGCTCAAAGCTTATCTCTATACCGTGCCGCGGCTCCATATTATTTTCTATCCGCGTTAAAACGCCCTTTTCGTCGTAGACGTAGCTATCGTCCGTCACTAGCGTCCCGCCCGAATACACCGCCCGAGCGATCATTTTGCCGTCCTTGCCGTAGGTAATTTTCTCCGTGCGGGGGTAAAATCTATCCTCGACATACTTTTCTTTGGCCGTCGCGACTAAATTTTCGCCGTCAAATTCGTATTCGTAGAGATAAACGGCGCTATCTTGATATTTTTTGCGCACTAGCCCGTCTTTGCCGTACTCAAACAAAACCGAGCTGTTTGGCGCGCCGTTTATATGCTCGGTTTCTTGCAGTATATAGCCGTTTTCGTTAAACTCCGTCCGCTTTACGCGCGTATTTTCTAGCGTGCCGGAGCCGTCCGTAGAGTATTCGTACTCCGTAGCCGTCATGCTTTTGACCTCGCCTTTTAGATCCTTTTTACTCCAGTCGCTTTCTGGCAAAACGGCCGAGTTTAGATAGCAAACCGCCGATGCCGCCGCGAAAATAGCTTTTAAAATTTTCACTTTATCTCCCCCGCCCCCCACTCGTAAATTTCGCCCTTATAGCCGATGCCGCGCACCGTAGCTATCTCAAAGTCCGCGCAGTTTTCTAGCTTGCGGCGTAGCTTTTTTACGTGCGTATCGACCGCGCGCTCGTCGCTATCCGTGTCGTAGCCCCAGATTTCTTGCATGATTTCTAGGCGAGTGAAAATTTTGCCAGGGTTTGAGAGCAGCAAAAATAGCAGATAAAACTCCTTTGGCGCGAATTCCACGGCCTCGCCGCCGATTTTTAGGCTAAGAGCCGCATAGTCGAGCTCTGAGTTTTTAAACCTCAGCCGCTTGCCGCTAGCGATCTTGGCTCGGCGCAAAAGCGCGTTTATGCGCAGCGTCATTTCCTTTAAATTTAAAGGCTTACTCATGTAGTCGTCCACCCCCGTGACAAAGCCCTTCTCCATGCCCTCCATGCCGCTTTTTGCCGTTATCATCAGCACCGGCAGCGACTCGTCTAGCAGCTTGATTTGCTTAGTTAGCTCGTATCCGCTAAGTCCAGGCATCATGATATCGGTGACGACAAGATCGGCGCGCTCGCTCTCTAGTAGCTGCAAAGCCTGCCGCCCGTCAAAAGCCGCAAGCGGCGAAAAGCCCTCCTGAGCTAGCTTTAGGCAGATTATTTTATTTAAATTTTTGTCATCCTCGGCGACTAAAATTTTAAACATTTGCTTTCCTTAAATTTGCCCAGAATTTAACGGGCAAGGCGATAAATTTTGTCCTATTTTATCAAATTTAACGAGAAATGGACGGGTAAATTTAGCGAAGCATCATCAAAATGCCGATGACGCAGATGATGGCGGCCGTAAAAATCTCCAAAAGTCGCAGATGGGTTTGCAAAAATTTCTTTAGTATCGCTCCGCCCAGCGCATAGATGCTAAGCGAGCAAAACTCGATAAAAACGAGCGTAACCGTGATAGAGAGTATGCGCGGTAGGCTAAAAGGATCGTTCGCGTCCAAAAAAGTCGGCAGCAAAGCCGATAGAAAAATCCACGCCTTAGGATTTGAGATGCAGACCACGGCGCCGTTTAAAAACATCTGCTTTTTGCTCGGCAGCTGCGAGACCTTCGTGATACTAAGCTGCCCCTTGCTAAAAAACAGCATAGCGCCAAGATATAGTAGATAAAGCCCCGCGATGATGTTTAAAACCTTAAACGCGAAGCTATAATGCGCCAAAACCGCGCCAACGCCCAGCATACAGCAAATACCTACGAAGGCCAGAGAGGCGAGCTGTCCCGCCATCATCGGCAGCGCGCGCACGTAGCCTAGGCTCATGCCGATACTCATCGCGTAGGTCATGTTGATACCGGGCATCAGGCTGATGGGGAAAAACGTAACGGCAAAAAGTAGGTAGTTCATAAAGCGCCTTAAATTTTGAGGAAATAGTAAATCAAATTTTATAAATTTAAAATAAAAAACGGCGGGCGGGTGGCGGAAATTTAGCAAAATTTACTTCAGTCGTCGTTTTTGTTTTTGCATCGAGGCGGAAATTTGATTTGTTATGTGCGGGTACGTAAATTTAGCGGATTTAGCGGCGGCATTTGTTTGCGTTTTTTGAGGCGCAGAGAGCAAATTTAGCAAGCTTATCTTTGAGCGCACAAATTTAAACCCGCAAATTTAACTTTATAGATGCGGGTTTAAAATTATCCCAAAAGCGGCTCCGCCGTAGCCAAGCGCCTAACGGGATTTGCTGTAAATTTACGCTATTACGATTAGCGCGCCAAGGCCTTTGTCGGCGGCATTTTGATAAAAGCTCAAAAGCCCGTTAAAACGCTCTTTTAGCTCGGCTTTGATATCTTCAAATTCGCTCTCATACTCCCATATCTCGGGATACGTTCCTGCCGCGCCAAATTCTGAAAAACCTACATTTGCCAAAAGCGCGTCGATATCGGTATCAGACATCGCTTTGGCTACAGCTTTCACATCATCTGCGTCCACGTAAGATACCGCCTCGCTTCCCTCCTCGCCAGCCATGCCGCGTCCGAAAATCGCCCAACTAAGCGGATTTGTCGTAGCGAAAATCTCGCCCGCGCTCATCGCCTCAAACATGTTTTTGCCAGTTAGAGTTTTATGCATCGCGTCCCACATTTTATCCAGGTCGTATTCGTCCAGTACCTCAACATCGTCGTCGTCGCCATTTTTGATCGCTTCGATAACGTCTTGCGCATAGGCGTAGTAGTGCGCGCTCATTCCCATTTTTGTTCCTTAAATTAAAATAATCGATTATACTCAACGATAGCTAAAATTTACGCTTGCAAATCACGCTTTTAGCCAGGTTTCCGCCGTTTAGCCCGTTAAATTTAAACGCAAATTTAAGATAAATTCATCGCAGTAAAAGCCGCCGAAAAAGGAAATTTATGAAAGAGGCGGCGGACCGTAAATTTAGCAAATCCGCCGCAATAAAAAACAAAGCAAAAAAGCTAGGTAGTATGAGCTTTGCTTTGCGAATAAGAGGGCGAATTGTCCGCTTTGAACAAATTTGCCTCGATATAAAAACAAGGCGGATATATCGTGAGGTGATTTTAAATGTTGTGCATAATTTTTCGATTGAGACTAGCCGTGTAGGCTACAGGTTGAGAAAAATTAAAGCTCATTTAAAAGCGCTCACGAGATATCCGCTCAAACTCAAATTTTAGTGAGTTAGGAAAAGCTCCTGGATCTTTGCCTTATCGGTTGTTTGCGTAAGCGCAAGCATCAAGAGCACTCTAGCTTTTTGCGCGTTTAGGTTGTCGCTAGCTAAAAAGCCGTATTTGCCGTCGTCTACCTCACCGTTTAGCGTGGTCTCGCCGCTACCTACGCGGGAGTCGCGCACGACTACTACGCCAGCCTTGACTGCTTCGCCTAGAGCCTCAAGCGCGCTTGGGAATGGATTTCCGTTACCCATGCCCGCATTTACGATGCCCTTAGCTCCGTTTTTGACGGCTAAATTTACAAAGTCCGGGTTGTCGTTTGAGTGGCTATAGATGATATCGACTCTTGGAAGCTCCTTGATCTTTGTGATGTCAAATGCCGAATTTATGGTATGCTTGCGCGTAGGATTCATGTAAAATTTGACGTTGCCGTAATACGCCGTGCCGATCTTTCCGCTATTTGGAGATTTAAAGGTATCTACCGCCGTCGTATCGCTTTTGGTTACTTCTCTAGCCGCATGGATCTCGTCATTCATCACGACTACTACGCCCTTGCCTACGGCTTCTTTACTTATCGCGACATTTAGGGCGTTATAGATATTTAGCGGGCCGTCCGCGCTTAGCGAGCCGCTGTTTCTCATCGCACCCGTAAACACGATCGGCTTATCGCTTTTGACGACTAAATTTAAAAAATACGCCGTCTCCTCCATAGTATCCGTTCCGTGCGTGATGACGACGCCGTCGGCCTTGCCGCTAGTTAGTAGCTCGTTTACTCTGTTTGCCAGCTTAAACCAAACTTCGTTATTCATCTCCTGCGAGCCGATGTTTGAGATCTGCTCGCCTTTGATGGTCGCTATTTTGTTGATTTCAGGCACCGCAGCGATCAGTTTATCGACCGTAACGGTTCCTGAGGTATAGCTCGCATCAAGCGATCCGGGGCCGCTTCCCGCTACCGTGCCGCCCACTGCTAGTATAGTAACTCTTTTCATAAAACCTCCGTTTAGGCCGTAAGCCTGATTAGCGCCATATAAATACCCGTCGAAGCCGCGATACTAAGCAGGGTATTTTTAAATTTCAGATGAATCAAAACCGTGCTAAAAATAGCTAGCGCTTCGTTTAGTCCGTACGGATAAACGTCAAATTTGACGTCCTTTAGCCCGTAGCACACTAAGACGACCATTATCATCAGCCCCATGTGTCGCTCCACGGCCGTTAGCCACGGACGCGGCTTATAGTTTTTGATGACGTAAAACGGCGCGGCGCGCGTCAAAAAGGTCGCAAACGCGCTTAGCAAAACGGCGGCGAATATCGCCCACTCGCTAGAACTCACGCTTATCAAAGCTTATCCTTAAAAACTAAAATAAAAATAAAGCAAAGCGCCATCGAGCCTACCAGCATCGCTTTAGCAGGCATGAGCGCTACGCCGGCGACTCCGAAAAAGCACGCCGCGCCCAGCACTTTATAATTTTTATCATTTTTAAACATCTCCATCACGATCACGATAAAAAGCGCGGTTAAGCTAAACTCAAGCCCGCTCGTATCGACCCTAATAAGCTCGCTGGCTAAACATCCGACCGCCGTACCCGTCGCCCAGTAGAGCCACGAGAGCAAATTTAGCCGAGTAAAAACATAGCTACGCTCCGTCGCGTCCGTGATCTTGAGCGCCTTAAATATCGCAAAAGTTTCGTCCGTGAGAGTCGCGATATTAAAAAGGCGAAATTTGAGATCTTTGTACTCTTTTAAAAGCGCGAGTCCGTAAAAAGTATGGCGTAAATTTACGAGGTAGCTCACGATAAAAACCTCTAAAAGCCCCGTGCCCGCACTAAAAAGCGAGAGCATCATAAACTGCGCCGCGCCACCGTATGCTAGCGTGCTAAGAGCGATGGCGATAAATGCGCTAACGCCCATGCTTTTAGCCAATATCCCAAAGGCGACGCCGAGGGGAAAATAGCCCATAAATATCGGAACGCTAAGCTTAAAAACGTAACTGAAATGCAAAAATTTTCCTTAATAAAAGCGCGATGATAGCTAAAATTTTAAAAAATTTGGATAAAGGCTGGGAATTTGAGCGAAATTTGGCGGCGGGCTGGTAATAAGCAGATTTTTAGCATAATCGCCAAATAATCAAATTTAAGCCGATGCTGCGGTAAACAAATTTAACCCGTCCGCACTTGATGTTTAGCTTAGATTTAAATACTCGATTGACAAACCAAAAATCATAAAATAAACAATGACTGCAAGCAAGAACCGTTACAAAACGGCTAAAATTTAACTCAAATTCAGCCGTTTTGATTAATTAAATTTAAAAAGCCGCCCGCTCCGTCAAATTTGAAAAGCAAATCTCGGACTAGGCGGCTCAAATTTAGCCTATTTTAGGCTATCTCTTTAGGCTATTTACGATAGAGAGCATATCATCGCTCGTCGTGATCGCCTTTGAGTTGGCTTCATACGCACGCTGACCCGTGATGAGGTCGGTCATTTCTTCAACCAGCTGGACGTTACTCATCTCGACAAACCCCTGCCTGATCGTACCCAGACCGTCAAGACCGGCCGTACCGACTACGACCTCGCCGCTAGAGCCCGTCGGCAGATATAGGTTGTCGCCCATAGAGTGCAAGCCTGCTGGGTTGATAAAATTTGCTAGCTCAATGCGGCCCACCTGCGTCATCTCGGTGTTGCCAGGCTGGAGCACTGAGACGGTGCCGTCGGTGCCGACTGAAACCTGCGTGGCATCGGCCGGGATAGTCATCTGCGGCTG
>ERZ773077.2381-NODE-2381-length-12158-cov-4.123110_pt1 | contig 12158 bp, 12 predicted proteins | sample MGYA00580612_ERZ773077 | MGnify/ENA primary metagenome ERZ773077 (study PRJEB29015, sample SAMEA2737971) | human oral metagenome | biome: human oral; feature: human-associated habitat; material: dental | place: China | collected 2021 ...
CTTCCCCTCCAAAAACGATCTCGTAGAAGCCTGTTTAGATTATGCCTTAGATATAACTATAGCCAAAACCGATACTTTTCTGCAAGGCGAACATTCCCTTATAGAAAATGTATTCCGCAACCAAAAAAAAATGCAAGATATATTCAACTTGAACAGCGTTCGCCCCATTTGGGAACTAAAAAAATACTACCCCAAAACCTACGAACGTATGGATGCTGAATTTACTAAATGTGATTACCTATTTGTAGATAAAATTTTAGAACAAGGCTGGAGCGAAAACCTTTTTAGAAAAAATATTGACCTCCAATTCTTCAAAATCTTTTACGTACAAGTACAACGTTTCAGTTCTCTTACCGATGTCTTTTCTGAAAACGATTTCTCTCTTTGGTATATCAATCACACAACGGTTGAATATATATTCAGAACATTGGTAAATCAAAAAGGATTAGAAGAGTTAGAACGCGTATTACAAAAACTTAGAGAAGAAAAAATAATATGAAAAAAATCTTATACACCCTCTTAGCACTGCTACTTGCAGCCTGTGCCAAAGAACCCACCCAAGCACAACAAAATAACAACAAAAACGTACCCTTAGTAAAGGATGTACAGCAAATATCCTATCAGAGTAATGACGGCAAGCAAATTACTATCTATGGCGAAATCATAGCACCTAAAGACTATCAGCAACGCCAATTACCCTTAGTAATTCTATCAACAGGCTTTGGTAGTAGTTTAGATTTTGTAGCCAACCCCTATGCCCAAAACATAGCAGAAATGCAATGCGTAACCTACAGCTTCGATTTCTACGGAGGCAATGACGGAAGCCGTAGCGGGGGGAGTATGACCGAAATGTCCCCCTTTACAGAAGCTGATGACCTTACTGCCGTGTTAAACTATCTACGCGAAAAACCCTTTGTAGATAAAAACAATATCTATCTATTTGGTTTTAGTCAAGGAGGTGTAGTATCTTCAATCGTAGGGACTCAAAACCCCGATAAACTAAAAGGAATGATACTGATAAACACCGCTTTTATGCTCTTTGATAATGCACGAAACGCATTCCCTACCGTCAGCCATATCCCCCCTACAAGCACCTTCCTCGGTAAAACTATTGGTAAAGTATATTTTGAACGCGCCCTCAGTTATGATATTTACGCCGAACTGCCCAAATTTAATAAGAAAGTGCTCATCATACAAGGCGAAAAAGATAATTTAGTGCCCTTGCAATGCGCTCAGCAAGCCCAACGTACTTTCCCCAATGCAACACTGAAAATAATTCCCAATGGCGGACATATATTTACCAATAAGCAAAACGCCATCCTAATACCCTACATCAAAGAATATCTAAAATAAACAACAAACGCCTAAAATAATAAGAAAAACGATGAAAAAAATCATTACAAGCATCTTAATAGGTAGCTTCAGTGCCATAAGTATAGCACAAAATAAAGAACTAACCCTACAAGAGGCAATACGTTACGCCTTAGAACACAAAGCCGATGCCGAAAAAGCCCGCTTAGATGTCAAAAAAAGTGAATACCAAATACAAGAGGTACGTGCCAATGCCCTGCCCAATCTTTCAGGTACTGCCGCTATGATACACAACCCCAAGTTGCAAGCTACCTATATTGATGGTAGTGCCTTCGGTTTTCCAGGGAGTGAGCCTCTAAAAATGGAAATGGGGCAAAAATGGACAGCAAATGCAGAAGCTAAACTTACCCAAGTACTCTTCAACCAAGCTGTTTTTATGGGGCTAAAAGCAGCACGCACCACCCGCGAATTTTATATGCTCAACCAACAGCTTACCGAAAACGATATTATTGAAAAAGTAGCCAAAGCCTACTATCAAGTTTATCAAACACGCCAAACATTGCAAAACATAGAAGCCAACCTCGCTCTTACTGAAAAAACAGCAGGAGTCGTAAAAGGACTCAACGAAGCAGGCTTAGCTAAAAAAATAGATCTCGATCGTACTACAGTGGCTATCAACAACCTCAAATCAGCAAAACAACAAGCCCTCAACGGACTGCAACTTACCGAGAATGCACTCAAATATATGATAGGAATGCCAATGAATGAACTCATTACACTCCCCAAAGAAGGCTTTGAAGCTAATTACGACCTCGCTTTTGAAAAAAGTAGTACCAGCAACCGTATAGAGCTACAAGTGCTTGAAAAACAAAAACAACTCTTAGACCTGAATGTCAAAGTAAAACGAGCTGCTCTCTATCCTTCATTAGCCTTGCAAGCTACTTATGGATATTTGAGTATGGGACCCAAAATGCCTATCGTTTATGGCAAAAAAGATAAAGTCTATGGGGCAGACTATTCGGCTATTACTTTAGGGCTCAATGTACCTATTTTCTCAGGTTTTGGCAACACTGCTAAAATACGCCAAGCACAAATTGAAAGTCAGGCTTTAGAAGCTACCCTCAAAGATACCCGTCTTGCTATGGATTTAGCTCAAGAAAACGCCCATAGCCAGCTAAGCAACAACCTCCTTACGATAGAGTCTCAAAAAGAAAACGTAAAATTAGCTGAAGAAGTGCTCCTCAATACCCAAAATAACTATCAGCAAGGCTTAGCTTCCCTCACCGATTTGTTAGATGCTGAACGCTCGCTATCAGACGCTAAAAATAACTATACTAACGCTCTTTTAGACTATAAATTAGCCGAAATAGAACTGCTGAAATCACAAGGAAAACTACAATCTATAAAATAGAAAACAAAAAAAGCTGCCCAAATTAGGCAGCTTTTTTTGTTTTTATGTATTTCCTATTTCAATATCAATTCAGATGTTCCCACTTCGGCTAAGCGGTCATCATATACGGTGATTTTATACGTTCCTTTTTCAAAATCTTTAGTAGCTTTGCTTATAAAATCACACACATCTACACTCTTGTTACTGTAAATAAACTTGGTAGCAGTACTATAACGGATACTTACTCCTGCTTTGCTTTGTTCTTCATTAGCTCCTAATACAGCCCCCGAAGGCGCACTCACTTTGATGTAGAAAAATCTATTGCCTTTTTTAGCTATTTTATTGCCTTCCACAGTAAAGCATACCCGTATTTTATCGGTAGCACGTGCCTTTTCTGTTATTTTGTTTTTAGAGCCTTTCACCCCTTCAGCTACCAATTTAGCTATTTGTAGTGCAGCCCCCTCATCTACTACCTCTTTTAGCTTTTTAGCCTGTTGCGTAAGTGAATCGAGCTTTGCCGAACGGGCACTCAGCTGGGTAGAAATACTATCTAAGTTCTTGCGAATGCTCCTATTCACTTTTAATAGTGAGTCATTCTTTTTTAATAAAAAGTCGCGTTCTTTAGCAAGTGCAAAAGCTTGATTTTTATATCTTGCCAATGCCGATATATTTACCTTCATCGCCTGCAACGAGTCTATGTATTTCCTAATTTTGTTGCGCGCTTCTAGCAAGTCGCTACTCACGTTTTTGTTCTCATCTACAACCCTGTCATAGCTGTTCTTGAGTGCTTTTAGCTCGTTTTCCACTTGTGTTTTCTGTTTTTGGAAGTCCAGCTCAGTCGCTTCCTTGTCTTGATAAAGCGAATAGGTGTAATACCCCAAACCACCTGTAGCTAAGGCTAATAATAGAATGATAATCTTAGAGAAAACACCGCCCCCTTTAGGTGGTTCTTCATCAGTATTAATTCCCGAATTGTAAGCAGGGAGTCCAGCATTTTTGGTAGTAGAAGATTCGTTGTTATTGCTCATAATGTTTAACTAATTTATTGGTGCAAAGGTAGTAATAAAAAAATACAAACAAAAAAAATTAACTTTTTATTTGCATTTGAAAAAGATATATTACTTTTGCATCGTTTTTTTAAGATTACTAACAATGATTATACGTTATTTTGCCATTATTTTTGGTTGTTTGGGTATAGGTGAATTGATAGTAGCCCTTACCCATATTCCTTTCCCTTCAAGTATTATAGGGATGCTTGTTCTCACGCTTGCCTTACATTTTGGCTGGATTAAACTTCAGGCTATCAAAGCCCTTTCAGATTTGTTAATCTCTAATTTAGGTCTCTTTTTTGTGCCTCCAAGCATTGGTATTATGGCTTACTTCAAGCAAATTGGACAAAACTTTTTAGCCATTTTTCTCTCTATCATCATCAGTACTGTAGTGGTGATAGTTGTTACAGGACACGTGTATCAATATCTACGCAAAAAACTTAAACTAAAATGAAATCAATTGCTGAAAATCAGGTGTTGCTATTGGCAATTACCTTTATTCTTTATTACGGAATATTGTTGTTGCAGAAAAAGTATAAATCAGTATTCCTAAATCCCGTATTACTCACTGTAATAGTACTTATTTCATACCTCACTATTTTTAATATATCGCCAACTAAATACGAAGAAGCAGGACAGTATATAGATTTTTGGCTAAAACCGTCTATTGTAGCACTTGGGGTACCACTTTATCTACAAATTTCTAAAATCAAGAAACAGCTGATTCCGCTGATAGTTTCACAGTTTGTAGGAAGTCTTTTTGGAGTTCTTACAGTATGCCTCGTAGCTAAATGGATGGGGCTGGCAGATGATATTGCTATTTCATTAGCACCCAAATCGGTTACTACGCCCATTGCTATTGAAGTTACTCGTATGCTGCACGGTATAGAACCTATTACCGTAATGGCTGTGATGACTACAGGCTTTTTGGGGAATATCTTTGGCATTTCACTCCTTAGCTGGTTTCACATCAAAAGCCCTATGGCAAAAGGTATTTCATTAGGTACCGCTTCGCACGCTTTGGGTATTATGGCAGCGTTTAATTTGAGCGAAAAATACGCTGTTTATGCAAGCTTAGGAATGATATTCAACGGGATTTTTACAGCACTTATAGCCCCTACTGTAGTACATTTGCTGTTTTAGAGTTAGTCTTTAGCCTTTAAGCGTTAGCTTGAGGTATCTGCCAATGACCTACAACTAACCTCTAACGGCTAAAACTGGCACAGATTTTGCACTTTTTACTATAGAAAAAAATATTAATTTACAGTAAATATGAAAAGAGTAACCCTTTTAGTAGTCAGTCTATTAGCAATGATAGTTACTTCTTGTGCAAGTATCTACGTAACTACCGATTATGACAGCCAAACAGATTTTAGCACCTATAAAACCTTTGCTTTTTTCAAAGAAGGTGTAGATAAAGCAGAAATCTCCGACTTAGATAAAAAGCGTATTTTGCGCGCTATTGAAGCCAATCTTTCCCAACGAGGAATGACCCTTTCCGAAACCCCCGATATACTTGTAAATATATTCACACGCGAACGTGAAAATATAGATGTATATGACAATTATTCACCCTATTATTGGGGTTGGGGGATAGGCTACGGACCCTTTTGGGGTGGTGCTAACTATAGTGTAAGCCGAAATTCTGAAGGTATCTTGTATATAGAAATCATTGATGCCCAAAAGAAAGAACTTATATGGCAAGGCAAAGGAGTAGGCTATTTGCCACAAAACCGAGAGCGTAAAGAAGAAGCTATTAAAAACTTCGTAAATAAAATATTAGAAGAATATCCTAATAAAAATAAATAATTAATTAAATTATGAAAGCACTTATTATCGTTGATGTACAGAATGATTTTATGCCTACAGGAGCTTTGCCTGTACCTAATGGAGATGAGGTAGTTCCTGCTATTAATGCCGAAATGAAAAACAATTACGACCTGATTGTAGCTACCCAAGATTGGCACCCTGCTAATCATAAGAGTTTTGCGAGCAATCACCAAGGAAAAAAGCCTTTTGAGGTGATAAAATTGGGCGGAATTGACCAAATTCTTTGGACAGACCATTGTGTGCAAGGAAGTTTTGGAGCTGAATTGCATAAAGATTTAGATATTGCACCCATAGCAGCTGTTTTTCGTAAAGGAATGAATCCAGAGGTGGATAGTTATAGTGCTTTTTTTGACAATAACAAGCAAAACCCTACAGGATTACACGGTTATTTGCAGGAAAAAGGCATTACTGAACTTGTGATTTGTGGCTTAGCAGGTGATTTTTGTGTGGCATATAGTGCTGAAGATGCCCGTAATTTAGGCTATAAAGTATCTCTTTTTGAAGCAGGAATTAGGAGTATTGGTTGTTAACGAATGCACTATATAAGCTCCAAATACAAATGGAAAACAACTGTTTGAAAAAAGTGAGTATAAGAAAAAATTGAAACTAAATATAAAATAGAAACCATAAAAACAACTACCAATGAAGAGATTTATTCAATTTATATTTTGTTTGCCTACTTTTATGATGTACTCACAACAAGTAGATATAAAAAGCTTGCTTAAGCAAGCTGAAGCGGGACTGGTAATAGCACAAGGAAGTTTGGCTATAGAGTATTATACAGGAGAGAATGTAGCAAAGTCATATGAAAAAGCATTTTATTGGGCACAAAAGGCGGCTTTACAAGAAGAGGTTAATGCTCAAAATTTGTTAGGACTTTTCTATGAAGAGGGGGTTGGTACTACTCAATCGTACGAAAAGGCTTTTGAATGGTATCTAAAAGCAGCTAATCAAGGAAATGCAGATGGACAAAACAATGTAGCAAAATGTTATGAAAAGGGACAAGGGGTAGCACAATCGTACGAAAAGGCTTTTGAATGGTATTTAAAAGCAGCCAATCAAGGTAATGCTCTTGCACAAAACGGTGTAGGTTTTGCTTATGAAAACGGGGAGGGAGTAGTGCAATCTTACGAAAAGGCTTTTGAATGGTATCTAAAAGCAGCTAATCAAGGTAATGCTGTTGGACAAAACAATGTAGCGGAATGTTATGAAAAGGGACAAGGGGTAGCACAATCATACGCTAAAGCTACTGAGTGGTATCAAAAGGCATTTGCAAGTTATGAAAAAGAAGCTAAAAAAGGCGATGCTGATGCTCAAAGAGAAATAGCCTGGTTTTACTACAACGGAGATGGAGTAGCGCAATCGTATGAAAAGGCTTTTGAATGGTATCTAAAAGCAGCTAATCAAGGTGATGCAGATGCTCAAACTCAATTAGGGGTATGTTATGAAGATGGGGAAGGAGTAGAGGTAGACCCAACAAAGGCAGAAGAGTGGTATTTGAAAGCTGCTAAACAAGGTAATACTAGAGCTCAATTTTTGTTAGGACTTTATTATATAACAAAAATTGAAATAGAAAAAGCTTTAATATGGTTTGAAAAAGCTTGTAAAGCTGGTGATCAAAGTGCTTGTGAAAGGTATGAGACCTGGAAAGAAAAGAAATAATACTTTGTGTAAGTTCTGATAGTAAGTGTAATTTTTAATTTGATTTTTTGAATATAATTTTGCAGGAATTAAAATTTGTTGTACCTTTGCAGCGCAAACAAGCGAAAATAGCTCAGTTGGTAGAGCGCAACCTTCCCAAGGTTGAGGTCGCGGGTTCGAGACCCGTTTTTCGCTCTTTTTTGTTACTCACATATAACGATAATGCTCAAATGGTGGAATCGGTAGACACATTAAACTTAAAATCTAGTATAAGGTTCAAGTCCCGCAATCATTACTTTCTAATGAGAGTAATGATTTTTTTCTTTTACATAACCTTTAAAAATAGAAACAGCAGTAACATTTGCTACTATTAGAAGAGTTAGAAGCTGATAACACTCCTTTTTGAACAATGTGAAGTATACATAATGGTTAATAGACTTGCCTCTAAATATTTGGAATTAGTAGAGTAAAATAGTTAATAGGTATAATGTACTGAAAAAAATTGCATATGGAAGAAATAGAAATTAGAGAAAATGAAATAGGATTGAGGTCTGTAGCCCAGCTTCTCAATTTAAACTTCTTTATACCGAGCTACCAAAGAGGTTATCGTTGGACAACACAACAGGTAAAAGACCTCTTGGAAGATATTCGGGATTTTTCACAACAAAAACATCAAGAAGGAAAATTTTATTGCGTACAACCTCTTGTGGTTCGTAAAATGAGCAAAGGAGAAAAGGAATTTAATTCTTTACCTTTAGAAGATGAATGGTATGAAGTTATTGATGGACAGCAGAGGCTAACTACAATTTATTTAATACTTACTTTTTTAGAACAAGTTATTGATGTGTTAGGATTGCCTACTGAGAGATATCATTTGAAATATCAAAGAGATCCTGATATAAAAGACTTTTTGAAAAGAATTTCAAAAATAGAAAAAGAAGATGAGGAAAAAATAGATTACTTTTATTTTACTAAGGCATATCTTTTTATAAAAGAATGGTTTGGAGATAACAAACAAATAAAAAGTGATTTTTGTAACACACTATTAAAATATATTCCAAATATCAATGACTTAAAAGAGGATAGAGCTAATAATGTACGTTTTATTTGGTATGAGTCAGTAGATGAAGATCCCATAAAGGTCTTTACGCGCTTGAATATTGGCAAAATTTCACTTACGAATGCCGAACTAATCAAAGCTCTCTTCTTAAATCGCAATAATTTTACCAAAGAAGGAAATGCTATAAGATTGAGACAGCAGGAAATCGCGACAGAGTGGGATAATATAGAATACAAGTTACAAAATGATGAGTTCTGGTTATTTTTGAATGCAATTGGAAACAATCGCCCCACCAGAATTGATTTTATCTTTGACCTTATTTGTGAGAGAAATATCCTAACACTTGAAAATGAGCAAATAAAATCCATAGGAACGGATGAATATAAAACATTCCGCTACTTCTATCAATATTTTAAACAGGAGAATGCAGACATTGCTTATTGTTGGGGGATTGTAAAAAAATATTTCCAAACTTTTCAGGAATGGTATGATGATGTAGAATTATATCATTATATAGGATTTCTTGTTGAGTATAAACCAAAAGATGTAGGAAATATCATTTCGCATCTCATTGGTAAATGGGAAGAAAACACTAATAAGCAAGGTTTCTTAAAATATTTAAAAGAAGTAATTAAGAAAATAGCAACTGAAAACCCTATAGAATATTCGTATGATTTAGAGGGAAAAAGCAAAATCTCTTGTAAACCTATATTATTATTCCATAACATACAAACAGTCATCAATCAGAATGCTATTCAAAAAGATAAGTATAAAACAGCTACTTTTTATAAATTCCCTTTCCACTTATACAAAATAGAAAATTGGGATGTAGAGCATATTCATTCGAGCACTGATAATCCAGAAGATAATGAGCAGACCCAAAGAGAATGGCTTTTAAATGTCTATTTGAGTGTAGAGAAAGAACTGCAAGAAGAGATAGCAAAATGCTTGAATAAAGAACCTAATGAGGAAAATAATAGAGCCATAGAAGATTTATTTAAGAAAATAAAAAAAATCTTTACCTCACAAGAGGAGTGGACTTCTGAAGAGAAAAATAGAGTTTGGAACTATACCCTTTTAGATAGTTCTACCAATCGCAGTTATGGTAATGCTATTTTTCCTGCTAAACGCAGGGTGATTATTAGCAAAGATAAAGGGCAAAATATTGCTATTCCTCAATTCAGTAGTAGAGGAGGTAAATGGGAACTTAAAGAGCCTGTAAATATAATTTCTTCATTTGTACCCCCTTGTACCAAGCAGGTATTTCTCAAATATTATTCTCCAACTATAGGAGATAATAACTATTGGACAAAAGCAGACGCAGAAGCCTATCAAAGAGATATTCAAGAATGTATAAATAAATTAGATAACTAAACACTATGGCAACTCATAAGATATCATTTTGGAACTTTATTCAACAAAATACTATTGAAATACCTATTATTCAGCGTGATTATGCACAAGGTAGAGTAGGAAAGGAACACTTAAGAGCTTCTTTCCTAAAAGAACTAAAAGAAGCTTTAGACAAAAAACAATTACTAAAGTTAGATTTTGTATATGGTTCTGTAGAAAATGACCTTTTACAACCCCTTGATGGGCAACAAAGACTTACCACACTATGGCTTTTGCATTGGTATATTGCTCTAAAAGCTGAAAAACTTAAAGAAGAATCCGAAAAATTAAAGAATTTTAGTTATGAAACGAGAATTTCTTCACGAGAGTTCTGTAAAAAATTGTGTGAAGCTGATTTTACTCAATTTATAGATGGAAATATTGTTGATTTCATAACCCAACAAACTTGGTTTTATTCTTCTTGGAAACAAGATCCTACCATACAAGCAATGCTCAGTATGTTGGGAGGTACAACTAATGAAGAGGAAGCTAAAGATAATATAGAAGCCGTTTTTAAAGGTGGAGACTTTAATGAATATTGGACAAGACTCACATCGGAAGAAGCTCCTATTGTTTTTTACTACCAACCATTAAAAGATTTTGGACTTTCTGATGATTTGTATATCAAAATGAATGCTCGAGGCAAACAACTTACTTCTTTTGAAAACTTCAAAGCCGACCTTATTGGGTATGTAGAGCAACAAGCTAAAGAAAACGAAGAATGGAAGAAGCTGTTAGATGCTTATAGAGGTATCCCTATTTTGTTAGATACAGATTGGATGGATATTTTTTGGAAAAATAAGTCTGAAAACTATGAAATAGATGAAATTTATTATGCTTTCTTAAATCGTTTTTTTTGGAATTATTATGTAGGCTATAGTAAAGAAACAGGTAGTAAAATAGAACTAACTTCTGTTTACAAATATTTGAATAAGGATAATTATGCAACCTATGAAAGCCTTGAAAATTATACAGATAATGAAGGTATACCATTAGAACTATTTGAAGACTTACAAAAAGTTCTAAATAATTTTGGAAAATATTCTCAAGATAAGTTGCTTAAAGAGGTTATCCCGAATGCTCAATGGGAAGCTCCTTTCTTTTTTATTCCTGAATATGATGACAAAGGAGGAATTATAGGTGTTAACCAATTACAAAGGATTATTTTCTTTGCCATCTGTAAATATTTTAAAGAAGGAGAGGGAGATGAAAATTCACTAAAACATTGGATGCGTGTGGTATGGAATTTAGTCTCAGGTGAAGATATAGAAGGATTACCCCAAATAAGAAGTATAGATGCTGTAAAAATAGCAATAGACTATATCGCTACACTTGATAGTCATAATGTTTATAATAGTTTGCTATATCAGAATTTAATAACAGACAAACCTAATGAATTTCAACAACGTTGGAATGAAGAGATAGAAAAAGCTAAAAAAATCTGTGAAGATATTATTTGGGAAGAAAAAATTATAAAAGCTGAAAACTATGCCTTCTTCAGAGGTAGTATTCGCTTTTTATTCCGTGATGCTCAGGGAAATATAGATTGGAACTTGTTTGAACAAAAATGGGAAAACGTACAAAAGTATTTTAAAGATAAAAAAGTAGGCAAAAAAGAATCTGCTATGAATGAAGCTTATGATAATTCAAGTCTTTTAAAAGCTCTAATTAGCCGATTTGATACTTCACAATACAATAGTGTATTGTATTGGTGGTATAGGGTATTTAATAACAGATCTAACACTTGGTTATATTATCTCTTACATCAAGATATTACAGAACCTATTCATCAGTTGTTGTTAGGAAATGATAAGCCTAAAGAATTGCAACCTTCTGAAGATATAGAAAAAAATACTATTTACCAGTTATCTAATACTGGCTTATTAGATTTTGTAATAGAAAAGATGCCTCATTCTTGGATACGTTGGATTCATAATCATTTGGCTATATATCCTAGTGGAGTAGGTATATTCCTCAATGCTAAAGACAGAGATGATTTTCTGCTTAAGGATATAGAGGTTAGTCTAAAACCAGAAATTGTAGTAGGTAATAGAGAATATCTTTATGGCTGGGATATTGATTTTGAATATAAAAACTATAACTATAGATGGTATAGTAATGGTTATGTTTATCTATTAGATAACGAAGGGAGATGCATTGCTAAACAATCATCAGAAGGAGAAAGTTATGAAGAACGTTACTATTGCTTTAAGTATAACAAAGAAAAAGTAAAAGAAGTGCTACAAAAAATAAAAGAAGAGTATGAAAGAGATATTAAAAAATAAACTTCTCAAAAAAATATTTTTATTTCAAAAATATTTAGTACCTTTGCACCATTATTCAGCACGCATTAAATGAACACCTTTAAGAATATGAGTCAGTTAGCACTCTTTAGTGCTTTGATAGGCGGTACTCGAAAGAGATACGCAGAGCAACAATATTCTTTATTATTATAGTAGCTATATTTTTCTTTTGAAAGATGTAG
>ERZ773077.2386-NODE-2386-length-12131-cov-24.395081_pt1 | contig 12131 bp, 10 predicted proteins | sample MGYA00580612_ERZ773077 | MGnify/ENA primary metagenome ERZ773077 (study PRJEB29015, sample SAMEA2737971) | human oral metagenome | biome: human oral; feature: human-associated habitat; material: dental | place: China | collected 2021 ...
CCGCTTTTTTAGCAATTTCACTCATTGTGAAGGAACTACGTTGAGGATTTTGTTTAGCGAGTGATATAAAAGCAGAAACGATAGAATCTTGAGTATCTTTAGTCATAAGTGTCCTTTCTATGAATAAATATCAATTAAAATAAAACTAAAATATGCGGAAAAGTGTTGTGAATATTAGCGTTTTAAAGCTTATTATGATATAATATTTCAGTTATGGTGAAAAATGAAAAATAAAGAAAGGAGATAGAGTGTGTTAATTCAGCTAAACAATGTAACAAAGAACTTCGTAGTTAATGAAGTTTTTTCTAATGTGAAAATGGAAATTAATGATAAAGATAGAATAGCTATTGTGGGGCGTAATGGAGCGGGGAAAAGTACATTGCTAAAAATTATTTCTGGTGAAATTGATTTTGATAATGGAGAAAGAACTGTTTCAAAAGATACAACAATAGGTTATTTATCACAAGAATTTATAGTAAGAGAAGATTTATCTATATATGAAGAAATGATAACTTGTTTTAATGAGATTATAGAACTTGAAAAAGAGTTAGAGAAAATATCGTATGAATTAACTTCGGAAAATATAGAAAACAACCCAGGGTTATTAGATAAATATGATAGATTGCAAAATCAAGTTTTAACACATAAAGATTATCATTATAAAAGTAAAATAGATAGTGTTTTGTATGGATTAGATTTTGATAAAGAAGTTTTTGATAAAAAAATAAGTACTTTTTCTGGTGGAGAAAAAACCAGGTTATCAATGGCGAAACTTCTTTTAAGTGAACCAGATTTATTAATATTAGACGAACCGACTAACCATCTTGATATGGAAAATGTTGCATGGTTAGAAAATTATTTATCATCTTACAATGGAGCGATAGTTATAGTCAGTCATGATAGATATTTTATAGATAAAGTAGTGAGTATTGTTTACAATTTAGAATTTGGTAAATTGAAGAAGTATGTAGGAAATTACTCTAATTTCTTGCGCCAATATGAAGAAGATTATGAAAAGAACTTAAGAGAATATGTTAGTCAGCAAAAAGATATAAAACGTCTTGAGGAGTTTGTTCAAAAGAATATAGCTAGAGCTTCTACCAGTAAGATGGCAAAAAGTCGCCAAAAAGTCTTGGATAAGATGGAGATTATCGATAATCCTAGAAAAGATGATAAAGCAGCCAATATAGAATTTAGAATTAAAGAACAAAGTGGACGTGATGTACTAATAATTAACGATTTACAGGTTGGCTACGAGGAACAAGTAGGTCAAAAATATAATTTTTCAGTCTATAAAGGAGACAGACTAGCCATTGTAGGAAAAAATGGTATAGGAAAATCTACCTTGATTAAGACTATTGCAAAAAAACAAAAAAAACTTGGTGGAAACATTCAATATGGAAGCAAAGTATCATTAGGTTACTATGATCAAAAGCAAGCAGAATTTGAATCATCAAAGACTATTTTAAATGAGCTTTGGGATGAGTATCCTCTTATGAAAGAAGCAGAAGTAAGAACAGTACTAGGGCGCTTCTTATTTAGAGGTAACGATGTTCTTAAAATCGTAAGAGATTTATCAGGTGGTGAAAAAGCTAGATTGCAACTTGCAAAACTAATGCTAGAAAAAAATAACTTATTAATACTAGATGAGCCGACTAACCATCTTGATATAACTAGTAAACAAGTTTTAGAAGAAGCGCTTGAAAACTACGAAGGAACTATTCTTTTTGTCAGCCACGATAGATACTTTATTAATAAAATAGCTAATAAAGTTTTTGATATCACAGAAGAGGGATACAATATATACTTAGGAAACTATGATTATTATTTGGAAAAGCGCGAGCAAGAGAAAATTGCTAAAAAACTAAAAGAAGAAAAAGTTGTTGAAACAAAAGTTAAAGAAGTAAATGATTATGTCTTAGGTAAGGAAGAAAAACGTCGTATAAGAAAATTAGAGAGAACACGCGATGAACTTATTGTGCAAATTGACGAATTAGAGAGTAAGATTAAAATAGTTAACGAAGAGTTAATGAAAGAAGAAGTCTATACTGATGCAGTTAAAACGCAGGAATGGAATGGAAAGCTAAAAGAATTAACTTTGGAACTAGACGAAAAGAATAATTCGTGGTTAGAAATAGAGGAAGAATTAGAAAGTATACAATAAATATGGAAATTAAAATAACAACATATGTAGATAATGAAAAAGTACATGACGAAAAGTACGTAGGAGAATATATAGTAGAAAATACTTATGAAAAAATACAATATATTGATAAAAATGAGAAAAAAATAAAAATTTTTATTGACAAAATGAAAGAAAGTGTTAGTATAGAGAAAGACAATTCAAAAATGTCTATAGAATATAGTCGTAAAAGTAGTGACTATACAACGGTTTATGGCATTATGAAATTAGATACTCAGCTTGTAAAAATAAATAAACAGGCAAGAAATAATCTAGTTATGCATGAGATTATTTATAATATATTTTTTGATCAAGAAAAACAACAAAATAAATTGAAAATATTAGTGAAAAATAGTGGTAATTAAGTAAGGAGGTTACTTTAGTGAAAAACAAAATAGTAGAATTGCTACAAAATTCCTTGAAAACATTGGAAATAGATGGAGTTGATATCTATGTAGAAACACCTAAAAATACTGATAATGGTGATTTTTCTTCTAATGTTGCAATGCAATTAACGAGGGTATTGAGAAAAAATCCACGAGTTATTGCCGAGGAAATAATAGCAAATATTCCTGCAGATGATGCGGTAGAGAAGGTAGAGATTGCAGGACCAGGATTTATTAACTTTTATGTTAAAAAATCAAGTTTAGGAAGTATAATTGAGAAAATTCTAGCAGATGATTGTAAATATGGAGAAAATAATACAGGGCAAGGTAAGAAAGTTCTTTTAGAGTATGTATCGGCTAATCCCACAGGAACTCTTCATGTAGGTCATGCTCGAAATGCCGCATATTCAGATTCATTAGCTAGAATTATGAAAAAATCAGGATATAATATTTCACGTGAATATTATATAAATGACGCAGGAAACCAAATTAATAACTTAGTAATTTCAGCGATAGTTCGTTACAAACAAGCTTTAGGATTAGAAGCGGAAATGCCAGAAGATGCATATCATGGAGAAGATATAAAAGTATTAGGACAAAAATTAAAAGATGAATTTTCAGATTCATTACTAGAAAGAGAAGATTTAGAGAGCTTTATTCGTAACTATGCGGTTGCGTATGAAATGGATAATATTAAAAAGGATTTAGGTGATTTTGGTCTAGAGTATGATGTTTATTTTAGTGAAAAATCACTATATGAAGATGGCTTAGTAGATAAAGCTATGGCTTCTTTACGTGAACAAGGATTTGTTTATGAAAAGGATGGAGCTCTTTGGTTAGAGACAACAGCACTAGGAACAGGTGATGATAAAGACCGTGTTCTTATTAAAGCTGACGGTTCACTTACATACTTAACAAGTGACATTGCTTATCACAAAAATAAACTTGATCGTGGGTTTGATTTATTAATAGATGTACTTGGAGCTGATCATCATGGTTATATCGCTCGTCTTAAAGCGAGTATTGTTGCGATGGGGTATAAGGCTGATCAGTTAGAAGTTCTTATTATGCAAATGGTGCAACTTTTAAATAATGGTGAAGTAGTTAAGATGAGTAAGAGAACAGGTAAGGCTATTACTCTTCGTGACCTAATTGATGAAGTAGGAGCAGATGCAGCTAGATATTTCTTGGTAATGAGAAGTGCAGATAGTCACTTAGACTTTGATTTTGCTGTAGCTAAGGAACAATCAAGTGATAATCCACTATATTATGTTCAATATGCTCATGCGCGTATTTGTTCAATTTTACGCCAAGCAGCAGAACAAGAAAATTATAATTTAGATAAGTGTGATTATGAGTTGTTAACAGATGAATATTCAGTAGAATTACTAAAAACATTGGCCTATTATCCAGAAATAGTGGCGCAAGCGGCAACTAATTATGAGCCACACAGAATATGCAACTATTTGCAGAATTTAGCGAGTGGATTCCATAAGTTCTACAATAACAATAAAGTTATAACAGAGAATGCAGAACAAACACAAAGTTATTTAGCGTTAATAACAGCTGTAAAAATAACTTTAAGAAATGCTTTGGAATTAATCGGGGTTTCAGCTCCGGAAAAAATGTAGATATATTTTGATGAAGGGAATTATTTTATAGATGGTAAAATTAAATGAATTAAGAACAGAACAAGTAAAGGCGATGTCATTAGTTGACTTATGCTATGTATATATGGTAGAAGAAAATATTGAAAAATTAAATATTTATGATTTTCTAGATTATATTAAGCCTCTAAGAGGTGTAGATGAAGAAGAATTTTCATCACAAGCAGCGTATTTTTATACAGATTTAAACTTAGATGGACGTTTTGTATGTGTAGAAGATGGAAGTTGGAAACTTCGCGATAGTTTATTTGTAGAAGATATTAAAAGCTTTGTTGAACCAAGTGTTCAAAAATTTGAAATTGATGATGAAGAGTTAGAAGAATTAGGAGAAGATGAACAAGAAGATGTTCATGATGAAGTTGATGCTCTTGTAGAAGAGGAAGATATGGAAGAAAATGAAGATGTTTATGATTTTGATAATGATGGAATAGTATCGAAATATAATATCACGAATGAAGATGAAGAATTTTAAAATTATAAAAGCCCTTAGGGGTTTTTTATAATTTCTAAAGATAGTTTATGATGAAATAATAAAAATAGTCATTACTTAATATAATGATTATGGTACTAAAATTTTGTAAACATATTTACTGTTTCAATATAGTAGAAAATCTTTTCATTTGCTTATACCTAAAATATAGGTTATAATTACTAGAGTCAATAAAAGATATAGTAATAATTGTAATACAGATTTTAAGTTTTTTAAGTGAATAATGATATAACCCATTTATTTTATTTATTATCTTTCTAGCAAGAATACGATTGATTATTGATAATAATTTAAAATAAAAGGAGATTGTAACTTATGAAACAAGGTACAGTAAAATGGTTTAACGAGGAAAAAGGATTTGGATTTATCGCAGTAGAAGGTGAAAAAGACGTGTTTGTTCATTTTTCTAGCATCCAAAAAGAAGGTTTTAAAACTTTAAAAGAAGGCGATAAAGTTGAATTTGAAGTTGAAGATGGTGCACGTGGACCACAAGCAGCTAATGTAGTTGTTCTTTAATTTTAGTAGTTATAATAATGAGAAACCCTATTAATTAAATAGGGTTTCTTTTTATAATTTAAAAAGATGTTAAATAGAAATAAAATTGCTAAGTACCTTGATTAGATAGGATTAATATAAAATAAATAGTAAAATATATGTAGAAAGATTATTTTTATTGATTAAGATATTTTGAAACAGATTGATTTTTAAAAAGAGATAGTATATAATGAAAGCGTAAACATAATAAAAAAATTAAGGAGGATAATAGTATGGAAAAAACGGAGAAAATGAAACATCCCAAGGGACTTCATCTGGTAAATATCACTACTGTTATGCAAAATTTATATGCTTATGGAATTATAGGATTCCTAATTTTGTTCTTTACAACAGGAACAGCAGAAGGTGGATTAGGTCTTGAAAAAGGATTTGCCGTGACCCTATATGGATATTATGGTGCAGCAGGGTATATGATGGCTCTTCTTGGAGGATGGCTAGCAGATAAATATCTAGGTCTTCAAAAATCTATTATATTAGGAACATTATTCAGCTGCTTTGGTTACATAGCTCTATATTTCTCAACTGGTGCATTATGGACAGTTATTGCCAGCTTAGCATTATTACTTGTTGCAGCGGGGATTGGTAAAGGAAACATTAGTGCTATGGTTGGTGCACTTTATGAACGTGACCAAGTAACCATGAAGGATGCAGCATATAGTATTTATTATATGGCGATTAATATTGGTAGCTTATTTGGTCCAATTATTTTTGGTTTAGTTACAGATAGTTGGTTTGCAAAAGTAGCTAATGATGGGAAAATTATTTCTTATGGATATCGTGTTGGGTTCTTAGTAGCAGCGGCTATTGCATTCTTACAATTCGTAGTATTTGCATTTTTCGCACCTACTTGGATAAAAGATAAAGGTAAATATCCAACAGCAAGTAAAACGGCTAAAAAATCTGTTAACCATCCGCTAACTCAAATTGATAAAGATAGAATGAAAGCTATGGCTGTTATGTTCATATTCTCTACTCTATTCTGGTCAGCTTGGTTCCAAACGCAAACATCATTTGCTATTCTTACTCAAAAAGCAGTAGATAGAACAATTTTTGGGTGGACAATTCCAACCCCATGGTTAGTATCATTCAACGGGTTACTATGTGTTATATTAGCTCCAACATTTGGTGCTCTATGGGTAAAACTTAGTAAGACAAAACGTGGTGACTGGGATACAGGTACTAAAATGGGACTAGGAATGATTATTTCTGGTTTGGCCTTCGTAGTTATTGTTTTTGGATTAAATACAATAAATGGTAATGTGGAAAGTGGACTAAAAATTAATATACTTTATATTTTGCTTACTTATGTATTATTAACAGTAGGGGAATTATTCCTATCTCCAATCGGAATGGCGATGTTTAATAAACTTGCTCCAGCTAAATACGCATCATTAGCAATGGGTATTTGGTACCTAACATTCTCATTAGCAAATATTATTTCAGGATATCTTGCAAAACTAACAGTTAGATTGAATTACACACAAGTGTTCACATACATTGGTGGAGTTGTAATAGTTTTAGGAGTAGTGTTAATTTTACTTAAAGGATACTTGAATAAATTTATGCATATAGATAAATTAGAAGAAGAAGCTAAAGCTATTGCAGAAACTGAAGGAGAATAATAAAGTATTAGTATCTTATAAAAATATGAGAGCTAATCTTTGGTTGTTATTCTAATATAGGAAAATTTTAAGGGTGAGCTGTATGTTGATATAGCCCACTCTATTTGAGTAAAATAATTTTATACCTTATAATATAAGTTATCAATAATAAAGGAGAACTTTAAAATGGAAATTAAGAAAGTAAATACAGAAAAAGCTCCTAAAGCTATAGGTCCATATGTTCAAGCTAATAAAGTGGGCAATTTTATTTTTTGTTCGGGACAGCTAGGGATTAATCCGGAAACTGGGAAATTAGTAGATGGTGGTGTTTTAGAAGAAGCTAAACAAGTGTTTAAAAATATTCAGGCTATATTGGAAGAAGCTGGAAGTTCAATGAATCATGTTGTAAAAACATTAGTTTTACTAAAAGACATTGCAGATTTTGCAGAAGTCAATAAAGTATACGCTGAGCAATTTAATGATGTATTGCCAGCTAGATCAGCTTTTCAGGTTGCAGCTTTACCATTAAACGGTAATATAGAAATAGAAGTAATTGCTGTAGAAAAATAAAAAATAATGGTTAGCAATTTGCTAACCATTATTTTTTGCGTTATATCTCGCAATAGCTTCGTCTATTTGTTCATTAGTGAAGTTTGCTATGTCACCTTTTAATTCGTTTTCTATAATATTTCGACTTGTACTACCCTCTTGAGTAAATCTAATAGTATTGTATGTTTCTGGCACTTGTTGACCTACAATACGTGGATGAATTTGAGTATTAGGTTTTGAAGAGATTTTTTTAGTACTAGAATCATCTTTATTTTTTGTGTTCATATTTTTCTTTTTGCCATCGCGAGTATGTGCAGCTTTATTTTTGTTATTTAGGTCAAGTAAAGTATCACGAATATTACTATAATCAAAATGATATTTGTTGACAATTTTTTCTATTTGTTCATCTAAATTATTCGCTGTTTCATCTAATTCTTCAATTTCATTTTTAGCTTTATTATAGTTTTCTATATTAGTGTTAAAATATGAAATGGCTTTGTCAAAAACTTTATTGGTATCTAATTTTTTTGCTTCCTCAAGTAAGTCTTTGGCAAAATCTATATCAGTATTTTTAAGTTGATCATCAATGTTTTTCAAATCGCTTGCAATTTCTACTTCTTGATTGATATATTTTAAAGTTTCTTTTGCTTTTTCTGTAGTAAGAGATTCTAACCCTTTTAATCCGGCCGTAAAATCATGATTATCATTTATTAATGCCAAATACTTGGAGTGTTCCTCTTTAATATTTTTACTACCATAATTGATGTAGAAATATGTTCCTCCTACCAGTAAAAATATTGATAAAATTGGTATTAAAATAGAAATAAATTTTTTCAATAATATTGAGGTTCCTTTCTTCTGTCTATGTATTCCTTATTTTATACTGTTTAATAATAAAAATCAAGATAGAGGGTTTTCATTTTTAAAATTTAAAAATAATAGTATATAAAATATCTAGTAATATCTTGACAATATAGTAAGTTTGGTATAATATATTTAAATAAACTGTGACAATTATAAAGTAAAAAGATATTATTTCATGTTTTTATTTATAGAGAGTTTAATCCTTTGGCTGAAAGATTAAATATAAATGATTGAGATAAAGAAACACTTTTTGCAAAACTTAAAAGATTTTAATGAGATATCAGTATTCTGATATAAATTAGGGTGGCACCACGAAATTAGCAATCGTCCCATGTAGTCAAATGACTATAAGGGGCGATTTTATATTAGAGTACATTAATAGAACAAGTAATTAAGTAATGAGAGGAGCTTTAATATGGTAATATCAATGCCTAGAGGAACTCAAGATATTTTGCCTGAGGAAAGTAGAAAATGGCAATATATTGAAGAAAAATTAAGAAAAATAAGTAGTGATTTTTGTTATGAAGAAATAAGAACACCTATGTTTGAGTCTACTGAGCTTTTTAGTAGAGGTGTTGGGGATACAACAGATATAGTCCAAAAAGAAATGTATACTTTTATGGATAAAAGTGATCGATCTTTAACTTTGAGACCAGAAGGAACAGCGGGAACAGTTCGTTCTTATATAGAAAATAAGCTTTTTGCACAAACAATTCAACCACAGAAGTTATACTATGTAGGACCGATGTTTAGATATGAAAGAAAACAAAAAGGGCGCTACCGTCAATTCGTTCAATATGGAGTTGAAGTTATAGGGGATGAAAGCCCAAAAATTGATGCAGAGGTTATTAGTTTAGCGTATAACATATATAAAATGTTTGGAATTGAAAATATTAAAGTGAGTATTAATTCGCTTGGAAATCCAGAAGAGCGTAGAGCATATAATGAAGCATTGATTAAACATTTTGAGCCTAGAATCCATGAGTTCGATGAAGATTGTAACAATCGTCTTTATAAAAATCCAATGAGAATATTGGATTGTAAAGTGGACGCTGAGCATGAACTTATAAAAACAGCACCAAGCTTATTAGAGTATTTAGGAGAAGAATCAAAAGCGTATTTTGCAGAAGTACTTAGACATTTAGATGCGCTAGGTGTCAAGTATGAAATAGATCATAATTTAGTTCGTGGTCTGGATTACTATACTCATACAGCATTTGAGATTATGATAGATAACCCAGAAGTAGAATTAAAAACTCTTTGCGGTGGTGGTCGATATAATGGTTTAGTAAAATTACTAGAAGGACCGGAAGATAAAAAAGGTATCGGGTTTGCTTTAAGTATAGAAAGATTATTGCTTGCGTTAGAGAGTGAGAACATCACACTTCCTATCGATGATACAATTGATTTATTTGTTGTGTCAATGGGAGAAAAAGCTGGAGACGTAGCGGTAAAACTTACGAATGATTTGCGCTTAGCAGGATACAAAGCTCAAAATGATTATTTCGATAAGAAAATGAAAGCACAGATGAAGGTTGCTGATCGTTACAAAGCGAAACTTTCTATAATAATAGGTGAAAGTGAATTAGAAAATGGTGAATATGTTGTAAAAGATATGGAGTCATTTAATCAAGAAACTGTGAAAAGAGAAAATATTATAAAATATTTAGAAGAAAAGTTGAGAGGAGAAAAGTAATGAGTGCATACGGAAGAACAGAATATGCAGGGCGCATTGATGAAAAATATGTTGGAAAGAAAGTAGTAGTAAAAGGTTGGGTAAGTAAAAGACGTGATCTTGGTAATTTAATTTTTATAGATGTAAGAGATAGAATGGGTGTAGTACAATGTGTCTTTTCTGGTGAAAAAAATAATGAATTACATGAACTTGCTTCTACACTAAGAAATGAATTTGTTATTTCTATTGAAGGAGAAGTTGTATTAAGAAATGAAAACACAGTAAATGATAAAATTACAACTGGTAAAGTAGAAATTATTGCTGATAAATTAGAGATATTATCAAAAGCAAAAACTCTACCATTCGTATTAGATGATGCTTCATTATCTAGTGAAGAGTTACGTCTGAAATATCGTTACTTAGATTTAAGAAGAACGGAACTTGCTGAAGTATTACACTTACGTTCAAAAATTACTAAAGCAACAAGAGACTATTTAGATAACAATATGTTTGTTGATGTAGAAACACCTATTTTAACAAAATCTACTCCAGAAGGAGCGCGTGATTATCTTGTTCCAAGTAGGGTTCATCCAGGCGAATTTTATGCTTTACCACAATCGCCGCAATTATTTAAACAATTATTAATGGTAGCAGGATTTGACAGATACTATCAAGTTGCTCGTTGTTTCCGTGATGAAGATTTGCGTGCTGATAGACAACCAGACTTTACTCAAATTGATATGGAAATGAGTTTTATGTCGCAAGAAGAAATTCTTACTATGATTGAAGGTCTGATTGCACATGTTATGAAAGAAGTAAAAGGAATTGATGTTGTAACACCATTCCCAAGATTAGACTACGAAGAAGCTATGGAAAGATTCGGTAGTGACAAACCAGATACTCGTTTTGGAATGGAATTAAAAGATGTTAGTGATTTAGTTAAAAACTTAGACTTCAAAGTATTCTCTAATGCGGTTGAGCAAGGCGGAGCTGTTAAGTGTATTGTTGCAAAAGGATGTGCTGAACAGTATTCACGAAAAGATATAGATGCATTAGGTAAATATGTAGCTAACTATGGTGCTAAAGGATTAGCTTGGGTGAAAGTAACAGAAGAAGGATTAAATGGAGCGATTGCAAAATTCTTTACTGATGAAGTCGCTCAAGAATTAGTCGCACGTGTTGATGCTGAGGTAGGCGATATTATTCTATTTGCAGCAGATAGCAAAAAAGTATGTTACGCATCTTTAGGGGCATTACGTCAAAAACTTGCAGCAGATTTAGATTTAATTGATAAAGATAAATATAATTACCTATGGGTTGTGAATTGGCCTTTATTAGAATATGATGAAGAACGTGGAAAATACAGTGCAGCTCACCATCCATTTACAATGCCGAAAATAGAAGATGTGGAATTATTAGAAACTGCTCCAGAAAAAGCTTATGCCCAAGCATATGATATAGTCTTAAATGGCTATGAACTTGGGGGAGGAAGTATCCGCATTCACGATAAAGACGTTCAATCATCAATGTTTAAAGCGTTAGGATTTAGTGAAGAAGAAGCGAAATCTCAATTTGGTTTCTTATTAGATGCCTTTGAATATGGAGTTCCACCACATGGAGGGTGTGCATTAGGATTAGATAGATTTGTAATGTTACTTGCAGGTCGTGATAATTTACGAGATACTATTGCGTTCCCTAAAACAGCAGCAGCTGCAGATCCAATGACTCAAGCTCCATCACCAGTAGACTTAGAACAATTATTAGAACTTAATATTGCATTATTAAGAAAATAATGATAAAAAGTTTATAGAAAGAAGTAGGTAGGATAGAAGAATATTTTACCTGCTTTTTTCTTTCTATTTTTTGAGAAATAATTTAAAAAACTTTCAAAAATCAGTGTTTAAAAGTCGAACAATCGTTAATTTTAATTAAGTAAATGTTAAGAAAAAAGAAGAAATCACCTTGACAAAGGGAAAAGTAGATGATAGAATAGAAAACGTCTTGAGAAAGATGAAGTCATTTTTAAATAAGTTAAAAAAAGTTTAAAAAAACTATTGACAAAAAAAAATAAAAATGATAAGATATAAAAGTTGCTAACGCAACAAACTTGAACATTGAAAACTAAACGAATTAAGTCAACGTTAATTCCAAAAAGGACAGTT
>ERZ773077.2390-NODE-2390-length-12107-cov-11.502323_pt1 | contig 12107 bp, 14 predicted proteins | sample MGYA00580612_ERZ773077 | MGnify/ENA primary metagenome ERZ773077 (study PRJEB29015, sample SAMEA2737971) | human oral metagenome | biome: human oral; feature: human-associated habitat; material: dental | place: China | collected 2021 ...
CATGAAGCCGAAATTCAAAAAGCTCGCTTCAGAGAAGGAAGATATTGCCTTTGTCATCGTAGATGCTGAGCAATTCCCTGAATCACGCAAGCTTGCCAATGTAACTAACCTACCTACTTTTGCTATCTTTGAGGATGGACAGCTCATAAGAGATGTACAGACCAATAAGCAAGAGGTACTAAATGAATTAATCGATGAAATTACCCGTAATTAAGCATCTTACCCAGTTTGTAGAAGCCAATGATGAAGATTACCTGATAGAGGCAATAGAGGTTTTGGAATATCTTACCGAACTTCCATCCCTTAAGGAAGAGGAATTGGACGTGATAGGGGAACTACTCTCCAATATGTATGGAGCCTTAGAAGTGGAAAAACTCATCAAGGCAGGAACCCCTCAGAAAGAAGCGCTTAATACCTTTATGCAAAGAGTACTTGGTGCAATTGACAAATAAAATAAATTTAGAAAGTTAGTTCTTTTACAAAACAGGTGGTATCTGAGATACCACCTGTTTTATTTTCCTTTCAAGGCTTCTACCATCCTTACACACTCCATAGCTTCTTTTACATCATGTACTCGAAGAATATCTGCTCCATGGAGCAAGGCAAAGGTATTCAGTACGGTTGTACCATTGAGGGCATCCTCTGCGGTAGTGTCCAAGAGCTTATATATCATGGACTTTCGGGAGATACCCACCAAGATAGGACACTCCAGCGCCTTGAAGAGGGCGAGCTGTTGCATCAGCTCATAGTTCTGGGCGAGGGTCTTGGAAAAACCAAATCCAGGATCTACAATTAGGTCGTTGATTTTTAGTTGTCTTGCCTTATCCTTTACCTCTGAGAAATAGTATAATATATCCTTAGTGAGCTTATCATACTCGGTATAGGTCTGCATAGTCTGTGGGGTGCCTCGCATGTGCATAGCGATATAGGGAACTTGATAGTGAGCGGCTACCTCCCAAATAGTAGGATCTATCTGTCCTGCTGAAATATCATTGATGATACAAGCGCCTACCTCAAGGCTCTGTCGTGCGACTTCAGCACGGAAAGTATCTACTGATATGCGAATTTCAGGAAAGTGCTTTACCAAGGCTTCCACTACGGGCACTACACGTTGTAGTTCTTCCTTCTGAGATACCTCTTGGGCATTGGGGCGAGAGCTATAACCACCAATATCTAGAAAAGTGGCTCCCTCTTGGAGCATCTGTTCAGCCTTACGAAGTACTTCCGTAGGAGTGGTGCGACTCTGCGAGTAGAAAGAATCGGGAGTAATATTGAGTATCCCCATTACCTTCGAGGTATCAAAGGATATTAACTCCCCTTTACAGTTGATTTGTGTCATTTTTTCTCTATAATAGTTCCTTTGTTGTGTTTTTTAAAGAGTTTGCGAGTATCTTCTACAAATATTTTCATTTGTTTTACCGCTTGAGGAGTCATTTCAGGATAGCCTTGTTGTTCCGTCTCGGCACAAGGGAGTATTTCATAGTGTTTTTTGCCGTCTTTATCATACAAATGCACCCAAGTAAGGTAATATTCAGGAGTGAGCAAGCGGGTTTGCTTATTAGCATCCTTGACAAGGGTAAGCTTGAGCATAAGCCCGCCGTCAGTATGGCGCTTGCGTTGGTTGGAGATGAAGTTACCCAAGGAATAGATGACAAATTGTTGGCTTTCAGCCGCACGCCCTCTAAGCTCCATAGGTTGCAACACATGAGGGTGTCCGCCAATGATATAATCTACCCCATTGCGAAAGAGAAAGTCAGCCATGCGTTTCTGTGCCTCATTGGGAGTAGTGGCGTACTCTATTCCCCAATGCACTACAGCAATAAGCTTGTCAAGTTTTCGGCTTTGCGCACTGAGGATATCTCGTTTTATTTGCAGCGTATCCAAGCGATTCACTTGGGTCGGATTCGGGATAGGCAAGCCATTAGTACCGTAGGTATAGTTAAGCACCCCCACACGTAAGTTGTTCTTTTCCAAGATGAGTAAGTTACGCATGACTCTATCTATAAGATCATGGAAAGTACCTGTATGCTTTATTCCTAAGGAATCCAATTGGTAGAGGGTACTGGTAATCCCCACCTTCCGACGGTCACAGGAATGATTGTTCGCCGTTACCATGACATTGATACCACTGTGGAGACAATCGGCTGCCAACTCCTTAGGAGAGGAGAAGGTTGGGTAGCCTGTAAAGGGTTTTCCTGCGAGGGTAACCTCCAAGTTTGCCACCACAAAATCATGTTTCTTAAAGATTGGAGCTACTTTAGCAAAGACAGGCTTGTAGTTATAGTGACCTGTTTGCTTATCATAAGCCGAATGAATCTGGGGCGTGTGTCCCATCACATCTCCTACAAAGAGTAAGGAAAGTGTATCCTGTGTCTGTTGCTTGTCCAAGTGCCCTTGTCCATATATGGTAATACTTAGCAACAAGCTAAAGAGGGTAAAATAGGTTTTCATTATAGTGTACTAAACATAGGCGCAAAAATACGATTTTAAAAAAGAAAATAAAAAAATTTGCAAACAAATTAGGTCTATTCAGAAAAATATGCTATTTTTGAACCGTTTTTTCAATTTGCCGATGTGCTAATGTGTCGATTTGCCAATGTGCCAATGTGCCGATGTGCTAATTGTCTAATTGTCTAATTGTCTAATTGTCTCATCAGCTAATTGACTAATTGACTCATCAACTAATTGTCTCATTGACTCATCAGCTAATTGACTCATTGACTCATCAGCTAATTGACTCATTGACTCATCAGCTAATTGACTAATTTGCTAATTAACTAATTAACACATGACTCACGAAAAAAAACACTACTTTGACATCAAGGTATTAGGACAGCCTTCGGGACTTTTCTTTCTCTTCTTTACCGAGATGTGGGAGCGCTTTTCTTTCTATGGAATGCGCGTTCTTTTGGTACAATTCCTTACCGCTGAAATTCTCTTAGGAGATCCTAAGGGAGGCTGGGGCTGGACTTCCGAGCAAGCCACCGCCCTCTATGGTACTTATGCGATGCTCTTGTACCTCACCCCTGTCTTGGGAGGAATCATAGCCGACAAATACTTAGGCACACGGCGTGCAGTCATCATAGGTTCTATCATCATGACCATAGGGCAGTTATGCTTATTCTTGCACTCCACCACTATGTTCTTTGCAGGGCTTACCTGCTTGGTGGTTGGGGTCGGGCTGTTCAAGCCCAATGTGCCTTCTATCCTTGGGGAGATGTTCAAAGACCACCCCGATAAGAAGGATAGCGCCTATACTATTTTCTATATGGGGGTCAATGCAGGAGCCTTCTTAGGTATGATGCTCTGTGGTTACTTGGCAGCTACCAAGGGCTGGAGCTGGGGCTTTGGACTAGCAGGTATCTTCATGGCCTTGGGTACGCTACAGTTTGTCTTTGCCAAGCCACTTATGGGGGATTTGGGTATGCTCAAGAAGGAGGTGCACCACGAGCAGTCAACCGATACAGACAAGCGCAACCCTTTCACCTTGGTTGATAATATATTGATTGTTCTAGTATCCACACTGGGGCTACTCTATGCCTTCAATGACCCCTTGTCCAAGAACCATATCTACGACCTATTTGCATGGGTGGATACCTCTCTTATGCGTGGGCAAAACCTTGTGGCGCTTATAGCCCTATTGTTATTTGTCTATTTATTAGTATCGCGTATTCTACGTTACGATAGGATCGTCCGCAACCGTATGTTTGCCGTGATGAGTTTGGCATTCTTTATCATTTTCTTCTTTATTACCTTCGAGCAAGCCCCCTCATCGCTGATTATTGTTGCTCGTGATTATGTAGATAGGAGTCTTAGCGGTGAGGGGCTGTTGGTGTTCAATATCATCAATGCCCTACTGATGCTGATTCCTCTGCTGATTATCTCCTTTGTCTTGATTCGTTTGGCGATGGTTACTTGGAAGCTCATTCCACTGACCAATATAGTACTCTTTGTCTGCTTTTTGCTCATCTGGGGGGTAGCTATCTATGCCATCAGGAGTGAGTTCCTCAAGAATACTTCCGAGATTGCAGTATCTTGGTTCTCAGTACTTAATGCTTTCTTTGTGATCACTTTAGCCTCCTCTGTTTCCAAGATATGGTCGTCCAAATATAACCCTTCGGTAGCCTTCAAGTATGGCTTTGGATTGTTCTTCGTCGCCCTTGGTTATTTGGTGGTTTGGTTTGGTGCCAAAGGATTAAGTGAGGATATGAAGATTTCCATGGCCTATATCATACTCATCTATTTTTTCCATACCATAGGCGAACTCTTTATCTCTCCTGTGGGACTTTCCTACGTCTCCAAGCTCGTTCCTCACCGAATGCTGGCTTTCATGTTCGGTACTTGGTACTTAGGAATTGCCATAGCACAGAAAGTAGCAGCTACCTTAGGCGGGCAAGTAGTGTCTATTACTAAGGAATATGGGCTAAGTACTTTCTTCCTTATCTTCGCGAGTATTGCCACAGGTGCGGGCATCTTGGTCATGCTATACAACCCTGTACTTAAAAAACTCATGCACGAAGTGAAGTAACCGGCAAAATAAAGCAAAAAAGCCTTTTGTTTTCGGATTTAATTTCGTATTTTTGCTTGCTGAATCTAACCACTGACAACTAATAACTCAAATCATATACTTATGAGAAAAAAAGTAATTGCAGGTAACTGGAAAATGAATAATGATGCGACCCAGTCCGCACAACTTATTGCCGAACTGCTCGAAAAACTGCCACAAACACAAGCAGAGGTAGTCATTGCTCCCTCTTTTGTAAATCTTGCCTTAGCAGTAGAAAAAACCAAAGGCAGCCCTATCATTGTAGCGGCTCAGAATATGCACTTTGCTGAGAAAGGCGCCTTCACTGGTGAGGTTTCTGCTTCCATGCTAGAGTCTATCGGGGTGAAAACAACGATCTTAGGACACTCCGAACGAAGAGAGTACTTCAACGAAACCGATGAGAGCCTCGCCAAAAAAGTAGATACTGCACTCGCCCATGGATTGCGTATTATCTTCTGTATAGGGGAGAAACTCGCTGAGCGCAAGGCTGCTAAGCACTTTGAGGTAGTAAAATCCCAAATACAAAATGCCCTCTTCCACTTGCCTCAAGAGGCTTGGAAACACATCGTACTTGCCTACGAACCTGTATGGGCTATCGGTACAGGAGAAACTGCTACTCCTGAACAAGCTCAAGAGATACATGCCTTTATCCGCAAGACTGTCGCTGACAAATACGGAAAAAATGTAGCTGACGACCTTACCATTCTCTACGGAGGTAGCTGCAACGCTAAGAATGCTGCATCACTCTTCGCTAACCCCGATGTAGATGGGGGACTCATAGGAGGAGCTGCTCTGGTAGCTGATGACTTTATCACCATTATCAAGGCTATAAACTAATAGAACAAAGGGACAAAGATAAAACTTTGTCCCTTTCTCTTTTCAGAAAAAATGGACACATGTGCTTACCATGTCGCCCAAGAGGAGTTGTGTACCTAAGTTACAAAAATAAATTTTGAAAACATAGGGGTTATATAAAAATAAATATGTACTTTTGCCGACAAATTTTTGCAATTAACTAAAAGTTCTTTATGCTCACTCGTAGGCACATTCGTGTAAAGGTAATGCAAGCTATTTATGCACTACACCAAGAGGAAAATTATAATCTGCAAAGAGGGGAAAACTTCCTTGTCGCAAGCATGGACAATACGCACAGCTTGTACATAGTCCTTATGGGACTGTGGGCTGCCTTGGAAAAACGTTCCCAACAGATGGAAGCTGTCTATAAAAAGAAGTTCATCCGTGATGAGAATATCTCACACACTTTGTTCTTGGAGAATGAGGCCTTACAGCTTATCATACGTGATGAGGCTCTCGGTGAGGCTATCGAGAAGGAACGCCTCTCTTGGAAAGCTCATGATGAGTATATCAACATATTGTATAACAAAATCTTAGAAAGTGAAGTCTATCAGCTAGCTAAGGGGCGCACCCGAAGTTTTGAGAACGATAGGCAACTCTTGGCCGACCTATACATGGAGGTAATCGCCCCCAATGAGGAACTTTTTGATTTCCTCTCGGACAGCGAAATCACTTGGACAGATGACTTTCCGCTGGTTAATACCCTCATTGTAAAACTTCTCAAAGGTCTCCAAAAAGAAAAAGAGAACGAACTTATTCCTCCCTTGTTCAAGGACATAGCCGACAAGGAGTTTGGCATAGACCTACTCAAGAAAGCAGTGCTCAATGATGAGAAGTTCCAGCAATATCTAGTAGAAAAGACCCCCCAATGGGATGCCGAACGTATAGCTGAGTTGGATGCTATCCTTATCAAAATGGGTATTACCGAACTACTCAAGTTCCCTAGTATTCCTGTAAAGGTTACCCTAAACGAATACGTGGAGATTGCCAAAGAGTACTCAACCCCCAAGAGTAGTGTGTTTATCAATGGTATCCTTGATACCCTTTCTAAGGACTTCGAACAAGAAGGTACCCTAAAGAAAATCGGAAGAGGACTTTTATAGTGACTAGTGACTAATCACTAACAACTAAAAACTAATCACTGACGACTGACAACTAAAAGCTAAAAACTAAAAATCATGAAAAGAATATTTTTACTTGCAGGAGTAGCACTCCTTGCCGCTTGCAGCAACAATGGTACTGATGCGGCTAACAAAATCAAACAAAGCAACTTAGAAGCTGCTGAGAAATTAGCAGAACAAGCTACACAGTTCCCTCAAATAAAATTTGAGGAAACCACTCATGACTTCGGAGAAATTAAGCAAAATGTAGAGGTACAAACCTCCTTCAAGTTCAAGAATACAGGTAAGGTACCTTTGGTAATTACCAATGCTACTAGTAGCTGTGGCTGTACAGTCCCTGAATATCCAAAAGAAGCTATCGCTCCAGGGGAAAGTGGTGCTATCAAAGTAGTATATAATGGCTCTGGAAAAGATGCTATTTCCAAAACAGTAACCCTTACCACCAACACCGAACAAGGCACAGAACTTCTTACCATAAAGGCCTTTGTAAAAGAATAATAACGCAAACTTATGAATATAGTACTACAAGCAGCTCCTCAAGCAGGAGGCGGAAACTTCCTTTTTATCATAATCATGTTCGTGATTATGTTTGTTTTTATGATTTTCCCTTCTATGAGGAGACAAAAACAAGAAAAGAAATTCTATAATGCTCTCAAGAAAGGAGACAAAGTCATCATGAAGAGTGGCCTACACGGAAGAATCGCCGAACTCAACGATACTTCTATCGTGATAGAAACGCTTTCTGGCAAACTCAAATTCGAGCGCTCAGCAGTCTCCCTTGATTATACAAAAAAAATCCAAGACAATCAGTAGTCACTGAAAGGTGAATAGTGAATAACTAGGAGTGTTGTTCACTATTCACTTTTCATTCTTCACTTAACTTATGGACGGAAAAGTTCTTCCCCTTATGGAGGCCTTCTATACCATACAAGGAGAGGGCTATTACAAGGGTACTGCCGCTTATTTTATTCGCTTGGCAGGCTGCGATGTGGGCTGCCATTGGTGCGATGTCAAGGAAAGTTGGGACGCTACGGCGCACCCCTTAGTGCCTATTGAGCAAATCGCTGAGCAGGCACTCGCCCACTCCAAAACAATCATCATCACAGGGGGGGAACCCCTTATGTACAATCTACTTCCCCTCACCCAGGTGCTCAGAAGCCAAGGGGCACGTACCCATATAGAGACCTCAGGAGCTCACCCGCTCTCCGGTGAGTGGGATTGGATATGCCTCTCTCCTAAGAAAAACAAACGCCCACTGCTACCTATTCACCAAGTAGCCAATGAGCTGAAAATGGTCATCTACAATCATCATGACTTACTCTTCGCCGAAGAGATGTCCGCCCTGACTCATACCAACTGTATTCGCTATCTACAACCTGAATGGAGTCGCCGTGAGAAGATGATTCCTCTTATGGTGGATTATGTCATGGAGCACCCCCAGTGGAAAATCTCCCTACAAATGCACAAATACTTGGATATTCCTTAAGATCATGCTAAAGCGTATTCTAAGCTATATATTCCCCATTACCCTACTTAGGAAATCCTCCACAGTAAGTGGTCTCCTTTCGGTAACCCTACTCAGTGGGAAGCGACTGCTGAACACCCCCAACACGGATTATTCTTTCGGAAGCCTACAACGTATCCTGCGTTTTGGCTTACAGAAAATCGGCTTTGAGCGGATTCAAAAACAAAAAAACATACTCGTATTGGGCTTAGCCGCAGGCAGTGTAGTGGAGACCTTAGTGGAAGAAGTCAAATTCCGTGGGCAAATACATGGGGTAGATATTGATAAAGATGTAATAGAAATAGGGCGACAATACTTCAATTTGGATAAGATAAAGAACCTTCACATATTCCTCACCGATGCCCAAGACTATATAAAAACCACTCCCATAAAGTATGATTCGGTCATAGTGGATATATTCCAAGACGATCAGATGCCTGCTTTCCTTTTCGCACCTGCCTTTTTCTCTCAGTTAAAGAAAATCCTGAACAAAAAAGGGGTAATTCTCTTCAATACCATTGTAAAAACAAAAGCCGAGGCACAAAGAAATCAAAATTTTATCCAATTCTTCTCCGACCAATACCATATAGACCGCTATCCCAAGGTAGAGGGAGAAAACGAAATACTTGTTTTGAATGAAAAGTGAAAAATTCTTTCATACATTTGTTTGTTTCCTTCAGTAGCGATAGGCTTGTCCTCAATAGTTACAAAATCCTGACTTGTCACAGTAAGTTTGCTTTTGGCAGTACCTTGATTGCAACTGAGTTCTGCAGTATTGGTGATGATATTCATAGTGTGTTTTTTTATATAAATTCTAAATGATTTATAATTAACGCTCAAAACCATCAAATTTATTATAAGAAAGTACTTCTCCTGTTTGTAAGTCTAAACGGTACCAATCAAGGTGTGTTTCTCCCCAATAAAATATTTCCCAGCAATTATAGCTAACTCCAGGTCGATATACTCTTTCTATAAGTGCACCTGCTCCTTTATAGACTCCACCTCTACTATTATAGCCTCTACGCAGTTTCATTCCTTTTGACAGACAAAAATCCTCTACCTGCTCGAAGGTAAACTTAGAAACCTCGTCATAATTGATAGTCTTTTCTAATTTCCCCTCTTTATTGAAATAATACCATCGCCCTTTTTCCCAGAAATGAGGATCTCCTAAAAGTCCTTTTTCTGTAATATACCCTCGTCTATCATAGGACTTTGCTACTGCAAAATAGGAATAAGGGGGAATTTCCTTTATATAATAATAATCCTTTGTTTTTGAGGAATCATCTATATAAAAATAAGTGCCATCAGGAAGAACTACTGATACATAATCATTCCCTTCGGCTAATTTTTTTTGATAGTCCTTATCTAATTTCTTTAATTTCTCAAAGAGTTCAAAGTCAAAGGTCTCAAAGCGACCATCTACAGGGGGGTATATGACTTGTTGATATCCTTTTGTAAAAGAAAAAACTTCAAAAGAGGAAAGCAACGGCAGCCCCACTGCTGCCAATCCTGTTTTCTTGATAAAATCCAAACGTTTCATAAGTGCTTAGTTTATTCTTTATTATCCAAACAACCGCTCCCAAAAGCTTTTATGGTTTCGCTTAGCTTGGTATTTTTCCCATTGCTCTTGCTCAAAGGCTTTCCACTCCTCTTCAGTGTAGGTTTTGCCTTGGAAAGTGCGAGTGATTTCTTGGGATTTAATACGATTTTTGAACTCTTCTTCAGTGTAAACTTGTCCTGTTTCTCCATCAACAAACCAACTTTTTGATATATACATAGCAGGATCTCCATATTCATATTCAGGGAATTTATGCTTTTTATGATCAAATCGTTCATTTTTAGGATCTATAATAATCCAATATTTACCATATTCATTATCAAAAAAATCTAATTCATAATTAAAGATTGAAAAATCATTCAAATTATACCATCCAGCTCCTGTTCTTAGATCAATGTAACCTAACTTTTCTACTATCTTCATTATATAGTCAATTCTTATTTTTCCAAATTTTTTATTTTCATCTATTATGGTCAGTTTCCCTTGCTTATCCCAATAGAAACTTTCATCTATTAAGACATAATCTCCTACTATTTTTTTCTGAAATTCTATATAACCATCTTCATAAAATCGTTTGGATATAGTATAAAAAGGGTATTCATTCACTAATTCTTCTGTATCATAAATCTTCCGTTCACTAAAATCTTCTTCTATAAAAATAGACTCTTGTATATTAGTTACTATATTTCCGTTTTTCTTTACATAAAAGGAGTTTGCTTTTTTGTATTCTTCATATAGATTGAAGTCAAATTTTTCTCTTTCCTCCTGATCCTCTACAAAGAGACACTCCTTTGGTAGCCCAAAAGAGGAAAACAACGGCAGCCCCACTCCTGCCAATCCTATTTTCTTGATAAATTCCAAACGTTTCATATACTATATAATATATTCATATTTTCTATAAGAAAGTACTTTTCCTGTTTGTAGATCTAAGCGATAATAGTCTCCATATTCATCCCCAACAAGTATATAAATTATCTCCCAACAATTATAACTAACTCCTGGTATATAAATACGGCGGATAAGTGCTCCTTCTCCTTTATAACCTCTACGTAATTTCATTCCCTTTGATAGGCAAAAATCCTCAACCTCCTCGAAGGTAAACTTAGAAACCTCGTCATAATTGATAGTCTTTTCTAATTTCCCCTCTTTATTGAAATAATACCATCGCCCTTTTTCCCAGAAATGAGGATCTCCTAAAAGTCCTTTTTCTGTAATATACCCTCGTCTATCATAGGACTTTGCTACTGCAAAATAGGAATAAGGGGGAATTTCCTTTATATAATAATAATCCTTTGTTTTTGAGGAATCATCTATATAAAAATAAGTGCCATCAGGAAGAACTACTGATACATAATCATTCCCTTCGGCTAATTTTTTTTGATAGTCCTTATCTAATTTCTTTAATTTCTCAAAGAGTTCAAAGTCAAAGGTCTCAAAGCGACCATCTACAGGGGGGTATATGACTTGTTGATATCCTTTTGTAAAAGAAAAAACTTCAAAAGAGGAAAGCAACGGCAGCCCCACTGTTGCCAATCCTATTTTCTTGATAAATTCCAATCGTTTCATAAGTGCTTAGTTTATTCTTGCAAGTTGTTTTTCGTTTGGACAAATGTATAAAATATTACTTAAACGAGCAAACTTTCAAAAAAAATACTTATATTTGCGACAACTAAATAAATATACAAAAATATATGGTAAGAAAAACCCTTTCACTATTAGGAGTATTTATTCTCCTTCTGGTAAGTGCTTGTTCAGCACCCAAGAAAACAGCTTATGGCCATACCAAAGGCGTACTCGCTAAGCATGGTATGGTAGTGAGTGCCAAGGAAGAGGCCTCTCAGATTGGTCTCTCTATCCTTAAAAAAGGAGGAAATGCCTTTGATGCCATGGTAGCTACCGAACTGGCACTGGCAGTGGCTTACCCTAATGCAGGAAATATCGGTGGAGGTGGCTTTATGGTCTATCGCTTAGCCAATGGTGAAAAAGGTGCCTTGGACTACCGTGAAAAAGCTCCTAGCAAGGCACACCGCGATATGTACTTGGACGCCAATGGCAAAGTAATTCCTGACAAAAGCACCCTAGGTGCCTTGGCTATAGGCGTACCTGGCACTATCGATGCGCTCTTTGAAGTACATAAGAAATTCGGCAAGCTCCCTATTGCTGACCTTTTCCAACCTGCTATTGACTTAGCTCGCAATGGGGTAGTCATCACTCCCCTACAAGCTGATTTCTACATGGGGAAAAACCTTGCTGAGATTAAAAAGGCTAACAACTATACCACTATCTTCGAAAACGGCTGGAAAGCTGGCGAACGCTTTAAGTACGAAGAACTTGCCCAAACCTTGGAACGTATCCGTGACAACGGTCGTGCTGAGTTCTACGAAGGAGAAACAGCCAAACGTATCGTGGATTATGTACAAGAATTAGGAGGCATCCTCTCCCTTGAAGACCTAAAAAACTACCACTCTCAGTGGCGTACTCCTATTACTTTCAATTACAAGAATTACACTATCTCCTCCATGC
>ERZ773077.2395-NODE-2395-length-12096-cov-11.394652_pt1 | contig 12096 bp, 16 predicted proteins | sample MGYA00580612_ERZ773077 | MGnify/ENA primary metagenome ERZ773077 (study PRJEB29015, sample SAMEA2737971) | human oral metagenome | biome: human oral; feature: human-associated habitat; material: dental | place: China | collected 2021 ...
AGATGCATGCGGCGGCAAGCTCGATTATCGCGTCGGTGGGTTCGATGATCTCGGGACGGTCCACCTCGGTGACGACCACGTCGCCCGGTGCCCGCATGATGGTTGCTCGCATGATGCCTCCTCGGTGGCGAACTGCGCAGGATGTGCGGATTTCCCATTATCTCCCCGTGACGGGAAAAGCCGCGAGGGAGCCCATGAGCACCCCTTGCCACGACGGAATCGACGCCCACGACCGCGGCAGCCTGCTTCCCGCCGACCATGCCCTGCCGGAGCCTTCCCCGCGTGAACGATCCAGTCGGGAGGGACACCTTCCCCTATTCCGGAGCCGTTTCCAGGAACCTGGCCACCCTGGCGATGTATCCGGGGCGGTCTACGAAATAGCCTCCGCAGTGATCGGCGCCCTCGAAGGCGACGAGTTCGACCTCCCCCGGGCCGGCCGCCTCCGCCAACTGCCGGGCGTGTTCGTAGGGGATGATCCGATCCTTTGTGCCGTGCAGCAGCAGAACCGGGCGAGGAGACAGCGAACTCATGGCGTCGACGGGACGCACCTGCTTGAACGCGTAGCCGCAGAAAACCCGGTTCACCAGGTCGGCCACCGGCAACAGAAGGCCTCCGGGAAGCCGGTAACGCCTGTAATTCGCCGCGATCACCCCCGACATGGTCGCGAACGGGGAATCGAGCACCAGGGCCTCGATGCGCGGGTCGTGGGCAGCTGTGAGGATTGCGGTTGACGCGCCCATGGAGAAGGCCATCACCGCGATCCGTGCCCCTGGGTGGGACCGGGCCGCCCAGTCCAGCGCGGCGGTCAGGTCGGTCTGTTCGTAGTGGGCCAAGGACTGCCTGCCGTCCCCGGAGTCACCGTTGCCCCGGAAGTCGAAAAGCAGGACGTTGTGACCCGCGCGCCACAGACCAGGACCGATCCCCAGCATGTCGGCCTTGTTGCTCCGGTGACCGTGGCAGCAGATCACCACGCTCCGGGAACCGGGGTTGTCCAGCCACCAACCCGCCAACGACACCCCATCGGACGTGGTGAAGGAGACCTCTTCGGCCGCTACCCCCACCTCGAAAGGGGTGAACGTGTACGGCGGCCAAGGGCGTTTCGGGGCGTTCAGCGTCCAGGCCGTGTACCCGGCGACGGCTCCCGCGCCCAGACCAACGGCAGCGGCGATCCAGCGCCCGGCCCTCGTAAGTCTTCCCATGTCCCTCGTCCCTTCCAGCTGCCAGGCCACGCTATCCCGCCCGGAAACGCCTGCTCGCGGTGGACACGGTTTTGGACATCCCACCCATGGGTTCGACCTCGTGTTGCGTGCAGCATGGGCGCTGGAATGCCGCGTGGAGTGCTACGTGTTTCGTGGACGGCGACGAAACACGTAGCACTCCAGTGCACCAAATGAGCCAAGTCGGTTCACACGAGGGTCACTGATCCGTCAGCGCCGTCGAGGGCGCCCGGTTCAAGTTCGACGCCCAGGACCACGTCGTCGGGAATCGGGCTGGTGTTGTGGATGCCGAGTTCTGCCACGGGGCGAAACCCGAACCGCGCGTAGTACCGCGGGTCGCCGACGAGGAACACGGCCGGGAACCCCGCGGTTCGGCCGCGGTTCAAGGCTTCTTCCATGAGGAGCGCGCCGATGCCGCGGCGTCGGTGGTCCGAGGCGACGCACAGTGGTGCGATCTCAAGGGCGTTCACAGGACCTGCTTCGCCGTCGATCACGATTGCTTGGGCTCCTCAGTACTGGTCGAAACTGTGCTGTCCAGTGGTCCTGTGGCCTCGTCAGACGCTCAAGCCCGGCCCATCAAGGTCCTGAGCAGGACAGAGGCTTGTTCAGAGCCATCTTCAAGTGCAGTATGACTAGGGGGTTCGCTGGCCGAGGTGTCGCCTGTGAACAAGCCTCCCGGTTTGGGGACCGTGGGGGTCATCATCGGAGCGCCGGCCCGTTTAGTCACTCCACCGGAACGCGCTGGGTGTGGTGGAGGCGTCCCATAGCCATACGCCGGGATGATGTCGTTTGCTGCTGGTGCCTGCCCCCGCCACAGTACAAGGGTGCTCGTGCCACGACCAGCAGAGCGCCAGAGTACCGTCAGCGATGTGCTGCCGGGTCCGGGCCGAGGTACCCCACATCAGGCACCCACGCCCGGAGAACCTCGGCGATATGGCCTGGGACTTCACCCTGCATCTTCGCGGTCCGGCCGGCACTCGTGACGTCCTGGTAGGTGCCGGTGACCGTCACATGCTGTTCCTTGCCGCCTTGGCGTATCTCCATGGAGTCGCCGACTTTCGCCTCGAGCTTGGCGGCGTTCATCGTCGACAGGGCGATTTCGCCGTCGTCAGGCTGGTGACCGGTTAGGCATTCGATAGTGCCGCCGGCGTAGTCGCCAACTTCTGCACGCAGGCTTTCCCAGCCTTCCTCACCCGGGGTTTCATACAGAACGTTCCGGAGACTCGGACGTTGCCGAGACGGATCGTGTCGAAGGCAACGGCTTGACCGTTCCGAGGAAACGACGCATCCGCCTCGTACGTGGTTTGCAACGCCGAGCCCTGAGACGCGTCCTCGGCACGGTATTCGACGATGATCTCGGGGCTGCCGCCGTAGATGTAGAGGGTCACGAGCGCCGCAGCCCAGAAGTTACCCCGGAATCAGATGGTCATGACGCCGATGACGCCGAAGCCAGGCTGTTGGAAGCCGTACTTGATCTGCCACAGGCCGGCGGCCCAGCCCAGCTTCTTGGCCGTGGCCTCCGGGGTGATGACGTTGATGAAGAATCCGAGCACCGCGACGATGCCGTGGGTCACGACGAACTGATGCAGCAGCAGGGTGTGCATGATGGTGGCGGTGTCCCAGGGAAGCCGGCCAGCGCGAGCTGGCCGACGCCGGTGATGACGAGGATTCACATGTCAGTTCTTTCCCTCCAGGGTGGAGGCGTACGAGGTTTGCAGCGCCTGCACGCTGTGGAAGCGAGGTACTAGGGCGGCGACGCCGAGCAGCAGGATGCCGACGAGCATGAAGAGGAACCCGATGCCGCGGGATTCACCGACGCCAATGAAGCGGCCGAGCGAGTCGGCCAGCGCACCGCCGGGACGCAGCCAAGGGTTGAAGACGCTGTCGGCGAGGTAGCCGGAGATCGCATATGCGACGATGTAGCCGAGCTGGGAGATCAAGCCCATGAGCCCCCAGATCTTGCCCTGGGTGTCGTTTGGGATGGCGGTGCGGACCAGGACCTCCACGGCGGTGTTCATCGGCGGCAGCACCAAGAAGAACCCGAAGGCCAGGGCGCCGATCGCCAATACGTTCGGGATCGCACCCAAGAAGAACACGACGACGGCACCGCCGACCAGCGACCACGCCAACCACCCGACGTACGAGCCCTTCATGTTGAAAACGCCGATGAGCAGACTCGCGACAACCATGCCGATGGCCGCGATGGAGCGGACAATGCCGAGGGTGGCCTCGTCGGCGAGGTCAAGGACCATCGGGGTCAGGAGCGTCTGCAGGAAGCCCATGCAGAAGGTGACCAGGGTGAGCAGCAGCATGAGGACGGTGATGCCCTGGTTGCGCTTCAGGAAGTTGATGCCCTCCACGAAATCGGTCCAAAAACCTTGGCTGGGCTCGTGAGGCCTGGTCTTGACGGTCCGCCACACGAGAACCATTGCGCTGGTGGTGACGACCATCGTCAGGATGTCGACGGTCAGCACCGTCGTGATGCCGTAGGCAGCCATGAGCAGGCCGGCGATGGCGGGCGAGACGAGGTACTGCGCCGCGGCTGCGAGCTGGACGAGGCCACCAGCGCGGGCGTACTGCTCGGGGGTGAGGAGGTCGGTGATGGTGGCGCGGTACGCGGGGTCCATCACCGACCCGAAGATCGACGTGACCGCCGCGCACAGGCACAGGATCGGGACGCTGGCGGTTCCAGTATGGAACGCGACAAGCATGCCGACCAGGCCGAGTGCGGAGAAGGTGTCGCCGAAGATCATGAGGAGGCGACGGTCGAAGCGGTCCGCGAGCACCCCACCAAGCGGCCCGAGCAGCAGCCCTGGCAGGAACGCGGCCATCGTGACCAAAGCAACCGACGCCGACAGCCCGGTCTGCTGGTAGACGTGTACCCCGAGCCCGAATGCCGTCAGGCCGTTTCCGACGCGTGCCACCAGTTGCGCCACCCAGATGATCATGAAGGCGCGGAAGTTGCGTGCGGCTGCCTGGGGAAGTTGGTGGGCGGTCGGGTTGGTTTCCTCGGCGGGGTTCGAGCTGTTGAGGCTCACGGTTCTGCCTTTCAGAAGATGCGCTCAGAGTGCATTCAGGATTGAATTGATGGCCTTGGTAGACCGCAGGACGTACATGTGCTCCTCACGCTCGAGCACGTGTGTCGTGACGGGATCGCGAAGTACCGCTGCCAGGTCGCCGGCGCTCCGGCGGGGTCTGGGAATCGCGTTGCGCGACGAACAGGGCGATCCTGCCGCCTGTGGCGATACCGGACCAGATGTGGCTGCGGGTTCACTTGTGCATCAAGGGTAGGAAGAACCCGAACCGGCCGAGGCAGATGGCTGGCATTCCGACCTCACGCCACAGCAACTGGACGAACCCTACGAGCACGTCGCCAGGGGCCATCGGGTCTGTCGGGACGGGGATGCCGACTGGCTGGTGTCCAAACCGCACCACAAACACGTAAGCGAGCATGATGACGGCCAGCACTGGCCGCCAGGCCCAGTCCTGGCGTTGTGGCACGAGGGTGCGTAGGAAATCGAGGACTGCTCGCGGTCCGGCGTAGGCCAAGAGGATGCCGAACGCGGCGATCGCGCGCGAGTGCAGGACCACCACGACGATTGGGTTGCGCAAGGTGAGTTCTCCGAGGGAGGAGACTGCTGAATCGTAGTTGATCACGTAGACGAGGCACACGGGCCACACGAGCCTCACAGTCAGGGCGCGATAAGCGGGTCGCATACCCGGCATACGGGCGACGCGTGGCTGGCTTGAACATTGTTTTGCTCCTGGGGGTCAGCAGATGTCGTCGATGGTTACCTTAGCCTCGCGGAGTGCCGCTGGCGCTCGGTCGGCGAGGTGGCCGAGGTCGTTGTCATCGAGCTGGATGCTGAAGGGCAGGACCACCTCGGCGGCGGCACCGAGGAGGATGCGGTGCAGCTGCTCCATGCACCGCCAGGGTTTGGAAGCGGTCAGCCCGCGTGCGTTCAAGCCGGTGACCACGATCCCGGGAACACCTGCCCATCGCATCCCTGACCTGGTGAACCGGGGCTGGGATACCGGGGAGTTGAACTGGGTGTGGATCTCCGACATCACCTACCTGCACACCGGGGAAGGCCGGTTATACCTGTGCGTGGTACGTAATGGCTGTTCTGGGCGAGTGCTGGGATGGGCAATGGATTCCCACCAGGGTTCCGGCCTGGTCGAGCGGGCCCTGACCATGGCCAGGATGTTGCGTGGAGTGGTCCTACCGAAACGTGCTGATCGGGGTACCCCGGTACACCTCCCAGCAGCTTCACAAGGCCGCGAAACGGTTGGGTGTGGTGCAGTCCATGGGCCGTACTGGGGTGTGCTTACATCAACGCCACAGCGGAATCATTCAACGCCACATTGAAAACTGAGTTCTACCACCGGCACACCTGGCCCACCCGAGCTGACGCGCGCCAAGGAGTCTCTGGTTGGATCGAGATCGTCTACAACCGGCGTCGGCGCCACTCCGCACTGGATTATCTACGACCAGTCGAGTTCGAACACCACCAAAAACAAGTCGGAGAATCAATCACGAACCAAGCCACGTAAGCGGGCCGAGTCCACAATTTGCGGAGAACCCCAGCCGTCGAACCCCCGGCCCAGCATGCAGGAAACTCTACACGATGATGAGTCCGGGAAGGAGAAACAGAATCGGGCCAATGACGCCGTTGAGTCCGAGACGGAGCGGTTCTTCTCGGCTCTCATTGATTGGCGGGATCGCTGGGCGGGCCGGGGAGGTCCGCATCCAAGGCGTCGGGTCACTCCTCTGTGGGCTCGATTGGTTTGTCTCCGATTGGGCAGGGGCAGAAAGGACCGATCCCACAGGGCATTGTTTTTGTTGAGAAATAATTATAGTGGTGTATGTGGTAGTGGAGTTCTTTAGGGAGATTCCCGATATGGATCACCACGTGATCATCAGGTTTCACAAGCCCAATCCCGGGTTCGTTCTTGAAGCGGGGTAGTTCCTTCCAGGTCGTCAAATCGATCAATCTGTCCATGAATGGAGGTTTTTCAAGATTGACGGGTTTGGGAATCCTGTCTCGTCCGACATCGAAGTGGTAGTCCCATGTGCACGCCTGCTCCCAGCCTCGTCGGATTTTTATGATTCCATGCCACCGGGACGTGTCGATGTCTGTGATGTGACAGGACCAAACCAGATGCGCCTGGAGCACTTCGTATTTTTTGTCGTAATATTTCAATAGCATATAGAAGCGCTCTTCGGCTTGTGCTTTAGATTCTTTGTACTCCTGTGCCAGCTCTTTTTCCCATTTTGTTGTCAACCTGGACCGTTGCCAAGCGACACTGATGTAATGTGTTGCAATGGCGGTCAGCCAGATTCCAATGATCACCAATATTGTCATGACGATTCTTCTTTTGACTTTCATCGTTGGCCCTGAGAAATTTCACATGCTGCTTGGGGCTGGGCGAGGGCGCGGTAGAGGGTGGAGCGGTCGACGAGGCGCTGGAGATCACGCGGGTCCCGGGCCAAGCGGTCCATCGAAGTGACTCGGAGGGTGTCACCTTCTCTGACGTAGTTCAGAAGTTGGGTGAGGCCCGGTCGATCCCGGGTGGTGCTGGTGGCCTGGCCGCTGAACAGCTTGTCGACCTCCCCCGGGGTCTCGACTTGACGGGTGAGGTGCTGGTCCCGGCTGGAGGCCCGTGCGTAGCCGAAGACCTGCCCCTTCTGTTGCATCTGGGCTGCTATAGGTTTTGTGGACAGCAGTCTGAGCCGTAATCCAAGTCTTTCACTACCGTCCACAAAACCCATGGTAGTCCACACCTTCATCCGGACAAATACATTCCTTGGTCACCCTGCAAAATATTTCATTAATGCACACTGCAGTTATCATTTGACTGGAATCGAATCGAGGAGTGCGCCGCCCGGTGATCGTGGACTTCAGAGTTGTCGCGTAATGGTGGGATAGTGGTCCCGTGCGCGTGGGTGTGGCCCAGATTCGGGCGAGTCGAGAACCTCAGGAGACCTTGCCTCTGATTGAGGAAACCGTGGGTGTTGCTTCGGCGGCCGGGGCAGATCTGGTCGTTTTTCCGGAGGCCGCGATGTGTTCGTTCCTGCGAGATCCGCAGGAGGTCGCGGAGCCGCTCGATGGTCCTTGGGCGATGCGCGTGAGTCAGCTGGCGAGGGGCGCAGGCGTGATTGTCGTCGCGGGAATGTTCACTGTCGCCGACGACGGTCGCGTGCGCAACACCCTGCTGGTGGCCGGTGAGGAGGTGATGCGTTACGACAAGATCCACCTGTTCGACGCTCTTGGACGGCGCGAGTCTGATCGGATTGCGCCGGGCGAGCGATTGGTGACCGTCGACGTCGCCGGGCAGCGAATCGGCCTTGCGACCTGCTATGACGTTCGCTTCCCCACCCAGTTTCTAGACCTCGCGGGTCTTGGAGCGAAGATCATGATCGTCTGCGCGTCGTGGGCTCCAGGGGCCGAGAAGCTGTACCAGTGGCGAACCCTCGTGGCGGCGCGGGCCATGGACAGCACGTCGTTCGTCATCGCCGTCGACCAGGCGGGAACCGACGACGACGTTGCAGGCGTTCCGGTCGGCATCGGACATTCGATGGTCGTCGGCCCGACCGGCCAGGTGCTGCTGGAGCTTGGCAGTGAGCCCGACCTGGCGTTCGTCGACCTCGACACCACACAGGTCGACGCGGCCCGAGCGGCCCTCCCGGTGCTTGAGAGCCGCTGAGGGGTCCGGGAGTCGCGGCGGAGAGTCGTGTCGTCGAGCGTGGGGGCAACCCATGGTCCTCTCCGGGCGATAGCTGCGAGGTTTCCCAGCGCCCCGATACCTCAGGGGATTGGGGCAACGAAGTTCCGGGCGACGTCGATTCGTCTCGCACGTCGCCGAGTCAGTTTTTCACGACGCCGTTTTCGTAGGCCAGGATCACCAGTTGACACCAAGCGTACGAGAACGGCCACTAGGAAGCCACCCGTGATTCGTGGCGCCAATAGTTCCATGTCGCCAACAGCATCACGATGCCGCCAACCCAGAATTGTGGCATCCAGACCAGCAGTCTCATCCACCGGTAAGTGGTCATGTCGCCGGTCAGGACATAGGGGATGCCGGGGACGCTGAAAACCAATCCGTAGACGCATAACGCGAGCCCGGCGGTCAGCCCAAACAACCCGTAGAGCCAGCGGGGAAGCTTGCAATGCTTACGGCGCATTATCAGGTAGCCGAACCACGCAAGCCCGAACTTGATGAACGCCGTGAACAATACAAGCATGGTCAACCACATCGGCCGCTGCTTGGCGAGCGCGAGACCCTGGCCCTGGATAGCCGTGTCGAGCAACCAGCCGCCACCCAACGCCCAATATACGCTTATCGCTCCGAAGGCCGACCACCAGGCGGTCAGGGCAATCGCGAATCTGTTGCGATATGGGCGAACCACCCCAAGCTCTGGCACAATATCACCTCTGTCAATCTGGGGTTCGTTACCCGGTGTGGTGTCCGAGCGCTATCGACCGCGGCCGGTCGGTGGTGAGCGGAGAAAGGGTTTCTTTGTCGGAGAGTTCAAAAGTGATTGGCTGCTCAGGCGGCATCCCGCTCCGGGCGAGCTTTCCGTCGTTCGATGCATAGGCCTCATTGGCTGGAACGTCGGCCTTTTCGAAGCACTGTGTTGAAGGCGCTGTCGTTGTGCCAGCGTGGGTCAAATCCTCTACGTGACTGGCTATCGTCATACTCGCCCCTTCCGGAGAGTGGATACACACCGTACCATACCGCATGGTATGGTTTCCTGGTGGAGAGGCTTGATCGGTCGTCGTGGTTCCGGGTTGCGGCTCGCCTGTTGGCGGAGCGTGGTGGGGGTGGGCTGCGTGTTGAGGCGTTGTGTCGGGACGCGGGGGTGACGAAGGGCTCGTTTTACCACCACTTCCGTGATCTGGGGGAGTTCAAAACCGCGTTCATGGACTATCTCTACCAGCGTGGCGCGATGGACCCGATGTCTCGGTTGGAGGCTCTGGATTCCCCTCGTGAACGGTTGCGCGGGTTGATTGAGGCCATTGCTTGCGAAGACCTGGCGTTGGAGGCTGCGGTCCGGAGGTGGGCGGCATCCGATCCTGCGGTGGCTGAGCACTTGAGACAGGTGGACCAGGCGAGGACGGCGTTCGTCGCCGAGATGTACCACGAGCTCCTGCCCGACGATCCGGCGCTCGCGGACGACATGTGCCGGCTGGCCCAAGCGTTCTATCTGGGCGCGGTCATGCTGGAACCGCCGGTGACCGGCGAAGAGTATCGCCGGCTCACCGCTCTCCTCGACCGGATCGTGCGGGTGTGACACATGTCCGAGGTGCTTGTGGTCGGTGCCGGGATCAGCGGACTCGCCGCCGCCTGGCGGCTGCGCTGCGCAGGAATCAGCACCTGTGTGCTGGAACGATCCGACCGCCCCGGCGGGCGCATGTGTTCGGTCCAGGTGAACGAATGCACCATGGAAGCTGGAGCCAACTTCATCACCGACGCCTACCGGATCATTCCCGGGCTGGCGGGTGAAATGGGCATTCCCCTGCAAGCGGTGCGCCGGGACAGCGCCATCGCCATCGATGAAGCGATCCGTGCTTTCCGAGCCGACCGGCCAGCAACCGCGATCAAGGCGGGCATCCTGTCGCTACGTACCGTGATCGGAGGGCTTCCCGGGCTCGCCCGATTCGCGGCCCGATACCGGCGCCGAGGCACTGTCGATCCGCTCGATTGGCTCGACCTCGACCCGGTTCCCACAACCGAGTGGTCACAGGCGCTGAGGATCGCGACGCTGGCGGAACGCTGCTGGCGACCGGCCTATCACGGCTTCTACTTCCAAGACACCCACGCCACCTCGGCGGCGGCCGTGGCCGCGATGGCACAACACGGATTACGCCAACAGACCCTGACCATGCCAGGAGGGCTGTCCAGCCTCACCGACGCGCTCGCCGCCAGGCTCGACGTGCGCACCGGAGTGAAGGTCACCCAGGTCGAGGAAGGCTCGACATCGGTCACGGTCCACACCGACACCGGCCGATTCCGGGCAGACAGAGTGATCGTGGCGCTGCCGAGCCCCGACATCCGTCACCTGAAGAAACTCGACCCCCTGGAAGCCGCTGTTGCGTGCACCCCCTACAGCGCCGGTCTGCTAGTCGGCCTGGGAACCCGACGTCGTCTGCGATCCTGTGAGCTGGGCGGTGCCTACGGTGTCTTGATGCACCCCGACGAGCCGCCCCTTGCCGCCCTCTGTGTCGCCAGCCGTGCCGGTCACGCGCACGGCGCCGGCGACCTGGTCACCTGCATGTTTGCGGACCGTCACGCCCGTGAACTCTCCTCACGGGCGGATTCCGAGATCATCGAACTCGCCCGTCGAGCGCTCCTCACATGGGAACCCACACTCCAAGACGCGCTGGCCACGAGCCCCGAAAACCATCTGGTCGTCCGCATCCCCCACGCCATGCCCACCAGCGCACCTGGAAGGATCGCGCACATCAAGGCCTACCGCGCACACGCTCGCGCGCGGCGCGTGATCCTGGCAGGCGACTCCCTCGCCTGGCCCTGGGCCGACTCCGCAGCCTTCACCGGACAATGGGCCGCCGACCTCATAGCCCGACCGTAAAGACGCGTCCACGGTCGGCCGGGTCTTGACTTCCTGTCGATTGATCCGGCTCTCGGTCTGCTGTCGGGTCACCGGTGAACTGATCCGCCGTTACGAGCATGATCACCTTGGCTTATTGGTCCACGTTGAGGTGAAGAATCTCGGCAGCATCCCTGACGGTGGAGGGGGGTCGTTGGTTGAGCCCAGGGCAAGTGGAATCGGGCTGCGACACCAAGGAATCCCAAGAACGCCCACCACGTCCCCACGATGGGTCACGCGTTAGTCTGTTCGGTGATCAACGACCACACTTTCGAGTGGTCCACACCGAGGTCCACGACGACGAGTCGGTTCACACGAGGGTCACTGACCCGTCAGTGCCGTCGAGGGTGCCCGGTTCAAGTTCGATGCCCAGGACCACGTCGTCGGGAATCGAGCTGGCGTTGTGGATGCCGAGTTCTGCCACGGGGCGAAACCCGAACCGTGCGTAGTACCGCGGGTCGCCGACGAGGAACACGGCCGGGAATCCTGCGGTTCGGCCGCGGTTCAAGGCTTCCTTCATGAGGAGCGTGCCGATGCCGCGGCATCGGTGGTCCGAGGCGACGCACAGTGGTGCGACTTCAAGGGCGTTCACTGGGCCTGCTGTGCTGTCGATCACGATTCTGGTGGTGAGGATGTGGCCGACGATCCGGTCGTCGAGGGCGATGAGTTCCTGCTCGGGTAGGTAACCGGTGGAAGAGCGGAGTCGTTTGACCATGTCCCGTTCGGAGCCGTCGGTCACTGGAGCGGTGAGGAAAGCAGTGCGGATCAGCGTGTCGACCTCGTCGATCTCATGAGGCTTCATGGCACGAAGCTGCATTTGGCAAAACTAGCAGCGTCTGCGGTGACGTCTGACTTCCGCTTGGGGTCGCCGGACATATTCCTCAGTACTGGTCGAAACTGTGCTGTCCAGTGATCCTGTGGTCTCGTCAGGCGCTCAAGCCTGGTCCATCCAGATCCTGAGATGGATCACCCGGATCACCGAGAGTCTGTTCGACATCATCAGCAGGGTAAGGCGCTGACCGCATGACTGGACGTGGGGGAGAGCGTCAAAGATGTTCCTCCCCACGCCCAGTCCCTGCAAGCACTGACGAAGCGAACCGTGAACATTCCCAAGGCAGTCGACTTCTGGTGGCGGTGACTGGCTGACATGGGAGGTTTCGGCTGACCAGTAGCGTCTTTACTTCCTGGGGAAGCGTTGCTTGAAGTCGAGCGCGACGTCCTTCATGTAGGCGAACTCGACTCCTTCGGCCTCGCGCATGTGGGCGA
>ERZ773077.2396-NODE-2396-length-12096-cov-8.908396_pt1 | contig 12096 bp, 7 predicted proteins | sample MGYA00580612_ERZ773077 | MGnify/ENA primary metagenome ERZ773077 (study PRJEB29015, sample SAMEA2737971) | human oral metagenome | biome: human oral; feature: human-associated habitat; material: dental | place: China | collected 2021 ...
GAGAATATCTTTATTTGCCGACAAAGGTACATAACTTTACGGAAAAATATGTTTCTAAAATATATAAATAGACAGCTGTGGGGAAAATGTGGGGAAAAATTAGATAATTAAAAAGGCTAAATGACTGGAAATAATCACTTAGCCTTTTAATCCGTACCCAGACCCGTACTTCGTAATTGCTGCGCCCATCATTCAAGACTGTCAAATCGGGTCTTTCCTGTCAAGCCAATGATGCCTATGCGTATGCCAAACACATGGATTACGGATTTCTCGTTCCGTGAACAAACACTTTATCCGCAACTCTGCTATGTGGTGTATTGGCTTAACTCCATTTCTATGGGCAACACTTTTGTTGCAGATTTCAAGCAGCTTTTATCGAAATACCCATCAGTAAGAACTCGTTTATTAGGCTTTCCTCATAATTGGGAACAAGAGCCTTTGTGGAGATAAAATAATTGCCCTGTTTCTTAAAAAGCACTGGGGCAAACCAGCTCCGTCTTTAATTGTTTCCAATAAATGGATTGTTTCAAGCCCCTATAGAAAGAGAACAAAAATTCCTGTGTGAAAATTAATCTACGACAAGGAGCAAGCAAGGAGCAATATCAAACAAAAATCAATACCTTTGCAGTACATATGAGATAGACCAAAACAAAAGTGGAATATCGGAAACGAATAGCAAGGAAAAGAGAAGAAACGACCCAAGTTGATGTCCTTTTTGAGTTAATAATCAATAAAAGCGTTAAATCTTCACCTTTTAGAATGTGCAATTAAAAATAACAACCATATTTCTGACTTATTATCTATAAAATATTGAGTAATAATCGGTTGTAAATACTCTCGTTGTAGTTCTTTGACGAATATAACTCTTCCCAATAGTGTAACAAGTATAGGAGGATGGGCTTTTTCAGAATGTAGGTCTTTAACAGATATTACAATTCCAAATGGTGTAATAAGTATAAGAGAATCGGCTTTTAAAGGTTGTACTTCTCTTACGAATATTACAATTCCTGATAGTGTAACAACTATCGAAGATCATGTGTTTGAAAACTGTAGTTCTCTAACCTCAATTACATTTCCTAATAGTTTTGAATCATTATATATTGAAACTAGTTTGTCCTCTATGTTTAGGGGGTGTACTGCTTTAAAGACTGTTGTTATAAAAAGAGGGAGCAAAACTAATATATTGCCTCGTTCTTTTGATAATTTTAGTGCTTTAGAGTCAATTACATTGTCTGAAGGAATAGAAAGTATAGGAGAGAAGGCTTTTAGAGGATGTACTTCTCTCACATCAATTACATTACCAAATGGAATGAAAAGTATAGGGAAAGAGGTGTTCAAAGGTTGTCATTCAATGAGGACTATTACCATGCCTGCTGGTATGCAGGAAGTAGGAGAAAGTGCCTTTAGAGATTGCAGTTCTCTTACAACTATTGTAATTCCTGATGAAGTAAGAAGTATAGGGAAAGATGTATTTGAGGGTTGTTCCTCTTTGATTTCTATTACAGCACCTCTTAGTTTTGTGGATGGGTATAAACCTTTTCAAGAAGACAGAAAGTTGAAAACAGTTGTTTTGAAAAGAGGAACTAATATGACAAATACAGATTCTTATAATTTTTGGGCATGTAATGCTCTTACAACTGTTTCTCTACCAGAAGGAATACAGACAATTCCTAGAGGAGCATTTGTAGCTTCTCGTATTACTTCTATTACGATACCTAATACAGTAAAAAATATAGATGATGGGGCTTTTGGGTATTGTTATTATTTAAGTACAGTTACTATGTCTAATAGCATAGAGAGAGTAGGAAAAGAAGTTTTTAATGGCTGTCGTTCTTTAGTGACAATGACTTTTCCGAGAACTATAAAAAATATAGGGCTTCGAGTATTTGCAGGTTGTTCTTCATTACAGTCTGTAACAATTGAGGCTGAAAATCCACCGATTGGTGGAGATATATTTGATGGATATCGAAGCACTACTCCTATATATGTTCCAGCAAGAAGCGTTAATCTATATAAGAGTGCTTTCATATGGGAATGGCGTAATATACTACCCATCCCTTAAGAAAATAATTATTAAACACCCCTCATTACTCTTCAGTAAGAGAGGGGTGTTTTCTTAGTAGGTTATCATAACTAGGCTTTACTCTTCTATATTCAGCTTAGTATTCGATACCTTTTTGTTTTTTATTTACTGCTTACTAATCACTTTGATAGTTTCTTTTACCTTTTGAGCTAAGGAACGGGCTTGTTCTATATCTGGGTGAGTGATGGTGATATGTCCCATTTTTCGGAAAGGGCGTGTTTGTCGCTTGCCATAGATGTGAGGGGTAACCCCTTGGAGGGAGAGAACATCTTCTATATGCTCATAAATCACATCACCTGCGTAGCCTTCGGCTCCGACGAGATTGACCATGACGCCAGCGGCTTTGCTTTCGGTACTTCCTAAAGGCAAGTCCAAAATGGCTCTTAAGTGCTGTTCGAACTGAGAAGTATAGCTTGCCTCAATGGAGTAGTGACCTGAATTGTGAGGGCGTGGGGCAACCTCATTGACCCATATTTCCCCTTGTTTTGTTAGGAATAATTCCACGGCTAAGAGCCCAATACTGCCGAAGGCTTCGGCTACTTGTAGGGCGATTTTTCTGGCTTGGTCGCTGATAGACTCAGCAATACGAGCAGGGCAAAGCACGTATTCTACTTGGTTGGCTTCGGGATGAAATTCCATTTCCACTACGGGATAGGTAGCCACTTCTCCCTTGGGACTGCGGGCGACAATTACGGCCAATTCTTTGTCTATATCTGCACAGAGTTCCGCTATACAAGGACCTTCAGGAAGCGCATGGAGGTCTTGAGGATTGCGCACTATCTTCACCCCATTACCATCATAGCCAAAGCGGGTGCTTTTCCATACAAAGGGGTATGTCCATCGGTCTTCAGCCACTGCTGTTGCTAATAGGGCAGGGGAGGGGAAAGGTTCAAAGGGAGCCGTAGGAATTTCATGAGCCTTGTAGAAAGCCTTTTGAGCACCTTTGTCCTGAATGATACGCAGACTCTTAGGGGTAGGGTAGACCTTGATGCCTTCACTCTCCAAACGTTCAAGCGCATCTACATTTACATTTTCTATTTCGAAGGTAACTAGGTCAGCCTGCTTGCCAAACTGGTATACGGTATTATAGTCCATCAGGTCGCCCTGAAAGAAAGTATGACAGCCGAAGCGTGCGGGGGCTTCAGCACTAGGATCAAGCACTATGGTGCGAATATCATATTTGAGGGTTTCAGTAAGGAGCATCTTTCCGAGTTGCCCTCCTCCGAGTATCCCTAAAGTAAAATCAGTAGAAAAATAAGACACTTTTTTAATTGTTAATTATTAATTGTTAATTGTCAATGAGTTGATGAGTCAATTAGCTGATGAGCCGATTAGTCAATTGGCAAATTGGCACATTGGCAAATTAGCACATTGGCAAATTAGTAAATTAGATAGTGCAAAAATACGAATTTATTTCCTATTTTTTGATAAATTAAAATTTGTGGAAAAATCTTTTTTTACCATAAAAAAAATCGTACTTTTGTGCCTGCAAAAAAGCAGTAATAAAAGCTTGCATTATGAATAAAAAGAATAATACCATTGAGTATTTGAAATCTTTCTACATCAAAGATTATCTCTACATCGCTTTTGCCATTGTTATTTATTCCATTGGGCTTACGGGCTTTATCATGCCCAACAAAATAGTAACAGGAGGTTTGGCAGGGGCTGCGCTCTTGCTCAAATATGCCACAGGCATAGAGGCTTCTGCTACCATATTGGTGGTGAATCTGACCCTTTTGGTACTTGCTTTCCGATTCTTAGGGAAGACCTTTGTTATCAATACAGTCATAGGGGCAGGCCTGCTTACCTTAGGAGTAAAGATAGGAGAAACTTACCTAACTCCTTATTTTACAGCTAATCCTTTGATACATGATTCTTTTATATCCATAGTGTTGGGAGGTATCCTAATGGGAACAGGCTTGGGAATGGTTTATTCGGTTAATGGAAGTACGGGGGGAGTTGATATTATTGGCTTTTTGGTTACCAAATATTTTAAAATACGTATCTCTCGCATTCTCCTCTTCGTGGATGTTCTTGTTGTAATGTCCTCTATCCTTGTCCTCTCTGGCTATACAATGGAAAAGATGGTCTTGGGACTTATCCTTTTGCCAATCATGTATCAGGCAGTGGATGTGGTGATGAATGGAGCCAAACGAGCCATACAAGTTACTATACTTTCGAAAAAATATGAAGAGATTGCCACTCATATCAATACCGAACTCAAGAGAGGTTGTACAATAGTAGATGGTATGGGCTGGTATACCAAGAACCCTCAAAAGGTGATTATCGTTTTTGCTCGTCGTGGAGAGGGTACCACTATTTTCCGCTTAGTCAATAGCATAGACCCAGAAGCCTTTGTAACTCGTACCAATGTAGAGGCAGTATATGGCAAAGGATTTGAGAAATTTAGCTAGACAGTAGTCAGAGTCATAGGTAACTACTAATTATTAAATTGGCTATTAATCATTAACAATTAACCATTGATAATTAACTACGCTGTACTTATTCCTACCTATAATAATGAGAAAACCCTCTCCAGAGTATTGGATGGGGTTCTTTCCTATACTCCTGATGTGATTGTAGTCAATGATGGTTCTACCGATAGCACCGCAACGATTCTCTCAGGCTATCCCCAAGTGGAAGTAGTTACTTTCCCGAAAAACAGTGGCAAAGGTAAGGCATTGCAGGAAGGCTTCCGAGTGGCAAGAGCAAGAGGTTATACCTATGTGCTAACGATAGATTCTGATGGACAACATTTTCCAGAGGATATCCCCACTTTTATAACAGCCATAGAGCAGGAGGAGGTTCCTACTCTTTTGGTTGGTAACCGCGATATGACAATAGAAGGCGTACCTAAAAAAAGTAGCTTTGGTCATAAGTTCTCCAATTTCTGGTTTCACTTAGAGACGGGAGTAAAGCTTCCTGACACCCAGTCCGGTTACCGTTTGTATCCGCTTGAGGTGATTCCCAGACGTTATTTTACACCCAAGTTTGAGTTTGAAATAGAGGTACTTGTCAGGAGTAGTTGGCGTGGGGTGCCTGTAAAGCCTGTACCTATAAGAGTGCTTTATGATCCCAGTGAAAGGGTTTCCCACTTTCGCCCTGTGAAGGATTTTGCACGTATAAGTTTGCTCAACTCAATCTTGGTGCTTATAGCGTTCCTATATATAAAACCTCGTGATTTTCTAAGGAAATTTCAAAAAAAAAGTTTTAAAACATTTCTTAAGGAAGATCTTTTAGAGACGAGCCTCTCTGATAGTAAAAAAGCCTTCTCTATAGCCTTGGGGGTTTTCTTTGGAATTTCTCCTCTGTGGGGTTTTCAAACAGCACTGACGATTACTTTTGCAGTGTTATTGGGACTCAATAAATCCTTGGCTTTTTTGGCTTCCAATATCAGCATTCCTCCTATGATTCCTTTGATTGTATGGAGTTCGTTGAAGGTAGGAAGCTTATTTACAGGGGGAGGACTACTCCCAGAGGGTGAAATCACAAGAGATTTCATTAAGGCACACCTTATACAATATCTTACAGGCAGTTTTCTTTTGGCCTTACTCATTGCAGGGGTTTTAGGAACTGCCACCTATTTGTTCCTTAAGATAAAAAAATGAAGGGTGAAAAGTGTTCAGTTATTTATATATTAAAAAAGGCTACCCTTATTTTTAGGGAGCCTTTCTCTTTTTATATGAGTAATTTAAGTTTCGCGAGTCATTTTTAGGTTATAATTAGGTTTATAATTGATTAATAATCAATATGTTGCAAAGAAAACCTCCCCCTTGCCCCCTCCGAGAGGGGGAATAAATTCGTTGAAAAAGATAAAAATTGTCTATCAATCTGGAAAATGTCCTTTCTATAACTCCTTGAGAATCATAAACTATCTCATTCCCCCTTTGGAGGGGGGTAGGGGGAGGTTTTGAATATCAATAAGTTACAGAACTTTCGAAACTTAAATGAGTAATAACAAACTATTTAAATTCTAAGATAGCATTTTCTATAAAGTCAATATAGTCGTAGTATTTATTTTCTTTAAGGAAGTTGGCTAAATAAGCGCCACTGGCTTCCATACCTCCTACAGCCTCTACTTGGAGCATTTTGGCATAAAGGGGAGCGATATATTTTTCCACACTTTGTGTAGGAACGGAAGTACGGCGGGCAAGATAACTGGCGATTTTCCCTTGGGAATCTTTGATAATGTCAAAGTCCGTTACCACCCAGTAGTATTCACCTGATTTGGCTAGGTTTTTGGCTACAGCATGGAAGTTTATACCCTGTTGTATATTATCCCAAAGAACTTTAAAGATCACACGAGGCATGTCAGGATGGCGGATAATGTTGTGGGGAGAACCCATAAGTTCTTCTTCACTATAACCACACACATCACAGAATACTTGATTGACGTAATCAATCACTCCTGCTGCATCGGTACGACTCATAATAGTCTTGGATTTATCCCAATTGACTTCCTTATCAATAGGAGTAGGATATTTAAAATTTGGTATCATATGGAGGAAATTAATTGTTCTTGCGAAATCTCCGCAAAGATACATTTTTTTTCAAAAATAAAGAAAAGAAAGCGGTATTATTTTTATAAACATAGTGAACAATTTTCTATACTTTACTGATAATCATGTGTTTTACTTCTTTTATAATTTGTATATAAAGGACTTAAAAAAGTTATCAACAAAAGGAGGAAAAATCTATCTAGAAAAATTCGTTTTTCTGATAAATTTTTTATAACTTGCACCCTCAAATAAAGTATAAAGAAAATTGCTATGGAATTACTTATTGTAGCAGTGTTTTTCATTGGTTATCTGTTTATTACAGTAGAACACCAAGTGAAAATTGATAAAACTATTTCAGCACTTGGGATGGCAGTTGCGTGCTGGACAATCCTTAAAACGGCCGATTTGCCTGTTTTTGAAATTGAAAATGGATTGGTTCCTCTAGCAGATCATTACGAAGGAGGCAATTCACAGGCTATTGATAGTCTCCTTTTGTACCATTTAGGAAAGGTGGCTGAAATTCTCTTCTTCCTCATAGGAGCGATGACGATCGTAGAGATTATAGACATGCACCGAGGATTTGAGATTATCAAGAAAATGGTTAAAACCCGTAAAAAGAAGAAACTACTTTGGGTATTAGGGATTGTTTCCTTTTTCTTATCTTCGTTGATAGATAACCTTACCACTATAATAATCATGATTACCATTTTGCGTAAGTTGGTACCTTTCCGCGAGGAACGTATATGGTATGCTTCGCTTTTGATAATTGCTGCTAATGCAGGAGGGGCATGGTCTCCAATAGGTGACGTAACTACCACTATGCTGTGGATGGCTAATAAGGTAACAGCTATGCGACTTATAGACTACGTAGTATTGCCAGCAGTACTTTGTTTCTTAGTTCCTTTCTTGATTGCTTCTTTTATGCCTATTTTCAAAGGGAAGTTGGATATGCCACAAATGGATAAGACTCTAGCTTACAAAAGTAGTACCCCTATTTTGATTATTGGGGTGTTGGGTATTATCTTTGTACCTATATTTAAGTCTATATTCCACTTACCTCCTTATTTGGGTATGTTGTTCTCCTTGGCTACTGTATGGTTCTTCTCTGAACTACTTAAGCCTAATACAGATATGGTAGAAGGAGATAGGCCAAGTTTTTCAGTACACAGTGCTTTAGGACGTATAGAACACTCTAGTATATTATTCTTCTTAGGGATCCTCTTGGCAGTAGCATCTTTGGAAGTTATGGGAACGCTCTTCAACTTTGCGGGGTCTCTTAGTCATGTAATTCCCAATGAGAATATAGTGATAATGATCCTTGGTTTTGCCTCTGCTGTGATAGACAACGTACCACTAGTAGCCGCTGCGATAGGTATGTTCCAAGAACCATTGGATGCTTCTCTATGGCACTTTATAGCTTTCTCAGCAGGAACAGGAGGTAGCTTGCTCATCATAGGTTCTGCTGCGGGAGTAGCGGCGATGGGTATGGAGAAGATAGACTTTTTCTGGTATGTAAAACACATTTCTTGGCTTGCTCTTATAGGATTCTTGGCAGGTTGTGGTGTCTTGATTGCTGTAGAAAACATTTTTTAGATAAAAATTTTGAGTTTTGAGTAATTTGGGTCTTTAATTGCTCAAAACTCAAATTAATAACTTATAACTAAATATTCATCACCAAAAGAAGCTAATATAAGGATTCTGAAGTGATGAAGGACATCATTTAAGAAGAGTAAGTTTTGAGTTATTTATCCATTGATATTAAGAAAATTAACAATTAGAAGATTATATCCAATAAATACAAAATTATTATGAAAAGATCTCTACTATATATGAGTTTTTTCTTGTTGCCACTGCTTGCACTGGCACAGAGCCTCCCTTCCTATACCCTTACGGGGGAGAACACAGTATGTGGAGGGAATATAAAGGTAGATTGGTCAGCTGCAGTAACGGCAGGTATTCCTATAGCTCAATGGAGGGCGGAATTGTATGATAGTGAAGGGACGAAACTCTCCCAAAAGGACTTTGATGCGGCAGGAAAAACTCAGTTTTCTGATCTTTCTTCGGCTACTTATAAGGTGAAAATTCTTAGAAAGGATGGTATCCAAACCCATCCTACGCAGTTGTCACAAGCTGTAATGTCTAGTTATCAGCGATTTGTAGTTACTTCGAAGGGACAATCTGTTGCGGAAAAAGCGACAGGAGAATGTGCCAATAATGGGAAGGCTACTATTCAAATAAAGGATGGAGCAGGTCCTTTTGTGGTAAAAGTATACGAAAAAAGCACAGGAAACTTAGTAGCTACTTCTCCAGCTACAAATAAAACAGGGAATAGTACGGCTGTACAAGTAACAGGACTTAAGGCTGATACTAACTATCAGGTAGAAGTAACAGACCAAGTAGGAGGGGGAAGTTGTTCTATAACAGAACCTAAAACAACCCACGAATTTAAAACGCTTGGGGTATCTACTTCTTTTCTAAGAGCAGTTACTATGGAAACTTGTCGTCCGCTTAAGGCAGGAGAGACAGAGGGAGCACGTGGCTTAATAACAGTAGATATTAATAATGCAAATGCTGGTGCCGGTCCATTTACTGTAAAAATAATAAAAGATGGAGGTCAAGTAGTAGTAGCTAATGTATCTATTCCAAAGGGTGGGGCTACAGGTTCCACTATTAAAAAAATCGAGCCTGATGCAGGTAAGAGTTTCGATGCCAATACTTATTATACCGTACAAGTAACAGATGGTAGTTGTACTGCAGAGAAAAGAGTATATAGAACTCATAAGTATTCTCCAGATTATTTACAATTATTCTTAGCACCTTCTTGTAATAGTAATTGCCTTAATTATGATTTGGCTTTTGCTGCACATTATAATGAACGTGTTTTGGAAGAACATTACTATCCTTATAAGATTAATTTAAAGATAACTCGTGGGGCAACTGTAATTGCCAATCAAGATTATAATGGTAATGATGCACTCCCTTTAAATAGAACAGAAGGTAAAAGACATATCTATGGAGCCAATGATGAATTTGGCTTCTGGTACTGGTGGAAACCTAAAGTACATACTACTAATGTGCAGGTAAAAGCAGGTGATGTAATTTCTCTTCAATATACCGATTGTGCAGGGGTGACACGTACGCTTTCTCATACAGTCGCTCCTCCTACTAATATACCTACAACTAGTGCGGAAGTATTGCCTAATACGGCTACTTCCAATGCTTGTGATAAGATAGTTCTTCTGACTACAGGATTTCAACGTTATGTTGCAACAAATGTTATTTACAATGCTTTCTGTAATGTAGCAGGAATAAAATATCGTGCCAAACGCTCAGGCGCGGTAGCTACTATATTGCCTAATGATCCTCAAAAACTCTTTAGATTCTTTGATGAACAGGGACAAAATTTGCACAGAGTAAAGGTACAAGATGCAGGTACTTCCTATCAGATGGAATATGCTGAATCTACAGCTTCTTTGGACGGCTCTAATACGAAGAACTGTAAGCACTATCTTTCTACATCTATTCCAAGTTCTTCAATAAATACAAACCCTCTAAGTCGTATAAGATTCAATGTAGGAGGATCTGTCCAAACCGTGTTAGACTTCCCAGGACGAGGAAATAAATTCTATTTGGGAGCAGATGATCCTCTAATAGCAGGGTTGGACTTTATCACTAATAATAATAAGCTTACTGTACGTATAGTACGTGCAGATGGACAACCCAATGTACAAGAAATAGATGTACAAGGCCCATGGAATCTTAAAGGAAAGTACAAGGTGAAATTTCCTTTTACCAAAGTGCTCTATCCTGCTATGAATGGTGGTACGGACTACATATATCAATTCTTTGATTTTCCTCCAGGAAAGTATAGAGTGGAATTAAAAGACCAATGTGGCAATACTCTTAATAGAGATATTATAATCGGTTCAGTGCCTAATGTAAATCGACAAATAGATGGAGACAATCATTTTTTGGTAACCACTAGTTGTGCACAAGGAGGAGGAACTAGCAAAGGAAAAGTGATTATGGATGTTTTGTCAGAGAAGACTACAACAGCAACGCCTAGAGAAATGTTCCTTTTCTCAGATGAAAACAGGGGTAATGGGCAACCTATACATAAGCGTGTAAGTTCGTCTCCTCTTAAGAGTGTTTCATTCAATCTAACAGATGCTGCTGATCCTTTGAAATGGCGCTCCACAGCAGGAATATCCGATATTGCTCCTGGTAAATATATAGTAGGAGTCACCATAGGGCCTTTCCTACACTCTGTAATAGATCCAGCCAGTGCAGAGGAACGTGGATATATGTATTCCTTCAATCCTGCAAATCGTGGAGATGTCATCAGTAATACAGTTATCTATAAAGAAATAGAGATCAAAAATATTACAGAAGTAACTCCTACCACAGCCATAGGTATGTGTGACCCTTCGGATCCTAATACAGGGGTGATACGAGTAGAGATGCCTACAGGTTCAGAACCACAGTATCCTATTACCTATACCTTATATAAGGTATCAGGAGGAACCAAAACAGTGGTAACTCAAGGAGGTAATGAGGTGAAGAAGGTCGTAAGTACTAGGCCTACTAACTTAGAGGATGCCTTTGCGACTTTTAACAATATACCTAAGCTTACAGGAGGAGATACCTATGAGGTGAAGTTTGAGTCGGGCTGTTTGGATCGTTGGGTACCTGTACCTGACTTTGGTAGCTTGACTGCTCCTGATGTACGAGCTAATGTTACACAGGCTTGTTGGAACCAACCTATGACCCTTAGTGTAGATCTTTCAGAAACTGTATATGATATCCAATGGAAGTCTGAACCTGCTGATGCCTTAGATAGCGTATCAGGAGCAGATCTAAAGAAGTCTTCTATTACTTTTAGTCCTTTGGTAAGTGCAAAATATTGGGTAACTTACAAAATAAAACCAGGTCGTGGTTGTCCTTCAACAGAGAAGACCACCCCTAAAAAAGAGATTCCTTTAAAGGTAACGAACTTTACGGACGCATCAATTTCAGCATTACCTGATGTTTCAGAGACGATGGGCTTGAATCAGTGTGCGACTACGGCGACATGGACGGCACCAACGATTACGGACACGGAGGGTTGTGGTTACAGATTGACCTGGGAGATAACCAAGCCGGATGGCACTAAGTATGTGCCTACGCCAGATGCTAGTGGCAACACGCCGGCTACTACATGGAATGGTTTCCCTGTGGGAGAAAGCTATGTAGAGTACACAGTTAAGGGCAAGGTTGATGGAGGCACAGTGGGCAAGAAGCGTTTTAAGGTAAAGGTTTTAGCGCCTCATGTAAATGTAAAGGTAGAGAGTGCCTTTGTAGCATCTTCTACACCGACCTCTCCAGCGATTACGACAGTTAATAAGGGTAGTACGATATTCTATAAGGTAACATTGACGAACCAGACTACCCAGGCATTGGGAGGGGGTACGTTAAGGATTACCTTACCTAATAACACCAATGGCAATTACGAGTTGCCTGCGGTAACAGATCCAG
>ERZ773077.2405-NODE-2405-length-12080-cov-7.345198_pt1 | contig 12080 bp, 7 predicted proteins | sample MGYA00580612_ERZ773077 | MGnify/ENA primary metagenome ERZ773077 (study PRJEB29015, sample SAMEA2737971) | human oral metagenome | biome: human oral; feature: human-associated habitat; material: dental | place: China | collected 2021 ...
AATCAGAAAGAACATGGTATCTAGCTTGCCTTTGCTTACTTCCGGAAACTAGTCATGCGCAGGGAAGCTGACCCATATTTTTCCAGCAGCTGAATAAGATTCCTAGCCCGAGTGGTATTGAATTGAGTTTCGGAGTTACTTACTTGGGAAATGATCTATCATGATGAGCATGGATTTTAGTCAGTTTGCAAACATATTAATTAATTTTGTCTTGGCGGTTTTTACCTTGGGAACGTTAATTACCGCTATCTTGACTTTCCGTCAGGCTAAAGAATTTGAGAAGGAACGAACAAGGCCGATAATGCAAGCGCACTTGCGTATGAATGAGAATCATTTACATTGTTTGGAACTTGCACTCTCCAATGCAGGTCAAACTATTGCTCATAATGTGACGTTTAGATTTATTCCTGACCTTCCTGAATTACCACTTGAGGTAATTAATTGCTTGGCAAGTACGAGATGGACTAAGCATCCGTTGGATATAGTTCGACAACGGCTCCTTAGTGACCCAATTCAGACTTGGGTTCCAGGTTATGAAATAACAGTTATGTTTTGGTCCTTCGAAAGGATGGGAAACTTGATGCTTCTGCTGAAGGGATTCCTGCTAAGAGTAAAATTGAAATAAATTACACTGATGGGTATAAGAAACCAACGCGATACAGTGACGTCTTTGAGCTCAACGCTGCATTACTCTTTGGTACTGCAGAACCTAGGAATTTATGACATATTCACCAAGAAATAAAATTTCTACGTGAAGGATCCGGTTTTCCCTAAACAGGTATCAGCAACAAGTACTGAAACTACACAATCGCGCGAAGAACCATAAATAAAATTCCCATCTAGCAGCGCAAACGCCGGCAATAGTGGGGGATAACAAATGGCCCCAGGTGAGATTTGAACTCGCACTGGACGGGTTTTGAATCCGTTGCCTCTGCCAATTGGGCTACTGGGGCGCAAAAGAAATAATAACCCAAAACACCCCAGCCACGAAATTTCCTGTTCACAGCCACCACCCGGCCGAAATGTCCCCACCGTCCGCTACACTGTGGCACTGTGACTGACGAGAAAAACCGCCTCATGCTCATCGACGGACATTCCATGGCCTTCCGCGCATTCTACGCCCTCCCCACCGAAAAATTCACCACCAGCACAGGCCAAGCAACCAACGCCATATACGGGTTCCTCTCCATGCTCGCCACCCTGCTTCACGACGAACAACCCACCCACGTAGCAGTCGCCTTCGACGTCGGACGCACCACCTTCCGCACCGAAATATTCCCCGACTACAAAGCCCAACGCGACGAAACACCCCCCGAATTCATCAGCCAAATCCCCATCCTCAAAAACCTCCTCACCGCACTCGGCATCACCACCATCGAAAAACCCAACTACGAAGCCGACGACATCATCGCCACCCTCGCCACCACAGCCCAACCCCTAGGATTCGAAACCCTCATCGTCACCGGCGACCGCGACTCCCTCCAACTCGTCAACAACACCACCACAGTCCTCTACCCAATGAAAGGCGTATCCGTCATCCACCGCTTCACCCCCCAAGCGGTACAAGACAAATACGGACTCACACCAGAACAATACCCAGACTTCGCCGCCCTCCGCGGCGACCCATCCGACAACCTCCCCTCCATACCAAAAGTAGGCGAAAAAACCGCCACCAAATGGATCGTCCAACACGGAAACCTCACCAACCTCCTCAACAACGCCGACACCATCAAAGGCGTCGTCGGCACCAACCTCAGGGAACGCATCGACCAAGTAAAACTCAACCGACAACTCACCGAAATGGTCAAAAACCTTGACCTCACCCACACGCCCCCAGAACTCAAACTCCAACCCGTCAACACCGAAACCCTCACCGAAGACTTCAACAACCTCGAATTCGGCACCACCCTCCGCACCAAAATCCTCAAAGCGCGCGGCGCCACCGTGGACACCACCGCAACACCACCACAAACCCCCACCACCGTCGACACCATAGGCGTCGCAAAGTGGCTCAAACAACACCCAACCGAAGCCATGGCCGTCCACATCACCGGCCGCGGCACCCCCGCAACAGGCGACGCCGAATCCTTCGCCATCATCGACCAAAACCACCACGCCATCGCCGGCAACTTCGCCGACCTCAACCCCAAAGACGACAAAGCACTCGCCGACTACCTCCAATCCACCCAACCCAAATTCCTCCACGACGCCAAAACCACCTACCACATGCTCGCCGGCCGCGGCATTACCCTCGACGGCATCGCCCACGACACCGCCCTCGCCGCCTACCTCCTCAACCCCGGCCAACGCACCTACGACCTCAAAACCACCTACCAACGCCACCTCCACCGAACCCTCGAAATCACCGAAACCGGCCAACTCTCACTCCTCGACATCACCAACACCAACACCCTCATCACCGCAGCCGCCGCCATCTTAGAACTCGCAGCCACCCTCCCCACCAAACTCGCCACCATCAACGAACTCGAACTCTACCTCGACCTCGAACTCCCCCTCACCACCATCCTCGCCGAAATGGAAGCCACCGGCATCGCCGTCGACATCCCCACCCTCGAAGAACAACTCGACACCTTCACCAACCTCGTCACCCAAGAAGAAACCGCAGCCCGCACCATCGCCGGCGACCCCAACCTCCTCCTCACCTCACCCAAACAACTCCAAGTCGTCCTCTTCGAAACCCTCGGCCTCCCCAAAACCAAAAAAATCAAAACCGGATACTCCACCGCCGCCAAAGAAATCGAAACCCTCGCCGCCAACCACCCCCACGAATTCCTCAACCACCTCCTCGCACACCGCGAATACCAAAAAATGAAAACCACCCTCGAAGGACTCATCAAAGCCGTAGGCGACGACGGCCGCATCCACACCACCTTCCAACAAACCATGACCTCCACCGGCCGACTCTCCTCCACCGACCCCAACCTCCAAAACATCCCCATCCGCACCCCAGCCGGCAAAAAAATCCGCTCCGCCTTCACCGTCGGCACCAACTACGAAACCCTCCTCACCGCCGACTACTCCCAAATCGAAATGCGCGTCATGGCCCACCTCTCCAACGACCCCGGCCTCATCACCGCATACAACAACGGCGAAGACCTCCACAACTACGTCGGCGCAAAAGTCTTCGACGTCCCACCCAGCGGCGTCACCCCCGAACTCCGCCGCAAAGTCAAAGCCCTCTCCTACGGACTCGTCTACGGCCTCTCCGCCTTCGGACTCTCCCAACAACTCAACATCCCAGCCGGAGAAGCCAAACAAATCATGGAAAACTACTTCCACCGATTCGGCGGCGTCAAACACTACCTCGACACCGTAGTCACCCAAGCCCGCAAAGACGGCTACACCGCCACCCTCTTCGACCGCCGCCGCTACCTCCCCGAACTCACCTCCACCAACCGCGCCACCCGCGAAAACGCCGAACGAGCCGCCCTCAACGCCCCCATCCAAGGCACCGCCGCCGACATCATCAAAATCGCCATGCTCCGCATCCACCACGAACTCAAAAAAACCAACGCCAAATCCCGCGTCCTCCTCCAAGTCCACGACGAACTCGTCGTCGAAATCGCCCCCGGCGAACTCACCACAGTCAAAAAACTCATCGAACACGAAATGGACAACGCCATCACCCTCAAAGTCCCCCTCGAAGTCTCCACCGGCCACGGCCCCAACTGGGACGCCGCAGCCCACTAACCCACCAAACCCACCAAAAAGAAAACCACCAATCTATTTGCTCTAGCTGGGCAAACCCGGTAAAGTAGCAAAAGCATGTCGTTACTACGATGGAACCCCACTGCGGTAGGAGAGTGCGGCCCCCATCAAAGTGAGATTAAAACAATAAATCACCATTGCTTTTAAAAGACATGAACCACTGTCCATCAACAATTCCTACACACAATTTGGAGCACCTAACATATGCCCACCAATAAAGCCCCCCAGGTTGCCATTAACGACATTGGCAGCCCTGAGGAATTCCTCGCAGCCATCGACGCCACCATCAAATACTTCAACGACGGCGACATCGTTGAAGGCACCGTGGTGAAAGTCGATCACGACGAGGTCCTGCTCGACATCGGATACAAGACCGAAGGCGTCATCCCCGTACGCGAGCTCTCCATCAAACACGACGTCGACCCAGACGAAGTCGTCGAAGTGGGCGACCAGATCGACGCCCTCGTCCTCACCAAAGAAGACAAAGAAGGCCGACTGATCCTCTCCAAGAAGCGCGCACAATACGAACGCGCATGGGGCGCTATCGAAGAGCTGAAAGAAAAAGACGAAGCCGTCACCGGCACCGTCATCGAAGTCGTCAAAGGCGGCCTCATCCTCGACATCGGACTGCGCGGCTTCCTGCCCGCATCCCTCGTCGAAATGCGCCGCGTCCGCGACCTCGACCCCTACATCGGCCAGCAAATCGAAGCCAAAATCATCGAACTCGACAAACAACGCAACAACGTTGTTCTGTCGCGCCGGGCTTGGCTGGAGCAAACCCAGTCCGAGGTGCGTTCCGAATTCCTGCACCAGCTGCAAAAGGGCCAGGTGCGCAAGGGTGTGGTGTCCTCCATCGTCAACTTTGGTGCCTTCGTGGACCTGGGCGGGGTCGACGGCCTGGTTCACGTTTCCGAGCTGTCGTGGAAGCACATCGATCACCCGTCCGAGGTTGTTTCCGTCGGCGACGAAGTGACCGTCGAGGTGCTGGATGTGGATCTGGACCGCGAGCGGGTATCCCTGTCGCTCAAGGCAACCCAGGAAGATCCGTGGCGCGTTTTCGCCCGCACCCACGCTGTTGGCCAGATTGTGCCCGGCAAGGTCACCAAGCTGGTGCCGTTCGGCGCATTCGTGCGGGTCGAAGAAGGCATCGAGGGCCTGGTTCACATCTCCGAATTGGCTCAGCGCCACGTTGAGGTGCCGGATCAGGTTGTCAACGCCAACGAAGACGCCATGGTGAAGGTCATCGACATCGACCTGGAGCGTCGCCGGATCTCCCTGTCGCTGAAGCAGGCCGACGAAGACTACACCGAAGAGTTCGACCCGTCGAAGTACGGTATGGCCGACTCCTACGACGAGCAGGGTAACTACATCTTCCCCGAGGGCTTCGACCCGGAGACCAACGAATGGCTCGAAGGTTTCGATGCCCAGCGTCAGGAATGGGAAGACCGTTACGCCGAGTCTGAGCGTCGCTTCCAGCTGCACACCGCTCAGATTGAGCGCCACCGCGCAGCTGCTGCCGCTAGCGCAGCTGAGGAAGGCTCCACTCCTTCCAACTACTCGTCTGACGACGCCGCTGCTACCCCCGCAGCTCCTGCCGCTGACGCAGAGGCTGAGGTCAGTGGCTCCCTCGCTTCCGATGAGCAGCTTGCAGCCCTCCGTGAGAAGCTGGCCGGCAACTAACTAACCAGCGTTACCGCGCCGTTTGTCGCGTTCAGTATTAACCCCTGAGGTTCTTGTGACGTATCCGCGAGAATCCGGGGGTTTTCTGCTGTTTGTATGTGTTTTGCGTGCGGGAAAACGCCTCATGCAAAGTATGCTTATGTTCGGGCGCAAAAATGCCTTGTTTTCGTGCTTGGGGATAAGCATACTTTCATGCAAATATTTGCACTAGCGCTGTTCAATGTTTTTTGGCTCGCCATGATCTATCAAACTGCCATTTTTCCTGGTTTTTCTGGCAGTTTGGTAGAGCGTGAGTGGCAGTCTGGTTGTTGTGGTCTACGAAATGTGCGCTCCGCCTGTCCAGGGTGTGAGTTTGATAGACCCCAACATTCCCCTGATAACTAGGTCCACCCTCAAGCACGAAAACACCCCAATTCCGATCCTAGCAATGGACCTACTCGGCTAAATGCTGTTTAGGCTCTTGCATTGTCGGCATCACAGCAGGGATCATCGGGTGCCATTGTGGTTCACAACAACCTGTCGCAAATCGCCGGGCGGCATTTTAGCAGAGGTCTCAGCAATAACCAACACAAACGGTATGGTGTGATTCTTCTTTCATGATAATCCACAAAAGGCACAGATTTTAGCAAAAGCGCTGCTGAGGATTGCTTCCGGCGCGCCTCCTACTGGATATGACATTATCTGGACATGTTGGAATGTTTTGCTTCAAACGCATAAGATTGTGGGGAATCACCGGAGAACCGGGCATAAGTGGGTGAACTCACAGGGATTTGCAGCTTGGTTTGTGGTAGAAGCGGGCTTTTGCGCGCTGTATCTCTCTTGGTGTTTGCAGTCCAGGAACCCCTGGGTCTGTAATATATACGAAAGGTTCGAACATGGCGTCAAAAGTTGCGACGGCATCGCAGTCGATTCTTGACAATGTGGGCGGGGCGGACAACATTGCCAGCCTGACTCACTGCGCGACGCGTTTGCGCTTTCAGCTTGTCGATCAGTCCAAGGCTGATCAGACCGCATTGGATGATATTCCTGAAGTCTTGGGCGTTGTTCCTCAGGGTTCAACCGGCCTTCAAGTGGTGATGGGCGGCGACGTTGCCAATTATTACCAGGAACTCATCAAATTGCCGGGCGTGGATAAGAGCGGCGAAGAAAAGAAGGCAGCAAGCTCCGGCAAGAAAGAATACGGCGGTGTCCGAGGACGATTCGGGTGGGTTGATTACTGCTTTGAATTCCTCTCTGACACGTTCCGCCCGATTCTGTGGGCTCTGCTGGGTGCCTCACTGATTATTACGATTCTGGTGCTGTGCGATACTGCCGGTATTCAGGATTTCCGTGCCGAGGTCCAGCCCCCAACGTTCCAGTTCATGCACGCCATGTGGCGCAGCGTTTTCTATTTCCTGCCGATTATGGTGGGTGCTACCGCTGCCAGGAAGTTGGGCGCTAACGAGTGGGTGGGTGCCGCTATTCCGGCAGCCCTGCTCACACCAGAATTTTTGGCCATGAAAGAGCTGCCAGACACCGTGGTGACACAAAACTCGGTGGGTGTTGACATTTACACTGTTGACGTCTGGGGCATTCCGATGGTGCTGAATGATTACGGTGGGCAGGTGTTCCCGCCGATGCTTGCTGCTATCGCGCTGTACTGGTTGGAAAAGGGGCTGAAGAGGATCATCCCGGCCGCAGTGCAGATGGTGTTTGTGCCGTTTATTTGTTTGCTGGTCCTCATTCCGGCGACGGCATTCCTGCTCGGCCCCTTCGGTATCGGTGTAGGTAATGGCATTTCCAGCGCGCTGGAAGCTATCAATAATTTCTCCCCGTTCATTCTGGCTATTGTGATTCCGCTGCTGTACCCGTTCTTGGTGCCCTTGGGTCTGCACTGGCCACTGAACGCCATCATGATTCAGAACATCAACACCCTGGGTTACGACTTCATTCAGGGCCCCATGGGTGCCTGGAACTTCGCTTGCTTCGGTGTTGTCGCCGGCGTGCTTGTTATTTCTTGGCGTGAGAAGAACCGTCAGATGCGCCAGGTTTCCTTTGGTAGCTTGATGGCCGGTTTGCTAGGCGGTATTTCTGAACCGTCCCTGTACGGTGTGCTGCTGCGTTTCCGTAAGACTTACATGCGTCTGCTCCCCGGCTGTTTCGCTGGCGGTGTTGTCATGGGTCTGTTCTCGGTGAAGGCATATGCGTTTGTGTTTACCTCCGCACTGACCACCGTCGCCATGAAACCAACCTTCGGCTACATCATTGGTATTACTGTCGCCTTTGTGACGTCCTTCCTGCTGGTGGTGTTCTTCGACTACCGCTCCGCCGATGAGAAGGCTGAGGTTCTGGCCCAGATCGCTGCTGAGGAAGGCAAGGAAGATTCGGACGATGCTACGGGTGACGACGCCCCGGCTGCCGCAGCTTCTGCTGAGGCCACCGCTGCTGCTCCTGTCGCTGCCGCAGCGACTGCAACGGCAACCGCGAGTGCCACAGCCACTGCAGTGGCGGAAGCACCTGCAAAGACGGCCCTCGAACCCGGCGCGGTGACCGAACTGACGGCACCCCTTGAAGGCAAGGCTCTCCCATTGTCGGAGGTTCCTGACCCGATTTTCGCTGGTGGTCGTCTCGGCGATGGCGTTGCCATCGAACCCAGCAACAACACCGTGGTTGCTCCCGCAGATGCCAAGGTGCTCATGGTGCAGAAGAGTGGCCACGCCGTGGCGCTGCGCCTGGATAGCGGCGTGGAAGTCCTGATTCACGTGGGTCTTGATACGGTGCAGCTCGGCGGTGAGGGCTTTGATGTTCATGTCACCCGTAATCAGAAGGTAACTGCGGGTGAGCCGTTGATCACCTTTGACCCGCAGGTAGTCAAGGCGGCTGGCTATCCGCTGATCACCCCGGTTGTGGTGTCCAACACCAAGAAGTTTGAGAAGGTGGAGGGCCATCCAGCCGACCAGGTGACTGCCGACTCGGTGATTATCACCACCACGGCGAAATCTGAGAAGTCAGACTAGTCACATCACTCAACACAAGCCCCCGTCACCACGACGGGGGCTTGTCACATTGTTATAGGCTGAAGTACATGTTACTCATTGGCCTGACAGGCGGGATCGGCAGCGGTAAATCGACCGTGGCGGCGATGCTCCGGGACCAAGGCATTCGCGTCGTCGATGCGGACCAGATTGCTCGTGAAGTTGTGGAACCTGGACAACCTGCCTTGGCTGAGCTTGTAGAGGTGTTTGGGCAGGATATTCTCAACGACGATGGCAGTCTCAACCGTCAAGAGCTGGCCAATCGTGCGTTCGCCACTGAGGAAGCCACCAATGCGCTGAATGCCATCACCCATCCACGAATCGAGCAGGAAACCCAGCGGCAGTTTGACCTTGCGGCCGCCGAGAAAGAGAACTTCCTAGTCTACGACATGCCATTGCTGGTGGAGCGGGGTCTGCACGAGGAGATGGATATGGTCATTGTTGTGCACACTGACATTGAGGAGCGCGTGCGGCGGTTGGTTGAGCATCGCGGATTAGATGAAGACGATATTCGTCGTCGTATGTCGCACCAGGTTGATGATGTGACTCGACTCGCATCTGCGGATGTTTTGATCGACAATAATGGAAGCGTCGATCATCTCCGCAAGCAAGTTGATGACTTCCTCGCCACTTTGTGACGTGTTCGTTTCAGTAGATAGGTTTAGTGTCGCGTGCCAACAGGATTTTTCTCACCATTTACGTTCGTACCAGTGTTCATGTTTATCGTGCTGGTACTGGTAGTGTCCACCTTCATTTTTCAATTTATTCAGCAGATTAAAGACCGCAACAAAGGCGAGCAGCAAGAAGAAATACGGATGATGGACGCACAGGCCGAAGCACGTCGCTGGATTGAGCGGTTGGGGTCGGAAGTGCTCACGACATCCGGTACAGACGAGGCGTCGACAAGCCTCATTGGGACAGCATCTGAGCGTTACAACTCTGCGCAAGCAAGTCTTGGTTCCGCTCAGACTCCGCGGCAGGCGGAACTTGCAGGCGAAATTGCGATTGAGGGGCTTCATTTTATGCGTGATGCTCGTCTCGCCATGGGTATGCCTGCAGGTCCGGATCTGCCTCAGTTGTCGCGTGGTGAGAATTAACGTGTCACCACGTCGTCCTCTGTGACCACACCGTCGTCGGCGGTGGCGGCCGCGACCTGCTCGGGCTTGAGAACCTCAACAACCTCTAGGCCGTCGTCGGCAACCGGATCCGGGTTGATGTCGCCGGATGCCAAGAGCGGAACGCCGAAGAGTTCACTAAGGTTGGTGCGCAATACCATCACGTTGTAGTTTGACCAGGTGGTGGCCACGAAATACAGGTTGTGGTCATTATTCGAGGGGAGGATGAAACCACCGTAGAGGTCGCCAATAGTGGCGGTATCCACCAGCATGCGTTTGCTGCTCCACGGTCCGGTGGGGGAATCGGCTGTCCGCAGCACCATGCCATTGCCATCAATGTAGAGGGCGATGAATTTTCCGAGGTAGGGGTTCCAGGCAACCGAGAGTTCGGAAACGCTGCCGTCAATCACGGCTGCGGCTCGTGTTGGCGTGGCTGACCAGCCTGCACCGTCGAAAAACTCGAAAGTGTCTTCCTTGGGGAATTGTGCTTTAGGGGCGCGGGCCACAATTGCGCTGCCATCACGCCCCGATGGGGTGCTGAAACGGTAGATGTATCCATCGTGTTCCACAAACGCTGACATTTGAATGTGCTCGTTCCCGGCGCGGTACTGTCCGCCGCCGGGCATCGATGGGCCTTTATTGGCACGCTGGGATCCCGGCACCACTGTCCAGTTTTCACCGTCAGTGGAGGAGACGGTTGCTGCGTAGTTGGTGAACCATTCGCCGGGGCGTCCCCAGCTACGTACAGACATGAAGTCAATGTACTGGACTCCGTTGACTGTGATACCTGCGGTGGGAATCACGGTGTGTTCAACGCCTGGTTCTTTCAAGGAAGGGATAAACTCCCGAGCGCGTCCTTGTCGTGCATATCCGCGTTCTGTCAGTGCTTCTTCAACAGTTACGCCGTCGGTGTAGTTATTGTCGCTGGTGCGCATGATGGTATTGCTGCGCCATTCCCCAGCAGAGCCGTCGCAGGCCATGGTGTCGCCGAATACCAGCATGGTGCGCCCGGCGGCATCTTTGTACGCGATGCCGAGGTCGGTGCCCGCGATGTCGAAAAGGCGGTCGGTACGGGGGTTAGAGCCTGGGCCGGTCAGCGACTGGATCGCTTGGGTGTGGCCTTTCAGCACAGGAAGTTCGCCGGGGGAGCCGTTCAACCATGGCGGATTGGAGCTGCCAGCGCCGCTCGATAGGCCATTCGATCCAGAGGATAGCTGGCTTGACAGGGAAGGCCCTGCGGGAGCCGCGCGACGGGAGCAGGGCTCGGCGGTGGCAGTCGGGGCGTCGATAAGCATCATGGATACAAGGCACGCTATTGTTGTGATAGCAAAAGTACTGTGGCGCTTACGCTGCGCGTTTAAAGAAATATGCACGAGGGTTAGAGTACTAAATCGCTGATCATTATGCTGGGGATCATGGCTTTCGCTGCTGAACATCCCGTGCTGTCCCATTCTGAACACCGACCTGTTGGCGACATCGAACGTGTCGCCAAAGAATTCGAGGTGGTGAGTGAGTATCAGCCGGCGGGCGACCAGCCATCAGCCATTGCCGAATTAGCTGACCGCATTAACCGTGGTGAGCGGGACATTGTGCTGATGGGTGCCACGGGTACTGGTAAATCTGCCACCGCAGCCTGGCTTATTGAAAAAGTGCAACGGCCGACCCTCGTCATGGCCCCGAATAAAACCCTCGCTGCGCAGCTGGCCAACGAACTCCGGCAGCTGTTGCCCAATAATGCCGTTGAGTATTTTGTCAGCTATTACGACTACTACCAGCCGGAAGCCTACATTGCGCAAACCGATACTTACATTGAAAAGGACTCCTCCATCAATGAGGACGTCGAACGCCTGCGCCACTCCGCTACGTCCAGCTTGCTTTCGCGTCGTGATGTCGTGGTAGTAAGCTCCGTGTCCTGCATTTACGGTCTGGGTACCCCGCAGTCCTATCTGGACCGGTCCGTACTCCTGAAGGTGGGGGATGAAGTAGAGCGCGACCGCTTCCTCCGACTGCTGGTGGACATTCAGTACGCGCGTAACGACGTCGCTTTTAGCCGAGGCACCTTCCGCGTTAAAGGCGACACGGTGGATATCATTCCCGCCTACGAAGAACTTGCCGTGCGTGTGGAATTCTTCGGCGACGAAATCGACGCCCTGTACTACATCCACCCACTCACCGGTGACGTGATCAGCCAAGCCGATGAACTGCGCATTTTCCCCGCCACACACTATGTGGCCGGGCCGGAACGGATGGAAAAAGCAGTGGAGGCCATCAAAGCGGAACTGGCCGTGCGGCTGGAGGATTTGGAAAATCGCGGCAAACTCCTGGAAGCGCAGCGTCTGCGCATGCGCACCGAATACGACCTGGAAATGATCGAACAAGTAGGTTTCTGTTCCGGGATTGAGAACTACTCCCGCCACATCGACGGCCGCGACGCAGGATCTGCACCCGCGACACTCATTGACTACTTCCCAGAAGACTTCCTGCTGATCATCGACGAATCCCACGTCACCGTCCCCCAAATTGGTGGCATGTACGAAGGTGA
>ERZ773077.2407-NODE-2407-length-12077-cov-14.878306_pt1 | contig 12077 bp, 8 predicted proteins | sample MGYA00580612_ERZ773077 | MGnify/ENA primary metagenome ERZ773077 (study PRJEB29015, sample SAMEA2737971) | human oral metagenome | biome: human oral; feature: human-associated habitat; material: dental | place: China | collected 2021 ...
CCCGTGTGCAGCAGGCGACAGCATAGCCTCCACCCACCGCGGGGAGGAAATCGGAGCCGCTGAGTCGTCCGTCACGTAGGCGCTCTGGCCTCCAGACCGCGGTTGGCTTCCGCCCGTCCCCATGACAGGCTGCCGATGACAGGCCCGGTCACCGGCGCACCCCGGGGCGCCTGCGCGAGCCCGCGACCCGGCGACCGGCCCGAGTATCCGCCATGGAACAGGAGGAACCCCATGCGCATCGAGGCCGTTGTCGCAGACATCACCACCGAGGAGGTCGATGCCATCGTCAACGCTGCCAACAGCACCCTCCTGGGAGGTGGAGGAGTCGACGGCGCCATCCACCGCGCCGCTGGCCCCCGCCTGCTCGAGGCTTGCCGGAAGCTGCGCGACACCGAGCTGCCCGACGGCCTGCCGGTCGGCCGCGCCGTCGCCACGCCCGGCTTCGACCTGCCCGCCACCTGGGTCATCCACACCGTCGGCCCCAACCGTCACGCGGGCGAGGACGACCCGGCCCTGCTGGGCGCCTGCTTCGACAGCTCCCTGGCACTCGCCATCGACCTCGGCTGCTCCTCCATCGCCCTTCCGGCCGTCTCCGCCGGCGTCTACGGCTGGCCCATCGCACAGGTCGCCGAGATCGCCGTGGCCCGCGCCCGCGCCGTCGAGCAGCGCTCCCGCACTAAGCCCGACGCCGTCGGCCGCCTCGAGCTCATCCGCTTCGCCCTGTCCTCGCAGGCCAACCACGAGGCCTTCGCCCACGCCCTCGAGCGCGCCGAGCACTGACCTGGGCTGAAGCGGCCCGCCCATGCTCCGCATCAGCGCCTTCGGCCCGGACGATCTCCGGCCTGCTCAGGCGCCCTTCGCCTCCGCGGCCGCCTGCTCGTCGGCCCACCTGCCCAGGTCCTCGCCGTGGATCGCGGCCGCCAGCAGGCCGGGGAAGGCGTCCGGCGTGCATCCGAAGGCCGGCACCCCCATCCCTGCCAGCTGCTTGGCGACATCATGGTTGTAGGCGGGGACGCCGTCGTCGCTCAGGGCCAGCAGCACGACGGCCTGCACCCCGCTTCCCAGCAGCTCCCCCACCTGCGCCAGCATCCGCTTCGGGTCGGAGTCGTACAGGTCGCTGATGAGGATGAACACCGAGTCCGCGGGCTGCGTGATCGTCTGCCGGCAGTACTCGATGGCCGGTGAGGTGTCCGTGCCGCCGCCGAGCTGGGTCCCGAAGATGACGTCGACCGGGTCTGACAGCAGCGGCGTCAGATCCGTCACGGTGGTGTCGTAGGCGACGAGCGTGGTGCGAAGCGAACGGATCGAGGCCATGACCGCCGCCATGATGGAGGCGTAGACGACCGAGGAGGACATGGACCCGGACTGGTCCATGCAGATGGTGAACTCCTTCTGGATGCCCCGATGGCGCCGGCCGTGCCCGATGAGCCTCTCCGGGACGACCGTGCCCAGCTCGGGCACGTAGTTCTTGAGGTTCGCGGCGATGGTGCGGTTCCAGTCGATATCGGCCGGCAGGGGCCGAGACGTCCTCGTGGAGCGGTCCAGCGCGCCGCGCACCGACTGCTGGAGTCGGTCGGCGATCCGCTCTTCCACCTCCTTGACGACCTTGTCGACGACCGTGCGCGCCGTGGCCTTGGCCTCCTGCGGAATCATCTCCGACAGGGTGGCCAGCGTCGCCGCCAGGTGCACGTCGGGCTCCACGCCCTGGAGCACCTCCGGCTCCAGCAGGAGCGTCTTGATCCCCAAGCGGTTGATGGCGTCGGTCTGCATGACCCGTACCACCCGGGAGGGGAAGTACCTGCGGATGTCCCCCAGCCAGCGCGCCACCTTGGGGGCGGAACCGTCCAGGCCCCCGCGCCTCTTGTCCTGCGGGCCGACGTCGTACAGGTCCGCTAAGGCCGTGTCCATCGCCCTGTGCCCGTCGGACAACGAGGTGGGGTACCCGCTCGGGTCCACGCCCAGGGCCAGGCGCCAGCGCTGCTCGATGCTGGTGGGCTCGACGTCGTCGGGCCGGTCCGTCTGAACCGTCCGACCCGCCTGGTCGGAGTGGTCGCGCGCGCTCATCGGGTACCTCCAAGGATCATGCTCACCGTGTCCAGAACCGCCTCGACGTCGTCGAATCGCTCCTCGGTCGGGCCGTTCCCGTGCGGGGCCGGGGAGCCGAGGTCGCGGATCTGCCGGGCCAGGTCCACCTTCTGGGGGCTCGGCCACTGGCCGAAGGCCCGTCGCAGCGCGGGCAGGACGTCGACGAAGGACCGATCCCCGATGCGCCGAAGCCACTCGTCGAGCACCTCGAGCAGGACATTGTCATAGCTGAGCAGGAGGATGTCCCCAGCGAGGAACCCCTCGATCCACTCGGCCTGCTCCTCAGGCTGCGTGCCCTGCGACAGCGCCCGGGACAGCCTCAGAGCGGCGGCGTCGCGGGTCAGCTCCCCGGCATCCAGGAGCATCCGGGTGATGCGTCCGGCCAGCAGACCGGGCAGGCTGCGGGTGGCCAGCGCGGAGCGCAGCGCGCCGTTCCACAGCGCCGCGGCCCGTTCGTCCAGAAGACCGATGGCGCTCTGGACCTCGTCGATCGTGGAGCGCAGCGTGCGGGCCATCCGGGCGTCCACGTTCGCGGCCGCCGCCGGCATCCCCGCGCACCCTCGCACCAGGACGGCGCGGGTCACCGCCCCCAGGCTGGAGGCCTCCGTGCCGCGCACGTCCCCGTATCGCTGGGAGCGGGCCAGGGCTGGCACCGAGCCCAGCAGCCGGACGATATCCTTCTCGCGCGCGGCCTGCTCATCGAGGATCCGCAGCAGCTCGGGCACGACCCCGGACAGGCCTGCCGCCAGCGCCTTCTCCACCGACCCTGTCACCTGCGGCAGCGAGTCGGTGGCGGCCAGCAGGGCGTTGCCGGCGGCGGAGGCCACGGTGGTGCCGAAGGCCGCCGCCTCCACCACCTGCACGGACATCTCCGGGTCCCACTCGAGCTCCCAGACCTCCTTGAAGGTGCCGCTCGATGAGACCCGCTGCCGCTTCCCCCAGGTGATCCCGAGGATTTCCAGGCGCAGCAGCAGCTGGGACTTGGCCAGGTCCCGGGGCTTGCGCAGGTCCAGCGTGAGCGTCTTGGGAGCCGCCGCGAAGGCCATGCGCAGACTCTTGGCGGCCGAGCGCAGGTCGGCGTCCAGGGGAACCATGGGGACGCCGTCGGGCACGCTGCCGAGGGCCTCGCCGATGAGCACCTCACGGGTCGCGGCGGCGGCCCGCACCGCACTGCCCTCGCACATGACCGACAGGACCGCCTCGCCGAGCTCATCGAGGCCGGCCATGGGACGTCCGCGCAGGGCGGCGAGGCTCTGCGCCAGCCGCGCCGCCTCGATGATGTGGGCCGAGGAGACCGGCAGATCCTGGCGACGTAGGGAAGCGGCCACCTGCGTCAGCCAGCGCACGACCGGTCGATCCGGGGCGGTGAAGAGCAGGTGGTACCAGCCCGGCGACTCCACCCCGGCTCGATAACCGCTACCCCCGGCCAGGCGCCGGTGCGTCCACGGAACCCAGGTCAGGGACGTCCTCGCCTTCGCCATGCCCTTAAGCCGGGCGTTGTCCTGCGAGACCTTTGGCGGCTTGCCGACCAGCGCCGGGGCGTGCCAAGCCCCGCACACGACGGCGATTCGCTCGTGGCCCGCCTTTCTGGCCGCCCGCAGGACCTTGCGCATATGCGCTTCGCGGCGCAGCGTGGACTCGTCGGTCTCCGGGGACGCTTCCCGCAGGAGACCGATCGCCTCGGCCAGCGCGTCGAAGGGGTCGCCCTCCATGCGCAGCTCGACGACGTCCTCCCACCAGGCCTCCGGGTCCTCGTAGCCGGCCAGGCGCGCCAGTTCCGCGATTGGGTCGGTGCGCTCCGGGCGGGCGGCGTCCTGAGCCGCGGCGCCACCGTCCCCCGAACCGTCAGAGTCGCCGGAGTCGCTGGAGTCGCCCGGGTCGTCCGCATCGTCGACGTCCTCCTCGGCCCCCGCCTCGGTGCCGGCCCGTGCCCGCTCGCGCTCGGCCTTCCGTTCGGCCAGGACGGCGGCCGCGGGCAGATCCATGAAGCGGGCCTTGGCCCCGTGCGCCACCGCCCAGGACAGTGCCTGCCATTCGGGGGAGAAGACGGCCATCGGCCAGAAGGAGGCCTCCGAGGGATCGGTGTTGTCCCAGGCGAGCAGGGCCACCGGCGGCTCCAGGCCCCGGCCCGCCCACTCGATGAGGCCATCGGCGTCGGCCGGCCCCTCGATGAGGACGCAGTCGGGCCGGTAGGCCTCCAGCGCCGCGGCCAGGGCCCGTGCCGAGCCCGGGCCATGGTGACGGATTCCCAGAACCCGCACGGGCGGGCGCGCGTCCTCGGCGTCGTCGACGACGTCGTTCTCGGCAGCGACTTCAGCGGTACCCTCGACGGCTCCTACGCTGACGGTCACTGCCCCACCTCACGGCAGGCGCGGTAGAAGTCCGACCAGTCGCGGCGCTCGCGGACCACGGCCTCCAGATACTCCGACCACACCACCTGATCGGCCACCGGGTCGCTCACCACCGCCCCGAGGATGCCGGCGGCCACGTCCGAAGGCCGCAGGACGCCGTCACCGAAGTGGGCGCTCATGGCCAGGCCGTTGGTGACCACCGAGATCGCCTCCGCGGTGGACAAGGTGCCCGACGGCGATTTCAGGCTCGTGCGCCCGTCCTCGGTCGCGCCCTGGCGCAGCTCGCGGAAGACGGTGACCACGCGGCGGATCTCCTCCAGGGCGCCCTCGGCGGGCGGCAGCTGGAGCGCCGAACCGAGGTCCTCCACGCGGCGGGCCACGATGCTCACCTCCTCCTCGGCCGAGGCCGGCAGCGGCAGGACCACCGTGTTGAAACGGCGCCGCAGCGCCGCAGAGAGGTCGTTGACACCGCGGTCGCGGTCGTTTGCGGTGGCGATGAGGTTGAAGCCCCCGTGCGCCTGCACCTCGGTGCCCAGCTCCGGCACCGGGAGGGTCTTCTCGCTGAGCACCGTGATGAGGGCGTCCTGGACGTCGGAGGGCATGCGGGTGAGCTCCTCGACCCGGGCGATCCTGCCCGTCCCCATGGCCGTCATAATGGGGGAGGGGACGAGCGCCGCCTGCGAGGGCCCCTCGGCCAGGAGTCGGGCGTAGTTCCAGCCGTAGCGCACCGCCTCCTCGGAGGTGCCCGCCGTGCCCTGCACCAGGAGCGTGGAGGTGCCGCAGATCGCGGCGGCCAGGTGCTCGCTCACCCAGGACTTCGCCGTGCCCGGCACCCCCAGCAGGAGCAGAGCCCGGTCCGTGGCCAGGGTCGCCACGGCCACCTCGATGAGACGCCGGTTGCCGACGTACTTCGGGGTGATGACGGTGCCGTCTTCCAGTGTGCCGCCCATGAGGTAGGTGACCACCGCCCAGGGCGACAGCCTCCAGCTCGCCGGCCGGGTGCGCTCGTCGAGACGCGCCAGGGCGGCGAGCTCCTCGGCGTAGCGCTGCTCGGCGTGAGGGCGCAGCAGGGGCGCGTTGTCGGTACCGGTGCGGCTGTTGGTCTGAGTGCTGGTCACGGGTGCTCCTCGGTGGCTGATGGGCGGGTAATCGATGGGTGGTCGGGAAGAAACAGAGCGTGGTGCGTGCGGGCGCGGCTAGGCGGTGTGCGTGCGCAGGGCCTCCAGCCGGAGTCGCAGACGCAGGCCCTCGACGGCGTCGGCTATGAAGGGCGGCATCGAGTCGGGGCTGTAGGAGGCCTCCAGCATGGCCAGCGCCTGGGGAAGGACCGTTGCGTCGCAGAGCACGGGCAGGTCGATGGCCTCCTGGTTCGCCCAGGAGCCGATGTCCCCGGTTTGACGCGAGCCGAGAACGGACCGGAGAACGGAGACCGTCCGGCGGGAGTGCTCCGCGGAGTAGGGCCGCCACCAGTAGCGGTGCATGAAGGTGAAGGTGTCAAGATCGCCCCGCTTGAAGGCGTCGGCCGTGAACGCCTCGACAAGGGCGCCGTCACCGCCGCCGCTACTGTCCGCGGTGAGCAGGGCATCGCGCACGTCCAGCGGCTCGCCCTCGAAAGTCACTTCGGCCTCGAAGAGCTCGCTGGCGGACAGACCGATGAGGGCCGGCCAGCGGTCGATCGGAACGCGCCCGATCACCTCCTTCAGCAGCTCGTGTTGGTTGCCGGCCGCAGCTCTTCCAGCGGACTGGGCGCCAGCGTCGGCCCGTGCCGGGGCCCCGTTGTTCCACTCCTGGTACTCGTCGCGCAGGATGTCGTCGGTCACCTCGATCGGCCGGCAGACCACCTGGGCGGTGCGCAGGAACCGCTTGGTGACGCTCATGTGGGAGGCGGCGAGGGCCTCGGCGCGCTGGACCAGCCCCGATCCGGGAAGGAGGAGGAGCACCTGCGCCGCCGCCTGGCGCACGCCCCCGGAACGGTCCGTCAGGGCCATCTCGAGGAGGGGCAGGTCCGCCTCACTCAGGTTGGTGGCCAGCGCCTCGACGATCCCCCGGCGGGCCTCGGCCTTCTCCCTGTCCCACCCCGCTACCAGAAGAGCCCGCGCGGCGATCGGGTCCTGGGCGCGCAGCCGTCTGAAATAGACGAGCCGCTGGGTGGTGGTCCCCAGTCGCCACACGGAGTCGGCCCCGGTGTCGCCAGAGCTGCTCCTGGACCCGCCATTGGGACTGTTGCCGTGTGGGAACACCAGGGGCTCGACCCGCTTGCCCCACACCGGGTGGTCACGAAGCACCGCCGCGGCGCGCTCGTCGACGACGGCCAGGACCGCATCGCGGTCCTCGTGCCTGTAGGCGGTCTCATTGAGAACGCGCATGAGGAGCGGGGCGGGCAGCCGCCAGCCGCACTCGGCCACCATGCCCAGCGCCGTGGCGAGCAGGTGCTCCTGAGACCTGCTGAGCAGGATCTGTTCCAGGATTGGGCGCAGGCCCTCGGGTGCCAGGGGACGCGATGAGGCCGCCCAACCGGTATCCCTCGCGGCGGAGGAGGGGATCACCGGGATCGTGGCGCGGTGCACCGCACCGTAGGCGGCGGCCGCATCCAGGAGCGCTTCGGTGCCCTCGGACGTATCCTCTGCATCCCCCACACCTTCCGCACCCCTCCGACGAGGCGGGAGGGCGCTCGTGACGGCGCTGGGGAGCGTCCCGGGGGAGAAGGGACGCGTACTCGTTCCGATGACAGCGGTCTGGGCCAGTGGGGACAGATCACTCACAGGGCACGCACCTCTCCGGCGGTCAGGACACTCAGGGCTCGCAGGCCCTCGGGGGATAGCTCGCCGGCCACGACGGTCTCATCCCCGTCGGCCAGGAGCGGCAGGCCCCATCGGGCGTCGTCGGGCGTGATGAGAGGCAGCGCCCCGTCCGCATCCCCGATCGCCAGCCGATCGCCGTCGAGCAGGCGGAAGCGTCCGGAGACCAGAACCGGTGTGGCCTCCACCCACGGGTCCGCGGCGACTGCCCGCTTCCAGATCTCCCGAGCGGCAGCCGTTCCCACGGCATCGGGCTTCCATCCGGTCACCGGCTGCGGGAGCTGCTCGTCGGACAGGGCCACGCGCACCTGGCCGCGCCCCGGGTAGAAGTGTGCGACGGCGTCGAGCCGGGTTCCCGGAACAAGAGCGGTGGAGAAGCCGCTGGAGGCGGGGGCGAAGAGGAGAACGAGCCCCCAGCGCCGCGTCGTCGTACCGTAGAGCCACAGGCGGCGCTCGGTGAGCCTGCCCTCCACGGAGTCCCGACCGGCGACGACCACCCAGGTGTCTCCGACGCCGGGCGAGGCCAGGACGTCCTCGGTGCGCATCGTGAGCCCCAGGTGGGAGCGGACAGTGGCCATGAGATCGTCGGGAAGCTGGTCGCGGCGGTTCCAGGCCCGGATGAGCAGGTGGAGCAGCCCGAGCTCGTCGACCAGCCGCTCGGGCCAGTCGGGGGAGGAATCGCTCAGCCTCGACAGGGCGGTCAGGCGGCGGGCGACTCCGGGAGCCTGGGCGTCAACCATGCGGGAGGCGAAGGAGGTCAGCTGTTTGGAGCGCTGGGCCGAACCGCTGGCCAGCCCCTCGCGGAGCTGATCGGTCAGCCACCGGTCCAGGTCCGCCAGTCCGTCGGTAATGCGCCGTTCACGGGTGCGGGCACGCGAGGCGGCGCTCTTGGCCGAGGCGGCCGCCCTGGCCGGATCGTCGGGCCGGTCCGGGGCCTCCTGCCGTGCGGCCTTCTGCCGGGCCCGCTTGACGCGGCCCTCCAGCCACTCGGCGGCGAAGGCGGCCGGCTCCCCACCCGCCACCTGCCCCCGGCTCCACAGGTGCAGCAGGCCGATGGCATGTTTGCAGGGGAACTTGCGGCTGGGGCAGGAACACTTGAAGGCCGGGCCGGACAGATCCACGCACACCCGATAGGGCCTCTTGCCCGACCCCGCGGCACTGCCCCACACCAGCGCCTCGTGCACGCCGGCGTCCGACCAGGTGGCCGGTGAGGCCAGCTTGAGGCCCGCTGAGGCGACCTGCTTGTCCGGCGCCAGCGCGGTGACCTGCTCGGTGCTCCAGGGCGCGATGGTCGGTGTGCTCATGAGGCCGAGGATAGGTCAGGGCTGTGACGCCGATGGGCCCTCTTTGAGGGGAATACCGGTGAGCGCATGGGGAGGCCTCCCCGTGGCGAGCGTCCTTCTAAACTGCCGGTTATGAGCACTGACGCCCAGCACCCGCACGACCCCGGCGGTGACGCCCACTGCGGCGGCCGCGACCCGTTCCCCCTGGCCGGCCGCACGGTGCTGGTCACCGGCGTCAGCCGCCGCATCGGCATCGGCCACGCCATCGCCTGCCGCGCCGCGGACTACGGGGCGAGCATCGTCGCCCACCACTACCGCCCGCACGACGCCTCCCAGCCCTGGGGCGCCGACGACATCGAGGCCGTCATGGCCTCCATCCGCTCCCATCTGGTCGGCCCGGCCCGGCTCATCGACATCCCCGCCGACCTGGCCTGTTCCGGGGAGCCAGCCCGCGTCGTCGAGCGGGCCGTGGCTGCCGTGGGCCATCTCGATGCCCTCGTGTGCAATCAGGCCATGAGCAGTCCTGACGGCCCGCTCTCCGAGATGACGGAGGCCGTCCTGGATGCCCACTGGGCGGTCGACGCCCGCGCCTCCATCCTCCTGGCGCAGGCCTTCGCCGCCCAGGAGGGCTTCGTCCCGCCCGCTGTGCCGGACGCCGGCCGCCGCCGCGGTGCCATCGTGTTCCTCACCTCCGGCCAGGGCCTGGGACCCCTGCCCGGGGAGATCGCCTACGCGGCCGCCAAAGCCGCTATCGCGGGCGTCACTCTGACCATCTCCGATGAGCTCATCGACGCCGGCATCACCGTCAACACGGTCAACCCCGGTCCCGTCGACACCGGCTACGTCACCGAGGCGGACCGCGAGGCGACGGCCGTCATGTTCCCCCAGGGGCGCTGGGGCGAGCCCGACGACCCTGCCCGCCTCATCACCTGGCTGCTAACCGACGAGGCCCGCTGGATCACCGGGCAGGTCATCAGCTCTGAGGGAGGCTTCGCCCGCTGGCGCCGCTGACGGCGTGCCGAGCCCCCGAAATCGACCACAACTTCATAAACGACACGGCTCCGCGTCATCTATGAAGTTGTGGTCGAAGTTGGTGGCGCACACCATCCGTCAGGCCGGTAACAGCCGCAGCAGCGCGGCCTCGGGCCGGCAGGCCAGGCGCACGGGTGTGTAGGGGCTCGTGCCAAGCCCGGCGGACACGTGCAGGTACATGTGGTCGGCGGCCCGCGGATCCCCGAGCCGGCCCGGCCATTGCGACAGCCCCGAGGCCCGACCCCGGTCCAGGTCGCAGTTGGTCACCAGCGCCCCCGCCCCGGGCACGCACAACTGCCCTCCGTGCGTGTGCCCGGCCAGGACCAGGTCGACGTCGTCGGCCGACATCGCCTCCAGGACCCGTCGGTAGGGGGCGTGCGTGAGCCCCAGTCGCAGTGCGCGACCCTCTCGGTTGCGGATCGCCGGCAGGGAGAGGGCCGAGTTCGCCGACCCGGATGATGCCGTATCGCCGCCCGCCCCGGGGGCGGGGAAGACGTCGCGGTTGGCGTGCGGGTCGTCGACGCCCACCAGTTCGATGCGCCGACCGCCGACGGTGAGTGAGTCGCGCCGGTTGGTCAGATTCGCCCAGCCGCCTGCGGCCTGCAGATCGCGGACCTCCTCCCATGGCAGGGCCTCGATGTCCTCGTCGCGCACGCGGCTGGAGGCCTTGCGTGGGTCGCGGTGCAGGTAGCGCGTCGGCAGGCGGAAAACGGTGGTGCGGTAGTCGTGGTCGCCCATGACGAAGGCGCCGGGCAGCCCCGTCAGCGGCTCGAGGGCCCGCTGCAACGGCTCCAGCCCGCAGGCCAGGGACAGGTTGTCGCCGGTGTTGACGACGACGTCGGGCCGCAGCTGCGCCAGCTGCTGTACCCACGCCACCCGTGCTTCGGTGCGGTCGGTCAGGTGCAAATCGGACAGGTGCAGCACCGTGAGGGGCTCCTCATCGGCGGCGAGGACCGGCACGTCGATGCGCCGCAGAACGGGGCACCGGGCCTCGATGAGGCTGTAGGCCAACGTGGCCGCCCCCAGGGCGGCGGTGGCCCCGACGACGGACAGAGCCGAGCGTCCGGCAGGGGATGGCGTCATAGGGAGTCGGGTCCTCTTCTGTTCAGTTGTTCGTGGGTGGCCGGCCGGTGCTCACTGGTGGGAGGGGATTGGCAGAGTCGGATCCCCCTCGAGCGCCTGGGACATGTAGTCGCGCCACATCGGCACGGCGATCGTGTTTCCGTACATGATGCCGACGCTGTGCGGGCCGATCTGCTGGCCGTTGAGGGTCCTGGGGCTGCCGGCGTGGCCGATCCAGACCGCAGTGGCCAGCTGCGGGGTGAAGCCGACGAACCAGGCGTCATAGTTGTAATCCGTGGTTCCGGTCTTTCCGGCGATCGGCCGGTTGATGGCGGCCTCATAGGCCGTTCCGCCCTTCTGCGACGTGGCGGTCAAAGTCGTCGCGGTTTGGTCTGCGGCGCCCTGATCCATTGCCTGGGTGCAGTCAGCGCTGGGCACCGCCATGGAGGTGCCGCTGGCGTCCAGGATCTGGTCGATGGCGATCGGCTTGCAGTACTTGCCTCCGGAGGCGAAGGTCGCATAGGCGTTGGCCATGCTCAGGGGAGGCACGTTCTGCGATCCCAGCACGATGGAGGGGCGCGGGTCCAACGGCGTGCCATCAGCCTTCGTCACTCCGATGGAGGCAGCGAAGTTGGTGACGTCGCAGACGTTGAGGCGGCTGAGCATCTCGGCGTAGGCGACGTTGATGGACAGCTTCGTTGCCTCGGTGACGTTGGTGGCGCGGTTGAGGGAGCCGTCGACGTTCTTCGGGGCCCAGGTCGGGTCGTTGTTCTCCGGGGCGCAGGGGATGTTCCACCGGAAGGTCCTGGGGACGGCGCTAAGACTGGCGCCGGCCGAGTTCCCGTCCTTGAACCACTCGGCCAGGATGAGGGCCTTGAAGGTCGAGCCAGGCTGGAAGCCGACAGTGCCGTCACTGAGCTCGATACCGCCGTGCTTGGCGTCGGCGGCGTAGACGAGCTGGGTTTCACTGCTGTCAGGGCCGCCGTCGCCGTAGCCGTAGTTGCTGTTCTGGGCAAGCGCCTGGATCCGGCCCGTGCCGGGCTCGATCGAGGCGATGGTCGTGTCAGTGCCCGACTCGTCGCCGGTGGGGACATTGGCCTGGATGACGTTGTCCGCGGCGCCCTGCCGCTTGAGATCTAGAGTGGTGGTGATCTTCAGGCCTCCGCGCGTCAGCAGCTGGCGCCGCGAGGCGACATCGGGGCCGAAGTTCTCCGACCCGAGGATCTCGTTGACCACGTAGGTGCAGAAGTAGGCGGCGGTACCAGCAGCGCCGCAGCCGGCCGGGGAATCCGAGACATGGAGCATGCTCTCGATCGGGGTGGCCACGGCCTCGTCGTGCTGCTCCTGGGTGATGAACTTCTCCTCCAACATCTTGGCCAGGACCCAGTCCATACGGTTCTTGGCCAGCTCCGGCTGGGTGACGGGGTCGTAGGCGCTGGGGGCGTTGGTGGTGCCGGCCATGAGGG
>ERZ773077.2409-NODE-2409-length-12070-cov-12.802996_pt1 | contig 12070 bp, 13 predicted proteins | sample MGYA00580612_ERZ773077 | MGnify/ENA primary metagenome ERZ773077 (study PRJEB29015, sample SAMEA2737971) | human oral metagenome | biome: human oral; feature: human-associated habitat; material: dental | place: China | collected 2021 ...
TTCGTGGTTCGACAACTATGTCGGCGTGGTGATGCTCATCCGCGTGAAAAACGGCCGTCTGAAACTGAAAGACAAAGTGCGCTTCATGTCCACCAAGGCCGAAAGCCAGGTGGAACAACTCGGCGTGTTCACCCCGAAATCGGTAAACAAACAAGAGCTTAAAGCAGGCGAAGTGGGCTTTTTGATTACCGGCGTGAAGGAGCTGGGACAGGCCAAAGTGGGCGACACGGTAACGCTGGTGCAAAACCCCGCTTCCGAGCCGCTGCCCGGCTTCAAAGAAGTGCAAAGCCAGGTATTCGCCGGCCTGTATCCCGTGGAAAGCCACGACTACGAAGCCCTGCGCGACGCGTTGGAAAAACTGCAACTTAACGACGCTTCACTGAAATTCGAGCCGGAAGTATCGCAAGCATTGGGCTTCGGCTTCCGCTGCGGCTTCTTGGGCTTGCTGCACTTGGAAATCGTGCAGGAACGCTTGGAACGCGAATTCGACATGGATTTGATTACCACCGCGCCGACTGTCGTTTACGAAGTGATTTTGAAAAGCGGCGAAAAAATCGACGTGGAAAACCCGTCCAAACTGCCCGACATCGCCACCATCGACACGATTATGGAGCCGATTATCACCGCCACCATCCTCGTGCCGCAGGATTATGTCGGCAACGTGATGACGCTGTGCAACCAAAAACGCGGCGTGCAGCGCAATATGCAGTACATGGGGCGGCAAGTAATGCTGACCTACGATTTGCCGATGAACGAAGTGGTGATGGACTTTTTCGACAAACTCAAATCCACCTCGCGCGGCTACGCTTCTTTGGACTATGAATTTAAAGAGTTTATGCCGTCCGACCTCGTAAAACTGGACATTATGGTGAACGGCGACAAAGTGGACGCGCTGAGCCTGATTGTGCACCGCCAAACCTCCGTGCAGCGCGGCCGCGAACTGGCGGCGAAAATGCGCGAACTCATCCCGCGCCAGATGTTCGACATTGCCGTGCAGGCTGCCATCGGCGGGCAGATTATCGCCCGCGAAAACGTGAAGGCGCTGCGCAAAAACGTATTGGCGAAATGCTACGGCGGCGACATCACGCGTAAGAAAAAACTGCTGGAAAAACAAAAGGCCGGTAAGAAACGTATGAAGCAGGTGGGCAATGTAGAAATTCCGCAGAGCGCGTTTTTGGCGATTTTGCAGGTGGGCGATAAGTAGCCGCATTCGGGCTACCTGAAAAGCGCGGGATGGCTATGGAAACCCACATCCAAGATTTCAAAAACGGCAGTAATTTCTCCTCCCCCCTTGGGAGTGGCAGGTGCAGGACGAAAAAAGATGCTGAAGCCAATATTGGAAGACATATGGCGGATAAGCGGTTGTTTGTGAAATGGCGGCTTGGTTTTCAGGTAGCCTGAAATCGGGAGTGTGCTTATGGCAAAAATTCGAATTAAGAAACTTCCGCCTGAGCCGCCGGTGAGCCATTATAAGCTGCGCTGGGCGTGTTCCTTTTTTGGGTTGACTGCGCCGGTGTGGATACCAATATTGTTTTACGCCATTCCTATGTCAAAAAAATTGGCGGAAAGTGTATCTTCATTTGGGATGTTAGGGATGTTGGTGCTGCCATTCATCCCTCTAACACTGTGGGAAGGGCGCAGGCTGCGAACCTATTTGACCATTCTAATGTGTGCAACACCATTTTTAATGGTTGCAGCCTTTTTGTTGGGTTGGATAGCACTTATGGTGCATTTTGGCCCGTAAGGTGGATTGGTTTGCTTTGATGCTATTTAAATTAATTGTCGGGCTCTTAACGTTAGCCTTTCTCAATAGGCTAAGGCAAGCGGCAATAGGTTTCTACTAGAACACACACATTTATTATGGAAAACAAAGGCATCGACATTTTAGTCCGCTGCGTGGCCACGTTGGCGGTGTGGACGGCGCACGGTTTGGCTTGGATTATTCTGGCCGTGCTGCATATGGACGGCTGGCAGCCGTGCGCTAGTGCGGCCAAGTTGGCGTTTTATGCGCTGATGGCGGCCAGCCTGCTGGTGTTTACTGTTTTTTGCTGGCGCCCGGCCAAAATCTTGCGCACGCTTTGCGCACGGCTGCTGATTGCGGCGGTGTTGGCGGCGTGGGTGCTGTTTGTGTGGCTGCTGCCGCATGGCGCGGCAGGCTGTGCGGGCGGATAAGGCATGGGTGTTGCCGACGCTTCTTCGCGGTTTTTGATTTTCAGGTAGCCTGAAACTGATCGAACTTATTTCAAACGGGAAAATATAAAAGTGGAACAATCCAATACAATCCTTTATGCCGCCATCGCCGCTTTGGTGGCCGGCATCGTGCTGTTTGCCGTGAGCGGTAAAACGCGGCAGGAAAACGGCGAATGGAGCGGCGGCCTGCAATGGGGCTACCTCCTGATGATGGTGGGCTCGTTCGGTCTCTTGGCCAAGCTGATGAGCCTCACGGCGGTATTGCTGCTGCTGGTGCTGTTTACCGGCGCGGTATGGCTGTGGGCGCGTGCGGCACGCAAGCAGCGTAGGCAATTGACTGATCACGCTGAAGCAGCGGAGCAAGACGATAACCATTTCCGCGATTATATGGGCAGCTTCTTTCCGCTGATTTTGGTGGTGTTCGTGCTGCGCACTTTTGTGGCCGAGCCGTTTCAGATTCCCTCCAGCTCGATGCGGCCGGGGCTGGTGAAGGGCGACTTTGTGCTGGTGAACAAGTTTAGCTACGGCATCCGCGTGCCGGTGTTGAACAATGTGCTGATTCCGGTGGGGCAGGTGCAGCGCGGCGATGTGGTGGTGTTCAATTATCCGGTGGAGCCGGACACTAACTACATCAAGCGCATTGTCGGCCTGCCGGGCGATGTGGTGGAGTATCGCAATAAGGTGCTAACGGTAAACGGCAAAACCGAGCAGGATAATTTGGTGGGCAGCTACCAATATCCCGATGATTACAAACCGGAACGGATTTTGGAATCCTCCCGCTTTTCCGCCGATTGGGAAGGCCGCCATTTCGAGGTGTTGAAAAATGAAAGCGCGCCCACGGTTTCCATCCCTTACTTAGCCGAATCCGCCGATAATGCTGCCGAAAAAGGCTACCAAAGCGGTTTGCGTGAAAATTGCGAATACGAGGCAGACGGCAGCGGCTTTAAATGCACCGTACCGGCGGGCAAGTATTTCGCCATGGGCGACAACCGCGACAGCAGCGCCGATTCGCGTTACTGGGGCTTTGTAGACGACAAGCTGATTGTGGGTAAAGCATTTTTCGTGTGGATGAACGTGGGCGACAGATCGCGTATCGGCAACACCATCCGTTGATGGAAAGGCAAACCGGCCGGCTGGCCGGTTTTTGCTGTTTATGTAAAAGGCTACCTGAAAGTTTCAGGTAGCCTTTATCCTTTTTGTAAATCAGATGGATATAGTGCCTTGCTTCACTCCTTAGTAGTGTTTTTGCCAAGCGGGGATGTGGGTGTAGTGGATGCGGTTGGGCGAAATACCAAAGATAGGCCAGCATGGTGGCGCCGAAAGACATGGCGGCGAGCAGCAGCCACACCCGGGCGGGCGTGTGCTGCAGGCTGTGGGTGAACGCGCCGCCTTCGTAAAACGCGGTTAGAAACAGCAGCATCAGTGCGCCGATGGCTACGGTGGCGGCGGTGGTGAGGAGGGGGCTGATGCCTTGCAGCAAAACGCGGCCGATGAGGGCGTAGCCTGTCCAGCACAGCACGGTGGTGAGCAGCAGGTATTCGCCCGTGCCGAGGCCGCCGACCAATATGGACAGGGGGTTGCCGCGCGCAATGGCGGTGAGCGCGCCGAACACGGCCAAGACCATACCGATTATTATTCCGCCATTGAGCCGTTCTTTAAACAGCACGGCGGCCAGCAGCAGCGTCGGAATGGGGTTGAGTGCCACCACGGTGGCGGCCTTGCCGGCGGGAACGTATTGCAGCGCCTGCATGAAAAACACGGCATAGCTGCATACGCCGAACGCCGCAGCTGCGGCCAAACCCGCCCATTGGCGCAGGGTGAGCCGGAGCAGCGGGCGCGTGCCTTCTTTCAGCAACAGCCAGCCCACCAGCAGGATAGCTGCCAATATAAAACGCAGCGTGGCAGCCGTGAGCGGGGGCATGGATTGAACCACGGCTCTGCCCCACGACCAGTTTGCGCCCCACAGCAAGGCCATGCCGAGGAGCTGCAGGTGCGGGCGTAAAGAGTGTGTGTGCATAAATAAATATCCTGTGTGCTTGGTTTTTTAGCTACTTTATTAGAGGCTACCTGAAAAATAGGCTACCTGAAAGTGGGGTTGCCGCACGGCGGAGGCGTCGGTTTGAATCTTAAGGTTTATCGGCGGCGAATACCACGAAATTGTAGTGCTGGAAATAGAGCGTGGGCGGCAGGCCGGCGGCGGCAAGCCATTGGAATTGGTCGGACAGGGTGGCCATGCGGTCGAGTTTGATGCGCTCGAAGGCGGCGGCTTTGGCTTCGGCGGACAAATCGGGATGGGCGGTTACGTGCCGCCGCCAGTGTTCGGTGTAGGCGGTTTCGGCGGCTGCGGTTTCGCCCAGCACTTGGTCGGCGTTGATGAAGCGGCCGTTCGGGGCGAGCAGGCGGGCGATTTGGCGGAACAGGGTTTGCTTTTGCGGGTTGTCGAGGTGGTGGATGGCGAGGGCGGAGACGATGAGGTCGAAGCCGTTTTCAGGTAGCCTGTCATCGGGTGCGAGCCGGGTGAGGTCTTGTTCGATAAAGTGGACATTTGGCAGGCCGCGGAAGCGTTCCTGCGCTTTGGCGAGCATCTGCACGGAGAGGTCGGCCAGGATGAATTCGGCTTTGGGGCAGCAGGTGCGCACGAAGGCGCTCATCAGGCCGGTGCCCGCGCCGAGGTCGAGCACGCGGCGCACGTTGGGCACGGCTGCAGCGAGTTCGGCGGCGGTTTGGTAGAAGAGGTCGAAACAGGGGATGAGGGCGCGGCGCGGGCTGTCGTATTGTTCGGATACGGCGTTGAACTGGCTTTGGAGGGTTGGGGGCATGTTTTTCTCGGGCAGGCGGTTTCAGGTAGCCCGTTGGCATATGGAGGCTACCTGAAAGCGGGCGGTGCGGGTTTCGGCAAGGCTGAAGCTATCGGCTCAGCCGTTTGCTTTATTCCACCCAAACCACGGTTTCGGCGGCATCGCGACGTGGTTTGGGCTGAATATCGCGGGCGCGGTAGCCGAAGGTGGCGGCCACGGATACGCCGTATTCGGCGGGGTCGAGCAGCCCGGCTTGGGCGAGGATGTGCTCCACGGCGGCGTAGTTCATGCCTTCTATGGGGCAGGAGTCGATGCCGAGCATGGCGGCGCCGGTGAGCATATTGGCCAGGGCGATGTAGCTTTGTTTGCTTGCCCAGTCGAACAGGGCGCGTTCGTCGTCGGCAATGGCGATATCGTGGATTTGGAAGCTGCGGTAGCGCTCGAGGGCGGCGGCGCGCTGCTCGGGGGTGAAGCCGCGCCGCTCCATCAGTTCGCTGAAAAAGGGAGTGTCGTAGCGGGCGTGTTTTTTTGCCAGCAGGATCACTAGGTGGCTGGCTTCGGCAATGGTGGCCTGCATGCCCCAGGCCACGGGCTTGATTTTTTCGCGCAGCCCTTGGTTTTGTATCACCAGAAACTTCCACGGTTCGGAGCCGACGGAGCTGGGCGAGAGGCGGCCGAAATCGAGGATGGCGGCGAAGTCTTCGGCGCTGATTTTGCGTGCGGGGTCGTAGTAGCGGGTGGAAACGCGGCGGCGGAAAATATCGAGGGCTTGCTGGCGGGTGAGGATCATGACGGTTCCTTTCTATGGTGTTGCATGTTTATCGAAGGGATGATTGGTTTGGGCGGCGCAGAAACTGGCTCTGTGTGTTTTTCAGGTAGCCTGTTTGTTTTCCTGATAACGGTGTTCGGGCATGCCGATTTGGCGGCTGACAGGGTTGTTTGCCAGATGGAAGAAGCCGTCTTCGATTTCGTAGAGTGGGTGGCTCCAAAAGGCGTGGTCGGTAGCGGCATCGGGGTCGGCTTGGGTGAGCCAGCTTTGCAGTTGTGCGGCCAGGGCTGTGCCTTGGTCAAAGTTGTAGCCTTGGGCGAAATCGGCTTTGAGCAGGAATACGGCAGACATCAGCCGGCAATAAGTTTGTACAAACAAGGCTAGGCTGCTGTTAACCAATACCCATTCCTGCTCCCAAGCGTTTTCGGCGCGCGGCGAATACAGCCACACCGCATCATCTGCGGCCACCACGAAATAGCTGCCGCCATAGCCGTATTTGCCGAAGCAGCAGGCTTCGCCGCGCGGGGTTTGGATGGCGATGGTTTCATCGGGGAGGCGGACGAAGTGGAAACGGGCTGGCGGATAGTCGGCCAGATAGGCGATGCCGTCTTTGAAAACAGTATTGAGGCCGGCCGGCTCTCCGGCGCTATAGGCAGCGGGGCGGAGGATGGGAATACGGTCGGCAGTGAGGGCTTGGGCTAGGTTCATGGTGGTGTTGGGGTGGCATTTGCGGTGGGCAGGCTACCTGCAAGCCAAATTAAAACGAGTGTTTGGATCGATGATGGCGGAGGGTATTTTACACTTTCAGGTAGCCTGTTTCAGAAAGGCTACCTGAAAATTTGGCCACGCATTTAACTGCGCTGAAGCTTCGCAAAAATCCAGCTTCAGCTGAGCCGAAACTTCGCTTTCAGGTAGCCTTTTACAGCCGAACCCCGCTTACAGTGAGGGCAGCCATTGGCTGAGGGTGTAAATCAGCAGGCCGACCAGGCCGCCGACCAAGGTGCCGTTGATGCGGATAAACTGCAAATCGCGGCCGATGGAAAGTTCGAGTTTGTCGCTCATTTGGCGGCTGTCCCAGCTTTTTACTTTGTCGGCGATGAATTCGGCGGCAGCGTGGCGGTGGCGGCGCACCAGGCTGCGGGCGAGCAGGGCGAGGCGCACGTTGAGGCGGCGCAGCTGCTGCGGGGTGGCGGCATGTTGCTCCAGCAGGTAGGTGAGCAGGCTGTTCAGCCGGCGGGCAGTAGCAGAATCGGGGCGTTGGGCATCGGCGGCGAGTCGAACGGTGAGGCTTTGCCACAATTGGGCGATTTGCTGTTGCAGCCCGGGGGAGTCGGCCAGGCGGCGTTTGGCCAGGGCGAGTTTGCGCTGCCAGGCTTCGGATTGGGCGAGCTCGCGGGCGAGGGCGCGGTATTGGCGGTGGAAGGCGGTGCGCAGTTCGTGCTGCGGGCTGGCGAGGGCGGCTTCGAGGTAGTTGTCGGCCCAGTCGAGGGCTTTTTGCGCCACCCAGCTGTCGATTTGGCCAACGAGGCGGCCGCGCAGCTGGGCTTTGAGTTTGTCCCAGGTGTCGGGCTGGCTGGTTTCGATTTTTTCCGCCCAGGCGCGGAGGTTTTCTTCGAGCAAAACGCGGGTGTCAGGCTGTTTGATCCAATGGCGGATTTGGCCGAGCAGGGCGGTTTGCAGGGTTTCAGGTAGCCCTTGCTGGTCGAGCAGGAGCAGGGCTTGGGAGAGGGTAGTGCCGAGTTGTTTGCCGCTGCCGTGTGCGGCTAAAAAGGCGGCGCCGAGGCGGGCGGCTTCTTGCGACGGGATGGTTTGCAGGGCGGCGGGGATTTGGCGGGCGAGGGCGGGCAGCCATTCTTGGCGGGTGCTGCTGCGGGCCAGCCAGCGGCGCAGTTTTTCGGCGATGCGCAGGCGGTAGATGCGGATGGCGATAGGGCGCTCGGGCAGGAAGTTGGTTTCGATGAAGCGGCCGAGCTCGTCGGCAATACGGTTTTGGTTGCGCGGCAGGATGGCGGTGTGGGGGATTTTGAGGCCGAGCGGATGGCGGAAGAGGGCGGTTACGGCAAACCAGTCGGCCAACGCGCCGACGGTGGCGGCTTCGGCGAAGGCTTTCAGGTAGCCCAGCGCGGGGTGGCGCTGCACGAACAGCGCGGAAACGATAAACAGCAATACGGCAGCCAGCAGCAGGCCGCCGGCCTGGCGGCGGCTGCGTTGCAGCCTGGCGCGGGCGGCGGCTTCTCGGGCGTGGCCGGACAGGGTGTTCATGGCTATAGGGCGCGCTCGGAATAGAGCGGCACTTTGCTCTCGGCCGACAGGCGTTCGATATAGGCCTGCAGCTTGGCGGGGAAGGCGATGCCTTTCACCAAGGTGAGGTTGCGCAACACGGGGAAAATGATGATGTCTTCCATGCCGGGGGCGCTGCCGTTGAGATAAGGTTGTTTGCCCAACAGCGCGGCCAGCTCGGGCAGGGCGAGATGGATGCGCTCGAGATAGGTGTTGGTTTCGGCCAGGTTTTGCTCGAAGCTGCCGATGTTTTGCTCTTTTTTCTGCACGAAGTAGGCAATGGCTTCGGCGGTGGCGAATTCGGGCAGGGGCGGTTCGAGGCGCACTTCGCGCGGCATCACCAGATGGTTGTAGAATTTGTTTACTTGGTCAAACCAAGCCTGCACGGCGGGGCGGATGGTTTCATCCAACCGGGCTTGGCCGGCGAGCTCGTCTACATAGCGCACGATATCGAGGCTCTCGCCCATGTGGCTGCCGTCGGGCTTTTGCAGGATGGGCACTTGTTTGGCGCCGATCAGCCCGATGGGCGTGGCTTCGTTGTCGTTTAGCAAAATGATTTCTTCCACCGGCACGTTGCGCAGGCCGAAAATCATGCGGGCGCGTACGCAGAAGGGGCAGTGGTCGTAGATATAGAGCTTCATGGCGGTTTCCTTGGCGGGGTTTGATTGCAAGCAGGGAGATTGTAGCACGGCGGCAGAAGGCTACCTGAAAGTATCGCGGATTAAAATAAGGATGGGGCAAGGCAGGCCAACGCTGTCGCATTCTTATTTCCATTCACTATATCTGCCTGCCAAAACAATTGGCCTAGCAGCGCCGGGCGAATGTTCAGCGGCGCGGTTTGCTGTTAAAATCCGCTTTCTGTAACGAAACGGCAAAGCATCATGAGTATCGCCAACAATAAAAAAGCCTTTCACGATTATTTTATCGAAGACCAGCTCGAGGCCGGATTGGTGCTCGACGGCTGGGAAGTGAAAGCCGTGCGCGCCGGCCGCGTGCAGCTGAAAGAAAGCTATATCCACTGGAAAAAAGACGCGTTTTACCTGGTGGGCTGCCACATCACCGCGCTGCCCACCGCCTCCACCCACGTTAAGCCCGATCCGGTGCGCCAGCGCAAGCTGTTGCTCAAGCAGAGCGAAATCAACAAGCTGATCGGCAAGGTGGAACGCAGCGGCTACACCCTCGTGCCGCTCAACCTGCACTACCGGCGCGGCTACATCAAAATGGACATCGGCCTGGCCAAAGGCAAAAAACAGCACGACAAACGCCAAAGCATGAAAGAAGCCGACTGGAAGCGCGAAAAACAGCGGCTGCTGAAAAACCGCTGAGTTGCTTGTGTGTCCGATTAAAGGCTACCTGAAAGCGCCATGCCGCCAAGTTTCAGGTAGCCCCACATTCAGCAGGAGCTCCTTATGAAACAATCCTCCCTTGCCCTCCCCATCGTGTTGATTATTTTCGGCGCCGTTTGGTTCCTCAGTAGCACCGACATACTGCCCACCACCGCCACGCTGCTGGCTCTCGCGCTGGTGTTGGGCGGCCTTGCCCTGCTGCTGCTCGACGGCATCAACACCCAAAGCATCGTGCACGGCCCCATGCTGATGTATATTGGCGCTGCGGTTTACTTGCGCAACCAAATGTTTATCAACACTGCTCCGCTGACCGCGCTCGGCATGATGCTGCTCGGCGCACTCATGCTGCTCGCCCGCAGCGGCATCGTGCCGCAAAAATACGGCGCCCACGGCATCCCGCTGCGCCGCAAACGCCGCAACGGCGAACAGGAATAACATCAAGGCTACCTGAACAAGTTTTGGCCTGGCAAAAGCCCGGCCAAGCTCTTGTTTTCAGGTAGCCACTTACCGAAATTATTAGGAAAAACAATATGGCTATCATCATCAAAACCTCAGAAGAAATCGAGAAAATGCGCGAACTCGGCCGCCTGGCCGCCGAAGCCCTCGATTACATCGGCGATTTCGTCAAACCAGGCGTGACCACCAACGAACTCAACCAGCTGGTGCACGATTATCATGTAAACGTGCAAGGCGGCTACCCCGCGCCCCTGCACTACGGTAATCCCCCCTTTCCAAAATCCTGCTGCACCTCCGTAAACCACGTTATCTGCCACGGCATCCCCGACGATAAGCCCCTGAAAAACGGCGATATCCTCAATATCGACATCACCATCAAAAAAGACGGCTTCCACGGCGATTCCAGTCGTATGTATACCGTGGGCACCATCAGCCCGCAGGCGCAGCGCCTGATCGACATCACCCACCAAAGCATGATGGCCGGCATCGAAGTCGTGAAGCCCGGCGCCACCCTCGGCGACATCGGCTACGCCTGCCAGCAAATCGCCGAAAACGCCGGCTATTCCGTGGTGCAGGAATTTTGCGGCCACGGCATCGGCCGCAGCTTCCACGAAGACCCGCAAGTCGTCCACTACGGCAAAAGAGGCACCGGCCCCGTGTTGCAGCCCGGCATGATTTTCACCATCGAGCCCATGATCAACCAAGGCAAACGCCACCTGCGCATCCTCGAAGACGGCTGGACCGTGGTTACCAAAGACCGCAAACTCTCCGCCCAATGGGAACACGAAGTGCTCGTTACCGACACCGGCTACGAAATCCTCACCATCAGCCCCCGCTCCGGCCGGCCCTAATCCCGCCGCGCCCCATTCCGGCCAACCGGCCGCACCGCAATCCGCGCTTGGCTGAACCATCATTTCTCTGCACCAGGCAAACCGATGCGGCAGGAAGAAATAAACGTTTCAGCCACCCCCGATTTTTCAGGTAGCCTTTTCCCTTCGCCAAGCCCCGCCATGAACCGCACCTACCAAATTTTCTATTCCTTCTACACCGACGATACCCACATCGACGGCGGCAGCCCTATTACCGTATCCGCTGCCGAGCTGCCCCAATACTTCCGCCGCCTGCAGCAGCACCACGACTTCCTCGGCATCATCGACCGGCACGACAACACCTTCCAAATCCTGCTCGAAGAATTCAGCGGCTTTTACTGGGGCGAAATCCCCGATCCCGTTAAGGCAGGCGCGCACGGCCGCTTCTACAGCGCCGAAGAAATGCTCGAACTGCTGGGCAACCTGCCCGCAGAATTCGTGCCGCAAAACTTCGAAGGCCTAAGCTTCGAGCCTTGGCATGAATATTTTGAAGACACCACCTACGGTAAAGAAGCCCAGCTCCTGTTTGAAAGCAGCGGCGACACCGGCGAAATGGTGCGCACCGCCGAAGACATCTGCGAATCCTGCCGCCTCGGCGCATGGGACAACCTCTGCGACGACGGCCTCGCCCTCCTGCAAAGCGAACTCCCCGCCAGCCCCGCCGCCTACACCGAAATCAACTACCAGCGCCTCTGCCGCAGCCTCGATTGGCTCGAAGACCTCGTGGCCGAAAACGGCGCATTCGACGAAGACAGCATGGACGATTTGTGCGACATGCTGCTCGAACGCATCGTCGATCTCGACAACTACCGCCAGCCAAGGCACTAGGCATAGCCCATCGAAAGGCTACCTGAAAACGCATAGGGCGGGGTTTATGCCAGCCAAACCGCGAAAAGGCTACCTGAAAAATGTTTCAGGTAGCCTTTCTTTCAGGAAAGTTTGTGCGGTGTAGGGTGCGTGCCTCAGGCACGCACGCCGTTGTCCGTTATGTCAAGTTGCCGTATTCCCAAGCCACGTGCGTACGTTCCGCACACGCCCTACATCCCACACATGAGCAGGCTACCTGAAACTATTTTTTCAGGTAGCCTGTTGATCGAGCAGGGCGTAGGTTGGGTTGGTAAACCCAACATTTCACTTTAATTTGTTGGGTTATTCCTGAGGCTAACCACACCTGCTTACTTATGGAGCTTGATAAAAGGTAACACCAAACTGTTCATATTCTCCAATAATTTCAACAATAAATTTTTTATTGGGGTAGTTTGTTATTAAATGGTATTCCCAGTTTTTTTTAATTAGATCGGCAACATTTTTATAAGTTTCATCACTGGCAGTTTGAGAAGTATTAAAAAAGATATCATATAA